>Ga0194126_10012180_pt1 | contig 10935 bp, 11 predicted proteins | sample TA2KigC150mmetaG_FD_148641 | JGI IMG/M metagenome (GOLD analysis project Ga0194126, IMG submission 148641) | Freshwater microbial communities from Lake Tanganyika, Tanzania - TA2015035 Kigoma Deep Cast 150m | ecosystem: Environmental > Aquatic > Freshwater > Lake | place: Tanzania: Lake...
ACAAGCTCATTTTTCTCACCGAGATTGAAGGCGTTTGCGACGCGGAGGGCGAACTGATCAGTGAAATCTCCGAAGCCATGGCCCGCTCACTGCTCGCGCGGGAAACGCTCGCGGGGGGAACGCATACGCGGGAAACACCTGCGCGGGAAACACCTGCGCGGGAAACACCTGCGCGGGAAACACCTGCGCGGGAAACGCTTGCCCGGGAAATACTTGCGGGGCAAGCGATCGGCGAGGCGCCCGCAAGCCACGCGCCTTGCGATCCCGCCAAGGCCTCGGCGAGGGAGTATCTTCGCGCCGCGCTGCGTGCTGCCGAAGGCGGTGTGGAGCGCAGCCACCTGGTTCCCTTCAGCACCGACGGCTCGCTGCTGCTCGAACTCTTCCTCCACGACGGCGTGGGCAGCATGGTGGTGGAGGAAACGCTCGAGGCACTTCGCGAGGCAACGATCGACGATCTGGGCGGCATTGTGTCGGTGATCCGGCCACTGGAAGACGACGGCACGCTGGTTCGCCGCGATCCCGGCACCGTTGAGCGCGACATCGAGCGCTTCTCGGTGATCGAGCATGACGGTGTGATCTTTGGCTGCGCAGCGCTCTATCCGTTCCCCGATGCGGGGATGGGCGAGATGGCCTGCCTTGCGGTAAGCGAAACTGCCCAGGGGCAAGGCGACGGCGAACGGCTCTTGCGCCACATCGAGCAGCGCGCCAAGGCCGCAGGGTTAAGGCGCATTTTTGTGCTCACCACGCGTACCATGCACTGGTTCATCAAACGTGGCTTTGTACCCGCCAACCCCGACCAGTTGCCGCCGGAGCGTCGCAGCCTCTACGACCGGCAACGCAATTCACAGGTTCTCATCAAGGATTTGCAAACGATGGCAAAGGAACTCGCAGCATGAGAAAGGTGCAGTGCGTGAAAATGGGCCACGAGGCCGACGGCCTTGACTTTCCGCCCTATCCCGGGGAACTCGGGCAGCGGATCTATCAGCAGGTGAGTAAGGAGGCGTGGGCAGGTTGGCTCAAGCACCAGACCATGCTGGTCAACGAGAACCGGCTCAACCTTGCCGACTCCCGCGCACGCAAGTATCTCGCCCAGCAGATGGAAAACTACTTTTTCAGCGACCGGGTGGACCAGCCGGCCGGCTACGTGCCGCCTTCGCGCTGATTCGATTCAGAGGACAGTACCATGGCACTCTTTGGCAGCAAGCCTCCGCCGCAAGCGACCGAAGAACCCGTCACCGCGCGGGTTTATCCGGATCAACATTGTTGCGCCACCTGCCTCTGGTGGGAAGGAAAGCGCAGCCTGATCAAGCAGTATGAACAAAAAGATACAGGGGTGAAGGGCAAGGCGATCTATTTCATCCGCATCTTCAAGGACCTCGATGGCGAGTGCCTGAATTTCAAGTCGCGCCAGTGTGCGCAGCGCTACTCGCCGATCACGGTGTGCCCAGACTACGAGACCTGGTTTCAGGGCGGAATTCCGCAGGAATGACTTCCTCGGGCAAGTCAAACGCCGCTGCCCGCGCCGGTTCCTCCTTCACCTCATACGCCCAGGCGATCAGGGCCGCCACTGCGCGGTAGAGCGCCTCGGGGATCATCGCACCCACCTTCACCGAGCTGTCCAGCGCCCGGGCGAGCACGGGGCTTTCGGTGATGGGAACCTGGTGTTCCACGGCAACCTCCCGGATGCGGAGCGCAAAGTTGTCGTGCCCTTTGGCCACGACCACGGGCGCGGCCATCGCGTCGGCTTCGTAGCGCAGGGCCACCGCAATGTGCGTGGGGTTCATCACCACCACGTCGGCTTTTTCCACCGCAGCGATCATCCGGCTGCGCGCCATGTCGCGTTGCTTTTGCCGGATCCGCATCTTGAGTTCGGGGTTGCCCTCGGTTTCCTTCAACTCATCGCGCATCTCCTGGATCGACATCTTCATCTTTTCCTTGAACAGGATGTTGGTGATGAAGCCGCCCGCAACCCCGAGGATCAGCACCACCGCAACCAGCACAAGGAGACCACCACCGATGAGTTGAAGTGCATACAGGATCGCGTGGTTGAGGCTCATCCCGGTGAAGGCCCTCACACTGTCGATCACAACCCAGAGGTAGAGCCCGACGGCCAGGAAAATGAGGGTGGCCTTGAGCGCAGCGAGCCCGAGTTGGCTCAGGCCCTGACGCGAAAAGATCCGCTTGAGCCCGTTGATGAAGGAGATCCGCTCCGGATCGAGCTTGAAGTTGGTGAGTTTGGGCTGGAAATCCACCAGCGCAAAGGGCCCGAAAACCGAGCCAAGCCAGAGGATCAGCATCACGAGTGCAATCCACACCAGCAGTCCCATCGCAGGACCCATCAACCACTCGAGCAGGAAAGGCGTGAAGCGCGCCGGCTCGCTGAAGGCAAAGGCAAACCTGGCGCTCTCGATAAAGGACTGGAGCAACCTGCCTCCTGCAACCCAGATCGCCAGCCCGCCGATACTCACCAGAACCAGGGTGGTCACGTCGGGACTCTGCGCAAACTGCCCCTCCTCGCGCGCCTTTTCAAGGCGGCGGGGTGTTGGGTCGAGCGTCTTTTCCTGACCGCCCTCTTCGCCTTCGGCCAATCCTTACCCCTGATGAACACCCGCAGTGGAGCCCTGCGCCTGCCCCGGCATCGGCGCCGCCAGCGCGCCTCACTTGGGAGCGGAATCCTCCTTGAGCAAGGTTGCGCTCAGGCGCTCGGCACGCGCAAGCTCCTGCGCACTGATGAGTGCACGGATATTACGCATATGGTCCTTCGCTGTGACCACACCGAGGTCATCGGCAACCATGAACCAGGCGTAGGCCCGCACGAGATCCCGCCCGGTGGTCCGGCCTGCGCGGTACATGGTGGCAAGGTTGAAGGCGGCCACTCCCGAACCGCCACGAGCCGCAGTTTTCCACCAGTGCACTGCCATCACATTGTTTGGCTCGCCCCCTGCACCCGCCTCGTAGTGCGCGCCGAGTTCCACCTGCGCATCCACATTGCCGGCCTTTGCCGCTCGGGTGAACCAGTTCCAGGCCTCCTCCTTGTCTTTCTCTACGCCGATACCGTTGTTGAGCATCATCGCCACCTCGTACTGCGCCTTCAGGTGGCCTTCCTTGGCCAGTTTGACGAGCATTGCGTAGGCTTCCTCATGACGACCTGCCGAATAGGCCGAACGGGCAGCGTTGTAATCGGAACAGCCGGCGAGGAAAACTGCGAGGAATGCAGCAAGCGCAAACCACAGCACCCGAGGGCGCCGCACCCGGAGCAGGGCGGAAATCAACCGGAAGGCAGGCGAGCAGTTCCCCTCGGAAACAACCGGGTCTGTGACGCCGGTTGCGATCACACGTTGGATGCGATTCGACCGCCCGCCGGTGGCCGCGCCTCTGGCGGCGCAGACGGGGTTGGGGGTGAGGCCACCGGGGCTGCGCCCTGCCCGGGTGCGCTTGCAGCCTTGGCCGGCGCAGCCCCGGGTTTGGTGCCCGTGCCCGGGGTGTCGGAAGCGCTGTAGTTGGCGCCGAGAAGCGTGCCCACGGTGCGGGTGTAGGAACCCACCATACGACGGGTGAGGTCGGGGTAGTGCGGTGCTGCGGCAAGGTAGCCCCGGACCTGCATGCAGCCCGTGGGATCGGGGCAGACGCGGCAGACCGCCTCGGCTTCGAGGCGACCGATCTCGAGCCGCTCGCCGATCATGAACACCGCACCCGCAGCAAACACGGCCGCTCCAAGGACTTTGAAGAGCAGCTTGGTCCAGTTGCCCAGATAGCCAAAAACTTCCTTGATCATGAGCTTTCCCTCTCAGTACGACATTGGGTGCATGGGTGAATGAGCATGATGGGCGACGCGTCGGATTGCGTGCGGGCGACCTCCGCCTGCCGCAGTCTACTTCATATGACCAGACTCGGAGGCAAGCTGCGACGGCCCGCGCCAGGGCGCGCTGGGCTCCCGCGTGATGAGCCTGGCGTAGAGCTCCACAACATACATGTGGTTACCGGCCAGGAAGCCACGCATCTTGCCAACCACGCGCGCCGCCTCGTCCTTGCGTCCTTCCTTCAGGTAACCGAGCCCTGCGCAACGGTAGTAGTCGGCGGCACGCTTCACGTCGGGTGCAACTCCCATCCCGAGCGCCAGGATTTCGCCGAGCCGGTCGCAGGCCTCGGGCATACCCTTATCGGCGGGTGCCTTGAGGAAACGCGCAGCAATACGAAACTCTTCGGCACCAACCGCAGCGATGTACATGGCCTCCTTGCGCGAGCCAAGATCGTCGGACTGGACCTCACCGCGCTGCATCTGGCGCTTGCCCTGCTCCATCGCCATCGCGCCACGCCAGTAACCCGCCTCGAGATCACCCTTCTCGGCGCGGGCTGCGATCCGCTCGAGCAGTTCGCGGCGCTGTACGAAGAGGTCGAGCACCTTGCGGTCGGAGGAAATGCATTTCGGATCGAAAATGCACAGGGTGGCCTTCTCGGCTGCCTCGGTCATGCGCTGGTACTCGAGCGCAAGTTCCGAGGTGGTGCGTGGATCGCCATCGCCCTTCGCCGCCCCGGCCTTGCCTGGACTGGCCCTGGAAGCGTCGCCCTTGGGCGGCTCGGCCTTGGCCGCAGCGCCCTGGCCGGCGTCAGTTCTGGTGGCAGTCGCGGCAACGCCCGCCGTCGTGGCCGCGGCTGCCACAGTGGCTGTGGTGGCTGTGGATGCTGTGGCCCCCGCTGCGGGGGATGCCGAAAAAGTCTGCCCGCTCAAGCAAAACCCTGCCGCGAGGAGGATGGCCTGATTGCACCAGGCCCGAGCCCGGCGGGGAGTCCCGCCCATATCTACCTCGAAGGCGGCGGCAGGGTCAGGCCTGGCGAGCGTGGCCGCGCACCCGCACCGCCGTCGCCGGATTGCGTGGCACCGCCAGGCACCGCACCGGGGCTCCCCGGCACGGAAGCCCCCGCGCCGCCCGACGAAAAACCTCCTCCTGCCGGGGCGAGAGCGCCGGAACCAGAACCTGAGCCTCCCCCGTCTGGCGCGGAACCCGAGCCCCCGCGAACGCTGCGCCCAAGGAAGGACGCTGCTGGAAAGGGCGGAAGCGTGTCGACAATCTTGGGCATCGCATCCTTGATCGCGTTCTTGGGCGACCCTGGTGTGCTCGGAACCCAGGTGGCGCCTTCCGACGAAGACGGCACCGATCCGGCCGACCCGGCGGGCTGAAGTCCCCCGGGCGCTTTTGCCCCCTGCGCACCGGCCTTTGCAGCCGCCCTGGCGTTGAGGATCGTGATCGAGATCCGGCGGTTCATCGGGTCGTTGGCGTCGTCGGGGTTGAGCCGAACCGAGTCGGCAAAACCCACCACTTGCGAAACCCGCGACGTCTCGAGGCCGCCGAGCACCAGCTCGCGCCGTGCTGCATTGGCCCGGTCGGAGGAGAGCTCCCAGTTGGTGTAGGACGAGGCAGCACCCGGGAAGGGCTTACCGTCGGTGTGGCCCTCGATCCGCAAGGGCTGCGCGCCGCCCGCGAGCACTTTCCCGATCACGCGCATCAGGCGCTTGGCATAGTCGGGCATGCTGGAGGAACCACTCTCGAACATCGGACGGTTTTTCTCGTCGACAATCTGGATACGCAGCCCGTCACTCGACACATCCATGAAGATCTGGCTCTGATACTGCTCGAGCGACTTGTCGCCAGCGATCTGCGCTTCGACCTCCGCGCGCATCTCCTCGAGTTGGCCCTTCTGCTTGGTGTTGTACTGCTCGTAGGCCTCCGCTTCCGACATCTTGCGCTGCACGCTGTTGGAGTCGGCACGTTGCTCCTGCCCGGAGGCCTTGGTCACGTTGTCGCCGCCGCCCTTCACAATGCTTCGGGTGTCGCCCGAGCCCTGCCCGCCGTCCATCGCAAGCCGCAGGGGATTCTGGAAGTAGGCCGAGATTCCCGCCAGGTCTCCGGAGGTGGTTGACCCCAGCACCCACATCAGCAGAAAGAACGCCATCATCGCAGTGACGAAGTCGGCATAGGCGATCTTCCACGCGCCACCATGCCCGCCCCCCACGACCTTCTTGACGCGCTTGACAACAATCGGGGCGACTTCTTTACCTGGGGCTGATGCCATGGCTACACCACATTCAGATGCTTGGAACGAACCGGGGCCGGACCGGGCTTACTTGCCCTTTACTTCCTTGGCCTTCTCGTCGAATTCCTTGAACGAGGGGCGCTGGTCGGGGAAAAGCACCTTGCGACCGAACTCGCAGGCCTGCGGAGGCGTGAAGCCGTTGAGGCTCGCAAGCAGGATCGCCTTCACTGCGAAGAGCGCCTTGATCTCGAGTTCACCCCGCTGCCCCATGGCCGCCGCGATCGGCGCCACCATGGCGTAGGATGCCAGAATCCCAAGAAAGGTTCCCACCAGCGCTGCGCCGATCAGCTTGCCGAGTTCGGCAGGCGGAAGGCCAATCGACCCCATGGTTTGCACCACCCCCATCACCGCCGCAACGATTCCGAACGCGGGCAGACCCTGCGCCATGTTGTCGACAGCGTGCACCGCCAGGTGCTCCGTTTTCTGGAATTCTTCGAGCTCCTGCTCCATCAGCCCTTCGAGTTGCACAAGGTTGAGCGAGCCCCCGAGCATCATCCGGAGGTAGTCGGTGAGGAACTCCACCAGGTGATGGTTCTCCTGCACTGAAGGATACTTCTTGAATATCTCGCTGTTTTCGGGTTCCTCGATGTCGGCCTCGAGCGCCATCAGACCATCCTTGCGGATTTTCTGAAGCAATTCAAACATCAAGGCGAGCAGATCAAGGAAGAACACCTTGTTGACCTTGGACCCCTTGAAGACCGCGCTGAGATCGTGCAGCATCAACTTGATCGTGCGGTTGTTGTTTGAGGAGATCGTGGCCCCGATCGAGAGCCCGAAGATCGTGAGCACCTCGGTGGGTTGCCAGAGCACCAAAAGGTTGCCCCCGTGAAGCACATAGCCCAGGGCGGCACACCCAAGTCCGATTATGATTCCCAAGGGGATGGCCATGATGATGATTCCTCAGTGTTGCTTTCGCTCCAGGGATGTTGCAGTACACACGGGCTACAGCGCCATCCGACGAGCATGAGTTTAGCAGTTTCCGCCCTCGCGCGGCCTCAGCCCAGCTTCTGGAACAGGTTCATCGATCCGATCTGGGCTGTGATCGACTGAGCCGCGTCGAGAAGGGCCCTCGCCTTTTGCACTTCCATCGTGGATGCAGCAAAGTCGGTGTCGATCTCGTTGGACAGCGAGGTCTTGACCGACACCTTCAAATCCTCCGTACGCTGTACCGAGCGGTCCACCCTCGACTGGGCGGCGCCAAGGCTGATCTGCTGAAGAACCATTTCTTCAGACGCCTTCTTGAGTACGGTCAGCGGATCAGGCTCATCCGGTGGCGGCACGCGCAAACCCTCCGCATCGCCCTCGGAAAGCCGATCGACGAAATCCTTGAGGAAACTGCCCTCTCCATAAACAAGTTCGTTCACTGCGGCATCAAGCGACTCCCTGTCGGATTCGTTCCAATCGATCTCCGCACCAGGATTGAGCATCTGCAGTTCCTTCAGGCTCCCAACGGTATTGATCTTCACGGTGTCGACCCCGGCGGTTCCACCATCAATGATCACCTTCAGCGCTGTAGTGTTGAAGATGCGGTAGCCGGTGGCATCGGCTCTTTGCAGAATCTGCTTGAGTTCCTCCTGCAGAACAACAGCTTGACTCGACAGTCCGATAAGCTGCTGTTTGCCGATCCCCGCATTCCGCGTCATGGCATACAACTGATAGAGATCGTCGAGCACTTTGCCTGCATCACGCAACGCCGACTCCGACTCGCTCATTCGACTGGCTGCGGCCGACTGCAGGCGCCCGAGAGCGCCCAATTGCGCTTCCGTAGTGCGAAGATCAATCGATTTGCCGAGCGTGAGGGGCGAGTCGGAGGCCCGAAGTAACTTAACCCCCGCACTCAGGCGCACCTGTTCGTCCGCCATCTGGCGTGCGTGCCGCTGAATCGAAGTGAGCGAATCGGTGAACCGGTTGGCAATTGTGGTTCTCATTTCATTCCTCTTCCGCGACTATCGCCCGGTGGTCGTGAGCAAAACATCGAACATACGGGCTGCAGCCTGCAAGACAGAACTGTTTGCCTGGTACAATTGCTGAAAACGCAGCAGGTCGGTTGCCTCCTCATCGAGGTCAACGCCCGAAACCTGCTCCCGCTGTTCATTCAATGAATACTGCACAGCGTTAAACGACGCCTCCTCAGCCCTCCACTTCGACAAGCCACTGCTAACCCCAGACACCCAGTCAGACCACTCACGCATGATCAAGGACCTGCCGCTCGCAATCTCGATGGCAAAGCCTTGTTCGGCGGGCTCGGACGAGGCGTTTTCGCCCTCTTTTGTGGTCCAGGGTACGAGCGCGCCTGAGGTGAGATTCGACTGCAGCGTCAAGGATGGGCGCAAACTCCTCGGCTCACCGGTCCTTTCATCGTAGTCGGGATTGACACGAAACATCCCGTCGAAGAATCTTTCGTTTTCATCAAATCCGCCGAGGGGCTCACCGAGTTTGTTATACCACTGCACGCCTGCTTCTGCAGCGGGATCAGGTGTATTGTTCGTTTCCGAGTCTGGGACGGGTTTTGGCCTGGGGTCCCCGAATGCCACCAGCGATTTGGCCAGGGCATCAAGCCTTTCCAACCAGGCGTCTGCACCGTCGGCGTAGCGCTTGAGACCGCCGAACTCGCCGCCAACCAAGTCTCCGCCCCGAATCACAGCAACGCGTCCGGTTCCTCCAGACCGTTCACCGTCGCCTATCGGCAGGAAAACATCGATGCTGCCGGACGGCAGCCCGCTTTCATCGATAATCGGCTTGAGACGCGCCGCCTGAACCCCTTCCACCAAACTGATGCCGTCGAAGCGCAAGGTCGTCTGACCTAGCGGCGAAGTCTCAATGCTCGCGCCTATCAAGTCGGTGATTTCGCCGGTGAGTCGATCGCGCTCATCGAGCAGGTCTGCTGAAGGAAGCGGCTTCCCGTAAGCCGACGAGGCCTGAATCAGCTGGTTGACTTTGGCAAGTGCCTGCGTCTTGTCGTTGACGGCGTTGATTACTCCGGTCATCTGGAAGAGCGCTTGCCTTCTGGTTTCCTCGATCGTGGCCGCCAAATTGCGGACCCGGTCGGTGAGTTCGACCGTTGTGGTTGCAAACGCGGTGCGAGCAGTACCCGATCCAGGATCGGCCGAAAGGTCGGAGGCGGTAGTGAAAAACCCGTTGAACACTTCGGTGAGACCCGCCGACTCGTCGACCAGCATCCGATCCACGATCTGAGCGGCAGTGTTGATCGATTGCGCTTGCCTGACTTTCGCGTGGTTGTTGAGGTACTGCGTGGATACGAGTGCGGAATAGGATCGGACCATTGAGTCGATGATCACGGTACCGCCCTGGACCAGCGGGTTCGTTGTGGCCGAAATCATCATTGGATGAATCTGACGACGGTGGAAGCCCTCGACGGCTGCCCCAGACACATTTGTTGCGACGTTGGCCATCCCTGTCTGCGCCGTTTGGAGACCGGCGAGCCCGAGGCTGTTGACCGCAAGAATTCCTGAACTCATGGCTTTTCCATTCCTCGATCCTGGAGGGGTGCGGGTTGGTCGCCACGCTGTATCCTCCCGGACTCAACTGATACGGAGGAATTGTCCATCGCGTTAAGCGAAGTGAGGGATCGCATCCTTTGGGGACCACCCAAGGAGTTTGCCTCCAGAGGCCGCTTGAGGCCAGGGGCCGACGCTTGCCCGAGCAACGACGCAATCTGCTTCGCCAGCCCGAGCCCGCCCACTCTTGCAAGATGCCCAGCCAGGGCATCGTCAGCCATCTCACGCCAGCCGGATTCGGTCTCTGACTCGCCGCTCAGCCAGGATGAGGAGCGCGCGGCCGAAAGGATCTGCCGAACGAGCAGAGCCTCAAAGGCCTGCGCTGCATCTTTTGGAGTCCTGGCATCCTGCGCAGCGAGCGCCATGCGCCCTTGACCCGCCACCCAGGGATCGAAAGAGGTGGGAGCAATCATGCCTGCCGCTCCTTACTCAAATCAGTTCCAGCTCGGCCTTAAGCGCGCCCGAGGCCTTCATCGCCTGAAGGATCGCCACAAGATCCTGCGCATTCGCCCCAAGAAGGTTGAGCGCACGCACCACCTCTTCAAGCGATGCTCCCCGCGGGAGCGCTCCAAGCGCTCCGGGCCCAACCTTCACGTCGACGCTGTCCTTCTGCGTGACCGCCGTCTGGCCCTGCGAAAGTGGCGCTGGCTGGCTCACCTGAGGCTCGCGGCTGATCCGCACCGTGAGGTTTCCATGCGCGACCGCTACCGGATCGAGCCGTACGCCCTGATTCATCACCACGGATCCGGTGCGCGAATTGATGATCACCCGGGGCACGTCTTCCACGGCATCGATTTCGAGCGCTTCGAGGTCGGCGAGAAAACGCACCCGGTCGAGCTGGGCGATCGGCAGGCGCAGCTGAATCGCCCGGCTGTCGATGGGAATGGCCACGTTGGGCCCGAAGCGGCGCGAAACTGCCTCCACCACCTTTTGCATCTGCTGGAAGTCAGCGCGGTTGAGGTCAATCTGGAGCAGCTCGTCTTCCACGCTCTGTGGCACCTGCCGCTCCACGGTGGCTCCACCAGGGACCCTCCCCACCGACTGATGATTGATGATCACCGAGGCCCCGCCACCCGCTCCACCGCCTCCCGGCACAAGCACCGATCCCTGCGCAAGCGCATACACCTGTCCGTCGGCACCGCGAAGTGGGGTCATCAACAGCATGCCGCCACGGAGGCTCTTCGCGTTGCCCACCGATGACACCGAAACGTCGATCGGCTGACCGGGGCGGGCGAAAGGGGGCAAAGTGGCAGTGACCATGACCGCAGCGGTGTTGCGTAACTGGATCCGGTCTCCCGGTGGCACCGTGACACCAAGCGCCTGC
>Ga0194126_10012181_pt1 | contig 10935 bp, 13 predicted proteins | sample TA2KigC150mmetaG_FD_148641 | JGI IMG/M metagenome (GOLD analysis project Ga0194126, IMG submission 148641) | Freshwater microbial communities from Lake Tanganyika, Tanzania - TA2015035 Kigoma Deep Cast 150m | ecosystem: Environmental > Aquatic > Freshwater > Lake | place: Tanzania: Lake...
CGGCGAAGGTCCCGGTTACGGGCTGAGGCTCAGGACCAGGGGAACCGGTGGAGCGGCGGCGTCGCGCGCGAGGCGGGGCATCCGCTCGACGGTGAATTGCACCCTGGACGGCCAGCGCCAACCCCGTTTCCAGCCGCTGTCGCCCTCTGAGCGGCCCTGCTGGAGACTGCGGCCACCTTTGGGGGCTGGCGGGCGGCCGCCCACCAGCCCCCAAAGGCCGACCAGGCACTTGGCAGCGGACAATTCTGCCGCCTTTCGCCTTGAATGGCCACCCCGAGCCAGGCACACTCCAGCCGCGTCGAAAAAGCAAATGCCTATCAGTTGACTCAGAGGGACTGGCCGAGGCACTGGCTGACTTCGCCGCTGATTCGCGGGGATGGCAGGCGCCTCATCAACCCCACGGCCGAGGAACTCGATGCCAGCCTCTGGGGGGATTAAGTTGGCGGATGCCAACACCTGGCTGGCGGTGGCGTTCTCCGATCATGTCCACCACGACAAAGCGAAGGTGTGGTTTGACGCGCAGAGCGATGGGACGCGCGGATTTTGCCGCGTCACGCAGACCCCTTTGTTGGGTTCTACCTGCTCGGCGACACCGCCCGATAGTAGCGGTGGGGGGCGTTGGTGCTCCCCGGGTCCACGAAGACCATCACCGTGTTCGTCCCCGGGAAATCCGCCAGGACCGACCAGTGGGATAGGTCCTCGGATACCTCCACCGAGTAAGTGCGTCCAACCGCCCCAATCAACCGCCCCTCGAACCGGCCATCCGCGAGCAGCCCCACGGACTCAAACCGCGGCGCCGGCCCCGGGCTGGGCGCCGTCCCGGCAAGGTACTCGGCCAGATTCGACACCCCGTCCCCATCGGCGTCGCCGGCCGCGTCCGCGGGATCGTTCGGGTCCAAACCGTACGCCGTCTCCCAGTCGTCCGGCATGCCGTCGCCGTCGTTATCGACCGAATGCCCGTCCGCCAGGTACCGACTCGACAATGCCCGCTCCGAGCTGTTCCCGTCCCGGTCCATCGCGATGACGAAATAGCGGAGGAACTGGCCTGCCCCCACCGCCGGCGCCGGCTCGAGGAACACCTCGCTGCCCATCGGTAATTCCCTCGCTTTCTCCCAAGTCCCGCCGGGCAAGATCGCCCGCCAGACTTCGTAGCGCACCACGTCGCGGTCGTTGAACCCGTCGTCCTCGGACAGGCTCCACATGAGCTGGGCTGTGCCATCTTGCAGGAAACGGAACACCACGCCCGTCGGCGGCTGCGGCGGCCCGGGCCGCGTCGTCACCTGGACCGGGCTCGAGAGGGTGCTCTCGTTCCCCGTGCTGTCCACGGCGGCCACCGCCAGGAAATAGGTTCGTGACACCTCGAGCCCGCGCAGCACGGCGTTGGTGCCGCTGACGGCCACCGGGGAAGGGCTCCCCTCGACCGCCGCCCTCCCGTTCCAAGGTGGGCCCGGCTGATCGGCCCGGTAGTGAATCCGGTACGCCGCCACATCCGCCTCGACGTTGGGCGCCCACGACACCCAAACGCGACTCTGGCCGGCCGCTGCACTCACCCCTTGCGGCGCCCCAGGCGGTGAATCGTCCACGAGCGGAATCGTCACCTCCCCGACCGCATCGCCCGCCACACTCGACACGACCACGCGCCCCGCCGAACCCCCGACCGGCGCGCGCACGGTGAAGGTCAACGTCGAGTTCGTGGCCACCACCTGGACTCGAGCCAACGACGGCCGAGCATCGGCGTCCACCACGTCCACACCGCTTGACGCGGCCGTGAACAACCACGGCCCGGTTGCCGGCGCACCCGTGTTCAGCAACAGGTTAGTGATCGCAATACTCATCAGCGCGCGGCCGTCGGCGGGCAGGCTGTTGCCGCCGAGCCGCAACACCAGGTTGCCCGCCGGCATGGGCGGCGCCAGCGCGAACGTACCGAGATTCGTGACGGTGGTCGTGACTGTGTTCAGGTTCGTGTTCACCTCGCCACCCAGCAACCGCCAGTGCCGGCCGTCGTCGGCAAGCTGGTAGATGCGAAGCGCGGCCTCGTCCAAACCGGCCACGTCGCCGTCAAGGTAACTCAGACTCAGCGTCGCCGGCCCGGTGAGTGATGCGGCGCTGGCATACTGATAAATGCCACCAATGCCGTACAGATAGTTGGCGGCGTCCGGTGGCGGAAGAAACCCATCGTCCGGCCCCGGGGCGTGCAGGCTCACGAGCCGACCCCCGCTGCGATTGCCCGGCAGGAACCACCGCGACACAATCTCCGCGTCGCCCTGCATGAGCCCCTGCCCCACGGTGAGCACCGCCTTGCCCGCGTCGGTCACGGATTCGATCACCGTCTCGCCCACGGATGCCACGCGCGTGATCAGCTCCTTGAACGCCTCCTTGATCGCTCCCGCCGCGCGCTGCACCCAGGCACTCTCCAACTCGAGAATCGATCGCTGGGGCAGCATCTCGGCCGACAACGGCGGGTACGACTCGAGTCCCATCCGCCGGTAGCGCCAGATGCGGCCGCGCTCCCAGACCGCCTGCGCCCCGCGTTCGATCTCGCCCTCGAGATCGACCCCCAGACCCAACACGCCCAAGTCCAATTCCACACCTAAACCCAGCGAACCCACATCCGCCGCCGCCACGGTCCGTTCGTAGTCGACTGGCGTCCCTTCGTTCACCGCGGTCGCCAGGAAACTGGCCACCAGCGCGGTGTGGTCGCCCTCCCGCAGCACGCCGCCCTGGCCCAGTCCGGACAAGATGCCCCAAAAAGGCGCGCCCGCATTGAGTCGCGAGAGTGCGCCCGCGTCCGGCAGGCTGAACTGCAGCCTCTCCGTCAGCTCGAGGCGCGCTTCGTTTTGCAGCCCAGGGCTCACTGAACCCGACCAGATCACTGCCAGCGGCGCCGGGATGCCCGCTTCCAACCCCGCCCGCTGGCTGACCTGAACTTGAGCCGCCTTTCCTGGCTTCTCGAAACTGATGTAGTCCGCCCGGAACTCGTTCTCCCCGCCCAAACTGAACAGGTCCAGATTCAGGTCGGTCGCTCGCTTCTTCGGCCCGAGTGAAAGGCCCGCGCCAACGTCCACCGACGCGCTCCGAACCAAGCCCAGCGACCTCACCGACGCGGGTTCCTCTCCATACCGCGACTCGTACCCGAAGAGCCCGGCAATCTCACCGCTCAACTCGGCGCCGGCGCCGATTCGAACTTGCTTGCCCGCCTTGAAGCCCAAGCTGAAGCCGCCTTCGGCGTACCCGCCCAAGCGCAGTTCGCCTCCTGTCGCCTCGAGATGCGTGCCCAGGAAGCCCGGTTCGACACGCTCGCGGACGTAATCCGCCAGAAATCTCAGCGGCCCCGTCATCAGGAGCAACGTGTCCGCTGTCGCCACGTAGACCTTCATCAGATTCTCGGTCCCGGCCGTCGTTGCGGGATCGAACGCGTACGCCGAATACAGGTCCGCGGCCAGAAAACCACCAGCGCCGATCTTGGCCTCTGCCTTGGCGATGATCTTCACGCCCGCGCCGAGCTCGACACCGGCCCGCACCTCGCTCTCCCGCCGGCGCGTGATGCTCTCCTGCCGAGCCTGCCCCCCGACGATGTCCTGCTCGACCTCGGTCTCGTAGGCGCCGCTCGCGCCGGCTCTCAACACGGCCACTTTGCCACTCAGGCCGCCGCCCACGCGGTGCCGCCAAAGGTGGCTGTATTCCCGACTCGCCACCTGCGCCTCGAATCGGGCCGCGCTCTGCCCGGCAACCAGCACGTCAAAACTGGCCGCCGCGCCCACGCCGGACCCAACCGCCGCCGCCGGAACCAATAGACGCACAATGCCGTCGGCGTCCGACACCCCCGCCACCTGCCCGGTCCAGTCGTGCGGCCTCTGTTCGCTCTGTGGCACGACCACACCGTCACTGCGCCGCAGGTCCACTTTCACGCCGCCCGCCGGCTCGCCGCCCGGTCCCACCACGCGGTAATACCGGTACACGGTCCCGCCTTCCTCGACGCTCGAGCGGGCCGGGTTGACGTCGGGATCCAAAGCGACCAGCCGCAGCGCCCCGCCGAGGGCTGTCAGCCGGAGTTCGCCCACGTCCGTCGCTCCGCCCCCGACGTTGATCCCGTCCCGCGTCGCGGTCGCGAACCCTGGCGCGCTCACCGTCAGGACATACCCGCTGGCCGCCGGCACCCCGCTGAGCGCAAAGCGCCCGTCGCTGCTCGTCAGGGCCCGCAGACCGGCCGGCTCCAGCTCGACAATCGCGCCGGCAACCGGGTTGCCCCCGCTCACGACTCGTCCCGCCAGCGTCCCCGTCACCGTACCCCGCGTGTCGATGCGGAACTGCGACGACTCGAAGGCCCAAGCGGGCCGCAAGTCGATGGTATTCACCATGAACAAGGGCGATTCAGCCACCACGACGAAAAACGCGGGCGAGAGCACAGGGGAGGGCCGGTCCCGTGTGTCGATCGTGAACAAGGGCGATTCAGCCACCACAACGAAGAAGGCGGGCGAGAGCACGGGCGAGGGCCGGTCGCGTGTGTCGATGGTAAACAGCTCGGACTCGACCGAAACGACCCACGTCTCGGGATCTCCCGCGTGCGCCGTCGGCGCGAAGAGATCCAACCACGAGCCCGGGCCCAGGAAACACAGGCTGGCCAAGAGCACCCCCAGTACCCGCGAGAGGAAGCGCGGACATCTCTTCCCGACCACCGAGACACATCCCCCACGCCCCGAAGCGTCGTGATTTTGTTTGACGCCTTGGTTACGTCCGCCACTCCGAGGAGACCACGGATAACACGGATGCTCACTGAAAACCAACCGCCGTGGGGCATCCGTGTGATCTGAGTAATCCGTGGTAAGTTCTGGGTGCTCGCGCCGCGGCACTAAACATCCGCTTGGCGAGGCCACAGCAGGAAACGAAGGAAACAAAGGCAACTCGGGGCCTTCGTGTTCCTTGTTGCCTTCTGTGGTAAACGCCGGGAGCTCGCGCCGCCGCACTGAGCATCCGCTTGGGGAGGAGGCCACAGAAGGAAACGAAGGAAACAAAGGCAACTCGGAACCTTCGTTTTCTTTGTTGCCTTCTGTAGCTTCCCGACGCTCACAGAGATCGGACCGCCCGGAGGGTTCGGCGGCGTCACGCTCGCCTACTAACACCGGGCGGCCCTGGGTTGCGTTTCGCCACGAAGGCCCGAGGGCCTCCGCGGACGGGACAACGGCCGGTTCAGTTCCTTGCGCCATCCGGCCTTGATCTGAGGTAGCTTCCAACCGCACCATCCGCGCCAATTGTTCGTTGGTGAAAACCGCATACGGCGGCACCGCCTCCCGATCCGAGAACTCCTTGCGCAAGGCGCGCAACCGCGCGAACCGCTCAAACTGCGGGGGCGTCAACACTTCTTTGTAATCGACCTTGCTCACCGGACGCGGCTCGGTCACCTGCCCGTCCAGGTACTCGACACAGAAGGACCAGAACGAACTGCGCCCTTCCTCGATCAGCCGCCGTTCGACGTTCAACACGCGCCGCCCGCGGATAAACTGGTTCATCGCCGCCATGGCATCCTCTGAGCCGCTGGCCGGCACCGAGAAAACTTGGAACTGGACACCCGCCATTTTTTTTCACGCGGGGGCTGCGCCCCCGCGACCCCCGCAGGCCCTGCGCCGCCACACTCGCTCGCACCGCGGCTGCCCAGCGCTCGCCGGCGGCTCCGTCCCTCCGCCGCCTTGCTCGCGCCTCGCCACCGCACCGCTGGCTCGTACCCTACCTGTGCACGGATCAAGGCCCATGACTCAAGGAACTGGAACTAGGGCCACGCGGAACCCGAGGACGAGGCTCCGGCCCGACGGGACGTCCCCGCCGCGGCCCGCGGACCGGCAGTACCGGCCGTCGAGGCTCCAACCGCCGCCGCGGAACACGCGGTACGAGCCCGAAGCGAGGCCAGTAGGATCGGTTACGTTCCCACCAGGGTAGGCGCCGTGCCAATCGTAGCACCATTCCAAGACGTTCCCGTGCATGTCGTACAGTCCCCACGGATTCGGCAGCCGGGTCCCGACCGCATGCGTCTGGCTACTACTGTACCAAGCATAACTGCCCAGTTGACTGTAGTTCGGATCGTCCCCGAAACTGAACCGTGTCGTCGTTCCTGCCCGGCAGGCGTATTCCCATTGGGCCTCCGTCGGAAGGCGATACTCATGGCCAGCGGGCAACCGCCCCGCGCTCCGTTCCCGATCCGTGAGTTTGCGGCAGTAGGCCATCGCGTCATCCCAAGACACCCGCTCCACTGGGAGGTTCAAATCCCCTTTGAAGCTGGAGGGGTTGCTGCCAATCAAGTCCTGGTATTCGCGCTGGGTCACCTCGTACTTGCCCAGAAAGAAGCCGCGGGTGAGCAGAACTCGGGTCTGCGGGCCTTCGTCCGCAGAGCGGTCCTGCTCGTTGGGCGGGCTGCCCAGCGTGAAGGTGCCGGGCGGGATCCAGACCAGGTTGGGCAGCGGCGCGGGGAATGGCGGGTTGAAGATCAAGTAGCGTGAGTCCATCACCGTGATCTTGACTCGGCCGCGGGTGGTGAAGTTGCCCGCCCAATCGGTCCACGCGTCCTAAACGGCGTGCCGGTCGCGGCCGGGAGCGACCACGCCCGCATCGCCGCTGAGATGGTTCGCGGGAATGCTGTAGGTGGCGCCCCCGTCTGCCGAGAATTGGAAACCGACCATCACAAACGGGCTATCCGGATCGATGAGGTCGTACCAGATGTCCACCAGCATCGTGGCGGGCCGCTGGGCGACGCGGATGTTGGCGATCTGGGGCGGGACCGATTCGGCGGCGCGCGGCGTGGCCAACCCGGCGGCGAGGAGGCCGGAGAGACCCAAAGCCAGAACGAAGCGAGGGGTGGAGTGCTTCATAGCCGCTTGCTACTCCGATCTGCAGGCCAGGGCAAGGGGAATGTTCTGGCGGGTTTGTGCTTGGGACCTGATCGCGGGCCTGGTAATCCTCATCTCCGCCATGCCACTCGCAGCGCTGGACGCCGATGGTCTCCTGCCCCGGGTGTACGGACTGGACGTGTTTGTCGTCGAGGAGGGCTCGGCGGACTATGCAGCCTTGCTACAGTTTTTCCAACGTGGACGCTCGCAGCCGCGCTTGGCGAAGGGCATCCTGAGGGTGGATTTATGATCGAGAACAACGAGCAAATGGAACAGGCTTACGAGGCTTTGGGTGATCTTTACCGGATGCTCGCCTCTTATCGCGCGAAGGTTCTGCCGGTGAGCGCGCGCAACTACACCCTGATCGCCCAGGGCCCACTCGAGGAGGTCCGCAAGCTTCAGGCGGAGATTGACGTTTACCTTGGGTTGCAGGGACCAGGCGTGATGGCGAGTGAGCAAACCGGCGCTTGGCGCGAAACTCCGCCGCCCTTTGGCCGGAAAAGCGAGGGGTGATCGGTGCGTGGCGGCGAACGGGTGTGCGTGAAAGGCGCCGGCGCGGCGGTGGCTAACGGCCACTGAGGCCCGGCCACAACATCAGGGACAAAGCAAAGAGCAGCGCCAGATCGCCGTGTTGCGCCTTGAGCTGATCCCACGCGTCCATGGCTTCCTGGGCTTGATCCGCGGCCGTGTTCGCCTCGTGGCGGGTGAACCGTCGGCTCGAGTCGTAGTCGGCAGCGTGCCGTTGCTCTTGGAGTTCGATGAAGTTCTTGGCGAGGGTGCGCACGTCCGGGTTGTTGGCTACTTGGAGGGTGGGCCAGAACGGCTTCAGCAGGTCGTGCTTGGGCATGGGTTTTGCGAACTCCTCGCAGACCGATTTCATCTTTGCGTGAACCAATGCGCGGGCCGCGAACTGCCGAAAGGGAGCACGATGGTGCGCTGCGCCCACGATCAGCCGGGTGCATTCCTCGGCCAAATAGTGGAACAACGCATAGTAGGTCCCGGAGATTGATCGCCGAAGACTGGCGTCCTTGGGCCGACGAGGCTCCCGGCGGGCCAGGACCTGTGCCTGGGAGAGCAGCTCAAGACTCAGACGCGGCATGCGGGCAGCTCTCCAGCAGCTCAGACTCCCGTACTACCCGCACGTAGGGCCACCGTTGGTGGCCGTCCTCGCTCCAGATTCGGTCTTGCACCGAGCGGACCATCGCCTTGACCTTGTTCCACGCCAGCGCGTCATCGGAGGTCTCGTCAGGGAAGACGAGGTACACGTGGTAGGCCTCCGCCCCCGTATGGTCCGTGCCGAGAATCACCGAGACACGCTTTGGGGCAGGGAAGCCCTGTTGCTTCAGTCGCTTCGGCTCAACGAGGGTCGCCAGCGTCGTCGTATCAACATCTGCAATCGCCATACCGGTGGAAAGGATACGGCGACCAACGGCCGCCGTCAATCAGGCCAATGCGAACCGACACACTCGGGCCCCCGGAGCGGCTGCTCGTTTCGTCGTCTGCCGCGCGGTGCAGGAGGACGTTCGTGGCAACAGCGACGAGCTGGGGCTTTCTCCCGCCGGCGGCCATAGATGAGTTGCATGCCGCGAAGCAGCAACCGCTCCCGCTCTTCGTCCGAGAGCGTGTTGGCGACCGTCCGAGTCTTCTCTGCCAGGCGCGTGCCCAACGAGATCGGAGCTGCGACGGCGGCGACCTTCTTCATGGATTCACTGTAACCGCCTGAGTGCTGCAGCGTCAAGCAGCCGTCCGCTCCGGGCCTCCGCACTCAGGCTCGCCTGCTTCCTGCCCGCGGTCCCCCCCGGTAGCGGCGAGCCGGCGTTGGCCGCTATCTGCAGCCCGCCCATCCCTTCGGCAGGGAATTCAGCGCAGCCTCGGATGCTTGATCCCTCCAATCTCAGTCTGTCCTGAATCTGTAGGGAGGCACCTGCGGCGCCCACTCCAATTGGCTTGGGAGGCTCCGCCTGTGCCACCTCCTGGGTTCCTCGGGTTGTCGGGCCTTGATCTGTGGGCGTCTTGAATCCGTGGGCCTTGCCTTCGCCTACCATCATCGAGAGACAAACAGAAAGCCCTCAGATTCAAGATCGCCCACAGAGACCCTTTCCGATCAATCTCCCGAGGGATTCAGTGCCGCTTGGACGGCTCCTCCCAGCTCAGCTTAATCCAAGTCAGAGTTCCACGCTCTCCTCGACTTCCTTCAATTGCGCCGACGTCAAAACCGCGCGCCGACGGATGAGCTTGACTGCGGGAACGGTGTAGCCCAACACCTGAGCTTGTCCGCGCAAGGTTTTTGTTTGGAGAAGGGGATGAGTTAGGCGGCCACCGCATTGGGGCTCTTGCGGTGGAGCAGTTGCTTGAGATAACGGGCTTGGTCGTAGGGCGTTTTGACCGGCGCCGGCGAGCCCCGTCATCGGTGATTGTCCCTGGCGCAGGCTCAAGCCTGCGGCTACATCCGCAAACCGTGTTCCGGCGTAGAGGCTTTGCGCAGTCAAATCTGCCTTGCTTTGCCAGACCTCACCGCGTCTTATGTTTGGCATACGCGGCTTCCCGCCGGTCCAACGCCCGCGCTCCCTCGGCCGCGCTGGCCATCGTTTCCTCGTCATCGAGGTGGTCGTCCACTTGCGCCTGCAACCAACGAACGAGCGCCAGCTTCTTGCGCGGTGGCAGCTTGCTTACTGCCTGTTTGATTTCTATCACCGTGCTCATCTGGCCGCACCCTAATCGCATTTAAGTTGGCAGGCAAGAACCGTCCTCGTCGCGGTGCCGAACGCGGATGGTCTTGTGCCGCCGGGTGTACGGACTGGACGTGTTTGTCGTCGAGGAGGGCTCGGCGGACTATGCAGCCTTGCTACAGTTTTTCCAACGGGTACGCTTGCAGCCACGCTTGGCGAAGGGCGTCCTGAGGGTCGATTTATGATCGAGAACGACCAGCAATTGGAACAGGCTTACGAGGCTTTGGGTGATCTCTATCGGATGCTCGCCTCCTATCGCGCGAAGGTGCTTCCGGTGAACGCGCGCAACTATGCCCTGATCGCCCAGGGCCCGCTCGAGGAGGTCCGCAAGCTTCAGGCGGAGATTGACGTTTACCTTGGGTTGCAGGAGCCGGGCGTGATGGCGAGTGAGCAAACCGGCGCTTGGCGCGAAACTCCGCCGCCCTTTGGCCAGAAAAGCGAGGGGTGACCGGTGCGTAGCGGCGAACGAGGCGCCATCCAGGTCAGATCGATATTTTTGTGCAATTGCCCGCTGCTGGTCCGAAGGCGCCTTTGGTTCCCAGTTCATCGCGAGCCCGGCCGGGCTGCCGACCTCGGCGCCGCCGCCGCGCCGAGGCTGAATCCGGAAATCGCCGAGTCTGCCGAGGAGGTTGCGGAATCCGAGGGGCCGGGCGCGGTGCAGCTTCAGTGGAAGAACTGGTGCACAATCTGGTAGGGAGAGGCGATCAGCGGAGCGGCGACGTCGGATGCCTCGAGGAGGATCTCCAACCGGGGTTAATCAACATCGCTGGCGTGGGCATCGCTACTGAGCAGCACCGTTTCGTCGTCTGCTGCGCGGTCCAGCAGGACGTTCGTGTCAACGGCGACGAGCTGGGGCTTTCTCCCGCCGGCGGCCATAGATGAGTCGCATGCCCATCGGCGCCTGGCAGAGGGCGGCGGTTTCAGGTCCGTTGAACTGGGCAAGATCGAGGCCTTGGTGACTGAGAACGCGGACTATTTGCGGAACGCCTATGAACAATTCCACGCTCGTTGACGAGGTCGTGGCCGCCGCGGCGGAAATCCACGGCCGAACCGTGCGTCTAACTTTGGCCGACGGAGCGAGGGCGGTTCGTTCGCAACCCGAGCCGAGTGACTTCGCGGCCGGCCGAACCAAGCGGGTGATCGCACCGGCTGCGGGCGGGGCCGTCCGCGGTCCGGCGGGGTTGGGAGCGCGGGCGGCTCGCCCGCAGGCGGTACAGTCAGCAGTCGGGTTCGTCGAATGGCGCCGGTCACCGGGTTCGTTTCTGCGGACGGGACGTCCGCGGACCGGCAGGGATTGGGAGCGCGGGCGGCTCGCCCGCAGGCGGTACAGT
>Ga0194126_10012183_pt1 | contig 10934 bp, 10 predicted proteins | sample TA2KigC150mmetaG_FD_148641 | JGI IMG/M metagenome (GOLD analysis project Ga0194126, IMG submission 148641) | Freshwater microbial communities from Lake Tanganyika, Tanzania - TA2015035 Kigoma Deep Cast 150m | ecosystem: Environmental > Aquatic > Freshwater > Lake | place: Tanzania: Lake...
TAGTCAGGCAGTGCGCAGAAGAATACAGGCACCGTGCCGGTTTCTTCACGCCACCGAACATCCTTTTTTAAAAACCTGTTATTTAATTGTCAAAGAACGTTTTGTAAAACAATTGCGACACAGTCTCGAAGGCGGCGGGATATGTGCGCGCCCGGGGAAATAATATTTGGAAGTATCAGCTACTCTATGCTAAATAATATATTTTTTGACCGCAGCTATTTTTTGAAGACGCAGCCGGCGGGCTTTCGTGAGCCGCGTCCGGTTCAGTGGGTATGAATGGACCGTGCAACTGTCCTTACCGTTTCGGAGTTGAACCGCCGCATCAAGGCAACCCTTGAAAGCGGCTATGCCGATATATGGGTCGAGGCTGAGATTTCAAACCTGCGCGTGCCTTCCTCAGGCCACAGTTACCTCACGCTCAAGGATTCCGGCAGCCAGCTGCGGGCGGTCATGTTCCGCTTTGCGCGCGCAAAGCTGCGCTTTATTCCGCAGGACGGGATGCAGGTGGTGTGCCATGGTACCATCAATGTCTATGAGCCGCGCGGCGAATATCAGCTGGTTATTGATCGGATGGAGCCGCGCGGAGTCGGCGCGCTGCAGATGGCATTTGAGCAGCTGAAAAGCAGGCTTGCCGCCGAGGGGCTGTTTGATGCACAGCACAAACAGCAGCTGCCGTACCTTCCGCGGCGCATCGGGGTGGTTACCTCGGCAACCGGAGCGGCCCTGCGCGACATCCTGCAGGTGCTCGCCCGGCGCTTTCCGGGTCTGCATATCAGGATCCTGCCGGTTGCGGTTCAGGGCGAGGGAGCTGCGCAGGAAATAGCCGCGGCAATTGCAGCAGCCAATGAGCACGCTGTTGCCGATGTGCTGATCGTGGGCCGCGGCGGCGGTTCGCTTGAAGATCTGTGGGCGTTTAATGAAGAATGCGTGGCCCGGGCGATTTTCAATTCAGCCATACCGGTCATTTCGGCGGTTGGCCATGAAATTGATTTTACCATCGCCGATTTTGTCGCTGACATGCGAGCACCGACTCCTTCAGCCGCGGCGGAGCTTGTCGTGCGAGAAAAACGCGAACTTGTCCGCGCAGTGGCGCAGCTTGCCTCCGGGCTTTCGCGCAGGCTGGTGCAGCGCATAACAGCCGAACAATCACAGTTGCGCAGTGCAGCCGTGCGCCTTGTCCGCAGCGCGCGCATGATTGTCGATGCGCAGCTTGCCCATGATGGGCTGCAGGAGCGCCTGCTGCAGGCCCTGCCGCGTCTGTGCGCTGCCGGGCGCACGGATGCGGGCACAGCCCGGGCCCGGCTGCTGACGCTTTCGCCCCGGCCGCGCATTGCTGCCTGCCGCAGCAGCATCGGTTTTCTGCACGATGCTCTGCACAGAAACAGCATGGTTGCGCTTGAGCGCAAACGCGCGCGTTTGCAGACCGGTCTGTCGCGTTTAAGCGCCCTGAACCCGGCCGCTGTGCTTGAACGCGGCTTTTGTATCGCCCGCAGGACCGACGGCGGGCCTGCCGTGCGCAGGGCCGCTGATCTGAAGCCCGGTGATCGGCTCAACATTACACTGCATCAGGGCAGTGTTGCATGTCTGGTGGAAAACGTTTGCGGGTAAGGTTGCATTGATAGAATTAGGGGTGCATGATGGCTGAAAAAAAATTCGAAACCGCGCTCAAGGAGCTTGAGCAGATAGTTGCACAGCTCGAAGACGGCGAGCTGCCGCTCGACGATGCGCTCAGGCTCTTCGAGAAGGGCATCAGGCTGTCGCAGTTTTGCTCGGCCAGGCTCGATGATGCCGAGCAGAAGGTTGAACTGCTCCTCAAAGACGCCGGCGGATCGCTGCGGGCGGTTGATTTTAAGGATACGGACGGACCGCATGACGATTGATATTGAGCGCTATCTTGCAGGGCGCGCTGAGATGGTTGAGCGTACCCTGGAGGCCATTGTGCCAGCCCGCGATTGCCGGCCCGCGCGGCTGCATGAAGCCATGCGCTATGCCGTGCTGGGAGGCGGCAAGCGCCTGCGGCCCATTCTTGCCATGGCTGCGGCCGAGGCCTGCGGTGCTGATCCGTCCTCTTTGATCCGGGAAGCCTGCGCGCTTGAACTCGTGCACACCTACACGCTTGTGCATGATGATCTGCCTGCCATGGACGATGATGATTACCGTCGCGGCCGTCCGGCAACCCATATAGTGTTCGGCGAGGCGGTCGCCATTCTTGCCGGGGATGCATTGCAGACGCTGGCATTCGAGGTGCTGGCCTCGGGCAATCATCCGGCCGCTGCAAAGGTCGAGGCGACAGCCCTGCTTGCCGCAGCCTGCGGCTCGCAGGGGGTTATCGGCGGACAGGTTGTTGATATCGAATCCGAAGGCAAAAAAATTGATGCCGCCCAGCTTGACTATATTCACCGTCATAAGACGGGATGCCTGCTGCGGGCCTCGGTACTGCTGGGTGCGCTGCTCGGCGGCTGCAGTCCGGAGCAGTACCGGGGCTTGAGTGATTACGGCGAGGCCATCGGGCTGTGTTTTCAGATTACCGATGATATTCTTGATGTTATGGGCACACGTGAAGAAATCGGCAAGCCGGCCGGCAGCGATCAGGCGCGCGGGAAGGCCACCTATCCCAGCATCAACGGCATGGATGCTTCGCGCGTGAGGCAGTCGGAGCTTTGCCGGGATGCAATCGCGGCGCTTGACATGTTTGATGAGAAAGCCGATGCCCTGCGCGCCATAGCCCGTCTCATTATTGAGCGTAAAAAATAACGGATATGCTGATGACACACATACTTGAAAAGATACACGCTCCCGAAGATCTGCGCACGCTGTCGCTTGAGCAGCTGGATGCCCTGGCCCGGGAGGTGCGCCATCATATCCTTGAAACGGTTGCGCGCACCGGCGGGCACCTGGCATCCAGCCTTGGCGCGGTTGAGCTGACCATTGCGCTGCACTATGTGTTCAATACCCCGCACGACCGGATTGTGTGGGATGTGGGGCATCAAAGTTATGCTCACAAGATTCTTACCGGCCGGGCCGAGGCTTTCACAACAATGCGGCAGCAGGGGGGCTTGAGCGGATTTCCCAAGCGGGAGGAAAGCCCGTACGATACCTTTAATGTCGGCCACAGCAGCACGTCGATTTCCGCTGCGCTGGGCATGGCACAGGCCAGCTGTTTGAGCGGTCAGCCGCGCAAGGTGATTGCCGTGATCGGAGATGGATCGCTTATGGCCGGGATGGCGATAGAGGGACTCAATTATGCCGGCCATATCAAGAAAGATCTGATCGTTGTGCTCAATGACAATGAGATGTCGATTTCGCCCAATGTCGGCGCACTTTCTTCTTCGCTGTCCCGGATCATATCGGGTCAGGCCTACAACAAATTCCGCGATGAGGTGCATCAGCTGCTGCATAAAATTCCGGGCATCGGCGATTCTGTTGCGCGTATCGCCCGCCAGGGCGAAGATTTCGTCAAGGGACTGTTCGTGCCCGGGCTTATATTCGATGCGTTCGGCTTTAATTATATCGGGCCTATTCTGGGGCACCGCTTTGGCGTGCTGATTGAGAACCTGAAAAATATCAAACAGTTAAACGGTCCAATTTTGCTGCATGTAATTACCAAAAAGGGCCGGGGCTACGAGCCGGCGGAGAAAGATCCGACCTATTTTCACGGCGTCGGCCCGTTTGACCGTGGCAGCGGCAAGCCCGTTGCAGGCATTGCGCCGGTTTCATATACCGCCATGTTCGGCCGGACCATGCTGCGCCTGGCTGAAAAGGACGCGCGGGTTCTTGCCATCACCGCGGGCATGACGACCGGCACCGGACTCGAGGAGTTTGAAAAGAAGTATCCCGGGCGTTTTTTCGATGTCGGTATCGCCGAGCAGCACGCGGTCACCTTTGCCGCCGGCCTTGCGGCGGAAGGCTTCCGGCCGGTTGTGGCGATCTATTCAACCTTTCTGCAGCGCTCCTATGATCAGGTTGTGCACGATGTGTGCATGCAGAACCTGCCGGTCATTTTCATGCTGGACCGCGCCGGCCTGGTCGGCGAGGACGGCCCGACCCATCACGGCCTTTTTGATATTTCCTATCTGCGGCCTCTTCCCAATATCACCTTCATGGCGCCCCGGGATGAAAATGAGCTGCAGCACATGCTCTTTACCGCCCTGCAGCTGAACGGTCCGGTTGCGATCCGCTATCCGCGCGGCTCAGGCTACGGCGTGGCCCTTGATCAGCAGCTGCGCATGCTGCAGTGCGGCAGGGCTGAAGAGCTCAGGCCCGGCGGTGACGTTGCCGTTTTTGCGATCGGCGCGACCGTATATCCGGCTCTTGAGGCTGCCGGGCGCCTGGAGGCCGACGGTATCAGGTGCGCGGTTGTGAACAGCCGGTTCATCAAGCCCCTTGACCTTCAGATGCTGCGCGTTCATGCTGCCAATGCGCGCATGCTGGTAACTGTTGAGGAGAACATGCTGCAGGGCGGTTTCGGTTCGGCCGTGCTTGAGCAGCTTCAGGAAGCCGGCAGCGCAGTGCCCCTGTTCCGGCTGGGCATTCCGGACAGGCTTGTGGCTCACGGCACGCAAAAACAGCAGCGCGCCCGCTACGGAATAGATGCCGACGGCATCTATACGGCCGTGCGAGCCGCGTTTGCAAAGATTCCCTGACAGTGGCCGCGTCTAAAAAAATCCCCCTTGATGTTTTGGTAGTGCAGCAGGGCCATGCTCCTGATCAGGTTGCAGCCCGTGCCCTGGTCATGGCCGGTCAGGTTGTGGTCGATGATCACCTTGTTGAAAAGCCGCGAACGCTCGTGGCGCCTGATGCGTGCGTTCGTCTTAAAACCGTGCCGGGCCGGTACGTGAGCCGCGGCGGTGACAAGCTTGCCGGTGCGCTTGACGCCTTTCAGCTATCGGTTCAGAACAAAGCCGTTCTTGATGTGGGCGCTTCAACCGGCGGGTTTACCGACTGCCTGCTGCAGCACGGCGCTGCGGTTGTCTTTGCGGTTGACGTCGGTTATGGACAACTGGCCTGGAAGCTGCGGCAGGATCGGCGTGTCAAGGTGCTTGAGCGCACCAATATCCGGGCGCTCAAGGCGCATATGCTGCAGCCCGCCCCTGATTGCGCTGTTATTGACGCCTCATTCGCCTCGCTGAAGGGACTTCTGCCTGCTGTTGCGCCCCTGCTGAGCGCGCAGGGGTGTATCCTTGCCCTGGTGAAGCCGCAGTTTGAGGTCGCTCCGGGCGGGCTTGAGCGCGGCGGCATCGTGCGCAGCGAGAAACACTACCAGGAGATTTTTGAACGCCTGATCGGCAGCGTACACGCGCTGGGCATGCAGGTGCGCGGCATAGTTGAATCGCCGATTACCGGTCAGAAGGGCAACAGGGAATTTTTTATGTATTTGCACCTGCCGTAGCGCCGGCGCCTGCAAGCCGTTGCAGCGCCCGGATGCGCTGCAGCACCGGCGGATGCGAGTATGCTGTCACAACCTTTAGGGGATGCGGGGTCAGGTTGGCAAGGTTGTCGATGCTGAGTTTTTTTAATGCACTGATCATGGCTTCCGGACTGCCGGTCGTAGCAGCGGCGAAGCAGTCAGCCTCGTATTCGTTGCGGCGCGAAAGCGCGTTGGCCGCAATCGACAGCAGCGTGTCAACCGGCGCAAACAGGAAAGCGAACAACACCAGGCTTGCATAGATTGAGATGTGCTCCATTTTAAACGCGGCGAACAGGTGCGGGTTTTCAAGAAACACGGACAGAATAAAAAACATGCAGCCGCTTACAGCCCAGGACATGCACAGATGTTTGAGGATATGGTGTTTTTTGTAATGGCCGATTTCGTGGGCGACAATTGCCAGCAGTTCCGGCAGGCTGTGCTTTTCAATCAGCGTGTCAAACAGCACCACGCGCCGGAACCGGCCGATGCCGCTGAAAAACGCATTTGATTTGGATGATCGCTTGGATCCGTCCATAGTGAAGAGCCCCTTGATTTTAAAATTCTGTGCCCGGGCATAGGATGCAATCGCAGTCTGCAGGTCACCTGCAGGCACGGGTGTGAAGCGGTTGAAAAGGGGCATGATGATGACAGGGGCCGCATACATCATACACAGCTGGAAACCGCACAGGGCCGCCCAGCAGTACAGCCAGGCATGCGGTCCGGCCTGTTCAAAAAACCACAGCACTAGGGCCAGCAGCGGTCCTCCCAGAAGAACGCTCAGTGTGCAGATTTTAAAAATATCGGCAATGAAGGTTTTGACGCTTGTTGTGTTGAAGCCGTACCGGGCTTCAATCACAAACGTCTCATAGGCTGCAAACGGCAGGTTCAGCAGGCCCGCTGCTGTCAGCAGCACTGCTGTGTATACCAGTCCTGTCAGGATGCTGCTCAGCTCCAGCGCGCGCACGGCAATGTCAACCAGATTAAAACCGCCCAGGAGAATGAAGGCGATTGTCATCACTGTGTATACCGATCCGCTCAGGAGTGAAAGCCCGGTTGTTTCACGCAGGTACATTTGTGCTTTTTTGTATTTTTCTGCATCATACCAGGCCCGAAACTCTTCGGGCAGGCTTGTTTGGATGCAGCCAAGATTGAGTCGCTCAACGGTCAGACTCAGCAGAAAATGGAGCAGGATGAAAATCAGGACAACGATAAGATAGCTGTTCATTAATTCAGGCCGGATAGGGTATTTAAAGCGTATTAATTTAATTTATAAGCTGTTGATTTTTATTAAATTGTTTTAAATTTAAATATTGAAGCACTCGTAAAAAGTCCGTATGCTGCGTTGCGTCCCGATTCTTCGGGACCATTGCGGCGAACCGGATGTGCGCCGCATTTCTTCGGATTTGCGCGCCTTGCCTGCGAACTTTTTACGGGCTTGTGTTAAAAACAAGCATTTTCAGGCTTTTTACGACTCTATCAATCTTATAATATTGTTTGACCTTTTATGCAAAAAAAATCGCTATTACCGGTTTTTTGTAGGCATGTGCTTTGATTTTTGTCTGCTGTACGATAAATCAGTTGACAACTGAAATGTAATTGCTTATAAAACTAAATATATTGTATCAAAGAGAAAAAGCCGAAAACTGCATTTTGGGTTTCGTTAATCAATAAAAAGAGACGAAGGATCCTGCCATGCGAAAAAAAGACACGGATACAATTCTTTCCAAGGAGATCCTTAATACGCGTGAAGCAGCGGCTCTCCTGAAGGTTACTACCCAGACAATCAAAAATTATATTTATTCCGGCAGGCTGCAGGCCATCAAGACGCCGGGAGGCCATCACCGTATCCGGCGCCAGGACCTGCAGAGCATCGGCTTTGTGGCTGATGACAGCAAGGGGTTGCAGAGTCTTTCCAGAGATGATTTATGGGTGGCTTACAGCGGGCTGGTGGGGACTTTTATTGAAACGGTTCAAGCGCTCATTAAGGCGCTTGATATGCGCGATATTCTCAGCTCGGGCCATTCTGCGCGGGTGGCCGATATGAGCTGCGCAGTCGGGACGCATATGGGCCTGCGTGATAAGGATCTGCAGGACCTCAGACTGGCGGCGCTCCTGCATGATGTTGGTAAAGTGGGTATCAGTGACGCCATTATAGGCAAGCCCGGCCGTCTGACCGAGCAGGAATTTTTTCTGGTCAAGAAACATTGTGAGATCGGCGAGCAGATTGTCTCAGGCGTTGAATATCTGCGCGGCGTTGCGCCCATTGTCAGGCATCATCATGAGTTCTATGACGGAAAAGGCTATCCAGACGGGATTGGCGGCGACGATATTGAATTCAACGCCCGTATTATTTCGGTTGCCGATGCGTTTGATTTTCTGCGTTCCGATCTTTCGTTTCGGGCTCCTTTATCAGTGTCAGACACGTTGGACAAACTTCAAACCAGTGCCGGCACGCAATTTGATCCCCGCGTGGTTGATGCTTTTGTCGATGTCATTCGTGAACGAAGCCATCAGTCACACTGAAGCACCGGCGCGTGCAGGTCTTCTGTGATGGACGATCTCATTGAAGTCACGGTGCGTGAAGCTGTTCCGGATGCAGCCTCCGGTCAGTACAGGATCGTGCTGCATGCGAACGCCACCGGGCGGGTTCTTTCAATCTGGGTGGGGCATTTTGAGGGCTGTGCCATTGCACTGGGTCTTGAATCAGCCTGGACGCCGCGGCCCATGACTCATGATCTCATGGCCCGGGTTGTTAAAAGTCTTGGCGCTGCTGTCGCACGAGTGGTCATTACCGATGTGCGCGACAGCACTTTTCTGGCGCTGCTGTGCCTCGTACAGGGCGGCAGGGAAGTGGAAGTTGATTCCCGCCCGAGCGATGCGATTGCTGTGGCGCTGCGCTTTAATGCGCCGATTTTCGTCAGCGCCCGGCTGGCCGATAAAATGGCTGATGAGCTCGATGATCTGTTTCAGCAGCTGGAACCAAACGGTACGGTTCACTGACCAGCGGCTGTTCAGCAGTACCTTTTGAAAGCTCTCCTGTGTTCAGGAGAGCTTTTTTGCTGGTTCACCGGCGGCGGACGGTTTTTTTTGTAGCCTGTGCGGGATGCCCTGGTATATACTGCATCTGAAAAGAACATCCCGATGTCATGGACTCGACGGGAGGCTGATGATGAAAAAAATTTCAATACTTGACATACAGCGCCTGAAGCAGGAAGGCCGTAAAATTACCATGCTGACGGCCTATGACGTGCAAATCGCCAGAATACTTGATGCGTGCGACGTTGACATGATTCTGGTCGGAGACTCGCTGGGTAATGTCGTGCTGGGATTTGAAAACACGCTCCCGGTGAGTATGGATGATATGGTGAGGCATACGCAGGCGGTCGTGCGCGGGCGTACTCGCGCGTTTGTCGTGGCCGATATGCCGTTTATGTCATATCAGGCTTCGTGTGAGGACGGGCTGCGCAATGCCGGCCGGCTGATCAAGGAAGCGGGCGCCGAAGCGGTCAAGGTTGAAGGCGGCGTCAACGCGGCGCCTGTTATCCGGGCGATCGCCCAGGCCGACATACCGGTCATGGCACACATCGGCCTCACTCCCCAGTCGGTACACCGGATGGGAGGGTTCAGGGTGCAGGGCCGCGAGGAACAGCAGCGTCAGAAACTGATTGCCGATGCCATGGCGGTTGAAGAGGCCGGAGCGTTCAGCGTAGTGCTTGAATGCATTCCGTCTGATCTGGCAGCCGAGATTACGCAGCGCATTTCAATTCCCGCAATCGGCATCGGCGCAGGCCCGGACTGCGACGGACAGGTGCTGGTGATCAACGACGTGCTCGGCCTGTGCGGTCCGTTCCGGCCAAGGTTCGTCAAGCAGTATGTGCAGCTTGAGGACATTATACGAAAAGCGGTCGGAGACTATGTTGATGAGGTTCGCGGCGGGATGTTCCCGGGCGACGACCATATCATGAAGTAGTTCCGTGCAGTTGCCGGCACACGCGCACAACCACAGTTTCCGGACAGCACTTTCACAGCTTCGGGGAGATCATCGGCATGGACATACTCCATAGCGTGGCAGAGATGCACCGGTTCGCCGACCGGGTACATCACAGCGGCAGGACAATCGGGTTTGTGCCCACCATGGGGTTTTTGCATGAAGGTCACGTGAGCCTTATGCACATTGCCCGGCAGCATGCCGACGTGCTCGTGGTCAGTATTTTTGTAAACCCGACTCAGTTCGGTCCGGGAGAGGACTTTGAGTCCTACCCGCGCGATTTTGAGCGGGACCGCCGCATGGTGGCAGCGGCGGGGGCGGACTGTCTGTATTATCCTGACGCGAACGAAATGTATCCTGACGGATATCAGACAATGGTGTGCGTGCGGGACGTGACCCGAAATCTCTGCGGCCTGTCGCGGCCCACGCATTTTGAGGGTGTTGCAACGGTTGTAACCAAGCTGTTTAACGCGGTCAAGCCGCAGTGCGCTGTTTTCGGGCAGAAGGATTTTCAGCAGCTGGTTGTAATCAAACGCATGGTCAAAGATCTCAATATGGATATCGACATTATCGGCGCTCCGATTGTACGAGAGCCCGACGGCATTGCCATGAGTTCGCGCAATAAATACCTGGGGCCGGCGGAGAGGCAGGCTGCGCGCTGCCTGTCGCGTGCACTTGATGCGGTGCGCGCACGGGTGCAGGCAGGTGAACATGCGGCGCAGGCACTCATCAGCCTGGCGACTGATATTATCAGTGCGGAACCGCTCGGCCGCATCGATTATATCAGGGTGTGCGACGTCGAAACCCTGCGGGACGTTGAACTCCTTGAGAACGATGCTGTCATGGCGGTGGCGGTTTTTTTCGAGAAAGCCCGGCTGATTGACAATGCCGTGCTGCACGTAAACGGGCAGCAGTCCTGATATGCTGCAGGGGATCACAGGGCGCATAGCGACACAATGAACAATGGCCGTTAAATATCATAGCGTAACATTCCTGCCTGAAAATAAAGTCATCAGGGTTGAGCATCTCAAAACCATTTTTGAAGCAATCGGGGAGGACAATCCCGAAAGCATTCAGCTTTTTTTCTCCTGCGGCGCCGAGGGCATCTGCCAGAAGTGCAAGGTGCGCAGCCTGCAGCGCATGGGGCCGCTGACCGCAACCGAGAAGGGCTGTTTAAGCCGGCAGGAGCTTGCCCGCGGTGTCCGGCTTGCCTGCCAGGCCCGGGTCGTGCAGGACAGCCAGGTTGAAATTCAATACAAGCGCCCGTTTACGATTGCACTGGTGGATGAGCAGGCAGGCTCTCAGTCCGTTGCGCGTTTAAAAAAGATTGTCGTTAAATCGGGGGCCGGACCGTACCCGGAAACGCCCATAGTATGCGCGGCGGCCTGTGAGGCCGGTCTGGCGGTGTGCACCCAGGTACTGGAGACCCAGATAGTGAGCTGCCTGACGGGCGTTGCCGGAAGCTCCCATGCGCTGTGGACAGCCGTTTTTCTGGAAGAGCGCCTGATTGCCCTTGAACCGGGCGATACCAGCGGCGCC
>Ga0194126_10012185_pt1 | contig 10933 bp, 12 predicted proteins | sample TA2KigC150mmetaG_FD_148641 | JGI IMG/M metagenome (GOLD analysis project Ga0194126, IMG submission 148641) | Freshwater microbial communities from Lake Tanganyika, Tanzania - TA2015035 Kigoma Deep Cast 150m | ecosystem: Environmental > Aquatic > Freshwater > Lake | place: Tanzania: Lake...
ATTCAAGATCGTCGACGATGACTTCGAAATGATCGAAACGCTGTACGGCGTGGGTTATCGATTCAAGGAAGCCTGAGTTCTCGCCGAGGGTGCGCGAGATGGACGCAAGCATCGAGGGCGCGGGCGACGTGAATGTCGCCGACGGGTCGATCCCGCAGACGCCATGCCAGCCGGCCGGCGCGGCTCCGGCGCGCGCGGCGGCGACGCGGGCGCGGTTGTCGCGGACGATGTCCCGGCGCTTGGCGCGCATCCTGCGCACCGTTCAGTCGCATCTTTCGTCTTCGCTGACCCGCCGCATCGTCGTTCTCAATCTCGGCGGACTGGTCGCGCTGCTGGGCGGCTTTCTCTATCTCAACCAGTTCCGCCAGGGTCTGATCGACGCGCGGGTGCAGAGCTTGCAGACCCAAGGCGAGATCATCGCCGCGGCGGTCGCGGCCTCGGCGACGGTCGACACCGACGCGATTTCGATCGACCCGGAAAAACTGCTGAAGCTCGCCCCCGGCGAAAGCGCCAGCGGCGCCGAAGGCGGCTCGCCGCTGGAGTTTTCGCTCAATCCCGAACGCGTCGGCCCGCTGCTGCGCCGCCTCGTGTCGCCGACGCGGCTGCGTGCGCGCATCTATGATCACGACGGTTTCCTGCTGCTCGATTCGCGCTCGGTCTCAGGCCGCTCGAACATACTGCGCTTCGAACTGCCGCCGCCGAGCGATTCGCCCGCCACGATCGACGCCTCGTCCGTCCTCGAACGGGCGCTCAATTTTGTCCAGCGCCTGTCGCATCGGCCGGAGCTGCCGCTTTACGAAGACATCGGCATGGGCAATGGCAAAGCCTATCCCGAGGTCGGCAGCGCGCTTGGCGGGCGCATCCATTCGGTGGTTCGCGCCAACGCCAAGGGCGAATCGATCATTTCCGTCGCCGTGCCGATTCAGCGCTTTCGCTCGGTGCGCGGCGCGCTGCTGCTCTCGACGATGAGCGGCGACATCGACGCGATCATCGTCGCCGAACGCTGGGGCATCATCCGCATCTTTCTGGTCTCGGCCGGGGTGATGCTGCTGATTTCGCTGTTCTTCACCAATACCATCACCGAACCCATGCGCCGCCTCGCCGAAGCGGCCGAGCGGGTGCGGCGCGGCGCGCGGTCGCGCCAGGAAATCCCGGATTTCTCGGACCGGCCGGATGAAATCGGCCATCTCTCCGGCGCGCTGCGCGACATGACCAAGGCGCTCTACAACCGCATTGACGCGATCGAGCATTTCGCCGCCGATGTGGCGCATGAACTCAAGAATCCGCTAACTTCCTTGCGCAGCGCCGTCGAGACCTTGCCGATCGCCAAGACCGACGCGTCGCGAGACCGGCTGCTCGCCATCATCAAACATGACGTGGGCCGGCTCGACCGCCTGATCAGCGACATTTCCGACGCCTCGCGACTCGACGCCGAGCTTGCCCGCGCCGACATGGGCGTCGTCGACCTCTCGGCGGCGTTGTCCACCGTCGTCGACCTGGCGCGCGCCGTGGATTGCGGCGACAGCGTCAAGATCGAGCTGACGGTGCGCCCTTCTCCCTACGATTCGACGCGTGGCCAGTGGCGCGTTCTCGGACATGATTCGCGACTGGGCCAGGTGCTCAACAATCTGATCGATAACGCCAAGTCTTTTTCGAAGCCTGGCGGAACCGTGCGCGTGCGGCTCTGGCCCGAACGCGCCAACGGGCCGGGCGGTCAGCAGCTCGACGGCTATGAGATCATCGTCGACGACGACGGACCTGGAATTCCCGACGGCGCGTTCGACCGCATCTTCGAGCGTTTCTACACGGATCGGCCGGAACAGGGATTTGGTCAGAATTCCGGGCTGGGGCTGTCAATCTCCCGCCAGATCATCGAGGCGCATGGCGGACGTATCCGGGCGCTCAATCGCACGCGGGCGCACCCGCAGGGCGCCGATGGGCCGCGCTGCGGCGATGTCGTGCTCGGCGCGCGCTTCGTCGTCTGGCTGCCGGCGGCGCGATGACGCCGCCGCCGGCGCCCGCCTATCTCCACGCCAACGCTCTCGTCCTCGGCGAACTCGGCCTGCTGCTCCGCGGACCGCCCGGCGCCGGCAAGAGCACGCTGACCCTGGAGCTGGTCGACCGCTGGCGGGCGCGCGGCGCTTTCGCGGCCCTTGTCGGCGACGACCGCATCTCTCTCGAAGCCCGCCACGGCCGGTTGATCGCAAGGCCGCATCCATCGATCAGCGGGATGATCGAGGCGCGCGGCCTTGGGGTGTTGCGAGTCGACCACGAGCCTGCCTGCGTGGTGCGGGCCGTGATCGATCTTCTCCCCCTCAAGGAGGCGCCAAAACGACATCCGGTAGAGGGCGAAAGTCGGATTGAATTGAACGGCGTCACGGTGCCGCGCATCTTCGAAAACGCTGCACGCGTCGGGGTTCTGACGCGGATTGGCTTCTACATTCAGACCCTTGCGACAAATTGACGGCGCCTTGCGGTTTTCGCTTGCCTATTTCGCGGCGTTGCACAAAATGTCGCCCCTGTCGAACGGGGCGATGACGGCCGACGCAACGGCTCCGAATATCCAGCTGGCGCCGTTCGCCCCATGCGGCCGACGCATTTTTAAGATGTCGACGCGCAAGAGACGTCTGCATGAGTGGTAGGGTCGTATGATCGGAATGGTCTTGGTGACCCACGGCCACCTTGCCACTGAGTTTCGCGCGGCGCTCGAACACGTCGTCGGACCTCAAAAGCAGATTGCGGCGATCTCGATCGGGCCCGAGGACGACATGGAGCGCCGGCGCGCCGAAATCATCGAAGCGATCCGAGAGGCCGACACCGGCGAAGGCGTGGTGCTGCTCACCGACATGTTCGGCGGCACGCCCTCCAATCTCGCGATCTCGGTGATGGACGGCGGAAAGGTCGAGGTGCTCGCGGGCGTCAATCTGCTGATGTTGATCAAGCTCGCGTCGGTCCGCGATACGCAACCGCTGGAACAGGCGGTGCTGCAGGCGCAGGACGCCGGGCGCAAATATGTTTACATCGCCAGCAAAGTGCTCAACGCAAAATGAATGATCTCGTGACCGATAAATTGCGCCAGGCTGCGGCCGAAGAGTCGATGTCGCGTGAATTCGCGATCGTCAACAAGAAGGGACTGCACGCTCGCGCGACAGCGAAATTCGTGCAGTGCTGCGAAAGGTTCGACGCGGTGATCACCGTCTCTCGCGGCGACGAAACCGTGGGCGGCAGCTCGATCATGGGCATTCTGACGCTCGGCGCGGGCCAGGGCTCGACCATCACCGTCGCCGCGACGGGGCCGCAGGCGAAGGCCGCCCTCGACGCCTTGGAGGCGCTCGTCGCCAATCGCTTCGGCGAAGACGAATAGAGCGCCGCCGCCAGAATCATGACCCTCGCGCATTGGCGAATCTTTTCCTGCTTGCAGGCGAGTGAAATGTCCGTCTTGACCGTTTACGCGCGGGTGTTGGGAATGTTGCGGCCTCAGGCGCGGCTCGCGATGATTCTCGTTGGCGCCAATCTCGCGCTCGCCGTCGCCGCCTTTGCCGAGCCGATGCTGTTCGGGCGCATCATCGACCGCATGACTAGCGCGCAAGCGCCGGGCGAAACCTTGACATGGGGCGATCTGCTGCCGCTCGTTTCAGCCTGGGCGGGCTTTGGCCTGTTTTCGATCGGCGGCGCCATTCTCGTCGGCCTCAACGCCGACCGGCTCGCGCATCGCCGGCGCCTTGCGGTGATGTCGGATTATTTCGATCACGTTCTGAGCCTGCCGCTGAGCTTTCACACCAATGTCCATTCGGGACGTCTGCTCAAGACGATGCTCGACGGCGCCAACGCCATGTGGGGGCTTTGGCTGTCGTTCTTTCGCGAGAACTGCGCCTCCTTCGTCGCGCTCTTCGTGCTGCTGCCGGCGACGCTTTTCGTCAATTGGCGGCTCGGCTCCCTGCTCATGGCCCTCGTCGTGATCTTCTATTTGACGACGAGCTTCGTCCTGCGCCGCACCGAAGATCTGCAGGGACAGGTCGAGCGTTACAATTCCACGCTCGTCGAACACGCTTCGGACGCGCTCGGCAATATTCCGGTGGTGCAGAGCTTCACCCGCATCGAAAGCGAATCGCATGCGCTGAACCGCATCATCGACGACGTGCTGGCGGCGCAATTGCCGGTGCTCTCCTGGTGGGCGTTCGTGGTCGTCGCCAGCCGCGCCTCGGCGACGCTGACCATTCTGGCGATTTTTCTGCTCGGCGTGTGGCTGCATTTGCGCGGCCAGGCGACAATCGGCGAGATCGTCGCCTTCATGAGCTTTGCGACCATGCTGATCGCAAGGCTCGAGCAGGTCGTCGGCTTCGTCAATGTGCTGTTTCAGCAGTCGGCGAAGATCGCGGAATTCTTCGCCGTGCTCGACACGCAGCCGAGCGTCGCCGATCGTCCCGGCGCGCGCGACGCCGAGCGGCTCACGGGCGCGGTCGAATTCGAGAACGTCACCTTCTCCTATGACGGACGTCGGCCGGCGGTGCGCGACGTATCGTTCACGGCGAAGCCCGGAGAGACCATCGCGCTCGTCGGCGCGACCGGCTCGGGCAAATCGACGACGCTTGGACTGTTGCATCGAGCCTTCGATCCCGACAGCGGGTCGGTAAAGATCGACGGCGTCGACATCCGCGACTTCACGCTAAGTTCGCTTCGCCGCAACATCGGCGTCGTCTTTCAGGAGCCGATGCTGTTTGCGCGCTCGATCGAGGACAATCTGCGCATCGGCAATCCCGACGCGACGGAAGAGGAGATCGCCCAGGCGCTCGAACTGGCGCAGGCGACGGAATTCGTCTCGCGCCAGAGCGACGGAAAAGCGACGCGGGTCGGCGAACGCGGCCGCTCGCTGTCGGGCGGCGAGCGCCAGCGTCTGTCGATCGCAAGGGCGCTGTTGAAAAACCCGCCGATCATGGTGTTCGACGAAGCGACGAGCGCGCTCGACGCGACGACCGAGCGCATGATCCAGAAGGCGCTGGAGGCGGCGATGAAGGGCCGCACGACCTTCGTCATCGCCCATCGCCTCGCCACCGTGCGGGGCGCCGACCGCATTCTCGTCTTCGATCAGGGCGAGATCGTCGAAAGCGGCGGCTTCGACGAGCTGGTGGCGAGGGGCGGGCGTTTCGCCACGCTCGCCGCGGCGCAATTCATGACCGAGCCGACGATTTCGACGACGGCGCTCGACGGGGTTTATGAGGCGAGCGCGCAGGCGAGCGTGGGGTGAATTGCAGTCGAAGCATGCGAAGAGGAAGGTAGAAACAAATCGGAAAGACCGGGGCAACTGAAACTCAATAGGCTCCGCTCTCGTCTGGATGGCGGCTGCGCGCATACTGCTTAGTGGAGGATTCAATATGAGATTACATTTCTCGAACGGATTGATCATATTCACGTCACTTCTCGCGATGATGGCCTCTCTTTCCACTTTGGCGCGCGCCGAACAGGCCGGCGCGCCGGCGCGCGAAACCGCGAAAGACGCCGGCGATTTGGCGTCGACGTCGAGGGAGGCCGCGGAACGCACGCTGATGCAATTGTCGCGAGAGGGTTTCTCCGCCGTCCGGGCGATACGGGCGGCGAGGGTCGCGCTGTTCAATGGCGGTCCCGAATCCGTTTCTCCACTGTTGGACAGCGCCGAAGCTTCGCTCCGGTCGGCGGAGAAGGATGCGACCCCGTTCACCGTCAAAGTCAGTGAGACGGTCAACGTTAAAAGCCGGGAAACCGCAACGCAGAGCCAGAAGCTCGACCTCATTCCGATCGATGCGACGCTCGCGCTCGCCGACGACTATGTTCCGACGAACGAAAATATCGCGCATATCGCCAAGGCGAACCAGCACATCAAGATGGGCGAGCAACCGGCGGCCATGGAAGAGCTGCGCCTCGCCGCGGTCAATCTCAAATTCACGCGCATCCTCATGCCGATCGAGGCGACGAAAAAACATGTCGACGAAGCGATTCAGCTCCTCCGAGAGCGCAAATATTACGAAGCGAATCTGGCGTTGAAGGCGGTGGAGGACGGACTGACGGTCGAAACCGTCACTTTGGTCCCGCCGGCGGGCAAGGGCGCCGCCGACTCGCAAAAGCCCGACGCGAGGGAGCGCCTGTCGCATCGAAACAAAACGGCCGCGCCCCTCTCAGGGCGCGGCCGGAGGCTTCACTAGCGCGATCTTCTTACCGGATCACGTAAGGCAGCAGGCCCAGAAACCGCGCGCGCTTGATCGCCTGGGCGAGTTCGCGCTGCTTCTTGGCCGAAACGGCGGTGATGCGCGAGGGCACGATCTTGCCGCGCTCGCTGATGTAGCGGGACAATAGGCGCGTGTCCTTATAATCGATCTTCGGCGCGCTGGCGCCGGTGAACGGGCAGGACTTGCGGCGGCGGAAGAAGGGACGGCGAGGCGCTGTGCTCATTCTTCCTCTCCCCCTTCAACCTTAGCTTCCTCGCGGCGCGGGCGGCGGTCGGGACGATCGCCCCGGTCGCCGCGGTCGCCTCTGTCGCCGCGCGGGCCGCGGCGATCGCCGCGGTCGTCGTCCTCGCGCTTGCGAAGCTGCGCCGACGGACCTTCCTCCAGCGCGTCGACGCGCAGGGTCAGCACGCGCAGAATGTCTTCATTGATGCTCTGCTGGCGCTGCATCTCGGCGATCGCCGCCGGCGGCGCGTCGATGTTCATCAGGGTGAAATGCGCCTTGCGGTTCTTGTTGATCCGATAGGCGAGCGATTTGACGCCCCAATATTCGGTCTTGCCGACCGTGCCGCCGAGCGACGCGATGACGGTTTTGAACTGCCCGGTCAGAGCCTCCACCTGCTGGGGAGAAACGTCCTGACGGGCGAGATAGACATGCTCGTATAGAGGCATGGTTTTTCGCCTTTCCGTTGTCGCGAGCCGTTCCGGCGCCAAGCCCTTCGAGCCGTTTGGAAAGGCTCGAACAGGATCAAGTTCGAAGGCGGAGACAGGGGAAGACGGGAATCCAGACCCTCGCCCTTTTCTGCGCATATTCTTGCCCGAAAACCGCTACGCACTTTTCGGGAATATGCGAAATGGACGCTTCCGTTGAGCCCCCGGCCGGGAACCTCGCGATCGGCGGTTTATACGCGGCTTTAAGCAGGATGCAAGAGCATGGCCCCGCGCGGCTTGCCGCGAGGCGGCCGCGCCACTATGGTCCCGCCGTCCGGCCGCCGCCAGGAGAGATGAGATGACGCGGAAATTCAGGATGTTCGCGCTGCTCGCCGGCCTCTCCGCGCTGCTCTCCGCCTGCGACAAATGCGGCGGCTTCCAGGAGCTTCGCGCGCCCGGCGTCCCGCACGCCTGCAAGGACGGCGCGCCGCGCTGAGCAGATCTCGCGCCGGCGCAACCGCGCTTGAAACCGTTATCGCCCTGACGAAAGGCGCGCCGGAGGCCCCTTTGCCGAACGCCAGCACCTTCCTCGACATGAAGCGCCGGGGCGAGAAAATCGTCGTCGTCACCGCCTATGACGCGCCGACCGCGCGCCTGGAGGTCGAGGCCGGGGTCGACATCATCCTCGTCGGCGACAGCGTCGGCGTGAATATTCTCGGCTACGCCCATGAGCGCGAGGTGACGCTCGCCGACATGGCGCATCATATCGCCGCTGTCCGGCGCGGCGCGCCCGAAGTCTACATCATCGGCGATCTGCCCTATGCGACCTATGATACGCCGAGCCAAGCGATCGAGAGTTCGCGAATCCTGCGCGAGGCCGGGGCCGACTGCGTCAAATTCGAGGGCGCCGACGCCGAACTCGTGCGCGCGCTGACGGCGGCGGGCTTCGACGTCTGCTGTCATCTCGGCCTCGAGTCGCAACATCATGACGTCAAGCGGCGCCAGGGCAGGACGGCGCAGGCCGCCGCGAAACTCTTTCACGACGCTCTGGCGCTCGACGCCGCCGGACAGAAGTTCGTGGTGCTGGAGCTTGTGCCGCAGGAACTCGCGGCGCGGATCACGCAAGCGATCAAGGCGCCGACGATCGGCATCGGCGCCGGCGCTTCGACCGACGGACAGGTGCTTGTCGTCAACGATCTTGCCGGGATCACGATGCGCGAATTCAAGCACAACAGGCGCTACGGCGCCGTCGGCGCGGCGCTGCGCGAGGCGGTCGCGGCCTATGCGCGCGACGTGCGCGCCGGCCTCTTTCCGGCGGAGGCGCACGGTTTTCATATGGGGGAAGAGGAACGCGCCGCCTTTGAACTGGCGACGCGCGACGAAGAGGCCTAAGCCGCGCCAATGACGGCGGGCGCCGCGCCGGCCAGACGCCTGCGCCACATGGCTTCGAACAAAGATTCCAGCCCGCGCGTGTATGCCTTGACGTCGAACAGCGCCGTCGTCAGGCGGTTGGCGGCGAGCTTCGCCCGCAGTTCGGCGCCGCGAAGGGGATCGCGCGCCAAGGCCAGCGCGATCTCGAAATATTCGTCGAAATCCGGCGCGATCAGCTCCGGCAGGCCGATCGCGTGCAGCAGGCTGCCGGCGACCCGCGAGGGAAAAGTGTCGCCCGCGCAGGTCACGATCGGCGCCCCGGCCCAAAGCGCGTCGCTCGCCGTCGTATGAGAATTGAACGGCGCGGTGTCGAGCGCGAGATCGGCAAGTTGCAGACGCGACAAATGTTCGGCCTGCGGCAAATGCGGGGCGAAGATGAGCCGCCGCGCGTCGATCCCGCGTCCCCGCATTTCGTTGCGCAGATTGCCTTCCGCCAAAGGCGCCGCCGCAAGCCAAAGCACCGCGCCTGGCGTCGCGTCGAGCAGCCGCGCCCAGAGATCAAATATGAAGGGGGTCAGTTTGAAGGCTTGATTGAAACAGCAATAGACAAAACCCTCCGCGGGCAGACCCGCGGCGGCGCGCGACGGCGGCGCATTCAGCGCCGCGCCGCGCCCATGCGGCTGATAGGAGTGCGGCAAATAGGCGAAGGCCTCCGAATAGGCCGACGACGAAGACGGCGGCGTGACATAGCGATCGGTGACGATGTAGTCGCACACGCCAGCCCCAAGCGTGCCGGGATAGCCAAGATAGTTCACTTGAACCGGGGCCGGGCGCAGCATCATCACGCCGGTGCGCGCGCCATAGGTGAAACCTTTAAGATCGATCAGGATGTCCACGCCGTCCGCATGGATGCGGCGCGCGGCCTCGGCGTCGGTCAACGCCGAAATGTCGATGAAAGCGTCGAAGGCGGCGCGCAACCGCGTCCGCATCGCGCCCTCCGCGCCACAATAGCTGTAGGCGCGGATTTCGAAACGCGATCGATCATGCGCCTCGAGCGTCTCGGCGAGAAGATGCGCGGTCGCATGCTCATGGAAGTCGTTTGAAAGATAGCCGACGCAAATTCTGTTGCGGCGGGAGAGATCGAATCGCATGTCAAGACTTGCGCGCAGCGGACCGGCCGCCAAAAGGCGCGCGGCGGTCCAGCTCTCGGAACATGCGCGCTGTTCGCTCGCCGTTATTCCGGGCTCCGACAGCAGCAGGAAGGGCGGAGTCGGCGGGCCGTCGGCGAAGGCGAGCGCAGCGCGAATCTGCGGGGCGGCGGAAGCGAAATCGTCCCATTCGCACATGGCGCGGCTGCGCGATATCGACTTCATGGGGCCCTTTCGCGAGGGGCCGATCCGCACATAAGCCGGCCTAAAGCCCTTCAAGCGATTTCCATGCCGTATGACAATCGTCATTTGGTCGAGTTGCCAGAATGGCTGGCGCCGCTAGAACATGTCCCTTGGCGACCGCCGTCCACGCGGTCGATTTGCAGCAAGGCGCATCATGACCTCAGCGACGACTGCCAGGGAAGCGCCGGTCGGACTCCTGCTCGTCAACCTCGGCACGCCCGACGCGCCCGACGTCGCCGCCGTGCGGCGCTATCTCGCGCAATTTCTTTCCGACCCCCGAGTCGTCGATCTGCCGCGCGCGCTGTGGTTGCCGATCCTCTATGGCGTTGTGCTCAACACGCGGCCGGCGCGCTCGGCGAAACTTTATCAAGCCATCTGGAACCGCGACGCGGGCGAAGGTCCGCTAAAGACCTACACACGCCTGCAGGCCGAAAAGCTGCAGGCGCGGATCGGCTCGCCGCGGCTCATCGTCGATTACGCGCTGCGCTACGGCGCGCCGTCGATCGCAACTCGGATCGAGCGCCTGACCGCGCAAGGCTGCGAGCGGATCGCGCTGTTGCCGCTCTATCCGCAATATGCGTCTTCGACCACCGGCTCCGCCGCCGACGCCGCCTTCGACGCGCTGCGCAAGATGCGCAGGCAGCCGGCGCTGCGCATCGGCGCGCCCTATTACGACGATCCCGCCTATATCGACGCGCTCGCCGCTGACGTCAGGCGCGCACTCGCCACGCTGGATTTCGAGCCTGACGTCATCGTGGCGTCCTTCCACGGCCTGCCGCAGGCGCAGATCGATCGCGGCGATCCCTATCGCGATCACTGCGAAGCGACCTGGCGCCTGCTCTGCGAAAAGCTCGGGATGAGCCCGGAACGGCTATGTCTCGCCTTTCAGTCGCGCTTCGGGCGCGCGCGATGGATCGGACCCTATACGTCGGATGTGGTGACCGAGCTTGCGCATGCAGGCGTCAGGCGCATCGCCGTGGTCGCGCCGGGATTTGCCGCCGATTGCCTGGAGACGATCGAAGAACTCGGCGTCGAAATTCGCGATCTCTTCCTTGAGAAAGGCGGCGAGAAATATGCGCGCCTGCCCTGTCTCAACGACAGCGAAGAGAGCATGGCGCTGATCGAAACTCTGGCGAGCCGCGAGATCGCGGGATGGATATAATACGGATTCCGCGCGATCCGTTCGCTTGGACGGCGTCATATGTGGACGGCCCCGCTTGGCAAGCGGTTTTTTCTCGGCGCGGAGAACCTGGGTGGCGGGTTTCGGTCATATGTCCGGCCTTTTGGCGCGGCGCTTATGTCCGCTGGCCCTGATGAAGTTCG
>Ga0194126_10012188_pt1 | contig 10931 bp, 7 predicted proteins | sample TA2KigC150mmetaG_FD_148641 | JGI IMG/M metagenome (GOLD analysis project Ga0194126, IMG submission 148641) | Freshwater microbial communities from Lake Tanganyika, Tanzania - TA2015035 Kigoma Deep Cast 150m | ecosystem: Environmental > Aquatic > Freshwater > Lake | place: Tanzania: Lake...
GATCATCTTGCTGTTGAAGTAACGGTACTTCTCAGCAATCTTCTTAAGTTCCGGGTCGGCATTGTCGATAATAGATTTAAGTTCGCCCATCGTGAACGGACGACCTGTTTTTTCGTTCTCAAACCCAAGACCACTACGATTAGCTTTACGCAAATCATATTCGCGCATAGCAACTGTTAATGCTTGAATCTCACCTTGCCGTGCAACTCCCGCTTCCTCAAAGAGTTCCTGAAGACCACCCGTTGTAGAGTCAAACTTAAACTCGTTGGTTGCAGGGTCGTATGCAAGAGCGCCAAACTTAATCATGCCGACTAAGCGACCTTGCATGTTCTGCACACTCTCTAAAAGCCTACCAACCTGACGGAACTCAGGTCTTTCCAAGAATGGAAGATTTGCAGCAACAGTGTTTCTAAGCAAGGCTTTGAACATGGGTTCGTATGTAACCTTGCCATTGACGACAATTTTTTCTGCCCCGGTAATTTCGGCAAGAGTTTTTGCAAACCAAGAACTATCGTTTGTAGGGCCTGTAACAAAAGTGGCAAACTCACTCAGTGTAGGAGGCGTTGCTGTAGTTGTCGGAGGAATTTTAGCTTCCTTGGAAACAACTTGAGTACCTTCTTGAGACGGCTGTGCCTGCGCCGAAATAATGTTTGGCGTTGCCGAAGGAGTAATAACTCTACGCTGGCGAATCTGACCTTTATCTGGAACTTTTGTTTCAACACCGTACACTTCGGTCAGAAGCTTTTCAAAAGCACCTTCTGTGGGTGTGATGCCCAAAAGATTAGAAATGTAAGAAAAGATATCACGCATCGACTTAAGCACGTCACTTTGAAATTTTTCCATGACGGTCTTAGGCGTGCGGCCTTCCAATTCCTTCGCAAGCCAGCGAGCACCCTTCTCGGCAACCCACTCAGAAAAGTCCTGATAATACTTTCCGGCAGGAGATTCGGATCCTTTAGCAGACATGCTTGTTGCAATATCTGATGGGACAGTTTTTGCCGAAGAACTCATGAAACGATTGAACTGTTCTTCGGTAATACCTGCTGTTTTGATAATTGACTGCTTGGCCGCAGGTTGTTTTATTCTTCCAGAATAACCCATCTCTCGAACAAACGTGAATCTCTCAAAAGCAGAGGCGTTCTTTTCTTTCAAATACTGCTGAAAGATCTCATCGCGAGTTTTTTGGTCAGACGTTTTAATCCAATAGTCTTCAGTAAGATGAGCCAACTCGTGGAAAAGAGTGTGCAGAAAAGCAACCTTAGGGGTCTGCCCATATTTCGCCGATGCCGTAAAATTAAGTTCAATCGCCGAGCCGGAAACTTCTTTGCCGCCGTAAATTTTTTTACCCTTTTTTACGCCGCCAACAATCTGTGTTCTTTGATCGCCCGCGCCTACTGTGCGACCAAGAGATCCCATCTGATTGTTTGTGGAAACCGTAAGATTTGACCCCGGGAAAAGGTCACGTTGAATTTGACGAATAATATCCGCTGATCCCGGAAGCATGTTCTCAAGCGCCCGCTCTGTAGTACCTTTAAAGGTGATCGTTGTAGGTGCAATAGGACGCGGAGGCGTTGGGATAGCCGGAGGCGTCTGGACAGGGGGTGCCTGAACAGGTGGAGTCGGGGCAGGTACGGTGAGTGCCGGTGCTTTCGGTGCAGCAGGTGCTTTCGGTGCAGCAGGTGCTTTCGGTGCAGCAGGTGCTTTCGGTGCAGCAGGTGCTTTCGGTGCAGCACCCTCTGGAATGGTAGCGCCGCTGACAATCTCGGGGTACTTGGGACCTCTGCGGGAGAAATCTACAGGAATAACACCCGACATCTCTCCTTTGCTATAATTGACAGCGGCAAGATTTCTTATGTGCTGACGTACAGCTCCAGCAATCGGGTCAATGAGAGCGTCGTCAAACCCCACTTTACGCAAGAAGTCGCGATACTCAACATCACGGCTGCTTTTTTCTGACTGAGATACGAAATACAGCGCCTTGTCTACGTCGTTAAAAAACAACGGGGTGTATGAGCCTCCTCCAAAGTTAATTGGCTTGGGCTTGGCCCCGGAAAGATTTTGAGGAAGGGAGAAAACCGGCAGCTGTGTATGCGGCCCGTCAAGGGGATCTCCCTCAAGATACGGACTTGCGGGTTTCGCAGGCTTGGTAGGCGGAGCCTCGTCAGAAGGAGTAGCTTCTGTTTCCGGTGCAGCTTCAGTGTCGCCAGCCGGAGGCGGAGGAATAACCGGTGTGTCAGGTGTCAACGGCTTTCCGTCAGTTCCGATCCGAACACGAGTAGGACGTTGCCCAAATGCAGCCTCAAACGGGCCACCTATAATCGCACCAAGTGTGCCGCCAAGAATTGCCGACTGAGCAACGCCAGAGGATGTTGGGACATTGACGCCCTCTCTTTGAAGAGCGACGTTCTGGGCAAGTTGTTCCTGTCCCTCTTGCAGGGCTTCCGGAATTGCTTCTATCGCAGCGCCTTTCAACAGGCGTTTGCGAAGGCCTGCGCCGCCCATCTCAACGTAGCCTTCCTTCGCACCGGTCTTTGCCATCTGCTCCGCAGTGGCTTCAGCCAGTTTCTTGAAAGATTCTTTTTCGGAGACGCGCTTGAGGATCTTTGAGGAGATAAGTTTTACTGCACCTCTCTCAAGACCAGTTGAACCGGCAAGACCACCGAGAAGCGCACCCACAACAATCTGATCTAAGTTCTTGCCGTTATAGGCTTGTGCAACTTGTGCGCGAGCAGCAATGTCCTCGTCTGACAAGTCGGTGTTCTGCTTAAGTTCCTGCGTGATGGCATCATAGATGTCGCCTTTAACTGTACCAACACCACCGACTGCACCCAAAGCTGCGCCGCTAAGAGGGCCCCCTGCCAAAGCCGCGATGATGTAGGGTGCTGTACCACCGGCAAGGCTTGCAATAGTATCAACGGGTGCAATTTTAATATATTCCCAAGAAGCCACGAGGTTTGCAAGGACACCTTCGTCCTTTGCTTTTGCAAGAACTTCTTGCTGAGCCTTGGCGTCCTTGTAATACTGGGCGGACATGTACTCGCCCAACAAATCTTCGATGCCGCGCACGTTTTGAGAGAATTCATTGTTCGCACCAAAGGCATCACTAATATTGCGAACGCTCATGGCTACGTTACGAGCAAAGTTGAGTGGTACGTCTGCTATTGCACGCAGCTTCGGATATTCATCCTTCTGTTCTTCAGGAGGAGCGGGACGGTAAGCCTTAAAAGGAGCCGTTGGGTCAAACGCTCGCGAGGCTCCGGAGACCGGAACCGCCGCATATGGAGCAGAAGGATCAAAAGCCATGGGTGTTATTATTCCACGGGTTCGGCTGTCGTTGGTCTACCGTTTTGATCTACGCCGGTCACTCTATATTGAATACCGTTTTGCGTTACAATGCTGCCTATACCGAAAGCAGAACCGGGTGCAGCACCATAGAGGTCGATACCTTCATATCCAAGACGACTCATTGTTTCCTGTATAATGCGTTCATTTCTATTTTTTTTCGCTTGAAGATAATCGATTTGCTCTTGTATGCGACTTTTTTGAGTCTCATCCAAAGCCTCTTTCATGTCTCTACCAAGCTCATAGATATCCCTATCGATCCGGCTGTTCTCATCCGTCTTGATATCAAAGATGCGCGTTTCTCTAGTAAGCTGTTTTTCTTGAAGAAGTTCAGCAGCACGTTGGATACGAGCAAGCCTATCTTCTTTATATTTCTGTTCTTCTGCAGCAAAAGCGCGATCTTCTTTTTCCGCACGAGCAAACTGCTCAAGACCAGCAATACTACCTTCGCCAATATTGGAGAGGGCATTTGAACTCTTGCCGCTCATAATGCCAAGACCGGCACGAATGAGGGCCATGTTAAAATTATCCTCGCGTTGACGCGCACGTTCTGCCTTGTTGTCCTCAATCTCTGTGGTCGGATCTTTGTCGTCAGACGAAGATGCCTTAGGATCTTTCTTTTTAGATTCTCTTGGGGGAATAATTGAAACGACCCCGCGAGAGGCATTCGAATCATTTGAAGCGCGAGAAGAAGTTTCCGTATCAACAAGCCCTTGGGTTTTATCACCTCCAACCAGTCCCAACCCAGCCCTTGGCACCATGTCAGGACGCAATTGTAATTTTGAAGGCGGTTTTGGCAAAACAGATGGAACACCTGAAGACCCTTGACCGCCGTATTGATAAGGACCAACAAATCTAGGATCACCGGGCTTAGGTGGTTGAACAGGACCAATAAACTCAGGATCACCGGGCTTAGGAGCCTCAGGCTTAGAAGCCTTTGGCTTAGAAGCCCAAGGTGACTTTGTTACTTTTTCCGGAGCAGGAGCCTCAGGCTTTTCTTTTTTGCCGAGTTTACCGAGTCTTTCAATCCCCTTGATCGCCGGGCCTAATATACTGAACTTCTCAAAGACGTCTCGGGCATCCCGGATGCGTTTTTTTTCTTCGTCCGTGAGAGGACGATCCATATTTAAATCTGCTGGAGTTGGAAGGTCCTCATCCCCCGGAGCATTTTGTGTTAACTCCGGACGGTCGGCATAAATAGCCGGTCGAAGTCTTTCAGCATTACGTTCTCGCAAAGCTTTAAGCCCCGGAACAACATTCTCAAGACCAAACCCGCTTTCAATAAACTCCTTAATACTAGCAAGACCGCCTTCTTCAAATCCAACAGGGTTGACGCCTTGAGCGGCCATCTGTTGCATACGCATAACCGTGTTAGCAGTCTGCTGCTGTGCAGGTATGTTGACGGCAACTGGACGGAATACGCCCGGACGATCTTGTTCCTTGAGCGTTTGATAGTTTGCAGGATCAAATTTTTGTTTAGCCATGTCCATCATGGCAAGTGCTTGCTCGCGACGAGCAAGCACTTCCGGGCGTTCATAATTAATGAAATCCTCTATGCCACTTGATCTGGCTCTCGGGCGAAACATCTCACGATCAAGAACGGGGTCATAAGCCATCATGTAACTCCAAAGGCATTTCTGCCCATATTATACGCACCAAGACCGGCAATGCCGAGACCGGCAATTTGCGACAGCGGGCTGGGCGTAGGTGCAGTTGTCGCTGTCATTCCCATCTGACCGGACGGTGTTCTGTTTAAAATATCCGAGTAATAAGACAATCGTTGAAAAGGCTCTGCATTGTATAGTGCTTGATTCATGCGATTGGCATCAAGCAATTTTTGTTGTTGGCCCTGCATATTAGCACCCATATTGTATAGGAAAGATGCGTCGCCTTGACCAAGGGCAGAGGCCTGTTGACCGAGGCCAGCAATACCTTGACCAAGCGTTCCGAGGGATTGCCCGGCCAATTGTGTGCGCGCCTGTTGGTTCTGAAACGCATTCATGGCTGCTTGCTGCGCTTGACTGAAGTTTTGCGCGTAATCCTGAAAAATTCTTGCCGACTGAACATCCGCCAAGTTGCGATCAAGTTCTGCTTGTTGAACACCAAAGCGAGATCCCCCGAAAGCGCCAGCTGATACAGCGTTCGCAGCAACATTTTGTCGTTGAATCGCAGCCTGCCGATTCATCTCGGCAAGGGCATTTTGCGTCACACGTTGTTGATAGGGATTCATGTAAGCGCCGACAGCGTTTGGATCATATGCCTGTGTGCTGTCCGCAAACATCCTTGCACTTTGATCCATCAATCCTCTGGCGTCCCGCATATACGGCTCGTAAGCACCAATACCTTGTGACGCCAGTTGAGAAGCGCGCATCTGTTGGCCGGAAAAGTCTGCTACCCGATAGTCAGGAAGCTTCTCCGGAGCTTTTTTAATAGCTTGTCTTACGTCTTCGATGAGGGCGCGACGAAGCGCCTCCATTTCTGGTGCTTCGCGCTGTATATAAGTTTGCGTCGTTGTATCAGCCATCGTTAGGCCCTCTTTTCAAACTGGTGCATAAGATCGTACATCTTTCTAGCACCCGCCTTACGGCTGCCATTACCTGCGCCACGAACAGCCTTGGCTGTCATGACAAATTCGCCATCGCTCAAACGAGCAGGAATACTATCACTTGTCCCTGTGCCCGGGCCACTTAGATGACCTCCAGCACGAGCATCTAATTCACCGCCATACGCTGCGGTGTATATTGTAGGTACAAAATTAAACTGTGGAGCAACGCGTGTAGAGAAAGTGTCAGGAGCAAATCTATTTGCCTGAACCTGCTCTGCCGTAGGACCTTCCGGAAGTGACGGAGCCTGTGTCTCTTCAGGCTGCATGGCAGATGCCAATGCAGCGCCGCCGAGACCGGCAATACCAAGCGATGTCATCGGATACTTTTTCACAAATCCGCTTACCTTGTCCATGATGCCCGGCTGAGATGCTGCTGCCGCTTGATAAGCATCTTGAGCTGCTGCGTTTAGGCCAGTTGACGGAATACCTTTTGGCCCTGAATAGGTTGTAGTAGGGGCCACAGAAGTTTGGTAACCGCCAAATGCGTTTGAGAAAATGCCTTGGTTGGCTGGCTTAAACCCACCGGCAACACCTTCCATGAACCCTTCACCGCCCATCATCCCCTGTATGCCGCTAAAGGCTGCGCCGGTGACACCACCCAACAAAGCAGACTGAAGTGCCTGCCCGGGAGATGCTCCGTTGATCATTGCACCAATACCAGAGCCAACTGCACCGGCATAAATAGGAGGGACACCCATGAAGCCCAGAGCAACAGGAAGGACAATCGGAGCAGCCTTCTTCAAGAAATTGCCGATGTCATCAAAGAACCCGTACTCTGGAAGACCAGTGTCGGGGTTCGTGCCACCACCCCTAGTCGCCTGAAGCATGGCTGCTTCACGAGGGTTGATGTGGGCGAGTACCTTGTCACCGCCGGTGCCAGCTCTCCTGACAGCCTGTGCCTTCTTCCGCAGTGCAGCAATGCCGCCTCTGGCATAGCCTTCGCCCGACATTGCCTGCTGAACCATCTGTTCAAGGATTTCAAAAAAGGCAGGAATGTAATCAGGTGGCAAATCGCCGGCTTCTACAATGCCGCTGCCAACAAGCATCCGCACAGCATCATCGTAGTTGTCCTGGTTATCTTTTAAAAACTTAAGAATCTGCTCAAGGACTTGAAGTTTGTCGGGCGACAGCTCTGAAAGATTGTCCTGAAGCTCTCTGAGCATAGACAATTCTTGGGGGTCAAGGCCACTAAAGCCATTGTCCAAGGCATTTATCTCTTCAGGGGGTAGACCCTGAAACGACTGTTGTGTTGCGCCCAATGACGTTATTCCCTGCATCATAGCCCACCTATAATGTATACGCTGTAGCAGGGGTCAAACCTGAATTTTGACCAAAACAGAATACAGTTTTGCCCCTAATTTTACAAGTCTCAAACAAGGGTGACGGAAACCGTTCCGACATGAGTTGTTCCGCCAACACCTCCAACATATGCTTTGTTTAGGATAGAAACATGCACTACCCCGTCAACCTGAAACATCCCCCCAACCTCTAGGCCGTAGTCATTTGTCGGAAGATTTGTTAAAGTCATAGTCGTTTGACGACCCTCTCCAGGACTACGTAAGACGTTCATCAACCCGTTTAAGGCGTTGACCATGTTGTCAAAATACAGCTTGTTGTACTCGCCAGTTGCTTTTTGAAACTGCGGAAAAATAGTTCTCCGGTCCATCAGCGTCGGCCATCCGCCTGTAGCTCCAACCTTGGGGAACCTAAAATCCACCTTGTTCCAAGAGTGTTGCTCGAAACACGTATTGTAGCCTGCCTGCCACGCAGCCTGACAAAAGATTGTTGCGTAAACTGTTCAACAGGAACCGTGGCCGTTTGCACTACGGTGGAAGAGTTTGTCTGAGAGTAGTTGGCTCCCGGAAAATTTTGCATTTTAAGGGTAAAACTGGCGAGGGGCGTCCCCGTTGAATTTACAAAAGTAAGGTCGGGTATTATCTTTTTAATAAATGAAAATTGATATCCGTCACCAATTTCAAATGGCGAACTTTCAATATAGTTTTCGATAGCTACAGGCGGGTTTTGACTACCGTCATCGTTGCCGTATTCATGATAATAAAGATAGCCGTCTGTTGAAGCAGCAACAGGATAATTAAGAACACCGCGATCAAGCCATGCCGTTCGTGACAAGGTGCCATAGGTCCATGCTTTTTCAGCATAGTTATAGGTCACGTATTTGTTGTTTTCTGCCGAGCTAGCAGATGGGTAAAACCATGTGATTTCGTTAAACTCAGAATTTACCGACGCATAAATCTTGTCGGACTGAGTAAGGTTAATGTCGTTAAACACATGGTTTTTTATTGTGCATGGAAGTTCGTCCGTAGAACCCGCATAAATATAAAACTTGTTAAGGCCCATCCATATTACATTATCTTCGACTACTGCAAAACCGTTATAGGCGATGGTCGTTGTGTTTGTTGAAACCTGTTGGATTCCATACGTGTACGGAGGCCCGACAAACTGCATCGAATATAAAGCAGTATCCGTAAAAACAAGAATCTCACGTTTTGTTTCAACCGCACGAATAATTTTACTGCCCGTTCCAAGACGCAAATCGCCCGCAGAATTAGTTGCTTGAGGTGTCCACTCCGTAAAATCTTCTTGAGTAGACCAGCGAATTAACATGGTATCTTGAGTTGTTCCCGTGCCATTGTCTGCACCAAAGGCAATCAAATGTCTGTCTCGATCAGACACAATAACCTGTGTTGCAAGAAGAGGGCACGTTGCATCCGAAGAAAGAGACGCAATGGAAACCGCACGCGTAGCAGGAGTTGTGGTCGGCGGAACTTGGAGTGCCGTTCCTACAGTGCTTTCCCAATAAAAAATACCCCCGTCACGAACATTAAAAATTAAATCTTCACCCCACGGATCTTGTGACCACAAGCGTAAGATATTGCCAGAATTAAGTGCCGCGCCAGACCCCCATCCTCCACGACCCCACGTGCCTGCGCCCCAGCCCGCTCCAGACACAGAAATGTTAAGGCCCGTGTTAAGTTGATATTGTGCCGTTACGCTTACACCGTGTCCTGTATCGCTGGCGTTTGCTGTGGCAGTTGTGCTAATCGTATAATTGTCTCCGTCTACAACCTGAAGAACTTGATACTCTTTGTTAAGCACAGCAGAGGTAATATTGCCCCCTAGTCCAGTTGCTCCAGAAAAAGTAACAAAGTCGCCTTGCGTACATCCGTGACCAACGTCAAAAACATTAACTATTGCAGAGCCACTTGTTGCCGTAAAAGGACCAAGGGCAACCTGCACGGTTCCGGCAATAGTTTGTGCCCCTGTTGCCGCGCTTGCATAAGATACAGATGACGTTGTGGTATTTGTTGTCGTAAACGTGCCATTGTATCCAACAGGAGTAACACCTATTACCGTAACACTAGACCCAATAGATGCCGCAGAAGACTGTGTTGCAAAGGTAATGGTGGCTGTTGTGCCTGTTCCACTTGCGCCTGTTGTAGGCAAAGAAACTTTTGTCAAAACAACATTACGACGGATAGGGGTTATGTCGTAATATGCCCCGCCATGTTCGATGTAGAACTTCAGGCTTGTACCGACACCCATGAAGTATTCACCGGACAGAGTGCTCCAGCCCATGAGCGAACGGCAAATACCAAGAAAACTATTAACAGAAATCTTCTGCCAACCGCCTACCGACTGCGGAAAACCCAACCGAAAACGCACAAGATTACTGTCATACCAACCTCCTGAAGTTGTGTATGCCGTTAAATCTTTTACAATTCCTGGTTTAAATTGAATCTTTTGAGTTAACATTTAGATACTGCTTTAATAACTTCATAATTATACGCTTTCAACAGGCGGAGGCGGATTAGGATCAGTAAACTGTCCTGTAGCTGGATCATAAATCCAACCAAACGTAACAGGGCTTCCTTCTGGCAAGCCGATAATTAGCATACCAGCGGGAGCCGGATCGACTGCCGGATCAGCAACAATAATATTCACAACGACATTGGTAGCTTCATCTACCAAAGCGCAGTTTTGTGGAGTGCCATTAGGTTGAACCATTTGCATAGGACCGCCAAACATTATGTAAACTCCCAGATACGGATTACGCCTTGTTTGCCTGAACCGCCAGAGTTAACGTTTGATCCACCACCACCACCGCCATAATTACCACCACTACCACCGACACCTGAAGTAGATGGCGCGCCGCCACCACCCCAAACACTTGAACCGCCAACACCCGGTTGGTTTGTTGCTGATGCTGGTAATCCGCGCCCACCCTGAAGATTTAGATCTCCATTTGAACCAACACCGCCAGCAGATCCGGGCGACCATGTTCCAGACACTGGACCGCTTTTTGTGCCTCCTCCTGCGGTTATAGTTGTTGCCCCAACAGTGAAAGTTGTACTGCCGCCATTAGTAGGATTTCCTAGCCCACCGCTCCCACCAGAACCTATTGCATAAGTATATGCAGTGCTTCCGGTAACTGTGAAGTATTTTGCAGTATAACCACCTGCTCCGGCACCGGGGGCAAAACCAGCGGCGCCATCGGCCCCACCACCACCGCCAACAGCCTCAACATAAATCGCGGTGCAGTTAGATGGCGTGGTGTATGACGTTCCTGATGTGAGGATTTGCGGCGCACGGATAAGAAGGCCTGACGGCGAAACAGAAAGTGTCACCCACGTCGGAGCCGCACCGGCACCCGCAGATTGAAGATACTGACCAGATGTTCCTTGACTTGTTGCTGCGGTGTAAATTTCCCACTGCGTTCCGTCATAGGTTTCCATCTGGCTTGTCGTTGTATTTAAACCTGTTTGCCCCGCAACCGGAGACGCTGGCCGTGTCGCAGTTGTCCAAGATGCAACAGTAATACCAGTTGTTCCGCTAATGGTAATAGACATAGTTATACTCCACTAAGATTGTCAGGGCTTGGCGGCCAAATCACATTACCCATCACGTTTGCAACCGCCTCAACATCCGCTGCCGCCTCAACCTCGTTTACTGTTGTATCTGCCGT
>Ga0194126_10012193_pt1 | contig 10928 bp, 9 predicted proteins | sample TA2KigC150mmetaG_FD_148641 | JGI IMG/M metagenome (GOLD analysis project Ga0194126, IMG submission 148641) | Freshwater microbial communities from Lake Tanganyika, Tanzania - TA2015035 Kigoma Deep Cast 150m | ecosystem: Environmental > Aquatic > Freshwater > Lake | place: Tanzania: Lake...
TACAACGATCAAAACGTCCATCTGGTTGGGGTTGTAGGCATTGTCGCCGAGAATCTGGCAATCGTAATTGACGGCGGTCAGGTCATCAAAAGGCAGATATTTCGGCGCCTCATCCCGGATCAGATCCTGCAGCTCGGCCTCATCCATCCTTTCGAAAGCGGCCTTTTTTACGATCACGGCGTGTCCGGAAAGGGAGGTGACGATCCTCTTCTGCTTGCAGCCCGATTGTTTGTAGAGGTCCTTGATGGTTGCGCTCAGGACTTTCGGCTCGATAACGGTGCCGTCGACGATCACCCCTCTGGCCAGAGGGGTCTGGGAGAAGCGGCTTAGGATGTAACCTTTGGCGGTATCCTGTATCTCCGCAAGCTTGATATAGCTCGATCCTATGTCCAGCGCGGCAAGCCGCTTTTCCCTGGTAAACAAGCCCCTGATATCGAACATGGGGTCACCGTTTTTTTAAGGTGGAATATGGACGCCGCCGCCGACGCCGGCAACGGTAAGATCTCTATTGCGCCTGCCGGTAAACCAGCTCCCCTTTTTTGACCATGCCGAGTTCGTTTCTGGCGGTCATCTCGATATACGACATGTCATCCCTGAGGAGCCGGATATTCTTCTTCAACAGGATATTTTCTAGGGTAGTTTCATAATTGGACTTCTTGAGCGCCAGCAGCTTTTGCTTCATCAGATAGTTATCGATGAGTCCCCTGTTTCCAAAGGTGATCAGGCAGCCCATGAGTAAAACGAAGACGATGAGATACCTTCCAATCTTCATTTATCCGACTCCTGCAATACCTGACGGCTCCCTAAAGAGTCCAGTTGATGCAGCGGAAATATATATAAAAATTTTGGATTGTGCAAGATGAATTTGCTCAGGGATTCGTGTGGCCGAACCCGCCGTCGCCCCGCTCTGTCGGAGGCAATTCGCCGCAGAGGACCCAGCGCACCCGGCTGACGCGGTGCACCACCATCTGGGCAATCCGATCCCCCCGCCGGACGATGAAGGGGGTCTGCCCGTGATTGATGAGAATGATTCCAATCTCGCCGCGGTAGTCCGCGTCGATCGTGCCTGGCGCGTTGACCAAGGTGACGCCATGACGAAGGGCCAGGCCGCTCCGGGGGCGGATCTCGGCTTCGTACCCTTCGGGGATGGCCACCGCGATACCCGTCGGTATGAGCTTACGCCCGCCGGGAAGGATCGATGTCTCCTCTCCGATCGCGGCCGTCAGATCCATCCCTGCCGCCTGACCGGTCATGTAAAGGGGAAGCGGCAGGTCCTCCGTCCCCGGCAACCTACGGATGGAGATAGCTATTTCTTCGATCATACCCGTTTCCTGTCAGTTATGTTCAGCACGTGAACATCCCTCTAAAACCCGTCATCCCTCCGCGCTTGGGATTTTTGGACACCACGCCTCCTTGGTGCGATCAGCGGGAAAAAGGGATTCAGTCCCTCATTCCGTAAGGTGGCTCCTTTGCAGGCTGTTCAAAAATGTCCGGATGCAAGGCCCCCGTGGGGACGGATTTGAATTCCGTCCCCATTCGAGGCGTACTTATTGGTACGTTGAACGGCGAAGGATGAGGGAAACGCAGCAGATGGGCGTTTTGTAAAACCTCCGGTTTTTTCCGGCAAGGTACCAGAACAACTCTATCCTCATTGCGCCTCCCTGCGGGAGTGCGCTCCCGGTCAACAGCCTGTTAAAACACGAGGGCGTCTTCGGACACCGGCCCAATCGCCGCGACGGTCAGGGCGTCGGACCGGAATATCCTCTCCGCCAGGGAGCGGATCGCTTCCCGGTCCACCGCGTCTATCCGCGCGATGACCTCCTCCGGCGTCACCTGCCTTCCGAAACAGATCTCGTTCCTGGCCAGCCCCGTCATCCGATTGTCGGTGCTCTCCATGCCGAGGAGATAATTTCCCTTGAGCAGCTCTTTGGCCGACCGCAGCTCGCCCTCCGAAAGGAGTTCGGAGGAGAACCGGTTCATCCCTTCCCGTACCAGCCCCAGCACCTCGCCTACTTTTTCGCTTCCCGTCCCGATATAGACGCCGAAAAGCCCCGTATCCATGTAAGTGTTGAGATAGGAATAGATTGCATAAGCAAGGCCCCTCTTTTCACGGATCTCCTGGAACAGCCAGGAGCTCATGCTCCCCCCGAGGACCGCATTCAGAAGAAATCCCGTGTGCCGTTCGGGGCTCACCGCCGAAGGCGCCGGAGCGCCGATGATGAGGTGCACCTGTTCGAGGTCCTTCTGCAGGAGCTGCTTCCCCGGCCTGGTTTCAGGGGTCATTTCCGGTCCGCCGGCGGATGAAACGACGATCGATCCGAAGGATCGGCGAATCGCTTCCACAAAAGCATCATGGTCAAGATGCCCCGCCGCGGCGATGACGAGACGATTCCCCCGGTAGCGGCTTTGAAAAAAAGCGAGGAGATCGTCGCGACCGAAGGCCGCGACACTCTCCTTTGTCCCGAGGACAGGAAGTCCCAGGGGATGGTCCCGCCAGAACATCCCCTCGAACAGATCGTGGATCAGATCGTCAGGGGTATCTTCAACCATACGGATCTCTTGGAGAATGACCGATCGCTCCCTTCCGATCTCCGCTTCGTCGAAACGGGACCCGGTAAAGATATCGGCCAGCAGGTCGACGGCCAGTTCCAGGTGGTAATCCGGGATCTTGATGTAAAAAGAGGTCTGTTCCTTGCCCGTGGCGGCGTTCATCACGCCGCCGACGGAATCGATGGCGGAAGCGATGTCAAAAGCGGTCCGCCGCTCGGTGCCCTTGAACAGCATGTGCTCGATGAAATGGGCCGCCCCGTTGGTCAGGCCGCTTTCATGGCGGGAACCGCCTTCCACCCAGACGCCGATGGAGACCGACCTGACATGGCCGATCTCCTCGGTGACGATGCGGATGCCGTTATCCAGGAGGGTTTTGTTAACGGAGGGATCGTGATTCTCAGCGGTTTTACTGACCATTGGCTCCCAGCGCTTCTTTTCGGCTCAGGCGGATCTTCCCCTGCTTGTCCATCTCGAGCACCTTGACCATCACCTCGTCCCCTTCCTTGAGAATATCGGTGACCTTGTTCACCCGCTCTTTGGCGAGCTGCGAGATGTGCAATAGCCCTTCCGTACCCGGGAGGATCTCGACGAAGGCGCCGAAATCGACGATCTTCTTGACCGTCCCTTTATAGATCTTCCCGACCTCGGCCTCCTCGGTCAGCCATTTCACCATCGCCACGGCCCGCGCGGCGGCATCTGCGTCGCTGGAGGCGATGGTTACGGTTCCGTCGTCCTCCACATTGATCTCGACGCCCGTCTCCGCGACGATCTGGCGGATGTTCTTGCCGCCGGAGCCGATCACGTCGCGCACCTTATCCGGTCTTACCTTGACGGTGGTGATCCGCGGGGCATAGATGGAGATGTCCGGACGCGGCGCCGCGATGGTTTCGCGGAGCTTGCCGATGATGTGCAGCCGCCCCTCGCGCGCCTGGCCGAGGGCCATTTTCAGAATATCTCCGGTGAGGTTGTCGATCTTGATGTCCATCTGCATCGAGGTGATCCCCTTTTCGGTCCCGCAGACCTTGAAATCCATATCGCCGGCATGGTCTTCGTCGCCGAGGATATCGGAGAGGATGACCACCCGGTTGCCTTCCTGCAGGAGCCCCATGGCGATCCCGGCGACGGTCTCACGGATCGGCACCCCTGCATCCATCAGGGCGAGACATCCGCCGCAGACGGTGGCCATCGACGAGGAGCCGTTGGACGACAGGATGTCGGAAACGACCCGTATCGTGTAGGGGAATGACTCCTTGGGCGGCAGAACGGGAAGGAGCGCCCTTCGCGACAAACCTCCGTGGCCGATCTCGCGCCTTCCGGGGCTCCGGAGCGGTTTGGCCTCGCCCACCGAGTAGGGCGGAAAATTGTAGTGGAGGAGGAAGGACCGCCTCTCCTCGCCTGCGATATAATCCATCCGCTGTTCGTCGTGGGAGGTCCCGAGCGTCACCGTCGCCAGGGCCTGCGTCTCGCCCCGGTTGAAGAGGGCCGAGCCGTGGGCGCGGGGAAGGAGCCCGATCTCGGAGGAGATCGGACGGATTTCCCTATTAGAACGGCCGTCGATTCTCCGGTTGTCGCGCAGGATCATCTCCCGAAGGATCCGCCGCTCCAGCGACTCGATGATCTCGAGAACCTTGGGTTTGAGGGCGGGGTTTTCGGCCGTAATCGTCTTGACGGCGTTTTTCCTGACCTGGTCCAGATGCGCGTATCGCTCCATCTTGCGGGCCATGCCGTAACCCTCTTTAAGCCCCGGCAGGACCGCATCCGACACCTTCGCGACGAGCGCCTCGTCGACGGCCGGAATCTCCACGGCGCGCTTGGCCTTGCCCGTCTCCCGGCGCATTTTGTCCTGGAGATCGATCACCGGCCGCATCGCCTCGAGACCGAAGGCGATCGCATCGACGATCACCTCTTCGCCGACCTCGTTCGATCCGCCTTCCATCATGACGAGGTTGACGTCGTAAGCCCTGCCCTCGGTGCCGGGAACGATCTTTCGTCCCACCAAAAAGAGGTTGAGATCGCTTTTTTCCTGCAATTCCTGCGAGGGGTTGCAGACAAAGGCGCCGTCCAGGCGACCGACGCGGACCCCGGCGATCGGCCCCTTGAAGGGGATGTCCGATATTTCGAGCGCGGCCGACGCGGCGAGCATTGCGGTCACATCGGAGTCGTTTTCGCTGTCGACGGAAAGGACCGACGCCATGAGCTGGGTTTCATGAAAATAGTTTTTGGGAAACAGGGGTCGAACGGATCGATCGATGATCCTTGAGGTCAGTATCTCTTTTTCGTTGAGACGCCCCTCCCGCTTGAAGAAGCCGCCCGGAATTTTCCCTGCGGCAAAGGTCATTTCCTGATAGTCCACGGTCAGGGGGAGAAAATCGACCCCCTCCCGGATCGTCTTCAATGAAACGGCGGTCACCAGGACCACCGTATCTCCATATCTCGCCAGGACCGCGCCGTCCGCCTGCCCCGCGACATAATCCGTCTTGAGAGAGATGTCTCTCCCGGCAAAATCCGTACTGAACAGTTTGCTCATATTTTCCTCACAATGTAAGATTAAAGGTACGGGTCATAGGAGTAGGCAGTAGGCAGTAGGGAGCAGACATGAAAAGGCCTGCTTCTTACTCCTTACTTCCTACTCCGCATCGACACTCCGCACCCCTCACTCAGGTTACTTCCTGAGACCGAGACGCCCGATCACGTTTCTGTATCGTTCCACGTCTTTTTTCTTCACATAATCCAGGAGTCTGCGCCGCTGGCTCACCAGTTTCAGAAGCCCGCGCCGGGAATGATGATCCTTCTTGTGGCTTTTGAAGTGTTCCGTCAAATATTCAATCCTGGCGCTCAGCAAGGCAATTTGGACCTCCGGGGATCCTGTATCCGCTTCGTGCAAACGATACCCTTCGATGATTCCTTTTCGCTTTTCTACATCCAACACTTTTCCTCTCCTCCCTTAATATCAATCGTTAAATACCCGTAAGATTTTGACGGCCTGTTTCGGGCCTTCGGCTGACGCCAATTCGCCCGATGCGCGGAGCATCCGGGCGAGAGCCACCAACCGTTTGCCCTCGAGTGTGAATTTTACCACATCTCCCTCGGCAAGGAAAGGAATATGATAACGCATCAGCGCTTCACCCTCCGGCTGATACCCGCTGCGCAAACGCTCCGCCAGCGGCGAATCCACATCGATGGAGGCAATCCCCGGCAAGACTTCCACAAGGGGAGTCAGGTTTGCCGTCATGAGCCCCCGCTTCTCCTCCTCCCCGAGACCCTCAAGCGACAAGGCCATTTCCTCCTTAAAAACGCCGCTGCGCGTCCGGCGCAGGGCCGACATGCACCCTCCGCAACCGAGGATCTCTCCCGCTTCGGCGCAAAGCGAACGAATGTAGGTCCCTTTGGAACAGGAGACCGTAAAATCCACCTCGGGTAGACGGAAGGCTTCGAGCCCTATGGCGAAAATCTCGACCTTCCGCGGCGCCTGCTCAACCGTGATCCCCAGACGCGTCCAGTGGTAGAGCGGTCTGCCCTTGAACTTTACCGCCGAATAGAGCGGGGGAGTCTGCTCACGCCGTCCCGCAAGGCTGCACAGGGCTTCCTCGACCTGCCGCCGGGTGACATGGGGCTCCTCCCGGGTGATCACCTTTCCCTCGGTATCGAGGGTGTCGGTCCGGATCCCTAAGCGGAGGGTTGCCCGGTAATCCTTGGTGTCGAGCGCGAGGAACTGTACGAGTTTCGTCGCTTCATCGACGCAAACGGGAAGTACGCCGGTTGCCAGAGGATCCAGCGTTCCGGTATGGCCCGCCTTTTTGATCCCCAGAGAACGCTTGACCTCCTCGACGACCGCGCGGGATGTGGCCCCCGCCGGCTTATCGATGACGATAACCCCGTTCATGATTCCCGGGATGTCCTGATCGCCTCGAGCAGCCGCCGGCGGATATCGTCGATGCTTCCCTCCATCCGGCAGCCGGCGGCGTTGATATGCCCTCCGCCGCCAAATAAGCGGGCCACGCGCTCCACGTCGACATTCTTCTTGGAGCGCAGGCTCAGTTTGAAACCCCCTTCCGGCAGCTCGGCATAGAGAATGGAAATATCGACCCCGCGGATGGTCCTGGGTAGATCGACAAAGTTCTCCATATGCTCGGTCAGCGCCCCGGCGGCGGCAAGGTCTTTCTGTGTCACGGTGAGCGATCCGACCCGGCCCCCTTCGTCGATCGTCAACGTGGGAAGCACGGCAGCCAATAGGCGGATCCTGGCCGGCGCGTACATCTCGTACACATTTTCCGAGATCCACTGGGGATCGGCGCCGCAGGCCACCAGGTCCGCCGCTGTCATAAGGGTTTCGCGGCCGGTATTGCTGTAGCGGAAACCTCCCGTATCGGTCAGTATGGCGCTGTAGAGGCAGGTCGCCATCTCCTGGGTCGGTGTGATTCCCATATGCGCCATGAGCCTGCAGATCAACTCCCCCGTGGAGCTTGCCCGCGGATCGATCAGTCGTGTCTCGCAGAAACCCCCATTGGAGTAATGGTGATCGATATTGATCAGGCAGGGGATGGCGGCAATCCTGGCGGCCTCTTTTCCCACCCGTTTCAGATCGCTGCAGTCGAGGATGATGGCGGTGTCGAAGGAGTCAATGGACGGCAGTTCGTTGATGATCCGGTCGCTGTCCTTTAAAAAGCTGTAATTTTCCGGTGTTGGATCCTGATTGTAGATCGTGGCCTCCTTCCCCTTCTGCCTGAGCAGATGGTAGAGGGCCAGCTCCGAACCCAGGGCGTCTCCGTCGAGCCTCTCATGGGCCGTGATCAAAAAAGAGCGTCGCCGGTCGATCAATTCACTAATCTGTTTGAACACTGTTCTCCTTTTCCCGGTTGATTTCCATGAGCAGGCTTTCGATGCGGTTTCCATAAGCAAAGGAGGGATCGTAGGTAAAGAAAAGTTCGGGCGCATGGCGGAGCTGGAGCCTGCGACTCAGTTCCCTCCTGAGGAAGCCTGACGCCTTCCCGAGACCCGTCAGGACCGCATCGCTGCACGTATCTTTTCCCATTTCAACGAAAAAAATCCGCGCCGTCCGCAGGTCATCGGAGATCTTCACGCCGGTTATCGTGACCGAACCGATCCGCGGATCCTTGACCGTTTTGAGCAGCAGGTCCGCGATCTCCATCTTGATCAGGTCCGCGACACGGTCCGCCCTTTTGAAACTACTCATTTGGTTTCCACAAAAAATTAATACATTTAACTGCCATACTTGACGAACCCGTAAAAAAAGTCGATTTTTCTCTGTTACGTCATTCCGTGCTTGACACGGAATCCAGTTGTTTCAGGTGCTTCTGGATTCCGGCTTTCGCCGGGGTGACGGCTTGGGGGACTTATTACGAGTTAATCATATTTGCCTTCCTCGAACTCAATCTCCGGACCATCCATCAGATCGTCAAAACTCACAATCTCTATCCGGCTCCGTACGACCTGTGCAACATCGAGCTGATCGATGAATGTCAATATATGGTCCAGCTTTGCGTTGACATAGGGCTTGTCGTTCCCTACGGTACAAAAGCCGATCCTTGCCTGCCTCCAGTGGTCGTTGTCGCCGACCTCGGCTATGGAAACGTTGAATGTGTTCTGCGTTCGCCGGATAATCCGGCTGAGCACGCTCCGTTTTTCCTTCAGGGACCCGCATCCGGGAATCCTGATATCGATCACACCTGTTCCGACGACCATAGATATCTGGGGACAGATTTGAAATCTGTCCCCCTGCCTCACAGTTTTCTCTCGATCTGTTCCTTGATATACGCCTCGATGACATCCCCCGTGTGGATGTCGTTGAAGTTCTCGATGCCGATGCCGCACTCGAATCCTGCGGCCACCTCCCGCGCATCGTCCTTAAACCGGCGAAGCGACGCGATCTTGCCTTCGTAGACCACGACTCCGTCCCGCAACAGTCTGAGTCCCGAGGTCCGTGCGATCTTGCCGTCCGTTACGTAACTTCCCGCGATCGCCCCCACCTTCGGGACGCGGAAGATCTCGCGGACTTCGGCGCGGCCCTGGACCACCTCTTTGTAGATCGGCTCCAGCAGGCCCTCCATGGCGGCCCTGACGTCGGCGATCACATTGTAGATGATGTCGTAGAGCTTGATGTCCACACCTTCCTGCTCGGCCACTTCCACCACGCGGGCGTCCGGCCGGACATTGAACCCGATGATGACGGCGTTCGATGCCGAAGCGAGCATCACGTCGGTTTCGGTGATCGCCCCGGTGGAGCTGTGGATGATCTTCAGCTTGATATCGTCGGTGGAGAGTTTGTTCAAGGCGTCGATCAGCGCCTCGACGGAGCCTTGCACGTCGGCTTTGATGATGACGTTGAGCTCCTTGACCCCTTCTTTTATCTTTTGATAGAGTTGCTCGAGGGTAATCTTCGATGAGATGTTGAGCTCCCGCTCGCGTTCCTTTCTAATCCAGTATTCACCGATACTCCGGGCCTTCCTCTCGTCCTCGACGCAGACGAATTCAGCGCTCACCTGCGGGACGCGGGAAAAGCCGATTACCTCCACCGGCATCGAGGGACCGGCCGCAGCGATCCGGCGGCCCTGGTCGTTGATCATCGCCCTGACGCGGCCGAATTCGGTCTTGGAGACGAAGGCGTCCCCTTCGCGGAGGGTGCCCTCCTGGATGAGGACGGTTGCCACCGGTCCCCGGCCGCGGTCGAGCTTCGCTTCGATGACCACTCCCCGGGCCGGCCGGTCGGGATCGGCCTTGAGCTCCATGACGTCGGCCTGGAGGAGAATCATCTCCAGCAGCTCCTCGATCCCGAGGTTCTTTTTGGCCGACACCTCGCAGAAAATGGTTTCACCACCCCACTCCTCCGACAGGAGGTTGTATTCGGTCAGGGTCTGGCGGATCTTCCCCGAATCGGCGCCGGGCTTGTCGATCTTGTTGATGGCCACGATGATGGGAACACCGGCCACGCGGGCATGATTGATCGCCTCTACCGTCTGACCCATGACGCCGTCGTCGGCGGCCACCACCAGAACGACGATGTCGGTCACTTTGGCCCCTCTGGCCCGCATCGCGGTAAATGCCTCGTGGCCCGGCGTGTCGAGAAAGACGATCTCCCTGCCCTTGATCCGGACGTGATAGGCGCCGATGGCCTGGGTGATCCCGCCCGCCTCGCCGTCGATCACATGGGTCTGGCGGATCGTGTCCAAAAGCGACGTCTTGCCGTGGTCGACGTGACCCATGATCGTCACGACCGGCGCCCGCGGCTTGAGGTTTTCCGATGGGACTTCGGCTTTGACGAGGATTTCGTCGCCTTCGTTCGGGGCCGCCTCTACCTGATAACCGAAATCGGCGGCGATAAGTGTGGCGGTGTCGAAATCGATGGCCTGGTTGATGGTCACCATCAGCCCCATGGCGATGAGCTTGTTGATCGCCTCGGACGCTTTAACGCCTATCCGTTTCGCCAGCTCCCCGACGGTGATCGCTTCGGCGACCCTGATCCGACGTTTGATCGCCTTGGGTGTGGTGATCTCCGTCTTTTTCATCTTGACCGGTGCGGCCCTCTTTTCTTCACGCCACCGGGAGGGCTGCTCGTCGCCTCGGTCGAGTTCGATCCGCTTGTCCTTGCGGTCGACCGCTTTCTTGATCAGGGCCTTTTTGCGCGGCGCCGCAACCTCTCCCATCAGGACCTCGACGGGGGGTTTCACCCCTTTCTTTTTCGGTTTTTCGGCTTCGACCCTTCCGCTCTTGTCCACACGGGAAGGGGGGGGCGCCGAGAGATCCTTGATGATTTTCAGGTCGGGTCTCTGGGGAAGCTCTTTTTTCGGGACCGTGGGTGCAGGTTTTGGCGCCTCGAAGGGCGTCCGGGGCTTTATCCCTGTTTCCACCCGGAGGGGCTTGGTTTCACGGGGTTCGGGGGGGTGAATGGGGAGAGGCTTCTTCTCAATTGCCGGCCCTTTTGCAACGGGTTCCGGGGCCGGTTTTGTCTCCGTCTCCGGCTTGATCTCCGCAGCGGGCGTCGCCGGCTTGACGGCCTTCTCCTTCACCGTCGGCCCGGGAACCGGTTCTCTGGGTGCGGTAGGCTTCGGGAGGGGGGGCTTCACGTAGGGCGACGGTTTGACGACCACATCACCGGCGGGGACATCCCGATAGATGGAGGTTCTCACGGGGGCTTCCTTCCGGACCGGCTCGGGGGGTGGTTCCTTGGGCGCCGGTTCCGGGCGAGGCGCAGTCTCTGCGGCGGGCTTTTCCTCCGGCGCTGGAGGGGCCGGAGGGGGGGGCGTTTCGGGCTTGGTCTCCTCGACCGGCATGCGAACCGATCTTCGCCTGATTACCGTGGATTTGATTCGCTGTTCAACCATCCCGCGGGGTTCCGGGGCAAGGAGCTCCGCCTGAATTCT
>Ga0194126_10012199_pt1 | contig 10923 bp, 13 predicted proteins | sample TA2KigC150mmetaG_FD_148641 | JGI IMG/M metagenome (GOLD analysis project Ga0194126, IMG submission 148641) | Freshwater microbial communities from Lake Tanganyika, Tanzania - TA2015035 Kigoma Deep Cast 150m | ecosystem: Environmental > Aquatic > Freshwater > Lake | place: Tanzania: Lake...
AGGAATTGAAAATTCCTCAAAATATGAGGTTGGTTTGGTTGCCCGCTTACAGTCCACAATGCAATCCTGTGGAACATATCTGGGATGAGATACGCGAGAAGTGGTTTGCGAACAAGGTGTTTGATAGTATGGATGCAGTTGAGGACATACTAATGGACGCTTTGGTGACACTGGAAAATGACAAGAAAAAAATCGCCGGGATAGCTGGCTTCGACTGGATTATTAGCATTCCTTTGAATGCAACTTAGTATCAGTAATCATAATCTTGTTTTTGTCTACCAGGTATACTTCTCCCGTATCACCCAGATTTTTATAATCGGTGGTGATTTCATTTATTGCTGATAAATCGTAACAAGTAATAAGATATCCTAAAGGTTTTTTTTGTGTGCTTTTTAGGGAGTAAATGGGAGAAATTATGTGAAACCTCTTCTCATTGCAGAAATGACATACATGGGAAGCGGTAACGTATGCCTTCTTATTGGAAAAGTTTACGTTGGAGATAATATCTTTTTCATGGGAAATAAATGTATCCGTTATTTCTTCATGTGTTGATGTAATAGTTTTGCATTCAGCGTCTACTATATGAATACCCTTTAGGTCGTGATCTATGGGTATCTTGGTAGTTCTTAAATAGTTGTCTAATGATTTAACAATATTTTGAGAATATTTTCCGTGCTTTATTTTTTCGATCCGTTCCCTTATGTATCCATCGCTGCTGAAATCAATTGTCCTGTTCTCTTTTGAAGTAATGCACGAAAGTATATGATTATTTTTTGTTTGTGCGATTGCTTTTAATCCATTGATTTCCTGATTCCGAAGCAAAGTTCTGAGGTGGCAATAGTAAATTACCGTGATAAGGGTAATTGGTATGAGCGAGATGCAAAGCCCGAATAGTAATATTTTCCCTTTTATGGTAAGTGGTTTCATTGTGATTTTTGCAGATGAAAGAAATAGGGAAAAAGTTTAGGGAAAAATGTGGCGTAGAATATATAATAAGTTTACTATTTTAAGAACGAATGTCAATATGTTAAATATGAACGGACAATTCAGTTGTATGACACAAGGCGTATAATAATGTAATGTTCCGGAGTTTCAATCTTTGTAGGGTGGGCATCACCCACCGTCTCACGTTGTTTGTAGAGACGCATAGCAATGCGTCTCTACGTTTGGTGGGCAATGCCCTGCCCACTCTGTTAAAAGTTGCCGAAGACCTAATTAATATCTGCTGGTTTAAGTTGTAATCAAATGGTTGATGATCTGACAAAACTTCGCATTGATAAATCAAAATTTCAGGTGCGTCGCAGTAAGAAAATACAAGGAATCCCCTTTTTTATTATTGCAGGCATTATTATGGCAGGGGTATTCTACGGAACGGGCATTATAAAACCTGCTGTCCATGTCAGAGTGTCAAACATATCCACGATATTTCCTTCACAGACCTTTACCCTTTTAAATGCGAGCGGGTATATTGTTGCCCAGCGAAAATCCGCAGTATCATCGAAAATTACCAGTTGGCTTGTATCTTTGTCGGTGGAGGAGGGAAGCAGGGTAAAGAAGGGAGATGTTATTGCATGCCTTGAAAATAATGATGCAGTTGCAGCCCTGAAAAGGGCAAAGGCCGATTTGAATGTTGCCCGATACCGGCTCAGACAGGCGGAGGCTGAACTTACTGAAGCTGGGCTTTCCTATAATAGAACAATAGAGCTTTTGCAAAAGGGAGTCGTTTCTCCATCTGAATATGATTCGGCGGAAGCAAAATATAAGCTTGCCATTGCGGCAGTTGAGGAGAGGAGAGCGGCAATACGCGCCGGCAAAGCGGCGGTAAAAGAGGCGAGGGTAAATCTTGATTATACGTATTTACGCGCTCCGTTTGACGCGGTTGTTTTGACAAAAAATGCCGATATCGGCGACATAGTCACTCCTGTGGGCGCTGCGGTGAATGCGAGGGCGTCTGTAGTGACAATTGCCGATCTTGACTCTCTTCTGGCGGAAGTTGATGTATCGGAATCGAATATCGAACAGGTAAGTCTGGGACAGCCCTGTGAAATTCAACTGGATGCCTTGTCAAACGAAAGATTTCGCGGAAAAGTGCATATGATTGTTCCTACCGCTGACAGGACGAAGGCATCAATATTGGTAAAAGCGGCATTTGTCGATAAAGATCCCCGCATTATGCCGGAGATGAGTGCGAAAGTGGCATTTTTAAAACGTCAGTCAACGGATGATGAACGAAATCCGATAAAAGCGGTTCCCGAAACAGCGGTCAGGACAATAGGAGAAAAAAGCGTTGTGTATGCGATAGAAAATAACCGGCTGGCAGAAAAGATCGTGAGTACGGGAAGGCGTTACGATTCTATGATAGAGATAGTATCGGGCTTAGACGGCAACGAAAAAATAGTGACGAACTGGAATAAAAAGGTGAAAAGCGGCAGGAAAGTGGAGATAATCGAAGAATAATAAATGAATATGAATAATTCGATTGTATCCATCCGAAATCTGACAAAAACCTACAAGAGGGGAAACGAGGTAATACATGTATTGGAAAACATTTCCCTGAATATCGGACATGGTGAATATCTGGCGCTTATGGGGCCTTCCGGCTCAGGGAAAAGCACTCTTTTAAATCTTATTGCAGGCCTTGATCAGGCAGACAGAGGCAGTATAGAAGTGGGTGGCATAGATATTACCGCGTTATCGGAATCCGAACTTGCGCGGTGGCGCGCGGGGAATGTGGGATTCATATTTCAGTTTTATAACCTTATTCCCGTTCTTACGGCATATGAAAATGTTGAATTGCCTCTTATCCTGACAGGCCTTTCCGGCCGTGAAAGGAAAGAACACGTGTATACCGCCTTAAAAGTGGTAAATATGGAAGACCGGTTGAGGCACTATCCTTCCCAACTATCAGGAGGACAGCAGCAAAGGGTAGCGATTGCACGGGCAATCGTTACCGACCCGACAATACTTGTCGCCGATGAGCCTACCGGAGATCTGGACAGGGCTTCGGCGGAAAATGTGCTGGAACTTATGGATCGCTTAAACCGGGATATGGGGAAAACTATCATCATGGTGACCCACGATCCCTGGGCGGGAAACAGGGCACATAGTATGAGACATCTGGACAAGGGTGTTTTGAGCGGGAGCAATCCCGATTTTTTGTAAAAACCTATTACCGTATATTATGCCGGATATGAAAAGATTCTCAACTTACAGGAAAACTCAACCCTTCGACTCCGCTCAGGGTGACAACAAACCGTTTAAACAGTTTAAGCGGTTTAAACCGTTTTTTTATGGTCATGCTGAGCGGAGTCGAAGCATAATAAATGATGAATTACAAAAATCGGGAATGTTCCCGTCTTGAGCGATGCTTATCAGGATTCTCATTCGTAATGCCTTCAGGCATAAACTCCGCAGTATCTTGACCATAACGGGCATAGCAATCGCAGTGCTGGCCTACGGATTGCTTCATACCGTTATCGATGCCTGGTATGCAGGGGTTGCGGCTTCTTCGGCAAACCGGCTTGTCACGAGAAATTCCATATCGCTTGTTTTTCGCCTGCCATTGTCGTATCGTGAAAAAATCCGTGTTGTTGATGGTGTTGAAATTGTTTCCTATGGAAATTGGTTTGGCGGATATTATAGAGATGAAAAAGATTTTTTTGCGAATTTTGCCATAGACCCCGTTTCCTACCTTAACCTCTATCCCGAATACAAAATATCCGAACAGGAAAAAACTTCGTTTCTCAAAAACAGAAAGGGTTGTCTTGCAGGAAAGAAACTGACGGAGAGATTCGGCTGGGAAGTCGGTGATAGTATTACGTTAACCGGCACTATTTATCCGGGGAAATGGGAGTTTGTCTTAAATGCCGTTTATGAAGGAAGACATAAAAATGTGGATGAAACAATGTTTTTTTTCCATTGGGATTATTTTAATGAGACATTGAAAAAAGAACGGCCTTTTTCTGCGGATACTGTGGGATTTTACATTATCGGCATTGACAAACCGGAAAATGCGGCCTCTATCGCGGAGGCTATTGATGCAACATTTAAAAATTCATTGGCAGAAACGCTTACCGAAACGGAAAAGGCGTTTCAACTTGGATTTGTCACCATGAGCGAGGCAATTCTTAAAGCCATTCAACTGGTTTCGTTTGTGATTATCGTGATTATTCTGGTAGTTGTCGCAAACACAATGGTGATGTCTGTGCGTGAACGTACCGCAGAATACGCGGTATTAAAAACCATAGGCTTTTCAGGCGTACATATTGCGGCGCTTATCATTGGCGAATCAATGATAATCACGTTAATCGGCGGGACGTTGGGCACACTGGCAACATATCCTGCCGCCGCGGTGTTTTCAAATGCCGTGGGGACTTTCTTCCCGGTGTTTAATATTACCATAAAAACCATTGTTATGGATGCGATAGTCACTCTGATTGTGGGGCTTTTTGCCGGCATGTTTCCCGCATGGCGGGCAATGAGTATCCGGATATCAGAAGGACTGAGAAAGATAGGATGAAATGAAACTCCTCTTTTTTTATAGTTTTCGCAACCTGTCAACCCGTCGGGTGACGACTGCATTAACCGCATCGGGCATGGCGCTGGTAGTATTTGTCTTTGCGGCAATTATTATGCTTGCTGAAGGTCTGCAAAAGACGCTTATCGAAACGGGTTCATACAATAATATTGTTGTATTGAGAAAATCCGCGTCTACAGAAGTCCAAAGCATCATAGAGAGATATCAGGCGTCTGTTATTGAAATGCAGCCGGAAGTCGCGTTGGATGAAAACGGGCGCAGGCTCTTTGCGAAGGAATTGGTGGTATTAATTACCCTGCAAAAAAAGGGAAGCGGCAGTTCCGCAAATGTTGTTATCAGAGGGGTTGGCAGCGCTTCAATTGATATTCGGTCTCAGGTAAAGCTTTCTGCAGGGCGGCTGCCGCATATGGGAACGTCTGAAATAATGGTGGGGAATAGTGTTGCAAAACGCTTTAAAAACGCGGGATTGGGCGATTCTATTTTCTTCGCGATGCGGTCATGGAAGGTTGTCGGTGTGTTTGACGCGGGCAATACGGGGTTCAGTTCCGAAATATGGGGCGATGCCGGTCAGCTTATGCAGGCATTTCGAAGGAATGCCTATTCGTCCCTTATCTTTCGGGCACAGGATGCTTCCTCCTTGCCGGGATTAAAGTGTTGTATAGAAAGCGATCCTCGTTTGACCCTGGATGCGATGATTGAAGTGGATTATTATAAAAAACAATCGGAGATGATGGCAACGTTTTTGAGAATTCTGGGGATTTCGCTCACCGCGATATTTTCAATCGGGGCGGTAATCGGCGCAATGATTACCATGTATGCGGCAGTTGCGAACCGCACTGCGGAAATCGGGACGTTACGCGCATTGGGTTTTGGCCGGATGAATATCCTTATGGCGTTTCTTCTGGAATCACTTATCCTTGGGTTTTTAGGGGGATGTGCCGGATTGTTCTTTGCCTCCGTTTTGCAATGTATCAGCGTATCGACGACAAATTTCCAGACATTTTCAGAACTTGCATTTCGTTTCAGTCTTAGTCCGGGGATTATTGTAAAGGCAATGATCTTTGCGCTCTTTATGGGATTTTCAGGGGGAATACTCCCGGCGGTTCGCGCATCGCGCATGAACATCGTGGAAGCTTTGCGGGAGGTATAAAAATATAGCGCCTGCGCATAAACTGAAAGGGGCGCATTCCCGAATTTTTGCAAATCCATCATTCTTGTTTCCAAAGTTCCTGTTTGGGAACACAATTGTGAAGGAAGCGCATGCTTCCTGTTATGAGAAGCGAAGCTTCTCAAGCAATTACGTTCCAAAGCTCCAGCTTTGGAACGAGCCATGGTCTCTTTTGGAATATTGCAAAAATTTGGGAATGCTCCCGTTGTAAACGTATGTCGCTGTGTATGAAAAGTAAAAGACACGTCAGTAAAGAGGTATTCCCGGCATCGCAAGAGCCAGGAATACCTCTTCACCTTTCATGAAAAAAGTAATTATAGTATGTATGCGCCTGTAACATAACCCGTATGGGCAGTTCCTAACTTTTCAAGCAATTCTTCATCCGTATAGGTCTCTACTTTTGGCGCTTCGTACATGGGTAAATTTTTCTCTATCATTGTGTATCTCCTTTAAAAAAATACAAAAATCTTTTTCCTGCACACTTACCATTAATTCAAGAAGTAATGAGTAAAGGCAGTTCCTAACTTCTCAAGCAGTTCTTCATCTGTATAGGTCTCTATTTTTGGCGCCTCATACGATGGTAGAAATTTTTCTTCCATAATTTACCTCCTTTCTGAATTGTCTGAGATTAAAAATGCTTAGGAATAACCGATTCTCTGTGAATCGTAGATAGTGTGAATTACTTATTCCGGTATCTTTACCCTCACCTTGATTGGTCCATGCCCTGAGCTGTTTCCATAGATATCAACGTCTTCCAGTTCGTAATAGTATGTTCCGCTTTTTTCAGGCGCGTCTTCATAGGAATAAACATCTCTAGTATTTATCGATATTTTATTTTCGTTAGTCAAATATACTATTACGCGAATGCCGTAAATAATTTCTGAAAATCAAACTATAAATCTAAAATATAAAATATTAAATACTTAATAAAATAGCAGACGTAAATACCCTAAACTGGATAGCCCCAAATGGGTGCGTTCGGATAGATGGTAAGTGAAAGAGGCAAAACGTAATGTGTGGCAGCACTATCGCAAAATAAATCCTGTATATAAGGATTTACTGATAGTAGATGAAATAAATTTTCCCCCCGTCAATAGGTATGCACCCTGAAGGGTCTGTCTGTTTATGTGTATTTACAAAAGTATAAATTATTTTAAATGCCTATCTACTTAGATACTAAACTTCAAATGATAATTTATTAGGATGTACAAGTTCCCCATAGGTAATAGTTTCAGAACTAACGCAAGCATGAATAAGGCGATCAAAAAGTTCTTTTTTCCAAAAACGACGATTGAAGCGATAAGCTATTTCCGAGAGGTATGCCTGCAGATGTTTCTCAGAAACCCCACGATGCGTACCACGAATAACATTCTTCGCATTAGAAATAATCCGGTGTACCCACGGCATCAGTCTACCCGCTGCTCTGGGATCACGAAGAACTATTCTGCAATGCAAGAGATTTTTGTTCTTTGCTGCTTTTCCATAGGATCGCCAACCGTCACTTCGTATTGCTTCCAAAAGTTGCTTCCTTTCTTGTGTTTTTTTGCCACAGCCAAGTCGTTCCAAAAAATCTTCAATCGTTGCTGCCGAAGCATCATTAACAATACGCATGTGAGCAAAGCCTGGCTTCTCTTCGCCTTTATAGTTTCGGTAAAGGGAAACAGCACACAAAACAACGCTCTTATGCTCACTGCCTCAGCCTTGCTTCGTACCAGCCGGGCCAAAAAAGGATTCATCCATTTCGACCAGTCCTGCAAGACTGTATTGCTTGTCTCTCGTAACCATCGCTTTACGCACTTTATGGGCCATCAACCAAGCTGTTTCGTAACACCCAATTCCAAGCAGTCGCTGCATCTCAAAAATCGAAACGCCCACATTGTCCATTGCCATATGGTAAATCAACCAATACCATTTCAGCAAGGGGACACGCGTCTTGTGAAAAATTGTGCCAGCAGTGATGCTTGTTTGATGACGACAATTCCGACAGTCAAACAGACATCGTTTCGAAAGATACCATGCTTCTTTGTGGCCACATCGGGGACAGATGAATCCGTCTGGCCAACGTTGATCAACCAGATGCCTGGCACACGCAGTATTATCCGGAAAATCTTTCTGAAAGTCTATCAAACTACGTTCCATGTATTCCTTGGGCATATCGATCCTCCCCAGGAATTATATTACATTTCGATGTTAGGAGTAAAGTAGATATGCATTTATTTTATTATTATATGTCGTAACAAATGCATAAAAACGGCGCTTTGAAAACAAATCACCCAATGGATACCCCCATTTGTGTGTATTGACAAATTTTGTAAATAGTAAATAATCAAGAAAATATGAAGAGTTTATTTATGAGGATAGTTTAGTCTGGTTGTAGACGTAATAATGTATACGTCGGTTTAGGGAGAAGGCATGAATAGCGTCTGTTATTGCGTTTTTGAGTGCTGTTGACCTTGCTTGGTGGCGGGCAGGTATAAATCAATCTATTATGTAAAGGAGGCATTCAATGGAAGTAAAAAATACGTTGAAGGAATATGAAGCGCCGAAAATAGAGACTTATACGGATGAAGAACTTCTGGAGAAATTGGGGACAGCTTTCACGCACTATTATAAGCTGTGATCCTGGCACACGCTGGATTTATAAGGTGTACCGTATAATAAGGAAGAAGCATACGGAATGTCTCTAGCTATTTCAGGTGTTTTCAGACGGTAGGTAAAGAAAGTATAGTTTTATTTCTTAACTGTTGAATTAACCCTTTGGTGACTTTTAATAATGTTGTAGTAGCAAGGCGCGCCTAGCTACTACATGAACAATCTGAAATTCCTTGGACGTTAAATAAAAAAGAGCTGTGGGTTAAAGTTGCGCAACAAACCCACTCATAGGTCTTATTTATCCATAAGATATATGTGATGACTAAATGGGAAGAGGGTGTTTTACAATTTACTCTGAAGGAGGTGTACAATGGTAGAAAACAAAATGCAAAAATATGAAACACCAAAAATAGAGACCTATACTGATGAGGAACTTATGGAGAAGTTAGGAACCGCCTATACTCATTATTATCGACTTTAATTTTGGTGGTAAGCAATTGATGTAAGGTGAAATACCAAAGCAGAACCTTATTAAGAAGTAGTATTTTTAATAGGGAATAACGTATAAGGCTGTTATACAGTCTGTCATTTAGCAGTAGCGAAAAGAAAAACCCACAGCTCTTTTAATTTAAATGTTTAGGAATTTCAATGCTTCGACTCAGCTCAGCACGACGGCATTCCGAGCGGAGTCGAGGAATCAAAGTTGCCGAAGATCTAGTTAAATATTGTGGTCGGGTAGACGGCTGGAGTAATCCAGTCGTCTACCCGACCAATATTGTGAATTTCAGTATTTTTCCGGTAAGTGATCAAAAAACTCATTTCCTGTTGCTTCCAATAGTTGGATGTAACTTATATTACGCTTACTATAATATAAGTAATGGAAGCTATTTGACTGGGAGCATTCCAGATTTTTTGTAAAACTCATCATTTATGGTCAAACAAATCATAACACTTTAGTTTTTTTGAAAAATTGCCCATGCCTTAACCCCATGCTTCAGCATGGGGTTAAGGGGAGAAATAATCATGGGCTTCAGCCCTGAGATAGAGTTAGCCCAATATCTTTCACTGTACCAGAAGGTCATGGCTAAAGCCGGTGTATTTATTGTGGATACCTCCGCACTGAAGTGCGGAGGTAATGGAGGTGCATTATAAAATAAGGAAAATCGAAGTCTTTTTCAAAAAACTAAAGTGTCACAACAAATCTGGTTTTCGAAATTTAGAGGTAATTTGGTTTTATAAAAAGTAGGGGCGATGCATTTGCCCCTGTTCAGCATAACTCTTTCATTAGAACTGACTCGGTACGCATACAGCATTTTATATATCGATGCTTTATATCGGCAAATGCTTCGACTCCGCTCAGCATGACATTCACAGTCATCCTGAGCGGAGTCGAAGGGTTGAGTTTCTCAGTGTGTTGAGGAACTTTTAATATCCGGCAGAATATATGTTAATTGTTTTTTTACAAAAAATCGGGAATGCTCCCCATTTTATTCCCATTTACAAATTGGATTGGAAAATTACATTTCCACGTTACGTCAAAGACTTACTTCCTTAGAAGTCTATGTATATAGTACGGTAGGGTGGGTCAGAATATTTTCAAAAAATCTTCATGAAATTGATGGTTTGCAAAAAAAGGGAATACACTCTATCAGCACCTTCATACCAAAAAAGATAAGTATCGGAGAAATGCTTTTAACGACCATGCCTTGATGGTATTCCTCTATTGATTTGTTATGTCACGAGAGATGAAATTGTTTGTGTTTGGATTGAATGTATAAATCAAACAAATCTGGTTTTTGAAATATTAAACACCGATTTTCACACACACTGAAACCATCATAATGCGTCCCTAAAGTCGTCTGTGTTTGAAGGTTGCAAAAAGCGGCGAATTTATCTTGCCCTTACCTTGTAAAGGTATATTACAAAATAGTCTATACCCTGTATTTCCTTGCTTGCCTGTTAGTAGTAACAAAATACATTTTAAAATCAGGACATTTTTGCATTATTCGGGAACTTTAGCAAATTTTGGGATTTTAGGGTGATACTATGATGAACAAAATGCTTGAATGGTGATTATAAGCATGCTATAATTCTGAATATTCACCAATTTGCAAGCGTAAATACCTATCAAACAGAAGGTATCTGGCGGGATTATTAATATTCAGCAAGAATATCACAAATGGTTAATCATCATAATTCCACCCTAATAAATGACAAATTTAATCTTGTTTCCTATTTCAATAATCCTGTTTCACAAAGACAAAAACAATATGAAGCAGTAAGGGCCATTGTGATTGACAAACAGGCAGTTGAGACGGGTGTGCCTTGAAGTATGGAATACCTGAGTGGTTGAAAATACCATCTCTGCGAGCCTAATACTAAGTTGCATTCAAAGGAACGCTAATAATCCAGTCGAAGCCAGCTATCCCGGCGATTTTTTTCTTGTCATTTTCCAGTGTCACCAAAGCGTCCATTAGTATATCCTCAACTGCATCCATACTATCAAACACCTTGTTCGCAAACCACTTCTCGCGTATCTCATCCCAGATATGTTCCACAGGATTGCATTGTGGACTGTAAGCGGGCAACCAAACCAACCTCATATTTTGAGGAATTTTCAATTCCT
>Ga0194126_10012201_pt1 | contig 10922 bp, 7 predicted proteins | sample TA2KigC150mmetaG_FD_148641 | JGI IMG/M metagenome (GOLD analysis project Ga0194126, IMG submission 148641) | Freshwater microbial communities from Lake Tanganyika, Tanzania - TA2015035 Kigoma Deep Cast 150m | ecosystem: Environmental > Aquatic > Freshwater > Lake | place: Tanzania: Lake...
ATGCCCGCCATCGGCTTCAAGTTCACGACCATGGAGCTGTTCTGGCTGGCCGCCATTCCCGGCCTGGCTTCCGGCATCCTGCGCCTGATCCATTCCAACTTCATTCCCGTATTGGGGACCCGACCGGTGGTGAGCATCGCCACCATCATCAAGATCATCCCGATGATCTGGCTGGGCTTTGCCATCCAGGATCTGAATACCTCCTGGGAAACCTTCATGATCATCGGTTTCCTGTGTGGTATGGGCGGCGGCGACTTCTCGTCCTTCATGCCCTCCACCAGCATCTTCTTCCCGAAGCGGCTGCAGGGTCTGGCCCTGGGCATCCAGGCGGGCCTGGGCAACTTCGGCGTGTCCATCGTGCAGTTCGTGGCCCCGTGGATCATCGGCTTTGTCGCCATTGGCAGCATTGCTGGCGGCCCCCAGGTGTTCACCAAGGGTGAGCCGGTGAAGGGCGCCATCGAGGTGGTCAAGAACAAGGAAACCAAGCTGGTCACCGATGTCATCGTCAAGAAACCCGAATTGCAAGGGGTCATTGAGGTGGTGAAGGACGAGTCCGGCAAGCTGAAGAATGTCGTCTTCCATGAGAACGATGCCTTCAAGGCCATCAAGCAGGAGGTGACGAAGGACGCCAACGGCGTGATCACCGAAGTCACACCCACCAAGGGCGTGAAGCTGGATGTGGTGCGCAACCCGGCCGGCGAGATCACCGATGTGACCTTCAAGAATGTCGCCAAAAAGGCGATGTGGCTGCAGAACGCTGCCTTCATCTGGGTGCCGTTCCTGGTGGTCGCCTTCATCCTCAGCGTGCTGTTCCTGCGCAGCATCCAGCTACCGTCGCGCGGCTTCAAGGGCCAGTTCGAGATCCTGAGTTCGAGGAACCGGGCGCGCACCCACACCTGGAACTGCACGATGACCTATATCACATCGTTCGGCTCGTTCTCGGGTTTTGCCGCGGCCTTCCCGATCATGATCAAGACCCTGTACGGCGGCTTCGAGGGTGCGCCTGATCCTCTGGCCTACGCCTTCCTCGGCCCCCTGATCGGCGGCGCGGTACGCGTGATCACCGGTGGCATCTTCGACAAGATCGGCGGCAGCAAGGGTATGTACTGGACCACGCTCGGCCAGATCGGCGGCGTCCTGTTCCTGGTCATGAGCGGCGCGCTGACGCCCTCCGGCGTAGAACAGTTCCCGCTGTTCCTCTATGGCATGTTGTGGATCTTCCTCATGTCCGGGACCAACAACGCGGCGACCTTCCGCCAGTACCCCATCGTCTTCGCCTACTCGCCCGCCAAGGGCGCGCAGATGCTGGGCTGGACCGGTGCCTGGGCGGCCTTCGGACCTTTCGTGTTCACCTCGCTGATCGGCATGTCCATCGAGAAGACCGGCAACGCAGAACTGTTCTTCATGGGTGTCGCGATCTTCTATGCCTACACCTGGCTGATCAACTACTGGTACTACACCCGCAAGGGCGCCGAGCGCTTCGACTACGGCAACAGCGGCGGCACCTGGTGGGACAAGCTGACGGATGGCGAGAAGGAACGCATGCGCGCCATCGACCTGGGCAAGGCCTAAGTCAGGCGGATCGGACAGGGCATCGACCATGAACCAAGCGGATCTGTTGATCAACCTTTTGGGCTGCGCCTATGGCGTGGTGTTGATCGCCGCGATGTTCCTGCGTACCCCGCTCACCGAGGCGATGCGCATCGACGCCCTGTTCGTCCCGAATTACTCGGAAAAAACCCGGCCTATAAATCTGTTGGCAGGGGTGCTCGTGGCGGGCTATGCCGCCTGGTCCCTGCTAACACAACTACCCTGATATGGAGCATAAACAATGAGTCACTTTCTCGACCGACTAACCTACTTCACTCACCCAAAAGAGAGTTTCTCTGACGGCCATGGCGTCAAAACCATCGAAGACCGCCAGTGGGAGGATTCCTATCGCAACCGCTGGCGTCACGACAAGGTGGTGCGTTCCACCCACGGCGTGAACTGCACCGGCGGCTGTTCCTGGAAGATCTTCGTGAAGAATGGCCTGGTGTCGTTCGAAATGCAGCAGACCGACTACCCGCGCACCCGCGACGACATGCCTAACCACGAGCCGCGCGGCTGCCAGCGGGGTGCGTCGTTCTCCTGGTACCTGTATTCACCGCACCGTATCAAGCATCCGATGATTCGCGGCCGCCTGCTGGACCTGTATCGTGCCGAAAAGAAGTCCGGGAAGGATCCGGTAGAGGCCTGGGCCGCCATTCAGGCCGATACCGCCAAGCGCGACAAATATGTGAAGGTGCGTGGTCTGGGCGGTTTCGTGCGCACCTCCTGGGATGAGGTGCTGGAGATCACCGCTGCCGCCAATATTCACACCATCCAGAAATGGGGCCCGGACCGCATCTACGGTTTCTCCCCCATCCCGGCCATGTCGATGATTTCGTATGCAGCCGGCTCCCGTTATCTATCGCTCATCGGCGCTGCCTGCGGTTCCTTCTACGACTGGTATTGCGACCTGCCCATCGGCAGCCCGCAAACCTGGGGCGAGCAGACCGATGTGCCGGAATCGGCCGATTGGTACAACTCCACCTACATCATCATCGCCGGGGCCAACCTGCCGATGACCCGCACGCCAGACGCCCACTTTGCCATCGAGACCCGCTACAAAGGCACCAAGATCGTGTCCATGTCGCCGGATTATGCCGAGTTCTGCAAGTTCGCCGACCTGTGGATGCCCATCCGTCAGGGCACGGATTCGGCCGCCTTCATGGCCATGGCGCATGTGGCCCTCAAGGAGTTCTATATCCAGAAGCAGGACCCCTATTTCCAGGAATACGCCCGCAAATACACCGACCTGCCGATGCAGGTAATGCTGCGCCCGCACGACAACGGCTATGTCAGCGACCGCAACCTGCGCGCCTCGGACTTTTCCGGCAACCTGAACGAGAGCAACAACCCCGAGTGGAAGACCATCGGCTTCGACGAGAGCAGCGGCCAGTTCGTGGCACCCAACGGCTCGATCGGATTCCGCTGGGGCGAAGAAGGTAAATGGAACCTTCTGGAACGATCCGCTGGCACCGACACCCATCTGGAGTTGACAGCTCAGGGCAAGGCCGGCACCGAGGTTGTATCCGTCGGCTTCCCTCATTTTGCCCATGGCGAACCTGACCTGTTGTTCCGCAATGTGCCTGCTCGCCGCGTGAAGCTGGCGGACGGCAGCGAGGCCCTGGTAGCCTCCGTGTTCGACCTGCTGGTGTCCCAGTATGGTGTTGATCGCGGCCTGGGTGGCCCCAATGTGGCCAGTTCCTACGACGACGCCAGCTGCGCCTACACCCCGGCCTGGGCCGAAAAGGTCACCGGCGTGAAGCGCGCCGACATCGAGCGCACCGGCCGTGAATTCGCCGACAACGCCTCCAAGACCAAGGGCAAGTCGATGGTCATCATGGGCGCGGCCATCAACCACTGGTACCACCACGACCAGTCCTACCGCTCGATCATGAACCTCTTGCACCTGTGCGGTTGCGTGGGGCAGTCGGGCGGCGGTTGGGCCCACTATGTGGGTCAGGAAAAACTGCGCCCGCAGGCCGGTTGGGCGCCCATCGCCTTCGGTCTCGACTGGCACCGTCCGCCGCGCCACCAGAACTCCACCTCGTACTGGTATTTCCACACCGATCAGTGGCGTTACGAGACGGTCAAGCCCGACCAGCTGCTATCGCCCGCCGGGAAAGGTCGCAACAAGGGCTACAGCCTGGCTGACTACAATGTGGTCTCCACCCGTTTGGGCTGGCTGCCTTCCAACCCCCATTTCAACAAGAACCCGCTCGAACTGGCGACCGATGCGGCCAAGGCCGGCGCCACCGACGAGGCCAGCGTTGCTCAATATGTTGCCGGGCAACTCAAGTCTGGCGCGTTGGATATGGCCTTTGCCGACCCGGATAACCCCATCAACTGGCCGCGCAACCTCATCGTCTGGCGCGGCAACCTGATCGGCACCTCCGCCAAGGGCCACGAGTATTTCTTGAAGCACCTCCTGGGCGCGCAGAACGGCGTGCTGCAGGAAGGCGGCGTGGGTAACGATTGCAAGGAGGTGAACTGGATTGACGAGGCCCCGGCCGGCAAGCTCGACCTGATGGTGGACATCAACTTCCGCCTCAACTCCACGGGTGCCTACGCCGACATCATCCTGCCCACCGCCACTTGGTACGAGAAGCACGACCTCAACACCACGGATATGCACCCCTTCATCCACCCCCTGGCCGAAGCGGTCTCACCGGGTTGGGAATCCAAGTCCGACTGGCAAATCTTTAAGGCGCTGGCGAAGAAATTCTCGTCCTTGGCCGGCAAGCACCTGGGCGTCCGTAAGGATGTGGTGTCGCTGCCGATGCAACACGACTCCCCGTTCGAACTCGCCCAGCCCTTTGGCGAGGTCAAGGACTGGAAGCGGGGCGACTGCGACCCGATCCCCGGCAAGACCATGCCCATCATCAAGGTCGTGGAACGCGACTACGCACAGACCTATAGCAAGTTCATCGGTCTCGGCCCGTTGATGACAAAGATTGGTAACAATATCAAGGGGATAGACTGGAATACAGAACAAGAATATAAAGAACTGGCCAGCCTCAACCGCACGGTCACCGAGCCGGGTGTGTCCTTCGGGATGCCCAGCCTGGAAGAAGATATCGCGGTGTGCGACTCGGTCATGCGCATGGCGCCGGAGACGAACGGCGAGGTGGCGCATAAGTCGTGGACGGCGCTCTCCAAGAAGACCGGCCTTGACCATCACCACCTCTACGAAGGTCGCCACGAGGACAAGATCACCTTCCGCGATATCCAGGCCCAGCCGCGCAAGATCATCACCGCGCCCACCTGGTCCGGCATCGAATCGGAGAAGGTGTCCTACACCGCCGGCTACACCAATATCCACGAGCACATCCCCTTCCGCACCCTGACCGGCCGCGCCCACTTCTATCAGGATCACGAGTGGATGCTGGACTTCGGCGAGGGCTTCTGCTGCTTCCGCCCGCCGGTGGATATGCAGGAACACAAGAAGGTGCCCGCCTCCGTCACCAGCGGCCCGCATCTGGTGCTGTCGTGGATCACCCCGCACTCCAAGTGGGGCATCCACTCCAGCTATCAGGACAACCTGCGCATGCTCAACCTGTTCCGCGGCGGCCCCTACTTCTGGATTTCGGAAGAAGACGCCAAATCGGTTGGTATCGCCGACAACGACTGGGTCGAGGCAGTCAACGCCAACGGTGCGACGGTGGCTCGGGCCGTGGTCTCCCAGCGGGTGCCGCGCGGCATGGCGCTGATGTACCACGCCCAGGAGAAGAATGTGAATGTCCCCGGCAGTCCCACCACCGGCAAGCGTGGCGGCATCCTCAACTCGGTCACCCGTGTTGTGGTCAAGCCCACCCACATGATCGGCGGTTATGCACAACTGTCGTACAGCTTCAACTACTACGGTCCGGTCGGCTCCAACCGCGACGAGGTGGTGGTGGTGCGCAAGATCGCCGACCAGGATGTGGATTGGCTGGAACGGCCACTCACCCCGGCGCGTGAGGCGCAACGCAACCCCGTTGGTATCGGCACCAAATAACCCTTATCCAGGAGTCAACAATGAAAGTCAGAGCTCAATTCGCATTCGTCTTTAACCTGGACAAATGCATCGGCTGCCATACCTGCTCGGTCACCTGCAAGAATGTATGGACCAACCGCAAGGGCGCCGAGTACATGTGGTTCAACAATGTCGAGTCCAAGCCCGGCATTGGCTATCCCAAACAATGGGAAAACCAGAAGATCTGGAAAGGTGGCTGGGAACTGAAGAACGGCAAACTTCAGCTCAAATCCGGCACCAAGGTGGACCGCCTGCTGAACATCTTCGCCAATCCGGACATGCCCGAGATTGACGACTATTACGAGCCGTTCACCTTCGATTACGCGCATCTGCAAAATGCGCCGTTGTCCGAGGCCGCCCCCACGGCCCGCCCCGTCTCGCAGATCACCGGCGAGAAAATGGACAAGGTCACCTGGGGACCGAACTGGGAAGACGATCTCGCGGGCGAGTTTGAAAAGCGCGCTCGCGACACCAACATGGCGACGCTTGAAAAAGAGATCTACAAGCAGTTCGAGAACACCTTCCACATGTACCTGCCGCGTATCTGCAACCACTGCATCAACCCGGCGTGTGTGGCAGCCTGTCCCTCTGGCTCGATCTACAAGCGCGAGGAAGACGGCATTGTGCTGGTGGACCAGGACAAGTGCCGCGGCTGGCGGATGTGCGTCAGTTCCTGCCCCTACAAGAAGGTGTTCTACAACTGGGAATCGGGCAAGGCCGAGAAGTGCATCGGCTGCTACCCGCGCGTGGAATCCGGCATGCCGACGGTGTGTTCCGAGTCCTGCGTGGGCCGCATCCGCTACAACGGCATCATGCTCTATGACGCCGACCGCATCGAAGAGCTGGCCTCCACCGAGAATCCGCAAGACCTGTACGAAGCGCATCGCCGCATCTTCCTCGACCCGAACGACCCGGAAGTGATCGAGCAGGCCCGCATCGACGGCGTACCGGAAGACTGGATTGAGGCCGCGCGCAAATCGCCGATCTGGAAGATGGCCATGGACTGGCGGATCGCCTTCCCCATGCATCCCGAGTTCCGTACCCTGCCCATGGTCTGGTATGTACCGCCGCTCTCGCCGGTGCAGTCCGCCATTGACCAGGGCCGTTTGCCGACCGAGGCCGACGGCTGCATCCCCAAGGCCGAGGCCCTGCGGATGCCGGTCAAATATCTGGCCAACCTGCTCACCGCCGGCAAGGAATCTCCCATCGTTGCGGCATTGAACCGCATGATCGCCATGCGTTCCTACATGCGCTCTATCCATGTTGAGGGCACGCCCAACACCGCCGTGCTTGAGGCTGTAGGCATCACCGAGGAGATTGCCAAGGATATGTACCGCTATATGGCCATTGCCAATCACGAAGACCGTTTCGTCATTCCCACCGGCCACGCCGAGGTCAGTCTGGAAGACTTCTACGCCTTCCAGGGCCAGAACGGCTTTACCTTCGGAAACGATTCTTCGCCGGGTATTTCGCCCAACTCCCTCTTCCCGGAGCGGCGTCGTGAGACGGTGGAATCGCTGGCAGAAGCCCCGTTGGTCGATATGCGCAAACGCTAAGGAGAACACGCTCATGTATTACAAACTTCTTTCCGCACTGCTCTCTTACCCGGACGAGGCCTTGGTCGAGGCAATTCCCAGCCTCAACGAAATGTTGCGCTCAGGACTCGAGGCCAGCGAGGCCATCGTCATTGGCAACTTCCTGCGTGATCTGACCAGTCAAGATCTGACCGATGCGCAAGGTCGCTATGTGCAAACCTTCGATATGACGCCGGAGCATGCTCTGCATCTGACCCACCACTTGTTCGGCGATGACAAGAACCGTGGGCCGGCGCTGATCGACCTGTCCGAGCATTACCGAGGCTACGGGCTGGCCATCGCCTCAAACGATGGCGACCCCAACGAGCTACCCGACCACCTGCCGCTGATGCTGGAGTTCTGCGCGCAACTGCAGGAGGAAGAAGCCATCGCATTCCTGTCGCAATGGACCAAGGTACTGGGGCAACTGGCCAGCAACCTGGAGGCATCGAACAGCACTTATGCCCCGCTCATTCGTCTTATTGAACGACGCAGCCGCCCGTTACAGGCCGCTGCCTGAGGAGAGTAATCACCATGGATATGCATCAAATCATCTTCGGGGTTTATCCCTACATCGCCCTGGTTACCTTTATTCTGGGTAGCTGGATTCGTTTTGACCACGAGCAATACACCTGGAAAAGCGATTCCAGCCAGTTGTTGTCCAAGACATACATGCGCTTTGCCAGCAATGTGTTCCATATCGGCATCCTGGGTATCTTCTTCGGCCATCTGGTCGGTATGCTCACCCCTCACTCGGTGTTCCTCGCCATGGGCATTTCCGACGCGGCCCACCAGGGCATCGCCATCTTCGCCGGCGGTATCTTCGGCCTGATGGTCATCCTTGGTGGTGTCATCCTCTGGTTGCGGCGCCTGTTCAACAAGCGAGTCCGCGCCGCCAGCCGCTGGATGGACATCAACATCCTGGGCTGGCTGATCCTGACGGCCTGCGTCGGCTTCTCCACCATCTTCTGGTCCGTCGGCCATGCCGAGCACAAAGACTTCACCGTCATGATTCGCCTGACCGAGTATGTACAAAGCGTCGTCATGCTGCAGGCCAATCCGGAGCTGATCCGTAACATCGACCCCGTGTACAAACTGCACATGTTCTTCGGCCTCTCCGTGTTCCTGTTCTTCCCCTTCACCCGCCTTGTACACATCTGGAGCGCGCCAATCGGCTACCTGTTCCGCGCCTACCAGATCGTCCGCGCCAAACGGGTGTAATCCTTTCGCCGCAGCAGCCTGACCCCGTCAAACCTCTCAATCGCTTCCATCCCAAAGAGAGAGGTGGCCGCTGCGGCTTTTTATGGGTACTTTAAGCATGGAAAAGAAAATGTTGGGCATGCCCAAGGTTCATTACCGCGAAGATGCCATCAATACTGCAAATCCCTACGCCATCTACACCAAGGAGGTCCTCGTTGATGGCGAAAAGATACTGACCGATCCAGAGGGCTACATCCTCAATATGGACGAATGGAGTGAAGGCTTTGCCATCGCCCAGGCCGCCGTTGAGGGACTGACACTTACCGATGAGCACTGGGATGTGATTTATTTCATCCGCCACTATTACGACGAGCGCAGCATTCAGGCCCAGGTGCGCGACATGATTCGTCACTTCCGGGAAGCTTGGGGCCCGGAACACGGCAACAACCACTATCTGCATGACTTGTTCCCCATGGGCGGCCCGCAAAAACAAGGCAACCGTGTCGCGGGAATTCGCAAGACCAAGGGCGAACACTGACCCCCACCTGCTTCTGGCTGGAATTTGCCTGTACGATCCGTTCATACTGGCGTCCATCCTCATCAGAACATGATCGTTTCTACCCCCTTGCGGGCCATCCATATCGGCCCGATTGCCGAGTTGGGCCCTGATCGCCAGCCCAGCGCCATCGCCAAACACCCGGTCACGGGCCGCATCGAAATCACTCCGCTGGGATTGGCCGGCGATTTTCAGGCCGATCGTGCGCATCACGGTGGACCTGACAAGTCCTTGCACCATTACCCCGCCGAGCATTACGCGGCCTGGAAGGCTGAACTGCCAGACCGATCCGCGCTGTTTCAACCCGGTGGCTTTGGCGAAAACCTATCCACGCTCGGAATCTGCGAAAACGATGTCTGTCTGGGCGATCAGTTCCGCCTCGGGACCGCGCTGATCCAGGTTTCCCAGGGGCGACAACCCTGTACCAAGCTCAATCAGCGTTTTGCGACCCCGGACATGCTCGAACGCGTCCTTGGCAACGGTCGGACCGGCTGGTATTACCGGATCCTGGAGCCTGGCGAGACGCGGGTCGGCGACACCCTGACCCTTCTCGAACGCCCCCTGCCCGACTGGACACTCACCCGTCTGTGGCAGGTGTTATTTGGAATCGAGAAAAACCTTGACGACCTCGCCTGGCTAAGTCGAAACCCCCTTCTGGCCGCCAGTTGGCGCGAACGGGCCGCACGGCGCATAAACGCATAGGATCTGTCGGCCAACGGCGGCCGACGGCGGCTTCCGGTCATATCCGCGCCGAACCCGATCCCGTAAAATCGGCCGCCATGACGCACTCAACGCCCCTCGCCGCCGCTCTCGAACTCCTGGCCCCGGCCAAAAACGCCGATTTCGGCATGGCGGCCATCGACCACGGTGCCGATGCCGTGTACATCGGCGGCCCGTCGTTCGGGGCCCGGGCGGCCGCCGGCAACACCGTCGCCGACATTGAACGGCTGGCGCGCCACGCCCACACCTACCACGCCCAGGTCTTTGTCGCCCTCAACACCATTCTGCGCGATGACGAACTGGAACCCGCGCGGCAACTCGCCTGGGATTGCTATCACGCTGGGGCCGATGCGCTGATTGTGCAGGACATGGGCCTGCTGGAGATGGACCTGCCGCCCATTGAGCTCCATGCCAGCACGCAGACCGATAACCGCCATCTGAACAAGGTCCGTTTTCTGGAGCAGGTCGGCTTTTCGCAGATTGTCCTGGCGCGTGAACTGAGCCTGAAACAGATCCGCGCCATTGCCGCCGAGACCTCCGCAACGCTGGAGTTTTTCGTACACGGCGCCCTCTGTGTGGCCTTCTCCGGGCAATGCCACATCAGCCACGCCCACACCGGGCGCAGTGCCAACCGGGGAGAATGTTCGCAGGCCTGCCGCCTGCCGTATTCACTCAGCGATACCGACGGCCACCTCATCACCCAGAACCAGCATCTCCTGTCGATGAAGGACAACGACCAGAGCGCCAACCTGGCCGCGTTGGCCGAGGCCGGGATCCGCTCGTTCAAGATCGAGGGGCGCTACAAGGATCTGGGTTATGTGAAAAATGTGACGGCCCATTATCGCCAGCAACTCGACCGGATCATCGACGCCGACCCGCGTTACTGCGCCGCCGCGCAGGGCCGCTGCACCTACACCTTCACGCCGCGTCCGGAAAAGACCTTCAACCGGGGCACGACCGACTATTTCGTCAACGAGCGCCATCACGGCATCGAGGCCTTCGAGACCCCAAAATTCAGTGGCGAGGCCATCGGCCGGGTGCTCAAGGTTGATGCGGCACGGCGTAACTTCACGGTCGAGGCCTTTGAGCCCATCCACAACGGCGATGGCCTGACCTGGTACACGCCCAAGGGCGAACTGGCCGGCCTGCGCGTCAACCGCGCCGAAGGCCAGACGCTGTTTGCTGCCGAGGACCTGCCCGCGGATCTGGTGCCGGGCACCGCCCTGTTCCGCAACCACGATCAGGCCTTTGTGCGCGCCCTGGAGCGGCC
>Ga0194126_10012205_pt1 | contig 10916 bp, 7 predicted proteins | sample TA2KigC150mmetaG_FD_148641 | JGI IMG/M metagenome (GOLD analysis project Ga0194126, IMG submission 148641) | Freshwater microbial communities from Lake Tanganyika, Tanzania - TA2015035 Kigoma Deep Cast 150m | ecosystem: Environmental > Aquatic > Freshwater > Lake | place: Tanzania: Lake...
GGCCCACTTGTCAAGCTCTTCAAGGTCTGCATAGGCAATGCGGTCCCGGGCGGGATCGAAATCGGCCAGCGTGCCCAGCATGAAGCGGCAGGTGTTTCTGATCTTGCGATAGGCTTCGCTCAGGCGCTTGAGAATGTCGTCTGAAATGCGCATGTCCTCCTGGTAGTTCTCGGAGGCGACCCACAGGCGCAGCACTTCAGCGCCGTATTGCTTGATGACTTCCTCTGGCCGGATGACATTACCCCGCGACTTGGCCATTTTCTGGCCCTTGCCGTCCATGACAAAACCGTGCGTGAGCACGGAGCGGTAGGGCGCACGTCCCCTCGTTCCCACGCTGGTCAAAAGCGAGCTCTGGAACCAGCCGCGGTGCTGGTCGCTGCCTTCAAGGTACAGATCGCAGGGGCTTGCGAGTTCTTCGCGGCGCTCAAGCACGGCCGCGTGGCTTACGCCCGAGTCGAACCAGACATCCAGAATGTCGGTCTCAGGCCTGAACTCAGCATGACTGCACGCCGGGCAGCGCGTACCGGCGGGAAGGAGCTCTTCAGGGGTGCGCTCAAACCAGATGTCGCTGCCGTCTTTTTCAAACAGGTCGGCCACGTGATTGATAACGGCCTGGTCAAGCAGCAGGTGGCCGCACTCGGTGCAGTAAAAGGCCACGATTGGCACGCCCCAGGTGCGCTGGCGCGACAGGCACCAGTCCGGACGGTTTTCGACCATGCCGCGAATGCGGTCGATGCCCCAGGATGGGATCCAGTTTGTTGCGGCGATGGCCTCAAGCGCGCGCTTGCGCAGGCCGTTAGTTTCCATGGAGATGAACCACTGCTCGGTTGCCCGGAAGATGACGGGCTTTTTGCAGCGCCAGCAGTGCGGATAGGAGTGGCTGATGTTCTGCTCGCCCAGCAGGGCACCAACGGAGCGCAGGCGCTCGACAATAGGAGTATTGGCCTTGAATACGAACTGCCCGGCGAATTCTCCCGCCTCGGCGGTAAACACGCCGGCGTCATCCACGGGTGCGAAGATCTCAAGGCCGTAGCGCAGGCCCGCTTCGTAGTCTTCCTGTCCGTGGCCGGGCGCCGTGTGCACGCAGCCCGTGCCGGCCTCAAGGGTGACATGCTCGCCGACAATGACCAGGGAATCGCGCTCGCACAGCGGATGGCGGCAGATAAGCCTTTCCAATTCACTGCCTCTGAACCGCGCGAGGATTGCATGCCGGTCGATGCCGCAGATGCGCATTGTGCTTTCCAGCAGGCCTTCGGCCAGGATCAGCACTTCGGCGCCGGTCTGCACCGCGACATAGTCAAGGTCGGGATGCAGGCAGATCGCAAGGTTGGCCGGCAGGGTCCAGGGCGTTGTGGTCCAGATGACCACGGAGGCGTTTTCACGGGCAGCTTCGGGGAGCTTCGCACGGCTCTCAGGCGTGAGCGCGAATTTCACGTACACCGAAGGGGTTGATTCATCCTGATATTCAACTTCGGCCTCGGCAAGGGCAGTGCCGCAGGAGGCGCACCACTGGATCGGTTTTTTGCGCTTGTATACGTCGCCCGAGGCGACGAATTTGCCGAACTCGCGCACGATGGTCGCGCTGTAGCCGGGCGTGAGCGTCAGGTAGGGCTTGTCCCAGTCCCCCAGAACGCCGAGGCGCTTGAATTCCGAGCGCTGAATGTCGACGAATTCGCCGGCATAGACGCGGCATTTTCTGCGGATCTCGGACTTGGAAACGCTTTGCTTGTCGCGCCCCAGGCTTTTTTCCACGTTCAGCTCAATGGGCAGGCCGTGGCAGTCCCAGCCCGGAATATAGGGGGCCTGAAAGCCGGCCATGGTTTTGGACTTGATAATGAAATCTTTGAGCAGTTTGTTGAGCGCGGTCCCGATGTGAATGTTCCCATTGGCATAGGGCGGCCCGTCATGCAGGATGAATTTCGGAGCGGCGGCGCGGGAGGCCTTGATTTTTTCGTACAGGCCCGTTTGTTCCCAGTGCGCCAGCAGCTCAGGCTCCTTGCGCGGCAGGCTGGCCTTCATGGGAAACGGTGTCTGGGGCAGGTTGATTGTGTCTTTGTATTCCATGCGTGTCTCCAAACAGTTGCGGTGTCAGGTTTCGCACCTGACATAAAGTGATAAAAGGTAGCGGTATGAGCCAGTAAAGTCAAGTTAAAACAGGGCAGTCGCGCCCTCCCGACCAGATAAAATCTTGCTTCAGGCATCTGTGCTGTGTTACATTGGAAACCTTTTAAAGCAGCGGCCGCATTGCCCGGCCCGGTTGACACACGCGCGCGCAAAGGCAGCATCCATGGATCGTCACTATACCCCGCAGACAATTGAAGAAAAATGGCAGTCATTCTGGGATGCCCATCAGAGTTTCCGCGTGAGCGACCGGGATGACGGGCGCCGGAAATATTATGTGCTTGAGATGTTTCCTTACCCGTCAGGCCGCATTCACATGGGGCATGTGCGCAATTATACCATCGGGGACGTGATCGCTCGCTACAAGGCCATGCAGGGCTTTAAGGTGCTGCATCCCATGGGCTGGGACTCCTTCGGCATGCCTGCTGAGAACGCGGCCATCCAGAACAAGACGCATCCGGCCGCCTGGACATATGCTAATATCGACATCATGCGCGCTCAGCTCAAGCGTATCGGGTTCAGCTATGACTGGCAGCGCGAGCTGGCCACATCGGACGTGGGTTATTACGGCCTGGAGCAGCGCATATTTTTGAAGATGTATGAGCGCGGCCTCGTATACCGCAAGCAGGCCTTTGTGAACTGGTGCGGGACCTGCAGTACCGTGCTGGCCAATGAACAGGTCGAAGCCGGCCGGTGCTGGCGATGCGGCGATGAAGTGACGCAGAAAGAGCTGCCGCAGTGGTGCTTTAAGATCACCCACTACGCCGAAGAGCTGCTCGACGGGCTTGATCGCCTCACGGGCTGGCCCGAGCAGGTCATTACCCAGCAGCGTAACTGGATCGGCCGCAGCTACGGCTCAGAGATTGTCTTTCAGATTGAAAACAGCGACGAGGCTATAACCGTTTTCACCACCCGGCCCGACACGCTCTACGGCGCGACCTTCATGAGCATCGCTCCGGAAAATCCGCTGGCCGTGCAGCTCTCACGAACCACCGCTCAGTCCTCTGCCGTGCGCGAGTTTGTCGCGCGCGTTTTGAAGCAGGATAAAACCGTGCGCTCATCCGATGATCTTGTCAAGGAGGGCGTTTTTACGGGGGCGTACTGTATCAATCCGGTTACGCTCAGGCGCATGCCGGTGTATGTGGCCAATTTCGTTTTGATGGAATACGGCACCGGCGCGGTCATGGCGGTTCCGGCCCATGATCAGCGCGATTTCGATTTTGCCCGCACCTACGGGCTTGATGTGCAGGTGGTGATACAGCCGGAAGGCGCTCCTCTTGACCCGGCGGCAATGACTGAAGCCTACGTTGACGACGGGTTTTTGGTGAATTCAGACCGTTTCAGCGGCCTGCACAACCGCGAAGCCATGCAGCAGATTACCGACTATCTTGCTGAAAGCGGCCGGGGCCGCAGGACGGTCAATTACCGGCTCAAGGACTGGGGTATTTCGCGGCAGCGCTACTGGGGCGCCCCGATTCCGGTCATCCACTGCCCGCGCTGCGGCATCGTTCCGGTGCCCGAGCGTGATCTGCCCGTGGTGCTGCCGGAGAAGGTCTCGCTTGAGGTGCTCGGCCGCTCACCCCTGGCCGACTGCCCGGAGTTCGTGAACACGACCTGCCCGCAGTGCGGCTGTGCGGCGCAGCGCGAAACCGACACCATGGACACGTTCGTGGAATCATCCTGGTATTTTGCGCGCTACGCCTGTCCGGACTGCACGGACGCTCCGCTGGATGCGGCCCGGGTCAATTACTGGCTGCCGGTTGATCAGTATATCGGCGGCATCGAGCACGCGGTCATGCACCTGCTCTACGCGCGCTTTTTCACCCGGGTGCTGCGCGACCTGGGCATGCTTGATTTTGATGAGCCCTTTACCAACCTGCTGACGCAGGGCATGGTGTGCATGGAAACCTCAAGCTGCCCGCAGTGCGGCTGGCTGTTCCCGGAAGAGGTGCGCGACGGTGCGTGTGCGCGCTGCGGCGGTGAGGCCCGGCAGGGCCGCACGGAAAAAATGTCCAAGTCCAAAAAAAACGTCGTCGATCCTGAAAAGCTGATCGCGCAGTTCGGCGCCGATACCGCGAGGCTGTTCTGCCTGTTCGCTGCTCCGCCTGAGAAAGATCTTGAGTGGAATGAAAAGGGCGTTGAGGGGTCGTTCCGTTTCATCCAGCGCCTGTGGCGCCTGGCCGAGGAGAACGCGGATTTGCTTGCGAGCGTAAGCGTGGGTTCATATATGGAGTCCGCGCCCGGTGATCATGGTACAAAGGCCATGCGGCGCAAAACGCATCAGACCATCGCCAAGGTTACCGCAGACATTGAGAAGAGTTTTCATTTTAACACGGCCATCAGCGCTGTGATGGAACTGGTGAACCATCTGTATCAGTTTGTTCCGCATGCACGGGACCATGCGGCCGGCATGCAGGCCTTCAGGGAGGCCTTTGATGCTGCGGTGCTGCTGCTCACCCCCATGGCCCCGCATGTGTGCGAGGAGATATGGCAGGGGCTTGGACGTCAGGGCCTGGCCGGGGATCAGCCCTGGCCCACGGCTGATCCGGCAATCGCGGCTGCCGATGAGGTGCAGATCGTCGTTCAGGTGAACGGCAAAGTGCGCGGCAAGCTGACTGTTGATGCGCAGGCCGATGACGGACATGTGCGTGAACTGGCACTGGCCTGCGAGCAGGTCCAGCCCTGGATCGAGGGCCGGGAAATTCGCAAGGTGGTCGTGGTGCCGAAGAAACTTGTCAGTATTGTCGTTTAGCCCGCAGGGTACACTGCAGAGGCTTTTTCCCAGAGGATGAAAGGTGATCTATGAATGCTGCACGATCGTACGTCTTGAGTGCTGTGCTGGTGTGCATCTGTTTGAGCGGCTGCGGCTACCGGCTGGCGCGGTTTGACAATCCCGAGCTTGACGGCATTACCACGATAGCCATTCCCTATTTTCAAAATAAAAGCTTCGAGCCGGGTATTGACGCCATTTTTACCCATGCCTTTGTAAATCAATTTGTGGAGACCAAACGGCTGCAGGTGGTCGGCGATGGCGAGGCTGATGCGGTGCTGCGCGGCGTCATCAAGAGGGTCGACGATGACTCCCTGGCCCTGACCCGTGACCGGCGCGCGCTTGAGTGGCGCGTCTGGGTGACCATCAGTGTTGTGGTTGAAGAGCGCAAAACCGGCCGGGTGCTCTGGAAGCGCTCCGCGCTCAGGCACGGTGAAGAGTTCCGCACAACCCATTATATGGAGAAGGAGCGGAATCCCCCGGCGCCGCCTCCGGAGATTCTGGAGGTTCAGGATATTCAGCTTGACGAGGCCGACAAGCGGCGCGCCTTTCAGGACCTGGCCGCTGATCTGGCCGAGCGGGTGCATGACGGGCTCCTGCAGGGTTTTTAAATGCCGGCCGATGATCTGCAAGCCCTGTTGAAAGGCCCTGTTGCCCCGCTGTACTATTTTTATGGGGAAAACACCCGTCTGCTGGACGATGCTCTGGCCGGCCTTAAGAAAAATCTGTTCGCGGACGCGGAAGCCGATTTCGACTGCGAGCGCTTCGACGCCCAGGCGCATGCCCCGGCCGCTGTGTTAATGGCGGTCCGGACCCTGCCGGTATGCTTCAAGCGCCGCCTGATAGTGGTACAGCGCATCGATGCCTGGGAGGATGATGAACTTAAAAAGCTGGAGCCCTACTGCCTGAAACCCTCAGCTTCTTCCTGCCTTGTATTTGCCAGTACAGCGGAAAAAAAGAAACTCAGCGGATGGCTGAAAAAAACCGGGCGGGTTTTTGCATGCGCCAACCCGCGCTGGGACAGTGATGTGCGCACGTTTGCGCAGCAGGAACTCGCGCGCCACAGGAAAAAGGCCGGCCCGGGAGCGCTGGCTTTGCTGTGCCAGAATCTGGACGGCAATGCCCAGACCATGGCGGGTGAAATTGAGAAGCTGGTGCTGTACTGCCTTGACCGGCAGACTATTGAGGAAGCGGATGTTGAACAGGCCCTGAGCGTCGGGCACCGCACCACAATATTCAATCTGGTTGACAGTATCGGCGAGAGCCGCCTTGATTATTCGCTGAGCTGCCTTAAACAGCTGCTCGATGACGGTATGCCTGCACTGCAGGTTCTGGCGATGGTCGCGCGCCAGTTCCGCCTGCTGGCGCGTGCCCGTGATGAGGGTCCGCAGGCAGGCCCGGCCCGGATCAGGCAGCTGCTTGGCCTGAAAAGCGAATATCTTGCGCGGGGAATAATAAAGCAGGCCGGGAACTGGTCACCGGCCTGCTTCGGGGCAGTGTTTCAGGAGCTGGCATCGGCTGACCGGCAGCTGAAATCAAGCCGCAAGCAGGGCCGGCTGATTCTGGAGAATCTGCTGCTGCGCCTTGCCGGTCTGCGCGGATGAGGTATCAGCCTGCCAGCAGCACCGTGTTGGCGCGTTTGGTCAGCCGTGAAATCGTGCGGCTGGCGGTATTGCTGTGGATAATGCCCTTGGTTGCGGTTTTGGCAATAAGGGATGTCGTGGCGACAAGCGTGGTGCGCACCGTGTCCTTGTCGTTGGATTCAATCGCGCCCAACAGCTTTTTGACGGAGTTTTTCATGGCTGAGCGCTGGCTTCTGTTGCGCAGGCGCCGGCCAATGCTTTGACGATGGCGTTTAACCGCCGATTTGTGATTTGCCAAGGGTGCTACCTCCATGTGTTTAAAAGAGTATTTCTAAAAACGATGTATAATAGCATTGTTTTGATGTTTGTCAAGCGTTTGTTTTCGGCTGTGCGCGGTACATGGACGGTGCTGCAGGCCGGAGCGGAAGCGCTGCCATGATCTGGTACGATTGTGTGCGGACACCGGTCGGCTGGTGCGCCGTGGTGGCGGGACGCTCAGGTGTGCGCCGCGTGTTGTTAGCCGAGCCGGATCGTGAGCATTTGCTGGCGGCTGTTTTCAGGCAGTTCCCCGAATGCCGCCCTGATGCCGGAGTCTGCCGGGGGGCGCTTTTGTTTTTGGAGCGTTATTTCAAACAGGGAGCAGCTGCCGCGGTCCCCCGGCGGCTTGATCCCGGTCCGGCAACCGCGTTTCAGCGCATGGTCTGGGATGCGGCTGCGCTGATTGCGTTCGGGCAGGCGCGCACGTACGCCTGGATTGCAGCCCAGATCGGCCGCCCGGCAGCAGCGAGAGCTGTCGGAAGCGCTCTGGGAGCTAATCCTTTGCCGATCATCGTACCCTGCCACCGTGTCGTATGCGCCAATGGCAGCCTCGGCGGGTTTTCAGCTCCGGGCGGCACAGACTTGAAGCGACGTTTGCTGAAGCATGAAGGGGTGGTGAGTGTGGAGTCGGGAGTCCGGAGAAAAATCAGTTCAACGTTCAAGGTTCAATGTTCAACGTTTAGAACCACATAAGCGGTGGCGGTGTGCGAATATTTTTTTTATTTGGATTGAGCATGCAGCCCGGCAAATAGTCTCTGGGGTATGGTTTAGCTTTTTTGAACCTTGAACCTTGAACCTTGAACCTTGAACCTTGAACTCTTGAACCTTGAACCTTGAACTCTTGACCTCTGTTCCCCCCGCTGAAAGGAGATACTACAGATGCAGGTTTCACCGCTTGACTGGGAGCGCACAGCAGCTGAGGCGGCTGAACTGCTCAGCGCCTACATTCAGATCAACACTGTAAATCCGCCCGGCAATGAAACCGAAGGCGCCCGCTTTCTGCAGGATATTTTAAAACGCAACGGCATCGGCTCCGAGATCATCGAGTCCAAACCCGGGCGCGGCAGCCTGGTATCGGGCTGCACGGCAGGCGCAGTGCCCGAGATCATGCTGCTGCATCACATCGACGTGGTGCAGGCCGAGGCCGGGCGCTGGCAGGTGGAGCCGTTTTCAGGCTGTGTTCGCAACGGCGAGCTCTGGGGCCGGGGCGCCCTTGACTGCAAGGGCCTCGGCATTATCGAGCTCATGGCCTTCCTGCTCCTGAAGCGCCAGGGCCTTGATCCCGAGCGCCGGATCGTATATGCCGCAACCGCGGACGAGGAGGCCGGCGGCGCCTGGGGCGTGCCCTGGCTGCTGCAGCATCACCCGGAAAAATTTCAAACGCGCTATGTGATCAACGAGGGGGTCGGCTGGGGACTGCGCACCGGCAGCCGCAATGTGTACCTCTGCCAGGTCGCTGAAAAGGGTTCCTGCTGGCTGAAAATAACGTTTGAAGGCCGCCCCGGGCACGGCTCCATTCCGCACGATGAAAATTGCGTGCTGCACATGGCGCGGGCCATGCAGGTGCTGGGCAATCACCGCTTCGGACTGCAGTGCGCCGCTCCGGTGCGGCTGCTGATGGAGGCGCTTGCCCGGGAGCAGGAGTATATGCGTCCGGAGCAATTCCTGGGACTCATGGACCCCGCGTGCAGCTGCGCAACGTTCGATTTGATCGCTGATGCGCCCATGCGCGAGATGCTGGGGGCGCTTTTGACCAACACCATGGTGCCGACCGTTGCGCAGGCCGGCAAAAAAACCAATGTTATTCCGTCGGAGTGTTTCTGCGAGGTGGATGCCCGCATTCTGCCCGGAACAACTCCGGAAGAACTCACGTCACTGATCGAGCGCCTGCTCACAGATGCCGGGTGCCGGGGCTTTACGGTAGAACTGCCCGGAGGATCGCGCGCGTCTGAATCATCAATGGATACCGAGCTGTACCGCGTGCTGGGCGATACTATCGAGCAGCATGACCCGCGCGGCATGCTGTTGCCGTACCTGTCGCCGGGCGCGACCGATTCGCGGTTCTTCCGCGAGCGCGGCGTCGTTGCCTACGGCATGCAGTTTGATGCCTCGATTGAATCAAACCGCCTGATCCACGGCCATGACGAGCGCATCAGCCTCAGGCACCTTCTCTTTGGCATTCAGGTGCTCTATGATACGCTCAGGCGCTTTCTTGTGTGAGATAGGGCGTCGTACCCGGAACTGGCGCGGAAGGTATACGCTAACGCTGCTGCGGCGCCTGCCCGGGCACGCCGTACGCACCGGTTTTTTCAGAGCATGTATCTAAATGTTATCGCCTGAAAGACAGCACCGTCCGTTCGCCCTGGACCTGTCGAAGGTTGAACGGACAACGAATGTGCCGCTGAAACCCGTCTATGGTTCGACAGGCTCACCACGAACGGGTTTGCTTCCTTTCGAAAAAAGCATAGAAAAAAATATATGCTCTAATTGAAAAAAAGGCGATCCTCTTTTTCCTGCCGTCAGTCTACGGCGAAGTTTGACGGAGCCGCTGCTGTTCCTACCTTGTTTGTGACCTTCAAGGGATATGTTCCCGCAGGGAAACTCTTGGATGTCTTCGGGACGACAAACGAGATGCTCTCCATGCCCCACGCGGTGACCTTGCAGGTCTTCTTCCTGCCGCTCACAGCATCCTCGAGGTACACCTTGCCTTTTTTCGTACTGAAGAAATCCCCGGTTATTGAACACAAAAATGGGACAGGCGAACTATGTGTTCAGCAATTAAATCCGCTTGTGGATGCCTTCAGTTTTGTTTCACCCGCACGACTGTATTTATTCCGGGGCTGATCTGCGCATTTTTAATGATTTAGTAAGCGCTAAGGGGCAAGCCGGTAGATATACTGGGCAGTTTTTCTATGCAGTTCGGGGCTTGTTGTATCTGTTGGACTTGTCTGAAGGCCCTAAACACCAAGGCGTTTGAGTGAATACATGCCCTCAAGTCCGGCAACCCGTTTTGGCAGCCGGTCTTTGCTGATGTTGAGCGCTGTGCGGAAGCGCTGAAAGCTCTCCAGCACGAATTCGCGGCTGCCGATCACGGCTGAATCGGTAAAATACCGGCTGCGGCGTAAAAACCGATCTTTGCGCGTAAGTGCGTAGCCCTTCCTGCGCTCCTGTTCGGCAATCCCAGGCGCAATCCGGGCGCCATGTCCGGTTTCAAGCTCGCCGACCTCATACACATACTGCCGGTATCTGCGCAGGCGCTCGCCAGTATTGAGTGGGCCAGCCTCATTCAAGCCGAAATCAAGCGACAGAAACCCGTCCGGATTGCCCTGCTGCACATGGCAGCCAAGGCTGCTCCAGCGATAGTCTTCAGGCCGGGCAACGATCCCGGCCCGAACCGGATTCAAATCAATATAGGCCAGGCAGTTAATCAGGGTTTCACCCTTCTCAACGATCACGCTTTTAAACCGCTCTGACCAGAAAAACCCGCTGCGCCCTGTGCGCCGGTTGTACCAGCGCGAAAAGCTTTGTTTAAGTTCTTTGATGAATTCCGAAAGACTCGCGTATTTCAGGCGGTAAAAGGGAATATGGCCTTCGCAGAAGCGCCTCTCCTCGCTAAAGAAGCGCTCATGGCGCTGTTGCAGCTCAGCGTCGCTGAAGCTCTCTTCAGGCAGCATGCGAACCAGAAGGTGGAAGTGGTTGCCCATGCAGCAAAAGCCAAGGATTTCCGTAAAGTAGAGGCGGCTGAGGCGCTTTATCAGCCACGTCAGGTGGTCTTTCTCGGCGTCGCTCAGCGGGAGGCCGTCTAGGGCAGAGCGGCTCATGACGTGATATACGGTTGCCTGACCGGGGATTAAGAGGCGAGAGGTTCGGGGCATAAAAAAATCAGCCTGCAAGCTATGAACGTTTACGGCGCTTTTTTTAAACACACCGTATTAGTCGCAAAGCGGAAATTTTTCTTCCCAACTTTTTTACATATTTTGCCTGTCCCCGATTCTTTTTCAGGTGCTCTATGATACGCTCAGGCGCTTTCTTGTGTGAGATAGGGCGTCGTACCCGGAACTGGCGCGGAAGGTATACGCTAACGCTGCTGCGGCGCCTGCCCGGGCACGCCGTACGCACCGGTT
>Ga0194126_10012210_pt1 | contig 10912 bp, 8 predicted proteins | sample TA2KigC150mmetaG_FD_148641 | JGI IMG/M metagenome (GOLD analysis project Ga0194126, IMG submission 148641) | Freshwater microbial communities from Lake Tanganyika, Tanzania - TA2015035 Kigoma Deep Cast 150m | ecosystem: Environmental > Aquatic > Freshwater > Lake | place: Tanzania: Lake...
GCGCTTCATCCAGGTAATCAAGAGCGGGATATCATCTACTCGTTCAGTCGTTACGGTAAGCTCTTCGGCCATGCCGATAGGTTACCGCTTTTTTCAAATCCAGTCAAATTATGAGCGAACCGAGAGTAATGATATTCATTTTGAGAGATCAGTAAAATGGGCTCTCGTATTCATGCTCATTTTAGGATGTACAGTGCTTGTTAGTTGTGGCCCAAGCATTAAGCCAGGTGCTGATCTTATAGGTGAGGACTTTAGTGGGAAAGATTTGCGCGACGTTGATTTTGCTGACGTAAACCTAAGTGACGCAAACCTTTCTGGCTCTGATTTAGCTGGTGTTGATTTGACAACAACCATACTTTTGGGAGTCAATCTCAGTGGAGCCAATCTAAGCGGGGCCAATCTGAGCGAAGTAGATCTGACTAACGCGAATCTTACTGGCGCTGACTTAAGCAATGCGAATTTAAGCGGGGGAAAACTCGATTTGGCAGACTTATCTGATGCCAAAGGAGTGACTGATGAGATGTTAAATTCTCTGTCGAGTTGGAATGGGACGAGGCTAGAAAGCAGGGCAGTAATTCAGGCAACGTTGGCAGAAGTATGTAAGAGCAAAAATGGAATTCCACAAGCTGCACGATATATAGAAAATGATGGGCTTCATCCCATCGTCTTATTGTCTCTTTCTGGCTCATCGCATGAGTGGTCAGATAATCTGCCGGAGAATTGGGATCCACTGGGAATACGATTTGTGGAATTAGTACTCTGTGTCAGTGATGAGGTGGAGAGGCTTATAGAAACTTGCAGGTATATTCCTCCTCCTGATATTAAGCGCTACAGATATGAGGTAATGCTTCGACTTCTATCAGCACATACGGGGGAACTTATAGAGAGTGAGACTTTGCAAGGCAACGCTCCCCGAGAATGTGAGCAAACTGAGATATCATCTGTTTCTCGCTTAGCCGGGTCACATGTATCTTTTGATCAAGTTCAAGACTGGGTAAAAAGATATGTTGAACCATAACACGGCGAGCGTACTTCGTCATCCAGCAATAGACTCCGTTGTATTTTGTCTGGTTGAGAGCAGCACAAGGAATCAAAAAGGAGGTTTCTCATGAATAACGCATTAAGAAGAAATTTGGCTTTGCTGATACTCATATTGACTACGCTTTCAATTAGTTCATGTGGTGTTAATTTGTCGTTTGGAACTACAGCAACACCGATGCCTACATATACTTCTGTCCCTACATATACCCCGCTACCCACGTATACGCCCTTTCCCACATATACCCCGCTACCGCCCACTGCCACCATCGAATCTGAGCGATGGGATGTGAAAGTGATTTCCGCAGAGGGGGCTCGTGAGTATGGAACATTTTACGTTGAAGGTGAGGGGTTAACTAGAATGATTGTTCTAACAATTGAATATACATATACGGGTACGGGTAGAGCGGAATTTTCCCCTGAAAGTGCGGTCTTAGTGTATTCAGGTACTATAGGGTTTACTGGTTGGTCCAAGACCCCGATATTATACCAATCGGAAGATACTTCTCAGATAACCGATTTTTCTGAAGAATCACTTGTTATTCGAGTTGATGCCGGAGAGACTAGAACCGATACCTTTGTATGGGTGTTTGGTGCGGACTACACAGATTTTTGGTTATTGTTTCCAGAGAGTGATGCAATTGATGTATCCATAAACGAATAAATTGTGGTCCCATATTTATACAGAAGCTGATTTTCTATTGTTCTGCAAGAAGATCGTTTTCCTGCTAAAAATCAATTGATTAAGAGCCAAGGCGTCGGAGGCGAAAGGGAGCAAAATGTATCGCATTTCGCCTCGCGCCAGTGGCCCTAGGTCAGTTGGCGCTTAGTTTTTCAAGGGCGCATCCCGCAAATGGATGAGTAGCGTAATTGGGTTCGCCAGGAATGTATACAGGAGGATGTCGCTTGAGAGAACGTTCATCATTCATGTTGGTTTTTACGGGAGCTGTACTCCTGAATATATTGCTATCGGCTTGCACGACTGGCGCGCTATCTATTGATGTGACGCTGTCTCTTTATATGAGAGAGAACTGGAAAATTCAGATCGATTTGGTTTACAGCCGCCAGGAAATCCAGTTCGTCGGCCCGCAGATCGAGCAGTGGCTGGCATCCTCGGTGGCTGAATGGCAGGCCCAAGATATACACGCTTCCTATAACCGGAAAGTGCTTGATGATGGTATTGTCAGCTATCAAATCAGCGCCAGCGGGCAGGGTTTTGCCAAACTAAACGCTGCCTTCTTCGATAATTTAGCCACCATCGCTTCTGACGAAGAGACAAAACAAATCACATTCACTTATTTGCCGGTGGGCGAGTTCTTTAGCGCCGCGCTCTCCCGCACCTTCTCACTCAGCGGTGGAGAAATCATCAACAGCAACGGCGTGCAGGAAGATAGCAACACTGTCACCTGGTTGAACCCGGTCAATGTAATGACTGCTACACTAAAGCCTGGAGTGCATCCTGGCCCGCTTGTTGGTTTCCTGGTTGGGGTTTTGGTTTTGCTGATGGCAGTTATTTCCATAAGTCGTCGAGCCGGGAAGAAGCGCTGCTTCAACTGCGGGGCGCCAATGCCCAGGAAGGCGGAGTTTTGTACGGAGTGTGGGGTGGAGGTGTGATAAGGAGTAGACTTAAATGACGAAAAACGTGGCACTAGAAAAAAGCATTAAACTAATCGTATTTGTTGTTGTCTTATTATCCGCATCATCCGGGTGTGATGATGAACCTACAACGCCATCTGAGACCGAGACAGCACCCATAGCAACTTCACCTATCCCGATTACACTTGCCCTTACTTCTACTAATATCTCAACCTCGCCTTTGCCTTCACCTGATGTAAAAGCAATAGAAACACAAATGCCATTACCTCCGGAAAACACAATTCTGTTCCTCGTAGACCAATCCAAAAGTTGGAATAGGGGAGTTTGCGCCGACTTGGAAAAATACACGATAGACATCCCTTTCTTTTTTTACAGTCTTTCTACAGTACTAAGTGAGCGAAAGATTATCAACTCTGAAAAATTCCATATAGGTCTATCGGGCTTTGGTGGTTCTAACAAAGATCTTTATTATAGTGTAATACCCATGGAATCTGTCGAGAAGCTAGACCGTACCAAATGGGTTGATTGGCCCGAACCGCCTCAGCGGCCCACCCCCACTCCACCTCCTAATCTAACCCCTGCTGCACAATATCAAACAATGGAAGATTTTCCTGAAGCCTTTGAGTCTGCCATCGAGCAACTAGGCGAAATCGAATCATCAGGCAGCAAGCACCTCATTGTGATTACAGATGGGATTGTGAATAATAGCGAGGATATCGAACCACTTGTAAATTTATTAACTGAAAACGTTCTTGAAGAGAAAGGAATGCGAGTTCATATCATTGCATTTTGTCCTACATCCGAGGATGTATTTGATAAATGGAAAGACCTAGAAAATGATCAAGTAAAAATCTACTTGGCAGCCAGTGATTACACCAATCAGATAACCGAATATAGATCACTATGGACTACTAAAATCCAACAGACCTTACAGGGTATTCTTGAACAAACGTTGGAGCAATCAATGCGTCCTTCTTCTAATAACCAACATTATGAGCGAACGGAGAGTTATGGGTGGCTAAATACGGAATTGGAAGTTGAAATTCCAGGATTTATGCGTGATCTGGAGATATTTGTTGTTTCCCTTGAACAAAAACGCAGTTCAAACACCGAACAGATACCGCAACCAATTGTATTATCCCCAAACGGTGATGCGTTAGACGTAAAACGGATGAACAACTTGTGGGAATTTTCGCGCGTTGGTGAAAATGGGCTTACACCCCTCTCACAATGTCAGGCTAGAACCTGGGTCTTGCGTAGTTCCTTAAGAACGCCGACCTATTACTTCTATGAGTATATTCCTTTGAATTTCTCCTCGGTGGAGTCTTACCTGCAATTATTTAATAAAGACGGTGTCGAGTTGCAGGGTGAATATCATCTCGAAGACAGTGAGCCGCTTGAATTAGAAATCTTAAGCGTTCTGGCAGTTGATAACTTTAGTGAAACAGACTACACCGCATTCGATGATTGTTTTTCAATGTTTGTAACGGCTATTGATTCCTCCGGTAGTGTTATCTATACCACACCAACAGAGCCGATAGCGGAACAACGTGGTTGGATGGTCAATCTTAACCGCCAATCAGGGAGTGGGGATATTACCTTTTCTCTGAGAATTGAATTACTCGATAGGGATGATTACCCGGATCCAGGCAGTTTCACTGTTGAGGAAAAGCTATCAATTACCTATATACCAACATTAAAAGGCGAAATCCGCTACTTTTGTCCAACAAGTACTTGTACTGATGATAACGATGATAGTGCTGATAGCTTTGAACTGAGCATAGATGTTAACTGGCGTGGAGATCATCAGAAACCACTGGTTACTTTTATTCCCGAGGGGGGAAACTCAGACTGCCATGCTGAGATTCAACTTAATAAGGACGATGATCGTATTCTGGACTTTAAACCTGGTTTTAACGCGGCAAGGCTCACCTCCGAGTACACAAACACGATCTCTCGAAAAGTAGGATCATCCCCCAATATTTTTGCATTATTTTTGAATGACTGTGGTTTTTTTCGTGTTGAATGGCCGGGCTTAGATTTGCCAAGCTTTGAATGCAGACTACCGGCTGACAAATCGTTGTTGACCTCAGCAAAATTGATACTGGAGTGTACGTTGAAGGAAAAGAACTGATGGAAGAAGGCTTATTCCCAAATCGTGGAACAGGGTGGTTGCTCCTGTTACTTATCGCCCTCGCTTTTTTTGGTGTTTATTACAATGACTTATATCCCAAATATTACCGGGCTTTGATCGATCAATACAAACAAACTGGAAACAAATTAATCTGCGGTGAAGATTTAGGAGTCCAGCTTCGCTACCCTAAAAAGGTTTCGCAATACACAGAACAAAACTTGTTGGTTGAAGTGATCAATGATAGCGACTCATTTATCTCGTTCTTAGGAGTTAGTATCGAACCCAATATCCATAACTACGAACGAATCAGCGTGTCGAATGTCCGCTCCAGATATGATTTAACACGCAACGATGAAGGCGCTCCCCTCCTCACATATTCTGTATTTCATGACATTCCTCCTCGGAGCACTACCTCATCAGTCTACTGGATGTATGTAAAAACAGCAAGCACAGACACAATCATTTTACAAATGATCTGTTTTTCAGAAGAAAAAATCATCGCCGAAACCACCTTGACTCTCGAATATGATCCATCCTCTGCTATTCATCATGGACTTCTGGAAGCAGTCATTTTGCCTCCCTGGTCAAATTTGTTTCTGCTGGTCATTTCTTTGGTAGTTGTAAAGCTCACAGAAGAGCACATCCCCCACATAACAGATGGTAGCGGTGCTCCGAAATCTAATTTTTCACTAGGAGTATTTATTGTTAGACTAGTCTCTTTCTCACTTATTCTAGTTGGTTACTCGCTTATGGCTTATGGTTTATTGAATACCCTTGTCGACAATCCTTTTAAACTCCAATCCTTGAGCACTGTCTTCTGGTGCGGAGTAGGTATTTTGTGTTTGGGATACTTTCTCTCTTGGATCATATTAATACAATGCTCCTATAAGGACGGTGAAGATAATGAGAGGGCAGACGGGCAGGATATCATAGAAACCTCCGAATCGGATTCTGAGTCATTGGAGCGAACAGGCATCGAAAATATGTACAATGTAAATGTAGAAGAAATAGACAAAAGAGAAGAAAGAGTCGATAACGAACCCGAAGATATTGAAGGCAAGGAATTAATAGATAGTGAACTCGATAATGAATACCCCTCCTCCGAGAAGCTAGAGGAGCAAACACCTGATGATTCAAAGGGGGACAATAGGCCTACACTTGAAGCCACAGAGCCAGAATCGGGCGAACAACTTTTTTGTCCTACTTGTCGTACCGAAGTTTCTTCCGATGATGAAATCTGTAGTTGCGGCCATTACCTACCTGGGTGCAGAAAAAGCCAGTTCGACCGAAAAACGCGAGAAAATCACTAGCACCCATTAGATGCTTAAAAATTACACGGAAAAGTTGTGATCGTCTTTTGACCAGGAGCGTTCTCGATGAATTGTCCCCAATGTGGAACCCCCAACGATCCCAGTTACAAATACTGCCTGAAATGCGGCCGATCCCTCGGACAGCCCCTTGGGCCTTCTCGTGCTGGAACTGTCGGAACAATCACCGCGCCCGCCCGGCAGCTTCAGCACACGCTGAGGCAGGCCTCGGCCATGCTGCCCCGCTCGACGGCATACGGTGACTCCGGCAGCAGCCCCTTCAATATCTGGGGGCCTTTTGCCGGGTATGGCACCCGCCGCCGGCACGTCGGCTGGCTGATGGACGGTCAGGGTCTGCGGACAAACGATCTGATCGAGAAGGTGGATGCTAATTTTGGCCAGCGGGAGATCCCCGGGGTATATCTTGACCATTCTACGCTCGTCGCCCGGGGTTTGGTGGTAGAGCAGCGACCCTATTTCATCCTGCGCCGCGGCCTGGCTAGTATCGGATTGTATATTGCTCAATTCGGCCAGGATCTCTTTGTCTCGTTGGTATCCTATCTCAAGCCTCCCATCAGCAATTTCCGGGTGTTGATCCTGATCCTGATGCTGCTCTTCCAGGCCTTTATGACCTTTGGTTACCCGGTGGCGTTGTCGGGCGCGGTGGATGAGGTTTCCAGCAGCTTTGGTTTGTTTGGCGGTGGCTCACCGGATATGAGTGGAATGCTTACATTGCTTTGCCTGGTTGGCCCATTGGGCGCGCTCAATACCCTGGCCTTGTTGTTCTTCGTGGTCTATAGCCTGTACAAGTGGCTCGCCGAGAAAGACTTTTGGGCCGGGCTGCGTGTGCCGCCCAACGAATTCAACGAGGACGATTTAATGGCTATGGAAAAAGCCGTCGAACAAACTGTGCGTATCTCCCTGGATGAGATTGGCCTTAACCCGGATGATTTGAAGCCGGCTGCTGTGAGAGACCAGCGGCGTGTGATATAGGAGTGTGGCGTGATGAGTGAAAAGTGGCCTTGTCCAAAATGCGGAAGTCTGAATGCTCCTGAGAGCCTGTATTGTGATCAATGCGGGGTGCGCCTCTCGCCTGGGCAAACTCAAACAGCGGATTTCTCGCCAGGTCAGGATTGTCCCCATTGTGGAGTCAACAATCCTGTTGAAGCGAACCGTTGTGTGCAATGTGGCGCTAATATTCGCCCAGCGGCGCGACCGCCCCATGTCGCACAAAGCACGCCTCCTCCTTCATTGTTTGCTGCCCGGATAGATAAGCTCGGTAACCGCCTCGATGGCTGGGCGGATTTGATTGACAACGCCGCTGATAAAGCAGAAGCTGTGCGTTCAGCGTTCCAGGCTGATTTGGAGCAACGTAAAATGCCCCAGGTCGAGCGATCTCGACCTACTCTGACGACTGGAGGGGTGCTTGGCAAACGACGCAACTACTATGTGGCCCGGAGCTACACTGGCGCGAGCCTGGCTGTTTACGTCGGCGGATTTGGCAGGGATTTGTACGTTTCTTGGGACCTCTTCGTCCGACCTCATATCAAGTGGCGAAATATCTTAATTATGTTGGGCATTGCCGCTGTATTAGCCATTTTCCCAGCGGCGAACTCTTATTCAGAATTCAGCGCCTGGATCACAGCGACAATCACAGGCTTCTTCGGTATTGCCATGGTCGCGCTCATCCTGGGCAAAGTTTTACGGGGCAGCGCAAAGGCATTCTTTATGGAAGAAATTGATCACTTCGCCGCTGACGATGTGACAGCTACCATGTTCGCTGTTCACCACGGGTTGCTGAAATCCATAGATGCTGCCGGCTTGGATTCCTCGGTCTTGCGGGAGAAAGAAACCTTCAAAGCGGGCCGCAGGGAGCGGATTATCTAGTTTTGTTTTACGGAATAACAGGAGAACAACTTGGTTGATGAAGTGAACCGGACATGTCCTGTCTGCGGACATGAAGATGTACGTGCCCAAATGGAGAGTTGTCCGATTTGTGGTACGTATATGGGTGTTCTGGCGCCGGTGCCGGAACCTGAGCCCGTTGGGGTTCCCCTTGCGGTCGAAGAACCTGCAGAACCACCGCCATCTCAGCCTGATGTTCTCGTCAAAATTCAGGAACCTGTCCCACTCGAAACCGAAGAAGCCCCCTCGCCAGCGATTTGTACGAACTGCAGCAAGGAATTACAGAATGACTGGGTAGCCTGTCCTTATTGCGGCAAGCCTATAACTGGTGATGTGGACAGAATCGTCATCTCGCTGCCGCAAGAGCCTGCCCGGGTCACCCCTTCTCTCACGGGGACTGAGCCAGCCAAGCCTATTCCGATTGAAAAACCCTCGATCTCGGAACCCAAGCCGACTCCAATTCCACAGAAAGAGCCTGTCCGAGTCGAGATTCCTATCAGGCTGCCTGAACCAGTCAGGCCTACCCCGATTGAAAAACCCAAGATCTCGAAACCCAGGCCGACCCCAATTCCATTGAATGCGGATAGTTGGGGTGATTTGTTGAGTTTTAGTCTTGGAGTAGCAATCCTTGGTGGAATCGTCGGTGGCATCGTTGGGATACTGGTAGGAGCAGTGGGATCATGGACACATGACTGGCCTATTGTGGGTGCGATGTTCACAGGAGTAATCGGACTGATCTGGTTTGGTTTTGGGTCTTTGCTTGTTGTTAAGTTTCTTCCAAACGTTATCTCTGGTAGGCATGAACTTACTTGGACGTTACGGGCATGGAGTGTGGTAATCTCATTTCCAATCGCCGGATTTGGTACGTGGCTTACGATCGCCATGAGCATTTACAGCAACCCGTGGGACGGCGCGTTCTGGTTGGGGTTGGGCAGCCTGAGCATGGGGGCCTTGATTGGCGCGGGGTTTGGGTTGTCGCCGAAACAAAAGTGAGCTGGAACGATGAGTAATTTGCGCCTCGGCACCCCTACACGGATCGGCATACTCCTGTTTCTCGAGCTCGTCACCATCGGCGTGCTTTGGCTGGGAATATATCGCCTGAATAGCAGCGGCTTTGTCACATCCTCTCCTACGCCCACCCAAACACCTACTCCTTCCCAAACACCTACCCCAACACCCACCCCGGGCATCGGATCCATCCAAATCTCCCCCATAGACGGCATGTCGCAGGTTTACATCCCGGCGGGGGAGTTCGAGATGGGCAGCGATCTTGGGGATAGCGATGAACGTCCGGTACACACCGTGTACCTGGAAGCTTTCTGGATGGATCAGACTGAAGTGACCAACGCCATGTACGCGCAGTGTGTGGCTGCCGGGGACTGTGACCTTCCCAGTAGCTTAATATCTTATACCCGCGCCAGCTATTACGGGAATGCGGTTTATGCCGATTACCCGGTGATCTACGTCAGTTGGAATGGCGCACAAGATTACTGTGACTGGGCTGGGCGGCGCTTGCCGACGGAAGCGGAATGGGAGAAAACGGCGCGCGGAATGGATGGGCGCGCGTATCCCTGGGGGGAGGGGATTGACTGCGACCAGGCGAATATTGGGGGCTGTGTGAACGACACAGCTGCGGTGGGCAGCTACCCGGTGGGAGCCAGCCCTTACGGCGCCCTGGATATAGCCGGCAACGTATGGGAATGGGTGGCGGACCGGTATGATGATGATTATTACGCCGACTCGCCCTCAGAGAATCCCATGGGGCCGGCCTCCGGTAGTTATCGTGTCCTGCGGGGAGGATCTTGGGTCAACAATGATTTGAATGCCCGCTCTGCCAACCGCAACTGGTTCAATCCTGACTTCACCGGGTACAACTTCGGTTTCCGTTGCGCCTACTCGCCCTATATCCCCACACCCAGTCCCATAACCCGCCCCACCCAAACTAACACCGCCATACCCCGAACCCCAACGTTCACCCCCACACCTCTGCCGCCTACCCCAACCCCCAGCCCCACGCCAGCCAGCCTGCCTTCCCGAATCACCGATGATTACGGCGCGCCCATGGCCTTGATCCCCGCCGGGCGGTTCGAGATGGGCGGCGATGCCGATACTTCGTTGGCAGAATGTGAGGCATTGTATATTGGCGGCGATTGCCTGCGGGATTGGTTTACCGATGAAGAACCGATCCACACGGTGACGTTGGATGAATACTATATCGACCAGTACGAAGTCACCAATGCCCACTATGCGGAGTGTGTGGATGCTGGAGTATGCGATCCGCCTTCAGAGACGGGCTCCTACCTCCGGAACAGATATTACGGCGACTCACAATACGCGAATTACCCGGTGATTTGTGTTGGTTGGAATGCTGCCCAGACTTATTGCCAGTGGCGCGGGGCGCGGCTGCCGACCGAAGCGGAGTGGGAGAAAGCCGCCCGCGGCGGTTTGGAGGGCAAGTTGTACTCATGGGGAGATCCGTTCGATGGGGGCCGGGCTAACTTCTGTGACAACAACTGTGAATTCGATTGGGCTAATGATGAATATAACGATGGCTATGCCGACACCGCGCCGGTAGGGAGTTATGCGCCAAATGGCTACGGCCTGTACGACATGGCTGGGAATGTGTGGGAATGGGTAGCGGATTGGTACGACAGCGGATATTATGATCATTCGCCGTCCAGTAACCCCCAAGGCCCATCATCGGGAGAATACCGTGCGCTGCGGGGCGGCTCCTGGTTCAACGTTGGTGACGTCCTGCGGGTTGCCGATCGTTACGGGTACGTTCCCTCCGATTCGTCCTACCACCTCGGTTTTCGCTGCGCCCTCTCACCCTGACTCTGAAATGCTGGCCTCTGGAGTACTGGGATTCTGAATCGGGGGGGATGCAAGGGGGGGGGCAGTGCCCCCCCCTTGCCGGAAACGATTATCGGAA
>Ga0194126_10012215_pt1 | contig 10908 bp, 9 predicted proteins | sample TA2KigC150mmetaG_FD_148641 | JGI IMG/M metagenome (GOLD analysis project Ga0194126, IMG submission 148641) | Freshwater microbial communities from Lake Tanganyika, Tanzania - TA2015035 Kigoma Deep Cast 150m | ecosystem: Environmental > Aquatic > Freshwater > Lake | place: Tanzania: Lake...
GGTATTTTTTTCAAACCCTGGATGCGGATTGCGGGTTCTTTTTAAAGCATGTATTAATAATTCCCCCGGAATGCCAGCAGAAATGTTTCCTCTTTTTAATCAATCAGCTCAAGAAGGAAACCCAGACCTATACAGAATGCCCCTGCAAGTATCATCTTAAAAACACTGACTGACAGGTTTCTTTTTGACACTTTACCCAGAAACAAGCCTATCCCGATTAAAATCAGAAAAGCCAGGAATGCTGCTGCATAATAGCACCAGTTTATGGGTAAAAACTTTCCAAAAAAAAATGGTGCAAGAGGAATGAAAGCTGAAAGGCCTGATGAAATCCCGTTTACTGCAGCAAGGATAAATGCGGCAAATCTCTGTGCCCTTGAAATTACCGTGCCGTCCAGGCCATGAAGGGTGGATTGTTCAAGGTCCTTTATTTCCTTTGCCCTTTCGGCGCTTTCACTGTTATATGCGCTCCATACTCCGGAAACTGAAAGGGAGATGCACACTGCTGCTCCGGAAATTATAACATGCTTGTAATCCGATGACTGGATAATAAAATTCCCGAGCAGCACGCCTAATATTGTTATCACTCCATCAAACCCGTTAAGTGCAATATACCTTCGGGTTATCTGGGTAATGTTTGCAATCTTGTTGTAAGTCCTGATTCTCTGGAAAATTATTGAAAGCCTGTCTCTCATCCTGTTGTTTACACCTGCTTTATAAAACTCGAAAATTTATTATTTGTCCGGTTTGTTGCATACGTCATAACACCCCCGGGTAAGTAATCAATCCAGGGCATATTTATACAGTGCTTCTGCCACCCCGTCGCTGTCATTGCCAGACACCACATCATCTGCGGCATTTTTTACAATCTGGGGAGAATTCCCCATTGCTATGCCTGTACCTGCAAATTTAATAATGCCAATATCATTTTCATGGTCTCCAATTGCCATCAGGTCCTGCCTGTCTATTTTATACAGTTCAAGTATTTTTTTAATGGCATTTAATTTCCCGGCCTGCATACTGAAAATATCTGCAAGGTATCTGCCGCCCCGCACAATCTGCAACTTATTATTAAATTCTTCCAGCATACTATTGTATAAATCACTTCCAATGACCCCGGCATATGTACACATGAGCGCTCCGTCCCGGTCCCTGCACCCGAGCAGGTCACTAACCTTTTTCAGCTTCTCTCCGCCTGCAGTAATTTCTGAAAAATACGGGTTATCAATCTCATAATATGCAATATCATTTCTTGTGTGCACCACTATCCCGTATCTGTTTCTCCTGAAAAATCTGACCACTTCCTCATAGATGTTTACCGGAATTTTAAAGATTTGAACCGGTTCCAAATTGCTGGTGATAATAAGTGCACCGTTTGAAAGGATATGCATGTCTTTCAATCTTAGCTCTTTGATTATTTTTACCGTAAATGCTGCTGATTTACCGGTTGTTAATGCTATTTTTATGCCTCTGTCAATGCAGGCATCAATCGCTTCCCTGTTTTTTTTGCTTATTCTTGTCCTTGAATCAAACAGTGTCCCGTCAAGGTCAATGCAAATAATTTTAATCGCCTTCAACCTTTTAAAACCTCCATAAAAATACTGCAATCTCTACATGCAACCAAACACTTCAGATGCATGGTATGATGACCTTACAAAAACACCTGCAAGAACACGCCTGAAATTAAATGTTTCTGCAAGCTGCCTTATGCTTTCAAACTCTTCAGGGCTGTAATACTTTCTGACGGGGTAATTTTTTTGTGCAGGCCTTAAATACTGTCCAATGGTAACAATGTCACAACCTGAGCTTTTCAGGTCTGAAAGAAGCCCTGTAACCTCTTCCAGGTTTTCACCCAGACCAAGCATAAACCCCGATTTTGTAGATATCTGGGGGTTTAAAATTTTGGCAGTTTTGAGGATGCCGAGGGATCTCTCGTAATCTGCGCCATTTCTTATTTTTCCATAATTTTTTTTAACTGTTTCCATATTATGGTTCAGCACATCCAGCTCCTCTTCCAAAAGCAGCTTAAGATTTTCCATTTTGCCTTTAAAATCAGGGATGAGACATTCGACTTTTGCCTCAGGCATAATTTTTTTTATTTCCCTTACTGTACTTGCAAAGTGACCCGCACCACCGTCGCTAAGATCATCCCGTGTTACAGATGTCAGAACTATATATTCAAGGCCAAGCTCTTTTGCTGCCATTGCAATGCCGGAAGGTTCCCATGTATCCGGTGCAGCAGGCTGCCCTCTGCTGACACCACAGAATGCACAATTTCTTGTACAGGTATTGCCAAGTATCATAAATGTGGCCGTTCTTTTACTGAAACACTCGAAAATATTCGGACATTTTGCACTCTGGCAGACAGTATTAAGGTTTAAATTCAAAAGCAGGTCCCGGACCTGCTCTATATTTTTATTATTTAAGCTGAGCCTTTTTTTTACCCACTCAGGCTTGCCAATCTGTTTCTTTTCTGTCAATTATCCTGTGAACAATCCTTTCAAAATCCTTTATGGAGCCAAAAGTTATATCAATTTTTCCTTTTACCCTGCCAACTTTTATACTGACAGGAGCTTCCAGATAATCCGAAATTGCCCGCTCAATTTCGGGCATCTTTTCAAATTGAAGCAATTTTAATTCCTTCTGGGGTTTTTCCTCCGGTCTGGAAGAACCGGAGATCTTCTTACTGACGATTTTTTCCACATCTCTTACATTAAGGTCATTTTTTATTATACTGTTTGCAATCTTTATCTGTTCTTCTGCATTTTCAAGACTTAATAGTGCTCTGGCATGCCCTGCAGAGATAATCTGTCCGTCAACCATTTTCTGGATTTCAAGCGGAAGCAATAAAAGCCTTAGGGAATTTGTTATTGAAGTCCTGCTTTTCCCAATCCTTTTTGAAAGATCCTCATGCGTGAGCTTAAAATCATCTATAAGCTGCCTGAAGGTATGTGAAAGTTCAATGGGAGTAAGGTCTTCGCGCTGTATATTTTCAATCAATGCCATCTCCAGTGAAGAAATATCGTCTATATTATGATTAATAATGCAGGGCACGGTATCAAGCTCCAGCATTTTTGCAGCCCTGTACCTTCTTTCGCCTGAAATTATCTCATATTGCCCGGCTGTGTTCACTTCCCTGACAATAATTGGCTGTATTACTCCAAAAGCCCTTACTGAATCTGCAAGCTCGTTTAATGTCTCTTCATTGAAATTAATTCTTGGCTGGTTCCTGTTTGGTGTAATTTGTGCCAGTTCGATATCAATGACTATAGTTTGAGCAGTACCCTCCCCTTGCTTTTCAGTCAGACCGGGGATAAGAGCACCCAGTCCCCTTCCAAGCCCCCTATTCTGAACCATCTCCGACCACTTCCTTGGTTAAATTTTTATATGCTAAAGCCCCTTTGCATTCAGGGTCATATTCAATTATCGGTTTCCCATAGCTGGGAGCCTCGCTCAATCTTATGTTCCTGGGTATGACTGTCTGGTAAACCTTATCAGGAAAGAAGTCCCTGACTTCTTTTATTACCTGCTCCGATAATTTCGTCCTCTGGTCAAACATGGTCATAACAACACCTGTAATAACGAGTCCCTCATTTAAATTCTCCCTTATAAGGTTTATCGTATTCATTAACTGCCCCAGGCCTTCAAGCGCATAATATTCACACTGGATAGGGATAAGTACCTCACTGGCAGCAGTCAGGGCATTTATCGTCAGGAGCCCCAGCGCAGGCGGACAGTCTATTATAATAAAATCAAAATCATTTTTAACATGGTCCAGTGCCGTTTTTAATTTGTACTCACGTTTCATTGTCGATACCAGTTCAACTTCTGCGCCTGCAAGGCGAATTGATGAAGGAATGATAAGCAGATTCGGGTAGGCGGTTTGAACAAGGGCATTTCTGGGATTTTCACCAGAAATTATAACCTCATAAATACTTGTTTTAATAAATTCCTTATCTATTCCCAGCCCGCTTGTGGCATTGCTCTGTGGATCAAAATCTATAACCAGTGTCTTATATCCCAGCTGTCCCAGAAAGCTTGAAAGGTTTACAGCAGTTGTGCTTTTACCAACCCCGCCCTTCTGGTTGGTAATTGCTATTATCCTGCACGGCAGATTTTTATTTTTTCTCTTAATACCTTCACCATTTTCCTTATAAACAGCGCCTGAGAGTTCATTATTATTGCCTTTATTATTGCCTTTATTATTGCCTTTATAACCAGTGCTGCTGCCGGTATTATTGATGCTGACATTTGCAGGAGGCTTGAGATTTTCTGTTACATTGCCGGAAACAGTTGGATTTTTTTCTTCCGGGATCAAATCTTTAAAGGAGTCTTCTTCCTGTTTTATTATTCTTTTTCTGAAAAAATCTTTAAAACCCATATACACTAATACATATTTGAGCAAATACTCAAATGGTTACCGGCCTTCATGTTTGTGTTTGTTATACTGTGCTTTTATAATTTTAGCATAATTTCTTGGATATTTATATAAAGTGTGGGTCTCTTTTTTCACAACCAGCAGCGTCCTGTACTCTTCAAGTCCGGGAACTTTTACTTCCAGGAGCTCCTTTATTTTTCCACCCATCTCCAGAATAGTATTGCCGTAACGGGCTAACTCTTCAGTTACTTTCCTGCTTTTATACATTATTGCTTCCCCGCCAACTGCACAAAACGGCAACATCAGTTCTGAAATAATTCCCACACTGCCGAGAGCTCTTGAAAAAACAATGTCAAACCTTTCCCTTAAAGCCGGGTCATGTGCAAGGACCTCAGCACGGCCTTCAATTGCAGAAACATTGTCAAGCTCCAGTTCTGCAATTGCAATATTCAAAAAATTTATGATTTTTTTTCTGCAATCCAGAAGATAAAAAGTACTATCTTTCAGAAAGACGGCAACCACCAGACCCGGCAAACCCCCTCCGGTGCCAATATCGATGATTTGCTTTTTAATGTCGAATGAATAATTGCACCCGGTAAAATAAGTAAAAAAAGAGAGGCTATCCAGGATGTGCCTTTTAAGAATTTCATTTTTATCCCTTGTGCCTGTAATGTTTAAAATAGAGTTATATTTCAGAACCAGTTCCAGATATAAAAATATTTTTTCAAGGTCACCTTCAGAAGCTTTTATATTATAACTTTTAATTTGATTATTGAATGAGTCTTTTGAATACATTTAACATAATCTTTTAAGAATTATTTGAGATATAACATTAAGACTGAAATATCTGCAGGAGAAACTCCTGCTATCCTGGAAGCCTGGCCCAGAGTTTCAGGTTTAATGTCTGATAACTTCTCTCTTGCTTCAAAAGTTAAACTCTTTATCCCTGAATAATCAAAATCCTTTTTAATATAAATATCCTCAATACTGTCGAATTTTTTAATCAAATTCTGGGCCCTTTCTATATATCCTCCGTATTTAATACTTATTTCAACCTGATCAAGAATTTCTTGATCAAATCCGTTTCCCTCAAAAAAATTTTTCACCAGGTCATTTATTTTGAGCTCCGGTCTTTTAAGAAGCTGATACATACTTGTTGCAGTTGCAAGAGGTGAAGATCCGAGTGATTTTAAACAATTATTTGTGGCAAATTCAGGATATAATATTTTCATATGAAGTAATTTACTGAGATGGTCAATCCTGGTTTTTTTATCCAGGACTTTTAAATACTGCAAATCACTTATCAATCCTATTCTATTGCCCGTTAAAGTAAGTCTCAGGTCAGCATTATCCGGCCTTAAGATTAACCTGTATTCAGATCTTGAAGTGTACATTCTATATGGCTCATAAAGCTCTTTTGTAATCAGGTCATCAATAAGGACACCTATGTAACTTTCGTTCCTTTTCAAAACCAGAGGTGACCTTCCAGAAAGCTTAAGGGCTGCATTAATACCTGCTATAAAACCCTGGGCAGCCGCCTCCTCATAACCTGAAGTGCCGTTTATCTGGCCTGCAAAATAAAGGTTATCATACAGTTTTGACTCAAGAGTGTGTTTAAGCTGTTTTGGAATAAGATAATCATATTCAACAGCATAACCCGGACGGACAATTCTTGCCCTCTCAAGACCCAAAACAGTATTTATAATTTGCTGCTGTATTGCTGCAGGCATACTGGTTGTAAGTCCCTGAAGGTAGGATTCATTTGAATCCATTCCTTCCGGTTCAACAAAAACCGGATGCCTTTTTTTACTTTCATAGTTTATAACTTTTCTATCAATAGAAGGGCAGTGTCTTGGTCCGTGGGTATTCACCATCCCTGATTTAATTGGTGAATAATGGATGTTCTTTCTTATAAATTCATGCGTTTTTTCGCTGGTATAAGTCAGGTAACTTGGTATATTTTTATATATTTTATCTTCATTCCAGAAGGAAAAGCTTGTAAGCATCTCTTCACCAGGTTGAATTTCCATCTTTGAAAAATCCACAGTTCTTTTATCAACTCTTGGGGGTGTTGCTGTCTGGAACCTGCCCAGTTCAAAGCCCATTTTTATAAGACTAAATGACAGGCTTGTTGCAGGATATTCCCCCATCCTTCCGGCACTGTAATCTTTATCGCCTATAATTATTCTCCCCATTAAAAAAGTTCCTGTTGCTATTATCACAGCCCCGGAAAAGAAGATGATGCCTGATTCTGTTTTAACACCGGAAATCCTGTTTTTTGCTGTTAATATCTCACTGACAGTACCCTGTCTCAGGGTAAGGTTATCAGTAAATTCAAGAATATTTTTCATTAAAATTTCATACTCTTTTTTATCAATCTGAGCCCTTAAAGCCTGTACAGCAGGACCTTTTCTCTTGTTTAACATTCTTATCTGAATGGCAGTTTGGTCAGCGGTTTTTGCCATTTGTCCACCAAGTGCATCAAGCTCAAGTACCAGCTGGGTTTTCCCAACTCCTCCGATTGCCGGGTTGCATGGCATAAGGGCTGTTTTATCAATATTCATAGTAAGAAGAAGTGTCTTAAAACCAAGCCTTGCACAGGCAAGTGACGCCTCACAGCCTGCATGACCGGCACCCACCACAATAACATCATAAAATTTTTCTTTACTTCTCATCCCTTGTGGAAAACCATTCAAAAATTAATGAAAAAAATATCTATGTTTCACGTGAAACATTTTTAATATGTAGAGCCAGAGTTATAAGATCTGTTGGCTTTATTCCCTCAAGCTTTGATGCCTGCAGTAAAGTCTGCGGCTTATTTTCCTGAAGCCTGCAAAGGCCTTCTTTAGAAATATTTTTTAATGTTTTATAGTCGAATTCTTCAGGTATTTCGATTGCAGCCATTCTGTAAAAATTATCAATTCTTTCCTTTTCTCTTTTAAAATAAAGCTCATATTTTAAATTTATCAATATGCTGTCAAGTTCCGGTTTGTTTAATTTAAAGTCTTTTTTAATCTTGTTTAAAAAGTCTTTACCGGTTCTATCCTGCCTGATATTTTCAAGAATTTCCTTATTTTTATAAAATTTACTTTTTTTAATATCATTTAAGGCTTCAGTTATTTTGTTATACTTTTTCTCAATTAACTCCGCTTTTTTTTTATTTCCTATTTCTTTTAAAAACCTGACCATCCTGAAGTCAGCATTGTCATGTCTGTGAAAAAGTCTGAATTCATTTCTCGAGGTTATCATTCTGTAAGGTTCAGTCACCCCTCTTGATGTTATATCATTTAGTAATACCCCGATATAACCATCCTCCCTTTTAACTGAAATCTGCCTTTTGTCCTGTATTGAAAGAGCAGCATTCAAACCCGCAATAATCCCCTGGGCGGAAGCTTCCTCATAACCTGTTGTTCCATTAATCTGCCCTGCAAAATAAATATTTTTATGCCTTTTACTTTCAAGGGAGGTTTTCAACTGATATGGCAAAATATAATCATATTCAACACCGTATCCCGGTCGGGTCATCACAGCCATTTCCAGTCCCGGAATCCTTCTTATTATTCCTTCCTGGGTTTCCTCTGAAAAAGTTGTAAAAAGGCCATGCAGATACATCTCGCCAGTATCCCTTCCTTCAGGCTGGATAAAAATAAGGTGTCTTTCTTTTGAGGAAAATCTTTGCACCTTATCTTCAATCGAGGGGCAGTATTTTGGATTTTCTGACAACAATTTCCTTGAATAGACAGGTGATTTTTCAAGATTCTGCCGGATATATTCTATACAATCCCTGTTTGCATAACTTATATAATTGTTTAACTGCACCCTTCCATCATAAATACTGCTGTATGAAAACATTTCAGGGAATTCGTCATGCTCCTGTATTTTTAATTTTGAAAAATCAATACTTTTCCTGTCAACTCTTGGTGGTGTCTCTGTTCTTAATCTGCCCATTTTATAACCGATTTTTTCAAGACAGTATGAAAGCTTTATTGAGTTAATTTCCCCCTGCCTGCCTGCCTGGATCTCATTGTCTCCCCAGAAAATTTTTCCTCTTAAAAACGTTCCGGTTGAAATTACAAGAGCTTTGCAGAAATAAACTGTTCCATCGCTTAAAACTATTCCGAAATTTTTATCCCTTATTTTTATATCCACCGCAAGGCCCTGTTTTATATCCAGTTTTTTTTGATTTTCAAGAACAAACTTCATTTTTTGTGAGTATCTTTTTTTATCAATATTTTCTCTTATTGTTCTTAAAGCAGGTCCTCTTGATATGTTTAACATTCTTGAATGTATAAAATTTCTGTCTGCATTTATTCCTATTTCTCCACCCAGTGCATCAATTTCCCTCACTATCTGTCCCCTGCCTGGACCACCTATTGAGCTGTTGCACGGCAATATTCCAACACTATCAAGGCTAATGTTTATTATAATTGTTTTTACACCAAGCCTTGCAGAAGCCAGTGCAGCCTCACATCCTGCATGTCCTGCTCCTATTACTACTACCCCGTAGTTATAAAATTCTTCCTTTTTTTCTTTCATTTACCTCATATTTAAAATTGTTTCACGTGAAACATTTCGCCAATTTTTCATTTTACATTAATTTTTGGCATACTTTTTTTTTATTTTCCGATACAGAACTTTTCAAATATTCCATTTATGATTTCTTCATTTACTGTTTTTCCTGTTATTTCACCTAAAAGATCGTAGGCAATTTTTAGATCTGATGAAGCAAATTCTTCAGACATTTTTTCTTTCATTGCATTCATTGCAGAAATTATCATTTCCTTTGTTTCTACCAGTATCTGTTTTTGCCTTTCGTTAACTATTACTCTTTCTTCTATATTAAAATACTTTTCACTTTCTAATATTTTTTTTATTTCCTTTTCCAGAATTTCTATCCCGGTTGCTTTTTTTGCTGATATTTCCAGGATATTTTTTTCTTTAATTTTTTCTCTTACCTGCTTTTTTCCTGCTACCTTTTCAAGGTCCATTTTATTAATACATATAATTTTCTTCTTTTCCTTTATTTTTTCTGCTATTTCAATGTCTTTTTTATCTATTTCTTGACTGCCATCTATCAGCATTATTATAAGTTCTGAGTCCTCTATTTGATCCAGGCTTTTTTCTACTCCAATTTTTTCTATTATATTTTTTGCTTTCCTTATTCCTGCTGTATCAACAAGAATTAGAGGTATTCCCTCAACATATAAAATTTCTTCTATTGCATCTCTTGTTGTTCCGGGTATATGGGTAACAATTGCTCTTTCCTTTTTAGCCAGAGCATTTAAAAGACTTGATTTTCCTACATTTGGCTTTCCTACAATTGCTACTTTTATTCCATTTTTTATAATCTCTCCCTTTTTTTCATCTTCTAATAAAATATTTATTTTTTCATATATCTCTTTTACTTTTTTTTCAAGCTCCTCATAAGGAGTTATTTCCAGGTCTTCTTCAATAAAGTCTATGGATGCTTCCAGCTCAACCAGTATTTCAAGTATTTGTTTTCTTATTTGTTCAATCTTTTTACCTGTTGCCCCTTTCAGATTTTTAGCTGCAATTTTTAAGCTCTGGTCAGTTTTTGCTCGTACAATATCAGCAACTGCTTCTGCCTGTGAAAGGTCTATTCTTCCATTTAAAAAAGCTCTTTTTGTAAATTCCCCGGGCCCTGCAATCCTTGCACCATTTTCAATGCAAATTTCCAGAACTTTTTTTGTTGCAGCAATCCCGCCATGACAGTTTATTTCAACTACATCCTCCCTTGTATAGGATTTTGGTTTTTTCATAATTGATACTATTACCTGGTCAACAATTTCTCTGTTTTTATCATTTAAATATCCATAAGACATTGTGTAGGAAGCCATTTTTCTGATTTTTTTATTGTTTTTTGCCCTGAAGATTTTTTCAGCAATATTAACTGCTTGTTCTCCGCTAAGCCTTACTATACCAATTGCTGATTCCCCCGGTTTTGTTGATATGGCAACTATTGTGTCATTATTATTTCTGTTTATCATTTCCCCACAGTTTTATCCGGACTGATTGATTTAAAATAGTTTATTTTAAAGATTATTTTAATCTTTCCTTTTTTCCCTTTAGCAAAAATTTTATCACAGCAGCATGATAGTTTTAAAAACTTATTTTTTACAGGGATTTAAAAAGTGGTTTTTCAGAGTATTAAAAATTATTTGGTTCTTATATCCGTAAATTTATTACTTATTTCCAGCAACAGGATATATTATTATTCTCCTGTTTGGTTCATCATTTCTGCTTTGAGTTCTCACATTTTTTATTGCTGACAGAATATTGTGTATTATTTTTCTTTCATATGATGGCATTGGCTTGAGGGAAACTTTCCGTCCTTCTTGCACCGCTTTTTCTGCCATTTTTATAGCATTTTTTTTAAGCTTTTCTATATTCTTTTTCCTGTATCCATTTATATCCAGCGCAACCCTCTTTTCATAAATTTTTCTTTTCTTACAAATCATGTTTATTATATGTTCCATTGCCTCTATGTTTCTGCCGTTTTTTCCAATTACAGT
>Ga0194126_10012221_pt1 | contig 10906 bp, 12 predicted proteins | sample TA2KigC150mmetaG_FD_148641 | JGI IMG/M metagenome (GOLD analysis project Ga0194126, IMG submission 148641) | Freshwater microbial communities from Lake Tanganyika, Tanzania - TA2015035 Kigoma Deep Cast 150m | ecosystem: Environmental > Aquatic > Freshwater > Lake | place: Tanzania: Lake...
TTTTCAGGCTGGCGGCAGCGCACTTTGCCAAAGAGCAGCTGCCGCCGAGAGGTTTCGCCTGATCGGCCAGCTGGCGGATCGCTTTTCGGTGGCCTGGCTCTGCCGGCAGCTAGGTGTGGCCCGCAGTGGCTTCTAAGCCTGGAGGCAACGGCAGCACAGCCCAGGCCCACGGGCCCAGGAGAACGCCGTCATCACCGCCCAGGTGCAGACGGTGTTTGATCGGCACCGCGGCTTTTACGGCGCACCACGCATCCATCAGGAACTCAGGGCCGCGGGCCTCAAGGTGGGACGCCACCGCGTTGCCCGGCTCATGTGCTGTTCAGACCTCAAGGCCAAGACCAGACGGGGGTTCAGGCCTTGCCGCAACAGCGCCAGCAAGACCGCCGAAATCGCGGAGAATCTGCTGCAGCAGGAGTTCAGCCCAGCAGCGCCCGACCGCTGCTGGGCCGGTGACATCACTTACATCCGCACCACAGAAGGTTGGCGGTATTTGGCCGTGTCGCACCAATAGGTGCGCTCAGCCAACTGGATCGACCTGTACAGCCGCCGCGTGGTCGGCTGCGCCATGGGCGCCACCATGGAGGCCACCTTGGTGCTGGAAGCCCTCAACAGGGCCCTGGGGCACCGCCAGATCAAATCCGATCAACTTCTGATCCACACCGACCAGGGCAGCCAGTAACGGGCAACGGCCTATCGGCAGCTGCTGGAAGATCGGAAGATCAGCTGCAGCATGTCGGCCAAAGACTGCTGTTGGGACTACACCGAGGTGGAGAGCTTTTTCTCCACCCTCAAACACGAACTGGATCTCGATGACGATGCCGCAATCCTGAACAGCCCCCAGCAGCTGATCAGAGAAATGGCCTTCTGGATCGATGGTTACTACAACCGCGAGCGCCGTCACTCAACGATCGACTACCTCAGCCCGATCGACTACGAGCAGCTGTATGGCCTCCGGCCGACTGCGTCTACATCAACACCCATACACTCAAACCTGTGAAGCCCTGGTAAATGTCCACTGATTCGGGGCAACCCCACCTATTTGACTGATGAGGCCTAACTAATCCAGGACCTTCTGGACGCAGATTTCAATACGCTACAGGATCTGGCGAAGCCAGCTGATGGCCTGACATCCATAGGAGCTTCAACCTCATGAAACAGAAAAGCCAAGAACCGACAGCGCTTGACACCCAAGGAGAAACCACAGATTTGTGATGCCCACGGGCTGATTCCCTGAGGCATATAGATTCTGTATAGCAAGAATCATAGGCAAGGGGTAAGGCCCCAGGACAACATCGCACACATCAAATCACTTCCGAGCGTCTGTGCTCATGGAGAGAGCAATCGCAGCTCAACATAGCCAAACCGCAGGATATAGGATTATTTGTTAACTTATAACGGGCAAAAATGGCTACAACGCCAAAACCGACTGCAGCCATCCCCGCAGCCTCTCCTACTTCGAGCCATGATTTGGATTGGCATATGCAATACATAGAATCATTATAGATTAAAGGCCAATATCACAAGCGGTTATGAACCTCGCGTGTGACCATGGAGCCGGACGCTGCTAAGCTCTATAAAAGAGCAGATTTCTATTATGGGGATCATGATTGTGGGATTGATAATCAGCGAATAATTCATAACCATTTTGCTTAAGGAGACTTGACACATTATGGCAGCTATTGACATCAACCTCGACCATAACAGATTTTGCGTTTGAGAGCAGCCCAAGGGACCCTTTGAGGATGGACAACTCGGCTCCATCTACATCTAACTTGATGTGTGTGGCCTGAACAATACCCAAAGAATTCACTATTGAGTCGAGACTGTAAGTTGCAATAGTTGATTTAAAAACATTTTTTTGCCTCGAGTCAGACAAACAAGGGGATGGCGAGTCAATAGAATGAAGCGCGTCGGCAGGTGATATATCCTTATAATAGATTGTGCGCATAGAAGGCTTATCGGAGAGACCAATTGGCAGCAGGATGATGCGATCCGACATATTATTAAGATGAATATTTTCATGCTGTATCGCGGCATTAAGCGGTTCCACTTCGAAAGAATATACTTTAACTCCCTTGCTCATAGAAGCCATTAGAGAATAAATACCTATATTTGAACCAATATCATAAAAGATGTCATCTTCGTCGAATGTATCAATCCAACGGTTGGTTTCGGTCTCAAGGGTCAATGTTGTAATTGCACGCCAATAGAGGCGACCATGACCGGTGCGAAAGACTATTCTGGAATTTGAGGATATAGGATTTGATACCGTTATGGTAGGATTTATAGACTGAATGAATTCATTGCCCCAGCGGGAACGGCCATTAATTCGAAAGACAAATATTATCAGTCGTGAGAGTACTCTATAAAATTTAATTTTCGCGTTAGGCCTGAAACCTTCATTTGAGGAAGCCATACGTACTTTAAAGAGGCAAATCGGTGGAGGAAAGTTAAGATCAGATTGAAATGATTAATTCATGCGGTAGCACATGGTATCTGTAGAGAGCAGCATAATTAGACTGAATCAGCCCATATGTAATTCGATATAGGATCACGAAAGAAACTTGGGAGCTGTTTTTCGAGGAAAAAATGTGCAACACTCCCAGACAAACATGCATCAAAATAACCGTTAAGATGATAATCTATCTCGGGTTTAGAAAAATATGGCAATATTTTTTTGTAGTTAATCTTTTTTGGTCGCGCAGGTATACCATACACTAAAAGGAAAGGAGGTATGCTGGAAACAACTGCTGCTCCCATACCCACCATGCTATATGCACCAATAGTTAGTCCTTGATGGACAGTAGATGATGCTCCTAATTGAGCATTGTAGTCAACAGATACTGAGCCACATAGGCACACATTAGGGCCAACTATACAAGCATCAGCGAGCTTAACATCATGGTGAATTGAAGCTCTACTATGTATGTAGCAACCTCTCCCAATTACTGTAGGTCTACGTATTCCAAGATCTATGGATACGTAATCCCTAATAATCGCATTGTCTCTTATGATCAAAGGACGGTAACTATTCGAAAATTCTCGAGCTGAGTAGTTAAATAGATGCTCAATACCATCTAGCGATGAATCGTTTGGAGGCTCACCCAATAAGCTATTGTAGCCGATGTATACACCTTTGCCAATAGATATGTACATCAGAGACGCGACGTAATGTTAAGAACTTGTTCGATTACATCATCAATGTCATATCTATAGTTGTAGAGGCCAATCCTGCCCACATTGTGCATGTATGAATGACAAAGGCCAACATAGTCTTGGTGCATAACCCTGTATTTTTCTGTTGGCATGGGATAATACTTACCTTTAGTGCTCGATGGATACTCATGGCTTATTAATGTATAGGGTGATGAATGGCAAGTGAACTTCTTGTATTCAACAATTCTTGTATAGGCTTCGGAGCCCGCGTAATAAGCAAAATATACGTGCTTTGGCAGAGCATACTCTACGGGTAAAATAGAAAATTCAACATGCCTACCTATATACTTAAGAGATCCAAACTGGTGGTTAAACAGATCATCAAGAGGAGAAGTATTTATGATAAGATCAAAATCGCGATCTAAACCATTAATTGATGCACAAAGAGTATGTGGCTGAACGCAGGTAACCTTTGTCTGTATAAATTCGTCGCAAAGCAAGGCAGCATTATCAAAAAAGGAATTGTATCCATCTGGGGCAGTTGGGTAAGCAGATATGGCTTTGTCCCAACCTTCTCTACCCCCATATTTAATAGCTACACCTTTAGGGGACCAAGAGAAATCGTCTATATCTGAATTGTTGTCGATCATCCACATTTTTTTTGTATATTTATCAATAAATTTCTTATATAGGGTTGGGCCAACTGAGCGGACCCAAAAGTCTTCATAATTATTTGAATTTCTTTCTAACAACGGGGAACCGGTTGTTAGATTAAACGTTGCATCCCTGTACAACTCTTCTAGCTCACCTATCTCTTTGTAAACAGATGCCGCATCTGGCATTCTTTTGATATCATCATAGTGAATAGGGTAGTTATAAAATTGACTGTCAGACTCTACAAAGGTAATAAATTGGTGTTCTTTGCATAGCCTCAAGTCCAGATGCTTCAATAAATACTCATATACATGCTCATTTTGAGTTAAGAAATGTCTCGGTCCAAAAGTATACGGATGGCCACAATAAAAGCGAGTTCGTACACCTGCCCCTAGCTCGTTAGAAGGGTCAACTAGTGTGACATACCAATCCCCTAACCGCTTAAGTTCATGTACGGCTGTACAGCCACCAAAGCCTCCACCAATTACAAGAGCTTTTTTCATTTAAGAAAGAGCAGAACGAAATGACTCAACTATATAGTCTATGTAACCAAGGGTGTACCCTTCGTGCAGGAACAAGTTAAAGACTTTTTTGTTTAGTTTTGTTGCGTTTTCACTATATATACTTCTCTTGAACCCACGTCGTATGTACGAGACTAATGAGCTATCTATCTTTCTTTGTGCAATTGGCCATGTATATGCAAAGCATTGATATGAAGGAGCAAATGGAATATTGTCTCTTTTTAACTGTTCAAATAATACGTCTTTTATCCTTAACCCGGCATCGGTGAACACCACTGGAAACAAGAATGGCGACGAGCCACTGTTAAATTTCATTGGCGAAAGGTATTTTGAATACTCATTAAGTCCATCGGCCAGTCTACAAGCCAATTCTAACCTGGCATGTATTGTCTGCTTTAATCTAGCAAGAGACGCGATTCCAACCGCACTACTAAGCTCGTTTGTATTGTAGTTAAGCGATATTTCTTCTGTACTGCCTATATCCCTAGCTGTAAATTTATTATCCCATTTTTTTCTTCCTCGATCCGAGAATTCGATAATCTTATGATATACTTCAAGTGATTTGGTAAATACGATTCCGCCTGAACTGCATGTGTGCAGCGTCTTTCTATACATCGTGGAGAATGCTGATACATCTCCAAAAGTTCCCACATATCTTTGTTCTCCATTGTCGTTGACGTATGCAAATGGAGACTGGCTACAATCCTCAATAAGTTTTATTTTCTTACTGCGGGCGTACCTGGAAATGTTGACAACATCGGCTGGGGTTCCATAGGTGTGGACAAGGTAGATAGCGGACACGTCAGATGAGAAAGCCTCGCTGAATTGCTGCAGGGAGCTGTTGTAGCTTTCTGGCGATGTATCTACTATTATTGGTTTCAGATCAGCCAAGAGTATTGCCATTATGCTACTGGTATCCGACACGGGGGACAGGAGTACCGAAGATCCCTTAGGTAATTGAAGGGATTTAATCGCTAAGTAGCATGCAGCACTACCGCTGCAAACAGCAACCGCGCGCCCTGACTGATCAATTAGTTTGCAAAATTCCTCTTCAAATCTTTTTTGGTAAATGCCATCGTAAGGCGGGTCTTGATTGTTTGATCGATAGTATTTAATGCACTCAACAATCATGTCAGACTCGGCATCGCCGAATCCTACACGAGGTTGTAGGTCACTCATAAAGGAATCTTGAATCACTTAAAGTATAATTCCTAAGCGAACCGACTAGGAATTTTGTTACAATAATTAGGCGCGTAAAAAGTCATACCTTGCGAAAATGACGTGACTCCGTTCGTTGGGCCAGGCCTTATGAGAGTTGGTGGATATGGTCATGCTGCAGCTCAGCAGGGAGCTGCCTCCAGGGGCTTCAGCCCCTGGAGGGTCGAGTGCGTCGTTGTCTCCCAACGCCAACGATTGACCATGATCTGCGCCTCTGGATCTGTGGTGAACAGCTCGGTGTTGTGGAACTCATCCCGGAATCGGCCATTGAACGATTCGGCGGATCCGTTCTCCCAGGGCGATCCAGGCGCGATGTAAGCAATGCTGGTGGTGGTGCTTGCCTCACACAAGTCCCATAGGGCCTGTGCGATTAATTCTGGTCCGTTGTCGCTGCGGATGAATGCCGGCGCCGGGTAGAGACTCGTAAGCTACTCAAGCACCGCCACTTCGTCCTTGGCTTTGCAGCGTGTGCCGACCCGATTCGCCAGGCAGAGACGGCTGTGCTCGTCGATCACGTTCAGGAACTTGAGTCTGCGGCCATCGGCCGTCGCATCGAACTGGAAGTCCATGGCCCAGACCTGGAGGGGATGCTCGGCACGGTGACGCCACAGTGAGCCGTTTGCGTGTCGTGCCCGCTTTCACTTCCTGAGAGTGGGTCGCTGGAGTCTTTCCTCCCGCCAGAGCCGGTGCAACCACTTGTGTTTCATCAGCCAGCCTTCTCGCCTGAGCATGCGACAGGCCATCCGCCGGCCCCAGCGCATGTGTTCAGCGGCAATCTCGCGAAGCCGATGGCGAAGCTTGGCCTCCTCGCTGTCGACAACCTTGCCGCCATGGTGCTGGGTGCTGTGGTGCTGCCCCGCCACCCGGCAGTCAAAGCGTTCAGAAGACCAATAACGCGCTTGCAGAACCGTGATGACTCTGCGGCGACGCTCCGGGCACAGAAGTTTCCCTCAAAGAGATCCTTGGGCGTCGCCATCTCGAACTCGGCCTCTGCCAACAGCTTCTTGAGCCTGACGTTCTCCTTCTCCAGCTGAGTCAACCACCTGGCCTCATCGGCCTGAATCCCACCGTACTACTGCCGCCTGCGGTGACAAGTCGTCTGAGTCACCTCGATGACTCGACAGACCTCGAGGACGGTCTTGCCCTGGGCGATCAGCTGCTCCGCAGTTTTCAGCTTGCGGATGATCTGCTCCACCGAGTGCCTGGCGTTTTCATGGTGAGGTCCCCGGCCCAGTCTGGCAAAATGAGGACTCGCATTCACCCTGGACCGATTTTGGGGATCTATTTCAGAGTACTATAGACATGAAACCTATCTAATGATGGAACGTCCCCCTAGATTTGATGAATCTCTGCAAACCATCGGCTATTATATCGGCACGTTTCCAGATCTGTCAATATTAGAAATTGCAAGGCAGCTTGTTTTTGAAAAAACAAATTCAGTATCGTTGACTCCTTTCAGATCATGGGAAGACCTAACTAAATCCTATGCGTCGCGCTCTACGCATAAGCTACTTAGCTCAAAGAAGTCTCGTCTATTCGGGATGTCTTCGCCAGCTGAACAAGCACTAACCTATTACTTGCACAAGTTCTTTTCTTCGTTAATTGGCAACTTTGTCATAAGCGATGAAGAATCCTTTGGACATCCAGAGATATATTGGCGTATTGTAAGACCAAATGAGCAATCTGACGTTGGCCCTTTGCATGCTGATTCATGGTTTTGGGAACTAAATAATTGGCTAATTCCTGCTAGGTTTACGCAACGTACCAAGGTATGGATTCCACTCGCGACGGAAATTGGTTTAAATGGTCTATTGGCGCTTCCAGGGTCACATCTCCAAACCTATAACTACACTATAGAGTATGACGGATCTAAACGAAAACCTCGAATAAGTTCTTATATAGACAAACATGATATTATCCTGTTAAATGTTCCACATGGCTCGTATGTGATTTTCAATGATCGCCTTATTCATGGCGGAGCATTTAACGCTGGCATTCAATCACGCATCAGCTTCGAGTTTACTTGCTTACACTAAGATGCATTCGCTTTGCTACCAACATAACTTTGGGGACCTAAATGTTCCTGTATTGCTACAAAATGCAGTTACTTCTTCGCTGGCCTCAAGTTATAATGTACCAGCGGGGTCATTTAATCTAGACAAAATTCACAAGATCGCCACAGTGGATGATATTAATGCAGCAAGATTGAGGGCGTTCTCGCGCATCAATGCATTACCCTGGAAGGAGTATCTGCATGCATCTCTATTGAATAACGTGTCTAACTTGTTGGGTCCAGATCTTTGTATTCAAAAAAAGATTAATCTTAGCATACAAATGCCTTACGATAAGAGCTCCGTCTTGTCCGCACACACAGATTGTAATAGCGGAGACTCGCCATTTCAGTATAATATTTGGATTCCTCTTACTGATGCATATTCGACTAACTCAATGTTTATTGTAGATCAATTTCGCTCGGATGCTTACTATAAATCACTGGAAGATTCTGTTTCCTGCACTTTACCGGCTGTAACGGAAGATGACTTTGTATCTATTCCATTTGGCAGTTATCTACTCTTTCCGCCAAGCTTAATTCATGGCAATGTGATAAACCAGACTACATCAACAAGAGTTTCAGTCAATGTTAGAGTAAAGTCACTATTCTCTCCAAGTTTATCTTTATCACCTCCAGATCGTCGTATTGGCATCTACTACGAACTTTGGAATATCTCAGAGGCTACAAAGTGGAATTCAGTGGTTTTCAAGTATCTCTCCTCATGACAATTGCTACATACACTATGCCTCGGTCTTTCAACGGAATGGTAATACCAATATCCGTCCAGAGTTGTTACATAAGAGATTACTGTCTGCGTAATTTATTGCAGTTCAGTCTGCCAATAACAGAAATGTGCAAGCCATTAAGCTTCGTGGCATTGCATCAGATTATTCAGGAAACCTCTGCGTCTTTTGATGAACTAATTATCATTGTATGTTCGTTATTTGTCTTCGAAGAAATATTGGAGATTCCCTCTTTCCCGAGAGAACTGTTAGGTAATATCTGCATTCATTCTGTATTAGAGAACTCTATTCTTGATTTTGGCGAAGTCCTCTCTTATATTGAAGAGGCCAAGGACATTCAGTCGCTAGAAAATTCACTTTTTGACTTGTCTGATTTGTATTAAGTGGATTATATATGCCTAACGGGAGCGGCAAGTCCTCTCGGCAGAACATTTAGTTCTTGTATAACAGGTGCCCAGGCGCTTATCCCTATAGTTCGTAGTGGCGCGACATTTGATTATGGCCAATATTTATTTTCTTCGAATATAGGATCTAATGACCAAATCTTTCTTGTACATCTTTCATCGGCTACACCCTCTAATGTCTTGGACTGTAAAGCATTTGACTTTAGTGTAAATCTAGATATCCTCAAGAATGTAGTGAATGCACTCTCGGCTTTGCCGGCCCCGCTAAACGTAATATTTGCTTCTTCTACAAGTGTATATAATCCCAGTCCCTGCCGCCCTTTTATAAGTGAAGACTACCCGTTGCTTGCCTGCAATGGCTATGGTTACTCTAAGCTCATTTGCGAACGATATCTGGAATCATGTTATGAGGAGAATTTAATTCATGGCTACGTGTCATTAAGAATTCCAGGGATATTGGTCCCAAGGCCTCCTGGCTCGGGTGGTAATCTTGTCATTAGTATTATTGACAAAATGATTAATAATTCTCAGCTTACACTTAGCAATCCTTTGTGCATGTTTAATAGCACCATTGATGCTTGGGCTATCTGTTCTTTCGTATATACTCTAATCGAGAACAATGAATTGCCGTGCACCTCAATCAACCTGGCTGCATACCCTCCTTGCCAGCTTTCTGATATTGTTCAGCATATCGCACATTCGCTTGCGTATTCGGCAAATCTTCAATGGACTCATTCTCATCGTCCATGCTTTCATTTTGATGTTTCCAAGTCGACTTCCTATGGTTTTCAGCCTCCAACGATCTTCTCGTCAGTTGATCGCTATATTAACTCCATCGATAAGTCTGATAGGAATGCTATTTAAAGACCTGCTTTAAGGTTAGCCTGTTGTCACGTAGTGGCTTTGTGATTTTATTATTGCGATTCCTCATGGTTGCATACTTCCTACGTGAAGTATGCCAGCAATGAATGAGCCTCCGGAGCTGACTGACTTAGCGAGGAGTTTGCAATAAAAGTTCTGCTTACACGGGTTAAAAGCATACGCAAGAAAAAAATTGGATATCTGCTTATTTCACAAACTAAGACTCTCGTTGATTTTGCTTTTTGAGCATACTTAAGTACGCAATGTCTTAGCACTTGCGGTGGAGGCGTGGCTTGATAAGGGAAAATGGCCAATGATCTTGCAATGGGAAAATTCTTAGCGCAGAACGAAGCCGCAGTAGTTTTGTGATCTCCAGTTTGCCTCCGAGCTATTCAATGCTTTGTCAGCTAGGGGCTTGTCGTACATAGATTCGCGCTCGCCTTCTCCGCAGACGCCCTGAAATCTGCCCAGATCCCATTGGCAGCAATAGATTTGGGCGAGAGAACCCTCTGTTTCAGGAAAATTGTAACCGCCTAATCAGTATATCCGCGGGCTTGAGGTCATGACCAATTTGTCGTTACAGCGAGGCCGTCAGAGCTGATGTGAGAAGGCGGATGAGCCCACCGCACAGGTAGAGCGTGGCCCGCATCTCAGAGGAGTTGGGAATCCATGTGATCACCCTCTACAAATGGAGGAAAGCCTGACGATTGCAGGTTGAGGTGGTGCCGGTATCTGAGAAGGAACTTTAGGGTTGGACGGCCACCGACAAGTTCACGGTGGTACTGGAGACCGCTGGCCTCAACGCCAGCGTGCTCAGCGCCTACTGCCGTGAGCGGGGCCTGTTCCCCGAGCAGGTGTAACGCTAGCGGCAGGCATCCCAGGATGCCAACGAAAAGCCATTGCTCACCTTGAATGAGTAGAAAGAGCTGGAGAAGGTCCGCGTCCAAGAGTAGCTGGAAATCAAGGCCCTCATGAAGGAGCTCCAGCGAAAGGAAACGGCAATGACGGAGATGCCGGCCTTGTTGGTGCTGCGAAAAAAGTGGGAGGCCTTCTGCTCGGAGGACGCGGAAGGCTGACCAGAGCCGCTCACCGGCGCAAGGCGCTCGAGCTGATCGGTGAGGCCCATGCCGTTGGCGCAGGCTTGGTCAGCGCCTGCGGCGAGATCGGCATCTGCCTGCGAACCCTTAAGAGGCTGCTGAAAAAGCGAAGGAACCCAGTGCTTTTGCCCGGTTTGTGACCGCGAGCAGCGCCGCGTCAATCAGGTTGACCGGTCCTCTGCGGCTTGCATGCACCGGT
>Ga0194126_10012223_pt1 | contig 10905 bp, 9 predicted proteins | sample TA2KigC150mmetaG_FD_148641 | JGI IMG/M metagenome (GOLD analysis project Ga0194126, IMG submission 148641) | Freshwater microbial communities from Lake Tanganyika, Tanzania - TA2015035 Kigoma Deep Cast 150m | ecosystem: Environmental > Aquatic > Freshwater > Lake | place: Tanzania: Lake...
TTTTATGCAAATTAATTACAATAATTAATTAAATTCCATTTATATTTTTCACCCCTCCTTTCAAAAATAAATTCACAAGATAATAAATGAATTATATAAAAACGGGTGCAATTTTTATCTAAACCTATATAAAAGAAGCAATATCTATTCCACCATCAACTTACAAACAGCCGATGAGGAGTTTTAAGACATTCCTTAAATCTATAACTCTTTTAATATTGAGAGATACGACTTACTTATAATATGAATAATTATACAATCTCCTTATCTTTCTAAATATTGGCATTATTTATAACTTCCTAGAATTTGATTCGTGTGTTTTTTACGTAAAACACGTGATGCACGGCGTTTATAAAATATTTATCAAATGATAAATTCCGAAACATTACGTTGGTTGATTTAAGCCATAACGAAGAAATCCATCTATTACTCCGTTTCTCCTTTTCAAAAAACTGAAAATCCTTGTTTTATCTATTTATTCCGTTATAATCTCGAAAATTTATCATACCAGATTGCAAAATTCAAATTTATTATGTATAGAATTAATAAATATCCTTTTAATGATTTTAAGTGCCAGGCAAATCTGCACAAGTCTAACTACGCAGTCTTAAGTAATGCTCCAGACAAGGGCATAAAATACTCGCCCGACTTCGACTTTTCTGAAGAATATTACCTATTAAAGGAACTCAATCATATCCAGATACCGATTGCCTACGATTTTGGACAGGGAGAGTTGTTCAGGGATGAAAAATTCTTAATCAAACAAAATTTTATTGTATTGCAACACGTTAACGGATACGATCTTGTGGATTATTTTGCAGAAAAGGATGTTGAAAACAACAAAACCATTGAGGAAGCTGTCAAATTGTTTATTAGCATTTGCGACCCGCTACAATACCTTCACAGCAAACACTATGTTCATTGTGATTTGAAACCCGGACACTTGATTCTCAACCATAAAACACGGCTAGTACACCTTATCGACTTCGAATTATCCATTAAACGCGGAGGAATTATCAAAGGAATTAGCAAGGAATATGCGTCACCGGAACAACTGCAGATGCTAGCCTATCTTAAGGACTTACCCAGAAAGGTCCACTACGAGGCTATCTCTTCCACCATTCGACTCGATGGCAGGACAGATCTTTACTCTGTCGGTTTAATTCTCTATCAAATATTAACAAAGAAATTATGGCAAGCGGAAAAAGTTCCACCCACTCGAATAAACAACCATATACCCCAGAAATTGGAAGATATCGTAAAGAGCCTATTAGAGGTAAATGTATCGAGTAGAATTCCATCTGCGGAGGAATTAAAAAAAGCGTTGAGCATCATCTGATCTCAATTACATTTTTATGTGCTTACAGAAAACCAATGAAATACATTATCCTGTCAGATATACATGGCAATGTGGATGCCTTACTCGCTGTAATTAAAGAAATTGCCGAAAAGGAAAATCCCATTGACAACCTTTTAATAGCCGGCGATATTGTTGGCTACGGCGCATCGCCAAATGAATGCTGTGAGGTTATCCGTTATTTAATTTATGGCAGAAGGAAAATAGCTTTAGAAAATATCAAGAGGATCATAGCTCAACCATATTTTGATTCCTCACAAAAGGATACCTTGCTGAACGCCGCCCTGTTATTGGAAAAGAAAGGCATAGCCGTTGGTGGAAACCATGATAAAGAGGCATCCGGCGAACCATCCCTTACCAGCGAGATGAACCCCATAGCAAAGACTGCGGTAGACTGGACAAATGGGGTACTCACGAAAGAAAACATGAAATTTTTGCTAAGACTTCCGCTCAGAATGAAATTTAGCAAAGAAGGTTTTGAAATCGTACACAGCAAACCGTCATATCCACAGGGGTATGATTATGTCAAGAATGCAGGCGCACTAAAGTACGCAACTTTATGGTCAAAAGTAACCTTTGGAGGGCATACACATCGGCCGGCGGCTTATATTTATACAAAGGAAACCAGGACCGTAAATGCCACCGTCCTTATCCCAGCAGATAACTACGACATGCGACTTATGCTTATCGAAAAACAATCAACGAATAAGGTAGAATCTTTCGATATTGATCTCAAAAAGGAATGGAAATATTATGTGAATGTGGGTTCGGTAGGCCAGCCGAGGGATGGGAACCCACGTGCATGTTATGTGGTATTTGATACCACAACAAAACACATCTGTTTTAAAAGAGTTCCATATAACACGGAAGCGGCATCAAAAAAAATAGCAGAGGCAAGTTTACCTAACGAATTAGCGCAAAGAATTTTAAAGGGCTCTTAAGTTGCATTTTCATCAAAAATAAATGTCCCGCTCTTTCCACCTGATTTTTTTACCAGATGGATATCACTTATCACCATCCCCTTATCTGCGGATTTGCACATATCGTATATCGTAATTGCACAGACTGTCGCAGCGGTAATAGCCTCCATTTCCACCCCCGTTTTTCCAGTAACCCGAACCTCTGAAAATATGTCAATGGTATCGACAGAATTATTCGTATAATCAATCTTCACACTTGTTAAGTTTATTGGATGACACATCGGAATGAGGGCAGATGTTTGCTTTGCCGCCATAATGCCAGCAACCCTCGCCACCTCCAGGACATCCCCCTTCTGTATCTTTTTATCCGCGATGAGTTGGAAGGTCTCCGGCTTCATCGTAATCTTTGCATGGGCAACGGCAACCCTATCCGTAATTTCTTTATTACTGACATCCACCATGCGGGATGCACCCTGTTTGTCAAAATGAGTTAGCTGTGCCATCTGACTAACATTCACCTCTTCTCTATAGTATTATTAAGTCTTTTCAATTTCTTTACATCTAACAAATCCTGTTCTCGTCCTGTTGCCATTTTATTTTTTATTAATTGATTTTTCCCTATAAAATACGTAGGAATCTGGGATTTCCCAAAAAACCATTTTTTTCTGTTTTTCCATACTTCATCCCACTTTACCCCTGTGATAGATGTTAGAACATCTATTCTTACTGGAGGTCTACCCAATTGAATAATTACTTCCGGACTCATGAGTTCTTTTGTTTCCAGATTTGACAAACTAAATCCAAACTCCCGGAGGGCTTCAACTATCTTTTTTGCATTATTTTCGGATGCTTCTATGAGAATGTCCAAATCCTTAGTAGCTCTTGGCAGTAAGTGCGCGCTTAAGGCGTAACCACCGACTATTACGTATCTAACTTTGTGGTGATTTAGCAATTTCAAGAACTCGTCGAAGTCTTTGTGCATTAATATCTACCCCTTTTTGTATCCAATAACATTCTTCCCATAGGGAATAAGCCATTTCAGTTTTTTCAGAAGTCGAAACCGAAGTCCAATATTCCAAGTCTTCTTCTTCCTGTTTTTCTGCATCTTCAAGCCGGTATTTTTTTATTATTTTTTCTATTTTAACCTCATATGCCTTTGGTGACTTAGCGTTTTTTGCTCTAACATTATTCGTTATACAAAAGGAAGGGGGGTTTTTTAACTTATTGACTGATTTCATATCTATTTCCCATATTTATTTCAAGATTACTCCCGTGTTTACGATGCCCATGATTTGTTTACTCCCTTAATAATACACGGCAAAAGTAGCCGCGATCTTTAGATCAGGCTTTCTATCTATCCGCCCACCTGATGCATAACCACATGCCCTTTGCCGGAGTGTACAGAAGGTTTCAGATTCGCCGCACGGACAAATGCATCGGTGAGTATTTCTTCGGTAGGGTTGTTTCTCAGGATGGCCTTCAAATCCACTTCTCCCCCTGACAATAAGCAGGAACGCAATTTCCCATCTGAGGTTAAACGAAGCCGATTACAGGAGCCGCAAAAGGGTTGGCTTACCGCGGACACAAATCCCAACGTCCCCATAGCTCCTTTGATTTTATAAAGCTTTGCAGCGCCGCTGCCGAGCATCGGAGGAGGCAGCGCTATGAGTTCGTTATTTCCCTCAATAATATCGATAATATCGGACATAGGAATAAACTTATCCTCAGAGGCGAGGCTTTCCTTGTTCATCGCCATATATTCGATAAAGCGCACTTCGAGGTCTCGTTCCAGGGTAAGTCTTGCAAACTCTTCAAATTCATCATCATTTATCCCCTTCATGGCAACCACATTGATCTTCGTATTCTCAAATCCAAGTTTAAGGACTTCCTCGACCCCATCCAGGACGTCTCGCAACTTCCCGCCTCTTGTGACCCTTTCAAACTTTGACTCTTCTAAACTATCGAGGCTTATGTTTAATCTGAACAATCCGGTTTCTTTCAGCAGTTTTGCATAATTTTTCAGGTAGATACCATTCGTCGTTATTGCCAGGTCTTCAACACCCTGGATTTTTCCCAGCATGCACAACAGGTTTTCGATACCTCTTCGTACAAGGGGTTCCCCTCCTGTCAGGCGAAAGCTCTTAATTCCCAACTTAACGGCATGACGCACAACGATTGCAATCTCTTCGTAGGTGAGAATATCTTTATGTTTCCCGAGATCCAACCCATTCTCCGGTCTGCAATAAATACACCGAAGATTGCAGAGTTCGGTTACTGATATTCTCAATCGGTTTATCCTTCTAAAATATTTATCAACGATCTTCATGGCATGAACTTTTTATGTATTTTCCGTATTATAACTCGTTTTGGGTATGATTTGGTATTCCTTCATCTTTCGCCACAAGGTTGTGGTAGAAATTCCCAAATTGCTAGCGGCTTGCTTGCGATTCCCCGCATACTTTCTCAGACATTCGATGATCGTCTTTCTTTCCTGCTGTGCCAGAGCAGCCCGAATTCCCCCTGTTTCCGACATAATATCCATAATATCTGCCGGCAGTGGGCTCTGTAACGCCAGATCGGCAGCGGTAATCCTCTCGCCCCTGACCAGAGTAACCGCCCTCTCTATTACATTTTCCAATTCCCTGACATTTCCCGGCCATGGGTAGCTCTGGAGTAACGATGATGCATCGCCTGATATCTCCGGTGGTTTCTTTCCAAGTTTGTTTGAATATACATTTACAAAATAGTTGGTTAAAACAGGAATATCTTCCTTTCTTTCCATCAGAGGCGGCAGGTGAATCCTGATGACATTAAGCCGATAAAACAAATCCTTTCGAAACGTACCGTTTTTCGTGGCCACATCAAGGTCTTTATTTGTTGCTACAATAATCCTGACATCGAGATTAATAGGTTTGTTATCCCCGACCTTTCGTATCTCGCCGTTTTGCAAAAAACGAAGCAGTTTGACCTGGCTCGAAAGTGAAATCTCGCCGATCTCATCCAAAAACAAAGTACCACCCTGCGCTTCTAAAAAGATACCTTTTTTATTTTTCACCGCACCCGTAAACGAACCCATAACGTGTCCAAACAATTCGCTCTCCTGCAAATTTTCGGGCAACGCGCCGCAATTCACCACGACAAACGGCTTATCGCTCCTGCGGCTATTATCATGGATGGCACGCGCAACCAATTCCTTTCCCGTCCCGCTCTCTCCTGTAATCAGAACCGTACTTTCACTATTTGTCAATTCCATGAGAATGTTCAAAACCCGCATCATCACAGGGGAATTGCCAATAACACCTTCAAACTTGTACTTTTCTTTAATCTCTTTCTGGAGGTCGTTGGCCTTATCAGACAACCGTTTCTTCTCTAATGCCCGTTCAATCACCGAAAGGATATCGGGTAATTGAAAAGGCTTGGTAACATAGTCGTACGCACCTTTTCTCATCGCCAGAATAGCGCTGTCGATTGTTCCAAATGCGGTCATAACAATAACCTCCGTGGATGGATTATCATGCTTAATGCGCGATAAAACTTCCAGACCATCCATCGCTTCCATCTTAAGGTCAACAACAACCAAATCGAAGAAACGATCTTTTTGTAGTTTTACGGCCATTTCCCCGTTCTCTACGCTTTCGACATGATAACCAGCCCTCTTAAAGGCAATTACCAGGGACTCCCGCATATTTTTTTGATCTTCGACAACCAGAATATTAAACATAATTCCTTGAGAACCTCATACTAACACGGTTTTAACTTGTTTGTTTTTTATCGGCAGCCGGATGGTAAATGCCGTCCCTTTATTCCGTTCGCTCTTTACATCTATTACACCGCCGTGATTATCTACAATACGATGTACAATGGGAAGTCCCAGTCCCGTCCCCTTCGCTTTTTTCGTGGTGAAAAAAGGTTCAAAAATCTTTTTCATAATTTCCGGCGGGATTCCTTTCCCCGTATCTGCGACTACGATTTCTATCTCTTCATTATTCGGCACATTCGTCCTTCTTACATGAATGTAAATTTTCCCGCCACGAGGCATGGCATCAATAGAATTTACCAACAAATTCCAAAATACCTTCCTGATCCAATTCTGGTCTAAATAAACCCTTGGGACATCATCCTCATAGACCTTTACAATTTTGATTTTTTCATTAAACCTTTCATCCCGCTGCAGCAAAAGCAATGTCTCATCAATAATTGCAAGAATATCGCTCCTGACGAAATGATATTCTGCTGGATGCGCAAAGGTCAGGAAGTTGGTAATAATGCTATTGAGCCGGTCGGTTTCCTCTACCACCATCTCAAACAACTTTTGATCGTCGCCATCCAGGGCTAAATCCCGTTTCAACATGCATACTGAATTCGATATTGCCCCCAGGGGGTTCCTGATCTCATGGGCGATAGAAGCAGCCAATTCTCCAATGGAGGCCAGGCGTTCAGAACGACGTATTTGATCTTCTATCTTTTTCCTGTCCGTGATATCCCTGATAATCCCTTCAACGCCAAGAATACTTCCATTTTTATTTTTAATCGGATACGTATTCTGGGAGAGCCAGAGTTCCTTGCCGTTTTTACAATAAATACGATATTCCAAATCCTTCGAAACTTTTAATTCATCATCAAGTATCTTCTGCATGGTTTCCTTAACCAGCCTTACATCATCCTTGTGGATCATCTCGGTAGCGATGGAAGGGGTCTCGTAAAATTCCTGGGGAAAATATCCCGTTACCTTTTGCAGTGCGTTATTAAGAAACAAATATCTCCCCGTTTTATCCATCCTGAATATAACATCTTCAATGTCTTCGACCAGATTCCTGTATTTCTCCTCAGACTCTTTAATTCTATCAAAAAGACGCGTGTTGTCAATCGCAATGGCCAACTGGGGGGCGATTTTGCTGACAAAATCAAACAACTGGTTTTCAGAAAAATTATTAACCTTCCTGCTTCCGAAATTAACACTCCCAATAGTTTCACCCTTATATATCAACGGGAATGCCATGCGTGACTTAATTCCCTCTTTATATAAAATGGGATCTGTGGAGAATGCCCCCCGGGATGTATCATTAACCATATAAACTTCACCATCATCCACAACCTTTCCTGCCAGCGTTCCATATTTAGAGTAATGCATGCCTTCCTCCAATCTGGAGTTGTCGTAATCCTTTGAAACTGCAAAAATGAGAAATTCTTCTCTCTTGTCGTCAAGCAAGGTAACACTCATTCTATCAAAATCGATTACCTGGTTAAGTTCCGCGGTGAGAGATTTAAATACTTCTCTAATGTCCAGTTTCGAGGCGAGAATCTTGTTGATGTTATTCACGATATCCTTCTCTTGCTCTATCCTCTTCCTTTCGGTCAGATCGATGATAATTCCCTCGTATCCGACAACGTTGTTTCGTTCGTCTCGCCTGAGATTGCTCGTCATCAGAGAGGGAACCTTAATACCGTCTTTCTTTTTTAATTCCACCTCGTAATCCTTGATAAAACCGTTTCTGTATACCATCTCTTTAATTATTTTACCTTCATCGGGATTAAAGAATAAATGTTGTGCGAGGTTTAGTTTAAGGATTTCGTTTTTCGATTCGTAACCAAACAGGTCAACTCCTGCCTGATTAATATCTATGAAATAACCTTCAGAGTCGCAGAAAAACACAACGTCTTTACTGGTCTCAAAAAGACGTCTATATTTCTCCTCTGATATCCTTAGCTTCCGTGTCCTCTCTTCAACAATTTTTTCCAGGCGCACGGTATAATCATGAAGCTCCAGTTCTAAGAGCTTTTGCTTTGTTATATCCCTGGTAATTGTCACAAAACCGATGGGTCTCCCATCAGTTGCACGCCGGGTTGTAAATGTGCTGTATCCCGTAAAAATTTCTCCATTTTTACGAACCAATTGCATCTCGTTTTTATATATGCCGGTTTGCAATGTTGTCTCAAGTATCTTCAGCACCTTATTAGAAACTGCGTCTGTTTTTGCATGCAATATTTTAATATTTGATTTGAAAATTAATTCATCCGGCTCATATCCATACATCCGCTTTGCGCCTTCGTTGAATGCCAGGATATTCCCACCAAGATCACTGGCAATGATTGCGTGTTCGGTAGAACTAACCAGTATGCTGTTTAAAAAGTTTGTTGTTTCCTGCAGCTTTGAGGTCTTTTCCTGCACCGACTTGGCCATTGCATTAAATGCATCTCCCAATTCCTGTACCTCATCCTCCGTCTTTATCGTCACCCGTTGGGATAAATCCCCTGCGGACATCTTGCGGGTTGCCGTCGTTAGCCCCATAATCGGCCTGGCAATCTTTTGCCCTATTAAAAAGGCAAATGCAATCCCTACCACTGCCAGGATTACTCCGGTAATGGTTAAATACGAAAATATCTTTGAGAAGGGATTCTTTAAATTTTTCATTGCCAGAGACACTTCCTCGGTGCTAATTTCCGTAATGACACCCCATTTAATTTCCGGAATCCAATACCATACCCCCAATACCTTTTGACCTCTGTAGTTAGTGTAACCTCTCGTATCGAATCCACCGATGCCCTTTAAACACGACTCCGCACTCCTTGTAAATTTTTTGGTTCGCGGCTCCACAATTGCCAACTCCATCGTTGTTCTCTTCGTAATTAACCCAATTTTCTTTAACTGGTCGGCGAATTTAGATTCGGTTATCATCAAACCATGCTGGTTGATTATATAGGCGTCATAACTATCTCCATGTATCTCCTGCATCTCACTATTCAGAACGGACAGATCGGCCTGAAATACCATCACACCTACCACGCGACCATCTTCATTCTTTGCAGGCGCAAAGACATACATGGCCGGCAATTGTTCGGAACTGTTCCCAAACTCGTCAGAATCATAGAAAACGGAGGAAACAATGTCAGAAATGTAGGTCTTGCCATTAAGGGCGCGATGAAAGCCCTGAACATCAGATATGTTTAAACCGAAGAGCTTGTCATCCGCTGATATCCTGATATTACCGGATACATCGCTAATCATAAATCTGTGAAACAGGGCATCGTATGGGATGTGAGAAAGAAATTTGGAAACAGTATCGGCATCTGCTTTCGTTAAATTAACAGCCTCTGCTACCAGTGGATTGTTGGCAATGCGTTCTGCCGTGGTCACCAGCTTTTGTAACCAGTCATTCACCTGAGACACCTTCTTCGAGCCGATCGACTGCAAATTGCCAATCGTCGTTTCCTGAATGACCTTTTGAGCGGAAGGATATGCAATGAGCCGCATAACCAATAATGGTGTAAGGACAGCGATCAGGAATAGAAAAATTAATTTGTTCTTGATTGATCGAAACATATCGCTACCCCTATCCTGCTGGTCGGTTATTCACTCATTGTTATGAAGCTGTAAATCTTTTGGAAGGATACTACTGAAACACAACAGAAGGACTGCAATTATTCAACTATTCAACAAAATTCGGGTCGACCGGGACCTTCCCTAAAAATGGCACCTCCCTGAATTCTGTCGCTTTTTCAGATGCTTCTTTGTTTGCCCTGACAAATACTTCGCACTTGTTCACTATCTCATCAAACGCCTTTGCAGCAACCGAACCGGGATAGGCGGCTACAAAAGCCTCGCCGGTATCACACTTTTCTGTAATGCCCGGATCCAGCGGTATCTTCCCAAGAAATGTGACGCCTAATTCCATACAAATCTTCTCACCGCCGCCGGTTTTAAACACGTCAATATTTTCGTGACAGTGAGGACACTTCAAACCACTCATATTTTCAACAATCCCGATAATCGGCACATTACTGTCTCGGGAGAAAAACACCGCCTTCTTCACATCTAACAAAACCACGTCCTGGGGTGTGGTAACAATCACAGAGCCATCCACTTTCCCAATAAGTTCAATAATGGATATAGCTTCATTCCCCGTTCCCGGCGGCAAATCTACCAAAAGAAAATCCAGGCTCCCCCAGCATACACTTCCCATCAACTCGCAGAGAAAATCCCACTTTGCAGAATCCCTCCAGATAACCGGCATTGACGGGTCTTCGATCAAAAAGGACAGAGAAGCCACTTTTAAATTCGGCATCACTTCCAGAGGCATCACCCCGCCGCTGCTGCCCTTGAGCCTTTTTCCCTCTACGCCCAACATCATCGGGATATTAGGACCGTGAATGTCCGCATCGGCTATCCCAACCTTAAAACCCTTTCGAGCCAGTGCAACTCCGAGATTCGTTGTTACGGTGCTCTTGCCTACCCCGCCCTTGTTGCTCATCACAACGATCTTGTAAGTAATCTCTTTCATACGCTGTGCAATTGCCCACTTGTTGTGTTCTATCTGGTCCAGTTGGCAGGACAACTGTTTCTCACAGAGTTCACAGGTAAACGGAATCTTGCATTCTGGCATTACATCCCCCTTCTCATACGTATATGTGCCACACTAACCATAAAAAACTTTATCGATGAAATATCTTTATTCTTCGTGTAAATTTTTATACACGATACAAGATGCATGATACACGATGAAGGTTGCACGATATACTGTGTGTGTCCCACATCCTTCATCTTTCATCCTTCATCTTTTATCTTGCCTCTTGCCTCCTGCTTCTTGTTGCCGCCTCGCCGCACTCAATATCTTTCCGGTATAATTCTAA
>Ga0194126_10012225_pt1 | contig 10905 bp, 8 predicted proteins | sample TA2KigC150mmetaG_FD_148641 | JGI IMG/M metagenome (GOLD analysis project Ga0194126, IMG submission 148641) | Freshwater microbial communities from Lake Tanganyika, Tanzania - TA2015035 Kigoma Deep Cast 150m | ecosystem: Environmental > Aquatic > Freshwater > Lake | place: Tanzania: Lake...
GAGACGCTCCTCGATGGTCAGCCACCGAAGCCGCCGCCCAATCGCTCCCAGCTTCGCCCTCAGCTCAAGCTCGGGTGGCATGGTGGTGATTCCCTTCCGCACACGCCGTCGTGATCTCGCGCGCCGCTCTACCGGAACACGTGCTCACGGTGGTACGCCAATGCGCTCTGGTCGGGCGCGAACCGGGTCGGGGGACGTAGGGTGGCCCCCTCACGGCTCAGGAAGGCCACCTGGCACACGGTGCTGCCCTCAACCACCCGTAGACGCGACGACACCACGATGCGTAGGGTCTCGTCTACCGCGACCAGGCCTCGATCAAACGCGCGGTCGTGCAGAACGCACAGCGCGAGGCCGTTGCGAGGGTCGGCACGACGCTGGCTGTCGACACGCCAAGGCACGATGTGGCTCGCGTTCACGAGATCGGGCATTGATAGATCGCACATCGCGCACTCCGAGCCGTAGCTGGCGAGGACTGCAGCCCGGAAGAAGCCCTGCACCAGCCGGACCTTCGCTTCCCTCACCGCCTCGGTGCGCTCGGGTACGGCCGCGAGCTGGTCATCCCCGATGATCGCCCCGGGCGGTAGGGCACCGACAACCCTCTGGATGCACTCCTGGCTCTCAACCGCCACGCTCTCTGGATGGGCTGAGAACTCCTCCCAGACCTCGCGGTCGGCTCGGCTCGCGTTGCGCAGGCCCGAGACCTGTCGCTCCTGCTGAGCGGGATCGAGACTCGCGAAGTTGCAGAGCTTCATTGCCACGGCGGACGGCGTCCTGCCAAGCCCGCGGGCCAGAGCGATAACGTCCGGGTTCAGCCGGTGCAGGCGGCCAAATGGCGTCCGACAGTACAGGTTGAAAGCCGCCAGCAACTCGTCGCGCCCCCAGCTCCGCACGCTCACACGGCCCGCCCCTTTCGCAGTTCTTACCCGTGGACCTCAGCGCTCCCCGTCGCCCATTCGGGGCCTAGCGAGGAGGCAGCCCCCGAGCCCTCCCCGCCCCGCAGGTCGGCCGGCGGAGAGACGCCGGGCCCGCCGGCCCCTACGGGGCCGGGAAAGGGGAGGGCGGCCCGGTTCCGTGGGCTGCGCCCACGGCTAGCCATCTCCCGCCCCCGTTCGGGGGCTGAACACCATTCGCCGCGCCTCGCCCGCCCCCGTCCCTCGCTGACCAGGCACCCCGCCTCGCTTGCCTCCTCGCCTCTGCCGTCGCCTTCGCCGTTCTCCGCCTCTCCGCAACGCTGCAACTCCCGCCGTTACGAGACGATCCCTCTCGTCAGCCGGATGAAGATGTCCTCGAGGTCCATCTCCTCCTCGCCGAAGGAGCGGACCTGGACTCCTGCTTGTACCAACGCCGTCAGCAGGCGCGGGAGTTCGTCCTCGTCCGCCGAGAACTCGGCCTTGATGGCGTGATCTTCCCGCTCGATCTGCCCGATCCCCGGCTGCTGCGCCAGAATGCGCGTCGCCATGTCGGCGTCACCTTGTACGACGAGGCAGACCCGCCGGAGGTTGCCCTTGATGCGATCGATGATCTCGTGCACGTCGCCGCCCACGACCAGCTGTCCGTTCTCGATGATCCCGATCTTGTTGCAGAACTCCGAGAGCTCCGCCAGGATGTGGGAGCTGATGAAGATCGTCTTGCCCATCGCCTGCAGCTCTTTGAGCAGCTCGCGGATCTCGATGCGCGCGCGGGGGTCGAGCCCCGAGGCCGGCTCATCCAACAGCAGCACCTTCGGGTCGTGAACGAGGGTCTTCGCCAGGCAGAGGCGCTGTTTCATTCCCCGGGAAAGCTCATCGACGTACGAGGAGCGCTTCGTTTGCAGGTCGGTGAGGGTCAGCACGTCGTCGATGACCTGACGGCGCTGAGAGCGGGGGATGCGGTAGGCGGCGGCGAAGAAGTCGAGATACTCCCAGACGCGGATGTCGTCGTAGACGCCGAAGTCGTCGGGCATGTAGCCCACGACGCTGCGGACCGCGCCGGGGTCGAGGGTCACGTCGTGGCCGTCGATGACCGCGGCGCCGGAGGTGGGGCGCAGCAGCGTGGCGAGCATCTTGATCGTGGTGGTCTTGCCCGCGCCGTTCGGCCCGATGAACCCGAAGATGTCGCCCTCTTCCAGCGACAGCGAGAGGTTCCACACCGCCGTGACGTTGCGGAACTGCTTCGTGAGGTTCCGGAGCTGAACGATCTCCCTCATGCTTGCCTCACGGTGTACAACGGCGTCTCGGGTCTCTGGTCTCGTGTCGACGGCGACGGTCGCAGTGCGGCTCGGCCCGCTGGGCCGCAGGCCAGTGCTGTGAGACCCGAGACCCCGGACCTGAGACCTGCCTTACCCGTCCACCACCTTCACCGCCGAGACCTGTCGCTGCAGCTCCACGAGCTTGTGGTAGGTGCCGCGCTGCTCGAGGAGTTCGTCGTGGGTGCCCAGTTCGGCCGTCTTCCCGTGCTCCAGCACGAGGAGGCGGTTGGCGTTGCGTAGCGTGCTGAGCCGGTGGGCGATGGCGAAGGTGGTGCGGCCGGAGATGAGCCGTCCGATGGCCTCCTGGATCTGCTGCTCCGTCTCCGTGTCGACCGAGGCCGTTGCCTCGTCGAGGATGAGGATCGCGGGGTCGTGCAGGATGGCCCGGGCAATGCTGATGCGCTGCCGTTCGCCCCCGGACAGCCGCGCCCCGCGCTCGCCCACGACCGTGTCATAGCCGTCGGGCATCCGGATGATGAACTCATGCGCGTTGGCCGCCCGGGCGGCGCGGATGATCTCCTCCGGGCTGGCGTCCGGCTTGCCGTAGGCGATGTTGTCGGAGATGCTCCCGTTGAACAGGAACGGCTCCTGCAGCACCGCCCCGATCTGACTCCGCAGGTCCGTCAGTCGGAGGTTCCGGATGTCGACGCCGTCGATCTCGATGATGCCGTCATCGGCGTCGTAGAAGCGGCAGATCAGGTTGATCAGCGTGCTCTTGCCCGCCCCCGAGTGCCCGACCAGACCGATCATCTCGCCCGGCGCCACGTCCAGCGAGACATGCTGCAGCACGGGCACCGCCTTGTCATACCCGAAGGTCACGTCCTCGATCTTCACATGACCTTTGAGTTGCGGAGCCGCCACGGCCTCCGCCTTCTCGTACTCCTCCGGCTCGGTGTCGATCACCTCGAACACCCGCTCGGCGGCCGTGAAGGCCCGCTGCATCCAGTCGTTCAGCCGCGTGAGCGACTGCAGCGGTCCGTAGAACATGTTCACGTAGAAGAAGAAGCTCATCAGGTTGCCGAGGGTGAAACCGGTGCCGCCGATGATGCGCCCACCGCCGATCCACCAGATCACCAACTGCGTCAGCGCGATGGACAGACCGATCATCGGGAAGTAGACGGCCCAGACCCGATCCGCCCGCACTCCGGCCTGGAAGAGGTCGAAGGCCCGCGAGTTCACCGAGTCGACCTCGCGCTCTTCCTGGGCGAAGGCCTTCACGACGCGCACCCCGGAGATCGCCTCGTTGATGCGCGAGAAGAGCTTCGACCAGCGGTGCCAGAGCCGGTGGTAGATGCGGTGCACCCGCCGCCAGAAGATCGCGGTGCCGATGGCGATGAGAGGCGCCGGGATCATCACCCAGAGCGCCATGCGCCAATCGGTGACGAACAGCATCACCGCGATTCCGATCACCAGCAGCCCGTCCCGCACGATGACCTCCGCGCCCTCCGCGCAGAGGTGGTGGATGTAGTCGCTATCCCGCGTGATGCGGGACATGAGGCCGCCGGTCTCTTTCTTGTCGAAGAACTTCATCGCCAGGTGCTGCATGGCTCGGTAGAGCTGCGAGCGCACGTCAAAGGTGATGCGCCCGCCGAGCCAGATCATGATGCAGCCGTGGCCCATGCCCAGGAGGGTCGACCCGGCCCGCACCAACAGCAGCATCACGATGACCTGCAGGAGCACGGACAGGCGCTCGGCCACGGGGGGCACGACCTGGTCGGCGGGGATGCTGATCGCGCCGTCAATCAAGCGCCCCATCAGGCGGGGCGGAGCGAGCTCGAGGGCGGCAGTGGCGAAGGAGAGCAGCAGCGCCGCGAGGCCGACGTGCCAGTACGGTTTGAGGTAGGTGAACAGCCGCCGGAGAATCTGCCCGCGCGGCACGCAAGCCGGGCAGTTCGACGACCAGGGCGGCAAGACCCGCCCGCACTTCTCGCAGACCTTCTCGTCTTCCGGGGGCTTGATCAGCCTGGCGACGTCGATGGCCTTCTCGTTCTTCTTCAGGTCGTCGATCGCCCGCGACAGCCGGCTGAACGCCGCCCCGCAGGAGTGCGAGTAGCTGATCAGATCCACCGGCTGACCGTCGAGCGTCACCTGCATCACGGCGCGCCCGACCAGCATCTCGACCGTCGAGCCCTCCACGTCCTGCAGCGCGATGACCGTCCGCGGCGCGCCGTCGCCCTCGATCTCCGGCCCGAAGATCAGCAGCTGCGAGGACGTCACGACCAGCCACTGCCGGCCGAACGCGCCGTCGGGCCCGAGGTCCGACTCCGCGACCAGCACCAGCTCCTCGCCCTCGTCGAGCACCGACGCCACGCGCTCGCGCAGCCCGCCGTCGACGGCCTCGCCCGGTGTGATCGGCACCCGCTCCGGCAGATCCAGTTGGGGGGACTTCGGGTTACTGCGCACGATCCCTTATACGCTCCATGCGGCATCGCGGTTCGAGGCGCTCCGAGAGCCGCCCCCCTACCTCTCCAACCTCACCATCGGCGAGAGGCCCTTGGCCCGGGGGTATCTCGCGCGGATGAGGGCGGCTTCGATGTAGCCGCGCGCCTTGTCCGGGTGGTTGGTGGCCCAGACGATGGCCTCGTGGTCGAGGGAGTCGATGCGGTCGTTCATCGCCCTCATCGCGTCCATGCAGTTCAGCAAGGCCTGACGCACGGGCATGCGCTCGGGGTTCAGGTCGAGGCCGAAGTAGCCCCCGTAACCGTGCATCTTCAGGACGTACAGCGCCGCCTCCGTCTGCTCGGGGCTCACGACCCCCACGTTCAGGTCCTGGTCGTAGTTGCCCAGCGGCTGCGAGTTCCAGTGGGTGTGCGCGAGGCGCCCGTGCTCGAGGATGAGACTCAGCGAGCAGGGCAGGTCCTCGTAGCCCATGTGGACATGCCCGACTTCGGGGTTCAGGCACACCATCGCGTGCCCCTGGTCGAGCAACTTCGTGTTCTTCGGGTCCGTCAGCAGGCTCTCGGTCCGCAGCCCCATCAGCAGCCCCTCGGCCGTCGTGCCGTAGAGGATGTGCCCGCGCGGCTCGTACGGCTTCGGCTCCTCGGCGACCCGCACCCCCGGCACCGCATCCATCGCCTCCGCCAGGCCCTCGCAGAACCGCCGCCTCGCCGACGCGAGGTCGATGCCGAAGGGGTTCTCATACCCGTCGATGCCCGGCCACGTGACCGCGATCTCTACATCGAGCCGCTTGCACATCTGCAGCGTCTCGACCGTGCGCCGGATCGCCGCCTTCCGCGCCTTCGGCAGCGGGGAGGACAGCGCGCCCCACTCGAACTGCCGGTCGTAGAAGATGAACGGCGCCAGCATCACCAGCTTCAGCCCGGTGTCCTGGATGAAGCTCCTCCACAGGTCGAAGTTGTCCTCCGACACCTCGTTCGGGTAGTGCGCCTCCAGGCCGCACAGCCCGTAGGGCTTCAGCCCCGCCGCCAGCTCCATGGTCTCTTCCATCGTCAGCTTGCGGTCGAGGTACGAATCGTGGAACCGCCCGCCGCCGGGGGAGAAGAACCACACCCCCGCCGAGAAGCGCAGGTCGAGGGAGAACTCGTTGAGGTGCTTCACCATCGCCGTCGGCGACTTCAGCTTCGCCTGTCCGCGAAGATCCACGAGAGCCATCTTCCAGCTCCTTTCATGCCTCACGGCGCGCGGGACGGACCGCCCGCCCACACCGCGCCCCTTCGCCGAGCGCGTCTTCGCACCTGCCCACCAGCGCAGGGGCGCCGGCGGCCATCCCTTACCCTCTCTCTCCGCCCGCGTAGTAGACGTGCCGAGCCGAGCTGCGGAAGATCAGGAGGGTCGCCGCCAGGATCAGCAGGAACAGAATCCACGCCATCGCGCACGCGTAGCCCATCTTGAAATCGAAGAAGGCGACCTGGAAGAGGTACAGCGAGTAGAACAGCGTCGAATCCACCGGCCCGCCCTGCCCGTTGGTCATCACGTAGGCGGGCGTGAAGAACTGGAACGCGCCGATGAGGCCCATGATGAAGGTGAAGAGCAGGTGCGGGCTCATGAAGGGCAGCGTGATGTTGCGGAACTTGCGCCACGGCCCCGCCCCGTCGACCTCCGCCGCCTCGTACAGCTCCTGCGGCACATCCTGCAGGCCCGCCAGGTAGATCACCATCGCCCCGCCCACGCCCCACACACTCCACAGGATGATCGCGGGCTTCGACCACGCGGGATCGGCCAGCCATCCCGGCGGCTCCCCCAGCCCCAGCGCCCCCATCAGCGGCCGCAGCACCGCGTTGATCGCGCCGGACTGGGGGTTGAACAGCCAGATCCACAGCACCGAGCTTGCGACCATCGGCACGATCGAGGGCACGTAGAAGAACGTGCGGTACAGCGGCAGCCCGCGGATCTTGGCGTTCAGCAGCAAGGCCAGCCCGAGGGCCACCGCGATCCCCAGCGGTACCGCAATCGCCGCGTAGAAGCCCGTGTTCACGAGGGACTTGTAGAACAGCTCGTCATGCGCCAAATGCGCGTAGTTCGCGCCGCCCACGAACGTCGGCGGCCGCAGCACGCTGTACCGACAGAAGCTGTACACGAGCGACGCCACAATCGGATAGGCCATGAACAGCAGCAGCCCCACGATCACGGGCGAGCAGAACGCCAACCCGCTCAACATCCGCCGTCGCTCGGCACGAGACACCGACAAGGGAGCTCACCTCGGGCACAACATTCGACGGGAAGACCGGATGACCTGTGCGGCCCGGCGAAGGACTCCTCTCCCCGCGTGTCCAACAGGCGCGCGGGGTCTACGCTGACAACCCGATGACGACCGAGGAGCATGGCCTTGGCAGGGGATGGCCTTCATGCCGTCGTGCTGGCGACTTGTGAGACGGGCTTCACCGCGCCCTCGGAGCTGGGCGAGCAGAGCGCGCCGCTGGTCGAGATCGCCGGGAAGCCGCTCGTCCGGCGGGTGATCGAGGCGGTGAGGGGCAGCGCCCGCATCGGTCGCGTAGTCATGGTTGGGGGCGGGGAATCCCCGGCCGCCCCGTTCGGGGCGGACCTCGACCTGCCGGCGTGCGAGTCCCCGGACGCGAACCTCCTCGCAGGCCTGATGGTCTGCGAGGAGGGCGGGCCCGTCGTGCTGCTGCCCGGTAACCTGCCCTTCCTGACCCCGGAGGACCTCGACACGTTCGTGGAAGCCGCCGAGGCCACGGGGGTGGACGTGGTCTACCCGATGCTGCTGCGGACCTCGTGTGAAGCCGCGTTCCCGGACCTCCGCCGGACCTACTTCCGCCTCGCGGAGGGTGAGGTGACCGGCGGCAATGCGTTGTACGTGAACCGCGACCAGCTGGTCGCCCGACCGGAGATCATCGCGCAGGCGGCGCAGATCCGCCGCGAGCCGTGGCGGCTGGCGATGATGGTGAACCCGCTGGTGCTGCTGTCCCTCAACGCGGGCCGGATGAGTCTCCGGGACGTCTCTCAGGCCGCCGAGAAAGCCCTGGGCGTCTCCGCCGCGGCCGTCATCGTGGACGCCCCCAGCCTCGCCATGGACATCCGCAAACCCATCGATCTGAAAGCGGCGAGGGAGAGACTGGGGGCCGCGTAGCACGGCGCGGGAGGGACCTCAGTGGCCGCTGCGCTCCCACCGGTCTCTGAGGGCGGGAAGCTCGTCGGTAGCCCACTCAGTGTAGGACAGCACGCCCGCGTTATCGGGGAACTTCGTCTGCTTCACGTGGTCCCAGACGACCAGGTGGATGTTGTAGTCGCCGCAGATCCGTTGCGCGTGAGTGGCTGTGACGCTCTCATCGGCGGTGAACAGGAACACGTTCGGTGACTGCAGGTTGAAGAGTTCCTCGGCGACCTCCTGCCAGCGTTCGCGGAGGGTGCGCTTGATGGAGACCACCATCGACACGCGGCGGTTGCGCTGGCATGTCGCCACATCGGGGAGCACAAGGTCGGTGCGGTTCTCCGCCTCTTGGGGCTCATAGGGTACCTGCGCCAAGTCCAGCAGGCGCTCGATCTGCAGCTCGAAGTCCTTCCCGCCCCGGGACTTGCGACTCTGGCTCACGCTCAAGAAGCACTCCCGCAGTGGCGGGTACCAGGCCCCGAAGAGCCGCAACACGCCGGCGCTGAAACCGTGCATCTGCGCTACCACTTCGGCGTCACACAAGTCGTCGGGGTACTCGGCCATCAATTCGCGCGGGATGCCCTCTGCGTAGGAGCGGGTCTCGTGTGCCTCCAGGACCAGCAGCGTCTCAGCCCACACGCTGTGTAGCAGGGCGTTGAATCGTGCGAGGACTTCCCCCGGCGCGATGGTGTCTTGGGCGAGTCCCAGGCGGCCGAAGGCGGCCCCCACTATCTCCTGCGAACTCGGGAGCCCGCCGCTCTGCCGCACACGCTTCATGAGGGCCTGGGTTCGCGCCTTCAGGTCACTCATCAGGGGGAGGTCTCCAGAAGTCCAGCAGGTACTCGAAGGTGACACCCATGGTGATGTAGTTGCTGGGCCAGCCGAAGATGCCGATGCGGTTGACGATGTTCGTGCGATCCCAGATAATGATGTTGCGGAGCTCGTAGCCCACCGACCGCAGCGCCTCGACCAGCGAGATGTGGATCGTGATCCGCTGGTCCTCCCACCACATGTCGGGCACGTTGATGACGCAGTGCGCCTTCGGCCGCAGCAGCGGCAGCAACCGCCCGAAGATGCCGGCCATCTCCTCGGCGTACTCCTCCAGAGCCAGCGTGCCCAGGTCCCGCGGGTCCTGCGAGTACTGCTCCACCCTATGGTACTGCGAGTTGCGTCGTTCGGACCCGCGGCGTGACTTGTTGAGCCGCTTGCGGTTCAGCAGGTTGGCGTACGGCGGGGAGGTCACGATGAGCGAGACGGAGCCCGGCTCCAGGTAGTCCGGGATGTTGCGCGCGTCGTCGCATACGGCGACCTGCTCGTAGTCGTGGAACAAGCTCAGCTGGTTCAGTCGGTCGGCTGCCAGGTCCACGTAGCTCTGCTGCAGGTCAAACCCTAGAGCGTTGCGCTGGAGGTCCCGCGCCGAGACGAGGGTTGTCCCGCTGCCGACGAAGGGGTCGAGCACGAGCTCCCCCCGGTGCGTGAACAACTCGATGCAGCGGGACGAGAGGGCGATGGGGAAGGTGGCAGGGTGCTGCTCCTTGTCGCGGATGTCGCGGCCCTCATAGTAGAACTGCCAGACGCCGATCTGCGCCTTGAGCCACTCCTTCGCGGAGAGGCAGTTGATGTGGCGCTCCAGGCAGTCGCACGTCCGATGTGACCCGATGTGCAGGAGCTTGCTGGCTGTTGCGGGAAGGGCTGCGCTGCTCATCGGCGTCCGTCCTCGAGGGTAGTGAGTCGTTTCGTCTTGTGGGGGCGGAGGTCCTTCTGCATGGTAGCGGGGCGAGCCCCCTATCGTCAAGCCCTGGCGCCTAAGGGGCGGGGTGCCCAGGGGCGGCGAAGTGGAGCGCGCGCCTCGGCGCCTGGGGGTGTCATCCGGTGTGCATCCGGCCCATCACAGCAGCCATCGGGCTCTGCTTCGTTGTGGGGTGCGATCTATCGGGGGCCGACAGCCTAGTCGCCGTGCATCGCGACGGCGCGCAGGCCGGGCATTACCTGATATGGCGCGGGCGGCCGGTGTTGCTCATCGGCGACTCGGTCACTCAGGGCTGGATGGAGGGCGGGGCCGACTTCGATCAGGACGCCTACGTGGATGCCCTGGCGGCGCGAGGCATCAACCTCTTGATGCTGTGGGCCTACAAGGGCGCCAACCGCGACCTCCAGCTTCGCGACGAACGCCTCGGCTACGACGCCCCGGAGTGCTGGCCCTGGTCGGGCTCGCCGGACCGCCGCGACATGGACCTGCTGCGCCCCAACGACGTGTACTTCCACCGCCTGCGGGCGCTGGTGGACCGCGCGGCGGAGCGGGGCCTCGTCGTGCTGATCACGGTTCACGACGGGTGGACGAAGACGTGCTTCGCGGGCCATCCGCTCAACCGGGAGCTCGGCAACGGCCCGCTCACTGAGCCGCGCCAGTACGTGGAGCTGGCGGACTACGACCGGGAGATGGCCGAGAGCTTCAGCCCCGAGTGGGAGTGGCGCGCCCGCAACCAGTACTTCCAGGAGCGCTTCTGCGCCCGGCTCATCGCGGAGCTGGCCCCCGGCCCAAACGTGCTCTACGAGATGTTCAACGAGGGTGAGTGGTACGACCCGGAGCAGCGCCGCCGGCACGAGCAGCACTTCCTCTCCTTCTTCCGGGCCCGCTGCGCCAACCTGCTCGTATCCAACACCGACCACTTGCGGGGGGACGACCCCCACAACGACCCCAAGGTCGATACCGTGTCCCTGCACCCGCATGGTTGGGTCGGGCACTTCCCGACCTTCGAGAAGGGCTTCCGCGATCCGTCCCCGCGACCGTACCTCTACAGCGAGCCGGTGCCCGAGTTCGACGGCGAGAGCCCGCCCCTGGGCGAGGTTCGCCGCAGCCTGTGGGAGACTGCCCTGGCGGGAGCGGGTTGGGTGAACCAGAACGACACCAGCTTCGGCTGGAACCCGCGGGCCGCCATCGCCTCCCGCGCGGCCGCGCGCGATCGGGCCTACGATCAGGCCGGGCACTGCGCGCGCTTCATGAATGACGGGGGCGTCCGCTTCTGGGAGATGGCGCCGCACGGGGAGCTTGCCGGGACCGGTGTTTGCCTCGCACGCCCCGGGGAGGAGTACGTGGTCTACTCACCGA
>Ga0194126_10012232_pt1 | contig 10900 bp, 9 predicted proteins | sample TA2KigC150mmetaG_FD_148641 | JGI IMG/M metagenome (GOLD analysis project Ga0194126, IMG submission 148641) | Freshwater microbial communities from Lake Tanganyika, Tanzania - TA2015035 Kigoma Deep Cast 150m | ecosystem: Environmental > Aquatic > Freshwater > Lake | place: Tanzania: Lake...
TGCGGTCCCCACCGAGAAGAATGGAAATTTCACCTGAGACTGCCAGCCATCCGGTGATTTTAGGGTGAGATATTTCGAGAAGATTCTATTCAAATCGGATTGCGCGGAGATAATCTTTTCGGATAGATCACTTGCGCCAACCACGCCGGAGTGACCCTTTGCTCCTCGTGCAGTGATCGCAAACCGCAACACGCCCCGGTTTTCGATACAAATTTCACCGAGTTGCTCAATCCCCTTCTCGCCCGTCCGTTCACCCGCGATGAGAAGGACGGGGTTCAAATCCAAAGCCTCGAGCACGTGAGGCGTCCCCCACGCCTCGGATTCGCCATTCTCCTCATTCCCAACCAGTAAGAGGGAGATCTCCGGCCGGTTGGCTGATCCGTTCCTGCATACATCCTTTGCCCAAACCAGACAGGTGGCAAGGACCGTTTTCATATCCGCCGCGCCGCGCCCCCAGAGGTAATCCCCTTCGATGCGCGGATTGAATTGAGCGTCATCCGGATCGGGTTCAACCACATCGAAATGACCGGAAAGCAGAATCGTTCCCTTGGTCGCGGGATTTCCGATTTCCCTTGAGGGAAACGAAGAAAATACTGCAGGATATTTTCCATCGAAGAACCTGACCTGCAGACCTGCGTTGGTGAGATAGTCTTCGATCATCGAAGCTGCGCGGTGGACTTCGTCCAGGCGTTCCGCCGGGCAGGCAGTGACAGATGGGATTCGAATTAACTGCTGGGCAAGGTCGAGGATCTCGCTGGTTTTATCCGGGTAGGTGATTTCGACCACGGCGCGAGCGCTCGAGCGGAATCGTATCGGCACCAAAGGAAACTGCTTGATCTCATCCCGGGCGTGTCCCATGAATTCAGCGATCTTGATAGAATCCGCTCCCAGGGAACCATGACCGGAGGCGATCTTTTCCACATCCGCAAGTACTTCCGCCTCGCGTTCATAACATAATGCCCTAAATACTTCGAGCGGAACCTCGTCCTTTTTGCCGATTTCCTTTCGCAGCCGAGCTCGCAATTTTTCCGAGGTATTCCTTCCACCTTCGGAAAGATCAACCAGCGGCTGCAAATCGCTCCACTGATCTAATAATTCCGCCTGTGGTTTAAGCTCATTGAGAGTCCATTTGAGGAAATCGCGCATGGAGACGGGTTTGCCAGTAAATGGATTCTCGATCTCCGCCCGCATCCCGGATGTTGCCGCGAGCGATTCGTTCTTGCGGGCGCGCTGAAGATCCTCTCGATCGTAGCGAAAAGAACGGGCGAATTGCGAATCCGAATAAATTCGAAGCAGTAGAAGCCGTTTGAGCGTCAGGTTGGCGAGGTCCAGGTCGAGCGAATGCCCACCTTCATCCGTGCGAATTTCCACGCGCCCCATCGGCAGGTTGATGCGCGCCATCAGATTTTGTTTTTCGATCTGCACAGCCATGTCCTCGGGCGGGGAAGTCTCGCCCGCCGAATACAAACCGCGCGCGTAGAGTGAGGCAAGCTGATCGCTTGTCGTGGAGATGATCCGTTCGACCGGTTCGGCAAAACTGCGGGCGCGGACCGGGGTCCAATTATTATTACCGAAGCGGATTCCGCGGCGTACGAGGTCATAAGATAATTGCAGGTAATCCCCGTACGATCGATAGAGATCCGGCAGGTCGATGTCCGGGGGATTGGGAAACGTCAAGTTACGCACCGAATCGTAGGGGGTGAGAATGACCGCCGCACGTCCATCCCGTTCCACCACCTGCATTGGAGTGGAAGCGCTGGTGGCTATGAACAGCGATGCAAAAGCTCGCAACAGACGCGCGGCCGTTATGTAGAATTCGGATTTAAATTCATCCAGGTGTTTATCTCCGCGTTCGCCTGGTGGAAGATGCATGAAATCCCAGGCAAACAACGGATCGGGGAGAGACAGATTGCTGTGTATTCCAGCCGTGGCGAGCGTATCGCCGTACAAATCCACGCATTTTTCAAGATACCTGCGCTTGGCGATCGACCAATTCCCCGGAATGGAATGATGACCGATGTCGGTCTGGCACAGCAGGTTGCCATGCCAGTAATGCAACCGTTCAGAAAATTTATTCCCTGCCCGGTGTAACGCATTGATCAGCGAGGCTTCCATCAGGCGCGCCTCGTAGACAGCCCCGCGCGTCGTGTAAAATGGGCGGGTTGCCCATTCGATCATCCAATGAAAAACTTCGAGCTGGCTGAATTGCGCCTGCCAATGCGATAGGCATTCTGCCCGCAAATAATCCACAAAGGAATGCTGGACGGGTCCCGCTCCAACAGTAAGAAGTGGTCTGAGTTCCCGATCCAGTAGATTCCACTCCTGCTCAAAACCGTTCAGGCCTCCTTCTGGTTTATCCCGCACGGCTTGCTCCAGCGCAAGGAGATACTTGTCAATGAATTTTTTGGTCATTCGCGATCTTTTCGATTGGATTTCCGGAGAGGCATATTGTTATTTCGTCAGCGATTTCAAGCCTTCCAGGAGTCTCTCGAATGCACCCTCGGTTCGGTCGGCCGGCGTGGCATAGGAGAAGCGGATCCAATCACCGCCAAACGGCGAGAAGAACGCGCCCGGCACCACCGCAACGCCAAAATTCTCGGCAAGGTATTGACCGAGAGGTTCCGTGTCCTTCCAGCCTCTGGCTTTTATGAAAACCCCAACATTCACGAAGGCATAATATCCCTTTCCGATGATGTGTTCCAAGCCGCTCGATTCGAGCAGCTGGTTAAGGACCTTTCGGCTGGTATTTGTCGGCTGCGAGATGGATTTGGCAGCTTCGGCGTATCCCATTTCATAGGCAGCCATGGCCACGGCCATGGAGTAGAAAGTGGGCATGACGCTGTGTGAAGCCCGCGCCACGATGAACTTGATCAGGTTTTCATCAGCAATCAGATGGCAGTTGCGGATGTTCGAACCTCCGAGCGATTTGGTGATTCCATCCAGGAAGATCAACCGTTTGCGCTCGGTGTCTGAAAAATTTGCCAGAAATGAATTCAATTCCATCGGGGATTCGTCTGTTACGTAATGGTACATCCAGTCAAAAAGCACGAACGCCGCTCCGGATTCCAGCGCGGTCTTGGCGAGTGATACCTGAGCTTCAACGGGGATCGTCAGGCCGGTGGGATTATCAGGATTGGTGATGATCAGTCCGGCAATTTTCCTCCCGTGCGATTCAGCGAATCGGACGCACTCGCGGATGGCCGGCTCCGAATACACCCAGCCTTGTGACGGATCGCCCGGCGCCCACAATACATTCGCTCCGATCCCGTAGGGTCCCCATGTGTACGAAATCCAGGGAACCCGCGACACCATGATCAGGTCCCCTTGACGACCGTGCCCCAGGGTCAGCATGGCCTGGTACGCCTTTACCAAGGCATCCCGCCCACCGGCTGCGCCTAGAACATTTGCCGGCCCCCACCCTGTGGAGGGATCCAGCTTCCAATATTGTTCGATCACGGATTTGCGATAAGCATCCGTACCATATGGCATGTCATACGCGGTTCCATGCTCGACCTGGAGCTCAGACGCACGTTCGAGTATGGTCTTCGGCACTCCAGGCAGGGACGCGCCTCCATCCCCTTGAGAGGCGTCGAAAACGGGCGAATTGGGATTCCTTTCCTTGTATACTCTCAGCGATTTGTTGATGAGAAACATGCGTGAAGGCGGGATTTCCATCATCTGAGCAAGATGATCGCTTACCGGCACAAGGTGCTGCCCTTCGACAGCCAAAACAGGAGTTGAGTTGGAAATCGTCATATTGTCTCCTTGATCGTTATTTCCTGCCTGATATTGGTAGCCCGGATCGCGAACAGCCAATCGTCAGAACACACACTATGAAAATAAAAGCGCCCCTATGCTTCGGGGCGCTTGGTTGCACTTGTACCTGTGTTTCTATTTTTGGTCTCCATATGCACCAATACCCCGTCGTGATAAATCCACTCGGGTGGTATTGGTGTTGTTCAGAAGATCAACCTTAATGCACATTGGGCGCAAGCATACCACCGCGAATTGTGCAAGTCAAGCGTGATCCAGAGTCTTTTGTTGGATTTCCATCCTTCGAAGAACAAGCGCGGGATTACCCCTCAGGTGTGAATTTCTGTGTGCATACTGGTGTATAACGCAAGGACATTCCCGGTCGGGTCTTTAAATACCCCGAACCAGCCGGTGTTTGGAATTTCTCTCTTCGCCTGAATGATCTTACCTCCCAACCTTTCCACCTTCTGCAGATCAGTTTCGATGTCATCGCTATGGATATAGACCAGTACCTGACCGGCAGGATTTTCCTCCGACACCTGCGGAAAACCGCCGCCGGAACCATCCCCGGCTTCCCACATGGTGTAATTCATTTCCGGAACATGGGTCATCTTCCATCCGAAGAGCTCGCGGTAAAACTTTCCAGCCGCCTCCACATGGGAAGCTGGAATTTCAACGTGGACGACGTTACGCTTTGACATAATGGCCTCCTTTTGGCAATTTCAGACATCTCGGTATCATAGAACATTTGTTCCAGTTTGTCAAGGGTTTTGATCAGATCCCGGAAAAAGAACGAGACGCCGAAGCGTCTCTTCACACTGATGATGTATATCAAGATTGCCTATGTTCCAAATTTACGCTGGATATTCGTCAGGATTTGCTGGTCATCCGGCATGATCTCTGAGATATGAAACCCGCACTGGTACAGATCCGGGATGATCCCGGCTTTGCACCATTTGGTGCGACCGATAAAGACGATGAACGGTCTGTCCGCCAACTCCGGGGTCAACTCGACACGCAGGTAATAATCCCTTTCGATGGGCAGGGCCATGCTGGTTTCGAGTTTAAGGCCGCTATTGCTCAATTCTACCAGGTGCCCGAGCTGCTCCTGTGTATCATCGTTCATAACGCGCAAATACAAGGCGAATTTTTTTCTGGGGGTTGTTCTGCGCTCAGGCATCCTTCCACCTTTCCGGCCATGCGTACTCCAGCCGTGAGTTTTTACACAATCGTAATTATGCCTGAAAACAGACTTGTTTCACTTAACAAAACCGCAAGGTGGGGTCTTACGGTCAGATCCCCTCGAAAAGATCGTGCTTGATCTTCAATTCACCTGACGGCGGTGGATACGCTTGCATGTAATCTTCATGGTTCGCGACCATTCTTCCAATCAACCGGACCAATCCCCGCTGAAATCGCCCTCCTTCCTGGGACGCGTGTTGGCTGCCTGCCTTCAGTTTGATATACACCACTTCACGGATATCCACCCGGACGTGCACTGGAAAATCCACCTCGGTAAGTTCCAGTAAATTGATATCCCCATTTCGCCCCCATCGGCTCGGATCCTTCCCGAGGAGGCGCATAAACCCGGTCACCCACCGAAGGAACCGGCGAGGAAACACCTGGAAGTACAACGCTTTTGGCTTGTACGGATCCCCAAATTCCGGAAAATACTTGGGGTCGCCGGTTTTTTCGAACGCCAGTACTACAGCCCGGTGGATATGAACATGGTCGGGGTGCTTGTATCCGCCGATCGAATCGAAGGTAAGGACCACATGCGGTCGGATACGGCGGATGAACCTGACCACCTGACCCGCCACCTCATCAACGTCGTGATTGATTAACGCCATCGGGTGGAAATTGTCTTGCATACCAGGCATGCCAGAATCCCTATACCCAAGGAAGAAGAACTCTCTTAATCCAAGGATTTTTGCCGCCCGCACGAACTCCTGCGTGCGCAGATCCGCTATGGCAAGATCCTTTTCCAACCAATGCGGGTCGACTGTGCCTGCCTCTCCGCGTGTTGCACAAAGGCAATAGGTATCGCATCCTTTTCGTGCATAAAGCGCAAGAGTTCCTCCGAAACCGAAGGATTCATCGTCCGGATGGGCCAGAACAACCATTAGAGTTTTTCCCATATATCCTCGTTTATAATGGCAACCTTAAAACTGAGCACAGGGACGACATATGAACATTGGGATTTACCTATACGACAACGCTGAAGTGCTGGATTTTTCGGGACCTTTTGAGGTATTCACCACCGCCTCACGCGTATACGCTCGAGAACACACATCGGAAGACCAGCTTTTCAAAGTGTATTTGATCGCCGTCGAAAATCGACCCATACAAGCACGCGCCAACTTCATGGTCATTCCTCATCATTCGATTCGAGACCATCCAATCCTGGATGTCTTGATCATTCCTGGCGGCGTGCACGCCGGCGAACTTTCCAACCGCGCAGCCATGGATTGGATATTCAGTGTCAGCCAAAACTCCAGGTTGACAACCTCGGTGTGTACCGGCGCCTTTCTCCTCGCTCAAGCGGGAGTTTTAATCGACCACGCGTGCACATCGCATTGGGAGGATATCCCGGACCTGCGCAGGATGTTCCCTGAACTGAAAGTAGAAGAGGGTGTCCCCTGGGTGGATCAGGGACGCATTATAACCTCGGCTGGCATATCGGCCGGGATCGAAATGTCACTGCACATGATAACCAGGCTTGTGAACAAAGGCCTGGCGCAAAATACTGCCCGGCAAATGCAATATATCTGGAACAGTGAATTCAAGTCACAGGAGGGCCAATGAAATTCGAGACCATAGCTATTCACGCGGGACAGCAAGCCGATCCTTCGACCGGCGCGGTGATGACGCCGGTTTATCTCACTTCGACCTTTGAACAGGATGGAGTTGGCCGTCCGCGCCAGGGGTACGAATATTCACGTACCTTGAATCCCACGCGCAAGGCATTACAGGATTGTCTCGCAGCTCTTGAGAACGGAACCTGGGGGCTTGCTTTTGCATCCGGAATGGCGGCGACCGATACAACCTTGCGCATTCTTTCAGCCGGGGATCACGTCATTTCCGGCAACGACGTATACGGGGGGACGTTCCGATTGTTCGATAAAATTCTGCGACGCTTCGGTCTGGACTTTACCTTCGCGGACACCACTGATCCGGAAAACCTCGCCGAGGCATTCACGCCCAACACACGAATGGTTTGGATCGAGACCCCGACGAATCCGCTCTTGGCAGTATCCGACATTCGTGCGGTTGCCGCCATGGCGAAAAGCCACCCAAACCGACCTCTGCTTGTGGTCGACAATACATTTGCTACCCCGTACCTTCAGCAACCACTAGACCTGGGAGCCGACCTGGTAGTTCATTCGATGACAAAATACCTGGGCGGTCATTCGGACGTAGTCGGTGGCGCGATCATCGGACGAGATGCCGAATTGGGAGAGAAATTCGCCTTCCTGCAGAACGCCATGGGGGGGGTGCTTGGACCTATGGATTCATTCCTGGTATTACGCGGATTGAAAACATTACCGGTACGCATGGATCGCCATGCATTGAACGCCGAAAAGATCGTCGCATTTCTGGGCGCCCAGCCAACGGTTACGCGTGTTATTTACCCCTTCGATCCGGGTCACCCTCAGGCGGGCGTCGCCACGAAACAAATGAGAAATGGCGGGGGCATGATCTCCTTTGTCATGAAGGGAGGACGCGAGGCTGCTGTACGGATGGTTGAATCCACCAGGCTTTTCACGCTGGCTGAATCGTTGGGAGGAGTCGAATCGTTGATCGAAATCCCCGCCGCCATGACGCATGCATCCACACAAGGCTCCTCCTTGCAAGTGGATCCAGGTCTGGTTCGGCTTTCTGTCGGCATTGAGAATGTGGAGGATTTGATCGCCGATCTCGATCAAGCAATGCGGGAATGAGACCGCATGACTTATCCACTGATCTGGACGGCGACCAGGGTCACATCGTCATCCTGTTTTGAGTCGCCTTGAAATTTTTTCAAAGTCGAGACCAATCCATCGCAAAATCCCTGCGCGGAGCATCCTTGGAAATTTTGCATGGTTGTTTTGATTCGCTCCAAGCCGAACAAATTACCCTTCGCATCCCTGCAATCCGTCATACCGTCAGTGTAGAGGAGCAGGGTATCGCCAATGGCAAGCTGGGTGGATTGCTCATCCAGTCGGACGACATCCCATAGACCAATGGCCATGCCGGTGTTGTAAGGCAGGCGTTCGACGGTTCCGCCGGAGGACATGACCAATGGCGGTTCATGACCGGCGCGTGCATAGCTGAAAACCCGCGCCGAGAGATCGAGCAGCCCGTAGAGCACGGTGACAAACTGGGTGGATTTTTGCAGCCGCGTGATATGGCGATTTACCGAGATCATCACCTGGGTGGGATCCCTGCCGCTATCCGCCTCGGACATGAACAATGCATGCACCCTCGCCATAAACAGGGCCGAGGGTACCCCTTTGTCCGCCACATCCCCGATCAGTATACCGACCTTGTTTTCCCCCACCGGAAATACATCATAGAAATCGCCGCCCACCATGCGCGCGGGTACCATGTACGCGCCGAAATTCGCCCCTGCCACCGCTGGCAACTCGTCCGGCAAGATGCTCAGCTGGATGTCCGCGGCCACCTGCAGCTCTCGATCCATCCTTTCCTTTTCGATCAATTGAGCCTGGGCAGCTTTTAGCTCGTCGTACGCAGATTGAAGTTGCCTGTTTTTTTCCGTCAGGTCGCGGAAGGTGGCGTTGTTGGTGGCGTCCAGTCGTTGGCTGAGCACTCGCACCATGGAGGCGGAAAGGTCCGGATAAGCTCGGGTCAAATCCAGGAATCGTCTGCGATCCAGTGAAAGCAGAACCACCTCACCGCGTGCTCGCACACTGGCGGTCCGCTGTCCCCCCGGCAGGATCAGACTCATTTCCCCCAAATATTCACCCTCCCTCAGGACGTCCAAAAGTAACTCCTCCTGCGTTCCCGGAGATTTCAACACTTCCAACTCACCCTTGACCACGACGTAAAAGTCATCACCTCGGTCCCCCTCCCGGAACAGAATCTGGCGATCGCGCATCTTGCAGGTATCCATGCTTCTCAGCAGGTTATCCAGTTCGCCGGATGGCAGATCTGCAAACAAAGGGATGTTGGATAATAGATTGACAGACATGAAGCGAAAGGGGGTGCTAATTCTTGGTCAAATCCACGACTTCCCTGCCTGCGAGCTTATCCTGGATACGATTGACCACAGTCTCCAGATGCCCCGGCCGGTGGACAAAATCCAGATCATCTGTTTGGATGGTCAGCACCGGGCACATATCGAAGGATGCCAGCCATTCCGAGTAGAACGAATCCAGCAAGGACAGGTATTCCGCCGTGATGCCGGTTTCGATATTGCGCGCCCGGCGGCGAATACGATCCAGCAGAACCGCCGCCGGCGCCTTCAAATATATCAAGAGGTCCGGGCGTGGCAATCCATCCACAACGATTTCGTATAAATGGCGATAGGAAAGATAATCTCTCTCTGCAAGATTCCCCATGTGGTGCAGAGCGCGGGCAAAGATGTGGGCATCTTCATAGATGCTTCGATCCAGGATCGCGGACCTCGAATCGCGCGCCGCTTCCAGATACTGATCCGCGCGGTGCCCAAGGAAGAAGATCTGAAGATGAAATGACCAGGCACGCATATCGGCATAGAAATCCGACAGATAGGGATTATCGGCAACCGATTCATATCCTGTCCACCAGGCAAGTCGTGAACCGATGCGTTCCGTCAGCGAGGTTTTTCCCGCTCCGATGTTTCCTGCCACAAGCACCAAATGCTTTGCCATTTTTTTCTATTATTCTATCATGCCGGGCAAGCAAGACAATTACACTGTCTCAAGCGTGCCTCTTTGTTTGGCCTGATGTTCAAACCAGGCGAATAGAAGATAGCCGAGCATCCCGTAAATCAATCCGATCCCCAGTTCGCTGAACAACAGGGAGCTGATCTCACCCAAGGGCACACCTGCTGCGAGCGCCCGGGCCGAGGCAATCCCGCGGGTCAATGGCAGAGCGGAGGATACGGCTTGCATCCATGCGGGCAGGGTGGCGATCTCGATGTTCGCCCCGGAAAAGATCAAGAGGGAGAAATAAACAAAATTATTTACAAACATCACATTGGCCGTGAGAAGGCTCAGACAGCCCATCAACAATCCCAGGCCGCAGGTGCTGAAGGTTGTAATCAGGATGGTTAGTCCCAGCGCCGGCAGATCGGTCCGTGAAAGATCGAGCCCCATCAACAGCACCCCCCACGTCAGCGCGACCACCACGCCGATCATCCCGTCGATCACGTGCATGAACGCCCGACCGAAAAAGATGACGAATCGATTGGATGGTGTACCGAACAGATAAGGCAGTGTTCCGGCGTCACGATCCCCTCCGATGCTGAAGGTCACGCCAAAGATCCCGCTCACGGAGGCGATCTGGATTGCATTGCCGATGACGAACCAATCGGCATTCTTTCCGCTGGATGCATAGGAGCCCAGGAACACGAAGAAGAACATCTGGGCCAGGGGCATTAAAACCTTCGAGGCCATATACGTCACCGGCCTCAGCCACGCAAACAACGCCATATACGAGAGCAGGGTCCCCTGCAGGAACAGGCGGAGGTTTCTGGTCGCGGAGTTCATCCTCATTCCACATCCAGCGTGGCATCGACGCGCGCTTTGTACAACATGAATTTGAACAACTGGCTTGCGATCGCCAGATCGATCAAACTGAACAGAATCATCATGATCCAGCAGAAGGCAGTCTGCTGGAAAGGCATGCGCGCGGTGGAGGTTCCGTGCAGCGCCAGGGCTGCCCAGTAGGGCGGGAGCAGGTAGCTGATGGGTGTAGTCCAGCCCGGAAGCAGCGCGATGGGAAAGAGGAACCCGCACAGGATATAGACGGGAAATTCCATGGCGTTTTGCCATTGCTGAATACTGCGGTACATGACAAACACCGGAGCGATGGTCAGCCCGAAGCATATGAATGCAAACATGCTCAGGAGCAATGTGACGAAGAATAAAACGGGCTGGGAGAGCGTCAACGAATACCCGAATATCCAGGCAGCCAGGGCATAGGAAAATACCATGGAAAGAAG
>Ga0194126_10012234_pt1 | contig 10898 bp, 9 predicted proteins | sample TA2KigC150mmetaG_FD_148641 | JGI IMG/M metagenome (GOLD analysis project Ga0194126, IMG submission 148641) | Freshwater microbial communities from Lake Tanganyika, Tanzania - TA2015035 Kigoma Deep Cast 150m | ecosystem: Environmental > Aquatic > Freshwater > Lake | place: Tanzania: Lake...
TTGTTGCCTTGCAAGTCTCGCCCTGGCGATAGGGATCATCGTTGTGATCGTCCGCCGTCAACGGAGGAATGCATGAAACCGACCTACCGGATTACCGCCTCGCTGGTTGCAGCAGCCAGCCTGATCTTGGCCTGCGAGTTCTCGTTCAGTTCGCCGGATGCCACCAGCCTGCCAGACCTGGCGGGGATCCAGGTTGAATTTCCCCTCGACCAGGCGCTGGTCTATTCGGGCGGGGAGAGCAACAACCCGCGCGATTACGACCCGGCCACCACCCACAGCGCCGGAGATAAACTGCTCTACAGCGGACTGGTGACGCTCGACCCCAACCTGAACCTGGCGCCTGAACTGGCCGAGGGCTGGGAGGTTTCCGCCGATGGCACAGTGTACACTTTTTACCTGCGCCGGAATGCCGTTTTCCATGACGGCAAGCCGGTCACGGCTGAGGATGTGGTCTACTCCTGGGAGCGCGCCGCCGACCCTGACACCCGGTCGGACACGGCGCTGACCTACCTGGGCGACATCGTGGGCGTGCGCGAGATGAACAGCGGAGAGGCCGGTCATATCTCCGGCCTGCTGGTCGTGGACGACCACACCCTGCAGGTCACGATCGACGCCCCGAAACCCTACTTCCTGCACAAACTGACTTATGCCACCGCCTTCGTCGTCGACCGGGAGAATGTCGAATCCGGGCCGGATTGGTACCGCCGTCCCAATGGGACCGGGCCGTACGCACTGGTGCGCTGGGACAGTTTCGAACTCATGGTCTACGAACGCAACCCGGACTACTACTTGGGCCTGCCTTCCATCCCGTATGTCGTCATCCAACTCTATGCCGGGGACGGGATGCGTCTCTATGAATCGGGCCAGGTGGATGTGACCGGCGTCTATCCCTACAATGTGCCGCGCGTGCTCGATCCCGACGACCCGCTGCACGAGGATGTAGTCTCCGGTGTGGACCTGTGTACTTCCTATATTGTTTTCGATACCTCCATGCCGCCGTTCGACGATGTAAAGGTACGCCAGGCATTCACCATGGCCTTCGACCGCCAGAAATACCTGGATGTTGTCTACAACGGGGTCGGGCTGCCGGCCGCTGGCGTTTTTCCTCCCGCCATGCCCGGCTACAACCTGGACCTGGAGGGCCTGCCATACGACCCACTGCGCGCCCGCCAGTTACTGGCCGAATCCACCTATGGCGGGACGGAGGGCCTGCCGCCGATCGTCTTCACATCCTATGGGATCGGCAACGACGCCGATTCCGGCGCCGCGGCCATGGCCCAGATGTGGCAGCAGAACCTGGGTGTGACCATCACCATCGAGAATATCGAGCCGAACTTCTACTATGACCTGCTCTATTCCGGCTACCACGGCCAGTTGTTCGACGGCGGCTGGTGTGCCGATTACCCCGACCCGGAGAACTTTGTCGATGTTCTTTTCCACACCGGGCAGCAGCAGAACCTGGGCAATTACAGCAACCCGGCGCTGGACGCCATCCTCGATGCAGCGCGGGTGGAGCAGGATGTCACCGAGCGCATCGCCCTCTACCAGCAGGCCGAACAGATGGTGGTGAACGACGCGCCGGCCCTTTTCACCGTCCATTCCTTGTCGTATGTGCTGGTGAAACCCTATGTCAGGGGATATGTGTTGACCCCGATCGATATTCCCCTCGAACGTTACCTGTGGCTGGAGGACAAGCCGTAAGACTGCCCCGCGCCTGGCCGGCCAATACATTAAAAAAATTGGAATATCTCCGAAAGGAGACATGAATCAGACAGAGGTTGCCAGCGCCGGCAGCCTCTGTTTGATTCGCGCAACCTGGTCTTGCAGGACCAGGATATTTTCGAAACGCCGATTGGGGCGGCATCCCTGCCGCCGGGAATGGTCTAGATCTCCGCCGGGCCGCTCACAAGGGCGGTCATCAACTTCACCGCATTCGATACATCGCGCTCATCCACCATTTCGGACGGGCTGTGGACATAGCGGCAGGGGATGGACAGGCAGCCGGCGGGCACCCCGGCGCGGGTGACCTGGATGGCGCGGGCATCGGTCCCGCCGGCTTCGAGGATCTCGCGCTGGTAGGGGATCCCGTTCTTTTCAGCCGTGCGGATCATCCAATCCACCACGCGCGGGTCGGCCAGCATCCCGGCGTCCTTGATCTTGACCGCCGGTCCCTTCCCCAGGCTTACCTCCATCTTGGCGCATTTCGGGGTATCGCCCACGCCGGTCACATCCACAGCCAGGCCGAGATGCGGGTCGATGCCAAAGGCGGAGGTCGTTGCGCCGCGCACGCCCACCTCCTCCTGGGTGGTGAAGACGAAGTAGGCCTCGTGCGGCGTGGATTTCAATGCCCGCAGCGTTTCGATCAACACCACGCAGCCGATACGGTCGTCCATGGACTTGGCAACCAGGCGCTGGCCGACTTCCAGGAACGGACGTTCGAAACCGCACACATCGCCGACTTTGACCGGGCAATCCTTGCCGTTGGACGCGCCGACATCGATGAAGCACTGCTCCAGGGTGGGAGCCCGTCCCGGGTCGGTGATGCGGTCGGCGCCGATCACGCCCGGCACGCCGCTCACGAAGCGCACCCGGCTGCCGGTCAGCGCCAGCGGGCGGATGCCGCCGATGCCGGTGAAGCGGATGAAGCCGTTCCCGTCGATGTGGGTGGCGATCAGGCCGATCTCGTCCATGTGGGCGGCCAGCATGATGCGCTTCCCTTTGGCAGAGCCCTTGCCTTTGCGGGCGATCAGGTTGCCGAGGGCGTCCACCCGGACATCGTCAGCCAGTCTCTTTACCTCGTCGTGGATGGCTGCCCGGATGTCGGTCTCGTAGCCGGAGGGGGAGAAGATTTCTGTCAGTTTCTTGATGAGAAGTTTCAAGGTCGATTCCATTGTTCCATTCCTCATTCGTCGTTTCTCTTATACCTTGTCCGTTTCCAGCAGGTCCGGCTCCATGCGTCTCAAGGCGGCCTGGATCAGGGCCAGGTAATTCTTCCAATCATCCAGGCGGGCAATGCTGGCGGCGGTATGGCTGTAGCGGTGCGGCACCGAGACCGAGAGGCTGGGGATGCCGGTGTGTTCCTTGTGGATGGCCCCGGCGTCGGTCCCGCCTCCGCCTGGCTGGCGGAACTGGTAGGGGATGCCTTCGGCATCGCCGGCGGCAGCGAAATGACGTACCAGGCGCGGGTCCGAGAGTGTCCCGGTGTCGGCAATGTAGATGGCCGGGCCGAGTCCCAGTTTCGTATTGTAGGCAGGATTGTCCTCATCGTCCCAGGCCGGCAGGTCGTTGGCGGGGGTCGAGTCGATGGCAATGGCCAGGTCGGGATGCAGGGCATGGGCGGCCACCTTCGCCCCGCGCAGCCCGTTCTCCTCCTGGACGGTGAATGCCGCCAGCAGGTCGATGTTGGGCGGCGCATCCCGGACGAGTTCGACCAGGGTGGCCACGCCCAGGCGGTTGTCGAGCGCCTTTGATATAAATGATGACCCGCTACGCTGGAATTTCGTGGCGAAAGTCGCCCGGTCGCCGAGTTTGGCCTTGCCGCCGGGACCGATGTCGATCCGCAGGGCGTCGAGCGGGATGGTCTTGCTGCGCTCCTCGACGGTCGTCAGGTGGATGGGACGCGCCCCGATTACGCCGGGGAGGTGGTCGTGGCCCACCCAGACCGGCTTGCCGACCAACTGGCGCACGTCCAGGCCGCCGACGGTCTCGAAGCGGTAGATGCCTTCGCCGTCCTCGGCCACCAGCATGAAGCCGACCTCGTCCATGTGGGCAGCCAGCATCACCCGCAGGTGTTTTCTGGCAGTACCGCTGCGGGTCGCCAGCACGTTTCCCAGGGTATCCACTTTGACGGTATCGGCGTGCCCCTTGATCGAGTCCAGCACAATGGCGCGCACTTCGCCTTCGTCGCCGGAGACGGCGCAGGCGTTGCAGAGTTTTTCGAGCAGTTTGATTTGGGTGTTCCCGATGGTTGCCATGGCGCTCAGTCGTCCCATACGATCTTGTCCAAATAATCCGGCGTCAGGCCGGCGATGAACTCGGCCATCAGCCGCCCGGCGCGCTGGATGTCTTTGAGCGCGACCACTTCCACCGGGGTGTGCATGTAACGCAGCGGGATGCTGATCAACACGCTGGGAACGCCTTCGGCGCTTACCTGTGTGGCGAAGGCATCGGTGCCGGTATGGCGCGGGGCATATTCCACAAGATACGGGAGTTCGAGTTTGTCGGCCAGTTCGACCAGGCCTTTGAACAAGGCTGGATGGGTATCCGGCCCCATGCACAGGGCGGGACCTTTCCCAATTGGGACCGTGTTCCAATCGTTCGAGCCGGGTCCCTTGGCCCATGTTACATCCACTGCGATGGCCAGGGATGGGCGGATCTGGTATGTGGAGGTATAGGCTCCCGCCAACCCCGTTTCCTCCTGGACCGTGGCGACCGCCCACACATCCCAGGCATGCGGCCGGTTTTGCAGTTCCTCCAGGCAAATTGTCAACGCGGCGACGGAGGAACGGTTGTCAAGGGTGTGTCCGCAGATCACGTCCCCGGCTAATTCCACCGGTTCAGTGGCATACGAGACAAGGTCTCCGACACGGACGAGTTCGGCGACCTTTTTCGGCGGCAGGCCGGTATCGGCCAGCAGGTATTCGAGCGGCGCCGGGTTGGAGCCGATCTCATCCGGCAGCAGGCGCGCCGGGGGCTGGGCGACGACAGCCGGCAGGGGCGATGGAGCGCCTGTCCCAGCGCCGGTGGCGTGGACTGTCGCCAGTTGGCCGGGCAGGACGCGGGCGTCCACCCCGCCGACATTGGTGAGACGCAGGAAACCGTCCTTTATGCCGGTCACCATCAGGCCGATGGCGTCCATGTGAGTGCAGACCATTACCGAGGGGCGGGGGGCGGGGGCGGTCCCTTTGTGGAGCCCGTGCAGGGAACCGAGTTTACCTGAGTGGATCTCGTCCACGAGGGGTTTCCACCGGTTGCGGATGATGGCAGCAACCGGGTTTTCATGGCCGGAAAGGCCGGGGGCGGAGACCAATTCCTTGAGGAAGGGCAGGAGTTCAGGCATAGGGTGTCTGAGGCTACTTTCCTGTGTTCGATGGTTTTCCGGTCACGGACCGGGTGTGGATGTATCGGTGGGCGTATCGGTCGGCGTGGGGGGCAATGGGGTCACGCTGGCTGTCGCCGTTGGCGTCATCGTTGCAGTGGCTGTGGCAGTCGGCGTGGGGGTCAGGGTCGCCGAGGCGGTGGCGGTCGGCGTCGGGGTGTCGGTTGGGGTGGGGGAGGGGACGGTCCCGGTAGGGGTGATGGAGGCGGTCTGGGTGATGGTGGGAGTTGCCGTCGGGGTGCCGGGTTGGGGCGCCAGTTGGACGGCGACCCAACCAACGCAGTAGCAGGGAAGGGTGGCGATGATGATTGCAAGCAGGATCAGGCGCGTGCGCGCCCGCTTGGATGGGTCTGGATTCACGGCGATATGATAACATCACTCCGAGGGATGGACAAGTTCCGCTTTTTCTCCCGTTGTAGCAGTCATTCATCTGTGGTTTAATACCAGCATGATCCCGCTCCACCTGAAACTATCCGGTTTTCTTTCCTACCGCGAGCCGGTCGAGGTCGATTTCACCGGTTTCGACCTGGCTTGCATTTCCGGTTCCAACGGTGCGGGCAAATCATCCTTGCTGGATGCCGTCACATGGGCGCTCTTCGGCGAGGCGCGCAAACGGGACGAGGCGCTCATCAACGCCCACCGCCTGGTGAAAGCCGCCGAGGTGGCATTGACCTTTGCGTATGAGGGAAATACCTACCGCGTCATCCGCGTCCTGCCGCGCGGCAAGTCGACCGTGCTGGAATTCCAGATCCTGGACGACGGACAGGTGACCATTTCCGCTGGGTCCTCATCCGGCACGTGGCGGCCGCTGACAGAAAGGACCCTGCGCGACACGCAGGCGCGCATCGAGCAGGTCCTGCGCCTGGACTACGACACTTTCGTGAACGCCTCCTTTTTCCTGCAAGGCCAGGCCGACCAGTTCGCCCAGCAGAAACCGTCCCGCCGCAAGGAGATCCTGGGCAGCATCCTGGGCCTTGAAGTCTGGGAGGAATACAAGGATCGGACAGCCGGGAGGCGGAAAGCCATCGAGCGCGACCTCGTCTCGCTCACCGGCCGGCTGCAGGAGATCGAGGCCGAACTGGCGGAGGAGGAACCGCGCCGGCGGAAATTAGCCGAACTCGAAGCCCAGTTGGATGAGATGAGCGCGGGGCGCAAGGCGCAGGAGGCGGCGCTGAAAAGCCTGAAGGAGGCAGCCGTCTCGCAGGTTGCGGCCGAGAAGGCGCGGCTGGAGGAGGAAAGGCGCAGCCTGAAGGGACAGGAGGAGTCCATCCAGACACAAGCACAGGCGCTGGCTGAACTCACCACCCGCCAGGAGGCGGCTGGAAAGGCCCTGCTCGAGACCGAAGGCAGGATCTCCGAACGGCAGGAACTCGAGAGCCAGCGCAATGCCGGCAGCAGCCAATCCGCCGAGTTGAAGGCGGAGAACGCCCTGCTCAAAGCCGCCATGGACGAATTGAAGGTGCGCATCGGGCAACTCGAATCGGCGGAGGGGGCGCGCTGTCCGCTGTGCGGGCAGGAGTTGAGCGAAGGACACCGCCAGTCCACGCTGGAAACCCTCCACGCCGAAGGCAAGGAGAAGGGTGACCGCTACCGGGCCAACAAAGCCAGCCTGGACGACCTCACCCAGCGGCTGGCAGACGCCGAATCGCAGATTGCGCGCCTCGCCGGGGCTGAACGCGAGCGCCTGGCGGCCTCCAATTCGATCACCCAGATGGCAGGTCGGATCGAGTCCATCACCGAGGCGGCCAGGAATTGGGAGACCGGCGGGGCGAAACGATTACAGGAACTCGAAACGCTGCTGGCGGGAGAACGCTATGCGGCAGAGACCAGGCAACCGGTAGCCAGCCTGGAGGAGGCCGAGCGCGCCCTGCTCGACCTGAAGGAGCGGGAGAACCGCCTCAACCAGGAGGTCGGGGCAGCGCGCCAGAAAGTGAGTGTGTTGGACGACCTGCGCCAGCGCAAGGCTGGCCTGGAGTTGGAAGCCGATGCGCAGCGCCGGCAGGTCGGCGCCCACAAGCAACTGGAGCGCGCCTTCGGGCGGGATGGCGTCCCGGCCTTGTTGATCGAACAAGCCCTGCCGGAGATCGAAGCGCACGCCAACGAGTTGCTCGACCGGCTTTCGGACGGGTCGATGTCGGTCCGTTTCGTAACGCAGGCAGCCTACAAGGACAAGAACCGGGCGGACCTCAGGGAGACCCTCGACATCCAGATCAGCGACGGTTCCGGGTCGCGCGATTACGAGACCTTCTCAGGCGGCGAGGCTTTCCGGGTCAATTTTGCCATCCGGCTGGCGCTCTCCCGCCTCCTGTCCCATCGCAAGGGCGCCCGCCTGCAAACGCTGGTGATCGATGAAGGCTTCGGTTCGCAGGATGTGCAGGGCCGCCAGCGTTTGATCGAGGCAATCAACGCCGTACGCGGCGATTTCGCCAGGATCCTGGTCATCACCCACATGGATGAGTTGAAGGACGCCTTCCCGACCCGCATCGAAGTGACCAAAGGTCCGAAGGGGTCGCTCGTGTCAGTCATTTGAGCGCGGTCGAGGATGCTTCGGATTGTGACCGAAGTCATTGCCGGCCGCTGGCGGAATCGGGTACAACTGGATTGGTCTGAATCGACCAGAAAGGTGAGCGCATGTCAAAGGCGCCAATCATCGCGGGCCTGGCTGCATTCGGGGTTGTACTGGCGGTCTTCGCCTGGGCGACGGACGCCCCGGCATACATGGGGCAAGAACCTGCTACCTGCAACAACTGCCATGTCATGGATTCCCAGTATGAGGGCTGGTTCTACGCCCCCCATGAGCAATGGGCAGAGTGCGCAGACTGCCACATCCCGCACGAAAATTTCATCGCTTATTACTTCTATAAGGGCAAATCGGGCATGAAGGATGTCTACTCTTTCGCGACCGGCAGTTACCCGGTCGCCATCCGCGCCAACGAAGAGACGCAGTCCATCGTCCAGCAGAATTGCATCCGCTGCCATGAAGACACCGTCGAAAGCATCGTGATGGGCGCCCAACCCCTCGAACGCCATTGCTGGGACTGCCACCGGGACGTTGCTCACGGCGAACGTGGCAGCACCCTGTACCTTTACCAGGATACGGAGGTTTATAAAAAATGAAATTCTTCAAGGAATACGCCAATTGGATCCTGACCGGCATCATCCTGGCGCTGGCAGCCATCCTCGTCGGGGCGCTGGTCTTCATGAAGAACCAGCCGCCGCAGGAACGTTCCTTCCAGCCGGTGGTCGAGATCGCAGCCCTCGAACCGGATTCCGAAAAATGGGGACTCAATTTCCCCAACCAGTACGCCACCTACCTGAAGACCGGGGAGAATGAAACCGATACCGAGTATGGCGGTTCGAGCGCTTTCTCGCATCTCGAGCGTGACCCGCGCCAGGCGCTGCTCTTCATGGGCTATCCCTTCAGCAAGGATTACAACGATGACCGCGGCCACGAGTTCGCCCTGGCCGACGTCAATGCCACCCTGCGGGTGAACGAAGCGACTCATGCCACCTGCTACTCGTGCAAGTCGTCCGACAACCCCCGCATGTGGGATGAACTCGGGTTGCAGGGCTACGATGCCATGCTGTTCTCGGAGATGGCCCCGAACATGACCGAGACCATCGGCTGCGCCAACTGCCATGAAGCCGGGACGATGCGGCTGGTGGTCACCAATCCCTCCCTCGAAATTGCCTTCGAATCCCTGGGAGTGGACTGGAAGACCTTCACCCGCCAGGAGATGCGCACGGTCGTCTGCGCCAACTGCCATGTGGAGTATTACATGGTCGGCGACAACAAGGCGCTGACCTTCCCGTGGGAGAACGGCACGCGCATCGACCAGATCATTGCCTATTACAATGAAATCGGTTTCAGCGACTGGACCTACCCCGGCGCCGGTACGCCCACCCTCAAAGCCCAGCACCCCGAGTTCGAGTTCTTCACCGCCGGGAGCACGCATTACAACGCCGGCGTATCATGCGCCGACTGCCACATGCCCTACACCCGCGACGGGGCGATGAAGTTCAGCAGTCACAACATCCACAGTCCGCTGCTCGACCCGGAAGCGGCCTGCGGCCAGTGCCACACGGATGTTTCCTATGTGACCGGGCGGGTCAATGAGATCCAGGACCAGGTCTTCCTCGCCAAGCAGGCGACCGAGGATGCCATCCTGGATGCCATCAACGCCATCACCCTGGCGGCTGCCAATCCATCAAATGACCCTCTCGGGTTAGATGAAGCCCGCCAGTTGCACCGCACTGCCCAGTTCATGTGGGATTTCGTCTCGGCCGAGAACAGCATGGGCTTCCACAACCCGGAATACGCCCTGTCCATCCTGGCCGAGGCCACGAACCTGGCGCGCCAGGCGCAGATGAAGGCGGCGCATTCGGTCAACGATGTGACCCTCCTGGGTGTGAACTATTATTACACCCTCGACCCCCTCCCAACCCCCGTACCGTAAGAAAAATCCCCGGCAACTCCAAGTTGCCGGGGATTTTTAGTTCCATGGTCCCTGTGTCCACTGCTGGAGCAGGGATTCGTTCGCGATCAGGATGCGCCGGTTCTCGGTGCGGATGGCGCCGGAACGCTCCAGTTCACGCAGGGAACGCGCCACCACCTCGCGCACCGTCCCCAGCCGGGCGGCGATCTGGTCCTGGGTCAGGTGGGTCCCGCCATGTTCCGCCGGGGGCAATTGCACGATCAGGCGCGCCAGGCGGTGTGTCACCTGGTAGAAGGCCATTTCGCTGACCGCCTGTACCAGGTGGCGCAGGTTGTTTCCGAGATTATTGATCACCTTCTGGGCGAAGTCCGGGTTCGACTGCACCATCATCCGGATGCAGCCCGCCTCCGTCACCCAGACCTGGGAGACTTCCAGCGCCTCGGCGTTGACCGGGTTGCCGCCGCTGTCGAAGACCGACACCTCGTTGAAGGTATCCTTCTCCTGCACCAGGCGGACGATGTACTGCCGCCCCTGCGGAGACAGGCGGTAGAGTTTGACGCAACCGCTGCGTTGGATGTGCAGGTCGGCGCAGGGATCGCCTTCGAGGAAGATGGTCTCGCCGCGCTCGAAACTGCGCAGGGTGGTGAATTCGGCCAGGCGCGCCAAATCGACTTCAGCCAGGTGGTCGAAGTACGGATTCTCTTTCAGGGCGGCCAGTTTTTCCGCCAGGTCGACTCTAATGATATGCATCTTCATACGGCGGGACATAGATCGGCCGCAGTGCCTGCGCTTTCTCCGGCGTCGATCCGCGCCCTGCGGCTTCCTATTGATTGCCCAACACAGCCGCCAGCGGGGCGGGGGCCTGGACCTGGGAACCTGCGCCCGCGGTCCCGGCCTGTTCCACATCCCGCGCCCACAGGTAGAGACAGGTGTGGTAGGCGGTGGCGGTATAGGACGTGACGACCGTGGCGGTCATGATGAAGATGCTGGCGACCAGTACGCCCAGCCCGATCCCGGTCACGAGGCCGAAGACATCTTCGATGCCGGTGACGGACAGGATGCCATAGCCAATGCCCAGTCCCAGCCCAATGCCGGTGAAACCGAGCAGGAAGCCGATCAGGCCGTTGACGGCTTTCACGCCGACCGTGCTGATGCCCACCAGCAGCAGGTTGTTCTTGATGATGTTGCCGGCGCGTTTCAGGCCGTCCTTCAGGTGCATGTCTTCGATCACCATGGCGGGCAGGATGAGGAAGGCTGCCTCGGTCCAGACCGTGTCGATCAGACCGGCCAGAAAATTCCGCCCGCCGCTCTTGCCTTTGCCTTTGATGGCGTTCTTGACCAGGTTGACGAGGGTCGAGGCCGCG
>Ga0194126_10012237_pt1 | contig 10893 bp, 10 predicted proteins | sample TA2KigC150mmetaG_FD_148641 | JGI IMG/M metagenome (GOLD analysis project Ga0194126, IMG submission 148641) | Freshwater microbial communities from Lake Tanganyika, Tanzania - TA2015035 Kigoma Deep Cast 150m | ecosystem: Environmental > Aquatic > Freshwater > Lake | place: Tanzania: Lake...
TTTTCCTTTCTCCAAGTTTCAGCTGCCGTCGCAAGCTCCGATCCGCCTCTCTCAAAATATCTTGGACGAAATCTTCCCCGCCCAAAATACGCGCATCGTGTTTAAGATCCTTTCTTGACTCTCGCAGAGAAAGCACCTGTGACCAACCGCCGAGGCTTCGAATCAGCCCTCCCCCAACCAGATCCAGCCGCCTCCCCTGCTGCTTTCCTTCTCCCATGAACTTCCGGTAAACTCGAATCGCCTTTTTCGTCTCTTCACTGAACTGCCTGAGGACATATTTCGTCTCCTGCCAATGGTTCTTTCTTCTCCTGGTCAGGACGCCATGACCGCACCACGGATATCCTTCCAACTCTTCTATACTCTTCACAATCCCTGCCCTTAAAGGATTCAAATGAATGTAGCGGACCAGTTCCAGGAGATAAGGGTCCTCTTCACAGACAATAGATTTATAACGATTCTGAAACAGATGACCGTTTCTGCGATGTCTCAAATTATATCGGACCGCATAACCCGTCAAGAGTCGCCGCATAAATTTAGAAATTCCCTTAGGACCGCTGAATATCAAGAGGTGGACGTGATTTTCCATGAGAGCCCAAGCCAGCACTCTCGTTTCGGTCATTTCCACCAGTTGACTGATCCGAGAGACAAAATCTTGCCGATCCTGGTCGTCAAGGAATATTGGGCAACCTTCAATTCCCCGTACCATCACATGGTGAAGGATTCCGGGTGCGTCTAATCTCGCTTGCCGAGGCATAAAATCTTTTATCACAATTACCAATCAATGTAAAGTGATATTTTTCAGCAACGTCCCCTAAATCTTTCCTCTAAATCTTTCCTTTTTTAATTTTCAGTGGATGAACCCGTATTATTGTGATCGAGTTGTTTTAACGGTTCCATATTTTTAATATCCGATTTTCAGCCTGTCAATAAGGGAGGAAAGATTTGATGACAACGGGAGGTTCTTGCGGCTGCCTATCCCAGACGTTTTCTCATCGTGCTACTTGAACGGCAATCGGATTCAGCACCCTTATCAGATCTTTTGGGGACATCTCACATAGGAGGCCCCTTCTGCCTGCATTGATATAAATCTGGGGAAGGCTGAGGATCGTCTCTTCCACATAGACTGGAAGTTGTCTCTTCGTTCCAAAAGGAGAGATTCCACCAACCATATAACCGGTATGCTTCAAGGCTGTTTCGGAAGAACAGGGTGTGACCGATTTAGCTCCGATGACCCTTGCCAGTTCTTTCGTCGAGACCTCTTTGTCTCCGTGCATGAGAATGATGAGAGGTGACTTTTTTTCATCTTCCATCACGAGTGTCTTTACCGTCAGGTGCTCATCCACGCCCAGGGCCTGCGCTGCAACTTCGGTGCCTCCCTTTTCCTCATAGCGATAAGGGCGTTCGATAAACTCGACCTGATGCTCTCTCAAGAAACGAATGGCGTTGGTGACTGGAAATTTTTCTTTGGTCAAAAGGTCCTCCCCCTCACCCCACCCTCTCCCACCAGGGGAGAGGGAAAAAGGTTAGATGGTCACAGTTCCACTCTGTGATATTTCTGCTTTGCTCTCTTCTGTCTCTTTGACTTCTGCCGCCTTGCCTTTCTGGCTTTTAGTTCCTCATGTGTTAACTTGCCCGCAAACCTCTCCATTCGAGTTACCAGTTCCCGTCTTGCAAAAAAACGATTGAGGCCCTGGCTCCTTTCGGTCATCCATTTCACTTCGATCCCTGTGGGAAGATGCTTGAGATAGACGCAGGAGGATGTCTTATTGACCTTCTGCCCTCCCCTTCCCGACGACCGGATGAACCTCTCCTCAATATCACTTTCATGAACACCAAGAACCTCCATCCTTTTCTGAAGGTCCTTATTCTTCTCTTCACTCACAGGGAAAAGGATCACAACACAATCCTTTCTCAGCGGGACTCGCCCGGCCACATACGGCCAGCCACTCCGGCTATCTTCTCGCTTAGTTTCCCGCTCATCCGGAAAGGGATCGCTGGGGCCTGTCTGAATCGCAACTCCGCATACTTCCCCCAAGTTCCTTTCTTCATGGTGACGTTGACATCTCCCCAGGGGATAAAGAGCGAGGGATGCCCAATACGCAATAAGAAAAAAACAGAGAGAAAGAGGCCGGATTCATTGGCCCCGATGGTCAGACAGTTGTTATAGCCTATATACCACCTTAGCTGAGCGCTCTGAAATCGCCATTGCTGACCAATAAATCCTCCAGAGAATCGGTAGAAATTGGCAAGGGTCGACCAACCACTGATTCGGCCAATTAAAAAGAACAGAACGGCCAAAAACCCAATTATTACGATAAAAACATATTCGGGCCGACTGGAGTTCATCCTGTTTTCTCCGGACTATCACACCAGCAGAGCATGCCTCCATCGACATTTTTCACATTCTCAAAACCTTCCTGCTGGAGCTTGAGGCAAGCCTTATAGGAACGAAGGCCTGATTCACAGTGAACAGCAATCTCTTTCTTTTTATCGAGTTCTCCCATGCGTTTTTCCAACTTCCCTAAGGGAATCCAAGCGGATCCGGGAATCCGTTTTCTTGCGACTTCATCTTCCTCTCTGACGTCCAGCACTTGAAAAATATCTCCTGAAGTCAAAAGTTTTTCCTTCGTCTGCGCCAGCTGAATCCCTTTTACTTTTCCCTCCAGTTTGTTCGTCAAAACATTAGCCGCTACAATCACAGGAGAAAGAGCGGGACTGTAAGGGGGTGCATAAGCCAAATCCACATTGGCCAAGTCCTGAGCGGTCATCTTTCCGTGAAGGGCCATAGCTAAGATGTCGATTAATTTATCCGAAGGACCCTCGCCGATGGCTTGACCTCCAAGAACTCTACCGGTCTTTTGATCAGCAATCACCTTCAGGGTGGATTCCTTCCCTCCAGGGTAATAATGGGCTCGATCATATCCCCTGACAATCGCTTGAATGGGATGGAACCCTTCTTTTTCCGCCTCCCTCATACTTAGCCCTGTCTTTGCCACATTGAAATCAAAAACCTTAAAGATGGCTGTCCCCATCACTCCTGGAAAGACCGCATGGCCACCGCAAAGATTTACTCCAGCCACCCTACCCTGTTTATTCGCTGTAGAGCCAAGAGGAACCCATGCCTTCTTCCCGGTAATCAAATGGGTTGTCTCAGCGCAATCCCCTGCTGCATAGATTCCCTCAACGCTGGTCTCCATTCTCTCATTTACCCAGATGGCTCCAGTCTCACCGATTTTTAACCCAGCCCTTCTTGCCAGATCAACCCGGGGTCGTACTCCAAGGCTCATTAAAACCGCATGTGCTTCAATCTCGCGGCCTGCTGTCTGGACTTTTGTCACCTTTCCTTCTTTTCCTATCAGGGACTGAATGCCCTCCGAGGTGAAGATCTGCACCCCTTTGGTCTCTAGATACCGACGGAGTAGGCTAGCAAAATCATCATCAAAGAGCGTCAGGATTTGTGGTGCCAGTTCGACGATCGTCACTCTTTTGTTTGAACGGACGAGGGATTCGGCCATCTCCAGTCCGATATAGCCCCCGCCGGCAATCACGACATCTGTAATCTTTTCTGACTGTATCGCCTGTAGGATCGCATCAGCATCAAAGATCGAACGAAGATAAAAGACATTTTTTAGATCGATGCCTTCTATCTTGGGCCGGATCGGCTCAGCCCCTGTGGCAAGAACCAACCGATCAAAATGATCTTCAAACGATTCTCCCGATTCAAGGTTCTTCCCTGAAATTGTCTTTTCATCGATGTTCATCTCCTCGATTCGACGGACCCTTAAGACCTTTATTCCATCCAGAGCAAACTTGCCAGGTGTCCGTGAGATTAAAAGATCTCTGTTCTTGATCACCCCGCTGATAAAGTAGGGAAGTCCACAACCCGCATAGGAGATCTCCTCTTCCCCTTGGTAGATGACGATCTCCATCTGAGGATCGCATCTCTTTGCCTTGGCAGCTACCTTGGGCCCCGCAGCCACCCCTCCAATCACCAGAAGCCTTTTTCCCATTTTAAAACCTCCACATCAATTCAGCGGTTTGAAATAAACTTATTTAAATCCCTCCCCACCCTTTGCCAAAGGGAGGAGAAGCATTTCCCCCTTTTGCCCTCCAAGTCAAAAACCGATTGGGGTCATAGACTAAAGTGGGATGAAGGGGGATTAGTTCTTTTTTCAAAGAACTAAAGCGTTACACATTACAGGGTTCACCCGGGGCGGCGCTGGTTGTAAAAATTCCAGAGTGCCTTTGATTGGGGATCAAGGTTGATTAAACCGTATTTCCTAGCCCAGTCAATCGCCTCCATGAATTCCTCCACCGTGATTGCCCGTCCAATCTCAGGATGCTCGTATGCCTTATATTCAACACGGTACTGGGCCATGATATTGATATATGTATTCTTAGGAAGATTTTCTGCCATCCATTTGACCAATTTCTCTGTCCCCGCCACCCGGTTGGGCATGACCAGATGCCGGATCATCACCCCACGAAGCGCAACCCCCTGCCGGTCCATCCGATGAACTCCAACCTGCCTGTTCATCTCAATAACTGCCTTCTTAACCACCTCGGGATAATCCGAAGCGCCCGCCGAATACTTCTCTGCTTTATCCGAATCCATATATTTGATATCCGGCTTGTAGATATCCACGATGCCATCTAAAATCTTCAATATCTCCACGCGTTCATATCCGCTGGTATTATAAAATAGAGGAATCCGGAGACCCTTTTTCAAGGCAATTCTTGTCGCATTAAGAATGTTGGGCATGACATGAGTCGGAGTGACGAGATTGACATTATGGCACCCAATCTTCTGGAGATGGAGCATGATGTCCGCCAACTCCTCATCCCGAATCTCTTTGCCCCTTCCCTCATGCGCAATCGGCCAGTTCTGGCAGAAGATACACCGGAGATTGCAGTTGGAGAAGAAGATCGTTCCGGAGCCGTTCTGACCGACCACGGACATCTCTTCGCCAAAATGAGGATTGTGGCTAAAAACTACGGGTTTTAAGGGAGCCCGGCAAAACCCCTTCTCATCCTTCTGTCTGTTCACACCGCACATCCTGGGGCAGAGCTGGCATTTCTCAAAGAGGGCGTATGCCTGTTTGATTCTCTGAACCAGCTTCCCTTCCCTCTCCAGTTTTTCATAGGCAGGAACCCAGCTCTCCTCCTTCTGCTTGGCCAAAAGAGCAGAGGAAAATAGAAGTGAGCTGCCTAATAAAACCGAACCCTTAATGAAATCTCTGCGTGTTAATGTCATACGGGTGTCATTATACTCCATCGAAATGGAGTTGTGAAGAGGGTAAAGAACCCCGCCCACAAGGCGGGGCTTTAAACCCTACATTCTCTTAACCATAACCCGAGATCCCAAAACAAGTTCGGGATGACAAAAGAATCAGAATGAAACCGAATTGTCATGCTGAACTTGTTTCAGCATCTGGTTTTTTCTTTCTGCTTTCAACAGATGCAGCTTTCATCTTCGTCCACAGGACGGGGTTTTAAGTTGCGTTTTTAATAAAATATCCAAAAAGGTTGACGGAAAGATTGGTTCGGCTATAATTTGAAATAATGGTGATGGGAAAAACAGATTCTCATATCCAAATGACGAGGCGGGAGGCATTGAAGCTCTGTGGCAAGAGCCTCTGTCTCCTTACCGCTTCCTCTCTTCTCAGCCCTCCTCAGCCCACCCAAGCGCAGGGGATGAAGAAGGGGCTCATTAAGACAAAACTTTCTCCCTATTTTGTCCCCCTTGAAGGAGGAGAGATTCGGTGTGAACTATGCCCCCATCAGTGCCGTGTCTCAAGAGGAAAGAGAGGCCTTTGCAGGGTAAGGGAGAACCGGAACGGAAAATATTACAGCTTGGTTTACGGAAATCCTTGTGCCATCCATCCGGATCCGATTGAGAAGAAACCCTTCTTCCACCTTCTGCCTGGCACGATCTCATTTTCTCTTGCCACAGCAGGATGCAATTTACAATGCAAGTTCTGTCAGAACTGGGAGATCTCCCAGGCCTCCCCTGAGGATGTATTCAGTTATGATGTCCCACCGGAAACGATCGTTAAGAAGGCTCAAGAGATGGGCGCCCATTCGATTGCCTACACCTATGTCGAGCCCACCATCTTCTACGAGTATATGTCAGATATTGCTCAGCTCACCAAAAAGGCAGGGCTCCTCAATGTGACTCATTCCAATGGGTTCATCAATTCTGCCCCGCTCCGAAACCTATGTAAGGTGCTCGATGCCGCCAATATCGATTTAAAGGGTTTTTCAGAATCGTTCTACCGTGAACTATGCAGTGGAGAGCTTAATCCGGTTCTGGAGACTTTGAAGATTCTGAAAGAAGAAAAAGTCCATCTGGAGATTACGAACCTGATGATTCCCACGAAGAATGATGAGATGTCCATGGTCCGAGAGATGTGTCTCTGGATCAAGAAAGAACTTGGGCCAGATACTCCGATCCATTTTTCAAGGTTCTACCCATTATATAAACTCAGAACCCTGCCTCCAACACCACCCTCAACCCTTGAGAAGGCCCGAGCGGTGGCTCTATCTGCAGGGTTAGAGTATGTTTATATCGGGAATATTCCAGGAAATGAGGCTGAAAACACTTTCTGCCCAAAGTGCAAAAAGAGGATCATTCAGCGAACAGGGTATATGGTCGGAGAGATCAACCTCAAGGCTGGAAAGTGTAAATTCTGCGGGAAGCCCATTCCCGGCATCTGGGCATGAAAACGCTACCCTTCTCCTGTCCGATCTGTGGTCGAAAAAAAGATTATCCCCTGGAGGAATTATTTGAGGGAGCAATCCTCACCTGTCCCTGCTGCAAGCTCACCCTGATCCTGCACGGCCACATGTGGCAGGACGTCCAGAAAGAGACCCAAAAATTAAAAGATGGAAAATAGGAAACGACCAGGAATATGATTTACCGCTTCGCACTGACGATGCGAAGAGAACCCTGAGAGGGCGCGACAACGGTTCGACCTGGATAGTATCCCCCGGGTACCGCAACACCGGAATAAACAATAGAACCCGGGCCCATCACGGTGCCGGGAGAAGTAACTGAGTTACACCCAGTTTCTGTCCGGTCACCCAGGATCGCTCCCAGCTTCCGCCGTCCCGTATCGTACCGCTTCTTGTCCACGGTAACGGTAATCGATCCGGGAATCATCTTCAGGTTGGCAAGTTTTGTTCCTGCACCAAGATTCACATCTTTCCCTAAGATGCTATCACCCACATAGGCAAAATGGGCTGCCTTTGCTCCATTCAACAGGATAGAACCTTTCATCTCAGTCGTATGCCCGACCACACATTTATCCCCTACGATGCAATCCCCCCGGATATAAGCTCCCTGTCGAATCTCACACTGACTCCCAATGATGACCGGTCCCTTAATAAACGCACCCGGCTCAACGATCGTTCCCGGCCCGATAATGATTTTGTCATTGGCAAGGTACGCTCCAGGCAAAATGACAGTCGCCTCTTTGATGATCTCCCCTTTCATCAAAATCCGAATCGAACTCTGGGAGCCTGAAGTCTCTATTTCGAGATCATTTCGCACTTCACCGTTACAAATAACGAGAGCTTTATCGATGAGGCCTGTTATTTTACACAGCGGTCCTGGCTTCTGGAAGAAGGCAGAAAGATAGTCGCTCAGGCGATTGAGTGCTGTCCAAACGAATTCGTCTTTTGAAAAAACTTCTCGATGCTCAAAATCGCTTAAATCAAAAAATTCCTGTGGGCTCAGCATTTGCATCTCCAATCTCAATCTTCTTCCATAGTGGAAGTGTCCCCCAAGGGTAGCCCAAGTTCTTTGGCCTTTAACAATCTTCGCATGATCTTTCCACTCCTCGTCTTGGGCAATGTGGGGATGAACTCAATCTCACGGGGAGCTGCAGCGCTGGAGAGCCGTTTCATCACAAATTTCTGGATGTCATGCCGCAATTCTTCCGAAGGGGCATGGCCATCTTTCAAGGAAACAAATGCCTTCACAACTTCCATGGCGATAGGATCAGGCTTACCAATCACACCCGCTTCTGCAACCGCAGGATGTTCTATGAGCACCGATTCAACTTCAAAGGGACCCACCAAATGTCCTGCTGTATTGATCACATCATCGGTTCGCCCCACAAACCAATAGTAGCCCTCTTCATCCTTTCTGGCCCTGTCTCCTGTGATGTACCACCCATTCTTGAATCGGGATTGATACAACTCCTCTTTCTTCCAATAGGTACGGAACATGGAAGGCCACCCAGGTCTGAGGGCCAGGTTTCCCTCTTTACCGGCGGGAAGCTCATTGAAGCTGTCATCCACGATTCCTGCCTGGATTCCGGGAAAAGGTCTTCCCATCGAACCCGGTTTAATGTCCTGAATCGGGTAGTTGGCGATCATGATCGCTCCGGTCTCGGTCTGCCACCAGTTATCGTGGAAAGCTTTTCCAAAGATCTCCTTCCCCCAGATGACGGCTTCAGGATTGAGAGGCTCTCCCACGCTGTATGTGTGACGTAATGAACGAAAATCATGCTGCTGTGGAAGCTCGTTTCCTGCTTTCATCAACATCCGGATGGCTGTAGGTGCCGTGTACCAGATGGTCACTTTCCTCCGTTCAAGGAAGCTGTACCAGTGTTTCGCACTGAACCCTCCTTCATAGACAACTTGGGTAGCTCCATTCAACCAAGGACCAAACATTCCATAAGACGTCCCCGTAACCCATCCTGGATCTGCCGTGCACCAGTAGATGTCGTTCTCATGGAGATCAAGGACGTATTTGGCAGTAGCGTAATGGCCTACTCCAGCCCCATGGACATGGACAGCTCCTTTTGGCTTTCCCGTTGTGCCGGAAGTGTAGTGCATAATGGAATAATCTTCCTTGTGGGTTTTAACAACATCGAAGGATTCAGAAGCACTGGACATCAACTCGTCATAAAACAGACCTTTAAGGTCAACTTTCCCTTCTCCCCGGCGGACCAGAACAATATGTTTCAGAGCAGGGAGTTCGGGAATAATCTCGTTGATTTTCTTTAGGAGAGAGGGGCTGGTGATCAATATGTTTGCTTCGCTGTCGGCCACCCGATCTTTAACGGCATCCGGTCCAAAAGCGGAAAAGAGTGGACCGATCACACCACCCGCTTTAAGCGTTCCGAGAATACCGATATAAATCTCCGGGACCCGCTCTAAGAAAAAGAAGACCCGGTCCCCTTTCTGAACACCGAGATTCCTGACAAGGACATTGGCAAACTTGTTGCTCAGTTTCGAAAGATCCTCGAAGGTGTACCCTTCTTCCTCACCCCTTTTGCTTTCCCATATCAGGGCCTTTTTGTTTCTCCGGTCTGTTTTAAGATGTGTGTCAATGGCTGCATGAGCCAGGTTGATGTGTTCATTGTCAAACCAATCTAATTCCTGGGCAACTTTATCCCAGCGAAATTCGTTGATTGTCTTAAAATAGTCCTGGAGATTAGGTTTGACAGGAAATTGCTCCAATGGCAATTTGGTTATCTTAGGATACTCCATGCACGACCTCCTTTGATGGACATGAACGAAGGATGAGAAAAAATGGAGTTAAGACTTCAAAGCGATTTTTGACTCCACCAATGCTACGAGTTCTCCCACGTTAGGAATATCCACAAGGTCATCCCCCTGTAGCTGTAATCCATAACGTGCATCAATGGCTTCAGCCAGATTCAGAAGTCCAAGGGAGTCCGCTCCCAGATCGTCCTGCAGGTGGGCTTCGGGTACGACCGCTTCATCGTCCACGGCAAGCTCTGCCTTAATCATTTCTTTAATTTCTTCGTAGAGATTCATCGTGCACCTTTCTCATGGTATGGGTTCACTTTTTGCATACTCAAGTACTAGATACCATACTCCTCATGGAAAATCGAATAATTCTATCTCAAAAACCTCCGCATATTTGGCTGGACGACCCACATGGGGGAACATCTCTTGAAACCGTTTATAACTCAGATAGTTCATACGAAGAATTCGCTCATCGAAACCCATGCCTCGATTATTCATATTTCTCTGTTGTTGAGAATCGTGAATTCTCAACAATGATCTTTTCCATTCCGCACTCTCCTCACCAAAAAGAACAAAGAGGTCATCACGTATCTCAACTGTTTTCGGATCTTCATTATATAAAGCGATAACAGGTTTCTCTTTTTTGAGCGTAAGGTCTCTGGCATTTTCCCGAAAAATCTGATAGACGCGTGCATGTGTCTGGTTTGGATCTTTACCGATGGGCAGGATGACAATATCCGGCCCTACGGACACGAGATGTTCTTTTATTCTGGCCGAATGATGAGGAGCATCAGGACCTTTGTCTTCCTCTATGCCAAGAAAGGTAAGTCTATTCAGGCGTAATCCAAGCTTCTCGGTTGCCAGGATTTGCTCTCTTCGCCGGACTTCAACCTTTCTCGTCTCTAAGTCAATCGAGTCGCTATTCGCCCACCTTCGGACATATTCATCCTCTACGCCGGAAGGACTCAGGGTCACAATCGTCACCCAGATATCACAGCCCAGACGCATCAAGAATCTGCAGGTAATTGCAACGCTTTCAGGATCATCAGGATGGGGACCTAAGATAAGAACCTTAGCATCTTTAGGCAAGGGTATTGTTTTTGCAAGACCTTCTTCGAACTCGTTCCAGAGGAAGGGCCGATCATTCCAAGATTGTTTAAGATCAGAAACAAATGTCTTCATAGCACGAGTAGCGATTTGCGTAAATGTTTCGTGATGTTAACAGATCACTGCCTGGCCTTGGCCATTAATGGAGTATCTATTCCTGAAACCCGTTTTTTCTCTTTCATCGCTTCGTTATATCTCACCAGGCTGGCATCGTGAAAACCCACAAATCTCCGGAGAGCCTCCACCTGGCTTCCATAAGAAGAGCAGTCAAGAGGATGTCTT
>Ga0194126_10012240_pt1 | contig 10891 bp, 7 predicted proteins | sample TA2KigC150mmetaG_FD_148641 | JGI IMG/M metagenome (GOLD analysis project Ga0194126, IMG submission 148641) | Freshwater microbial communities from Lake Tanganyika, Tanzania - TA2015035 Kigoma Deep Cast 150m | ecosystem: Environmental > Aquatic > Freshwater > Lake | place: Tanzania: Lake...
ATTATATATAAATATATAGTGGGTATGGAAGTAAAGTGTATACCCCTATAACTTGTTTTAAATAACAAAAAAGTAAGGTCTAATTTTTTAAAAAAAACTCTATGAAGTTTTTTTTTAAAAGTGGTAAAATATACCAAGCCGTTAATGGTGTTACAATATAGTTACATTATAAAAATTTAAAAATAGGATAGTTAAAGGAGAAATGTAATGGATTTTCAAGTTCCAAAGGATACTTATACAGGTAAAATAAATACACTGAAATTGGGCAGGGAAAAATCTGAGACTCTTGTTGGCGGTGAGACAGCACTACCGTTTTATAGTTTTGAAGGAGAGGCAGGAAATAAGCCTGTTATTGCTATGGATGTTTATGATGTAAAGCCTTTAAACTGGCCTGATTATCTTATTGGTTATTTCAGTGATGTAGCGGAAGACCCTGTAAAATGGTCTAAAAAGTGTATTGAAGAGTTTGGAGCAGATGCAGTATGTTTGCATTTAACAAAAGTAAATCCTGATATTGGAAATATGACAACTGATGAAGCTGGAAAACTTGTTAAAAATGTAATGGAATCCATAGATAAACCTTTAATTGTATATGCTGAGGCACCCCTGGATATTGTTGCAGAAGTTATGAAAAAAGTTAGTGAAATTAATGCTGAAAGCAATATTCTGCTTGGCTGGGTGGAAGATGACAATTATAAAACACTGACTGCTTCAGCAATAGGATATAAAAATAATTTAATTGCATTAAGTCCCCTTGATGTAAATCTTGCCAAACAGTTGAATATACTGCTTGTACAGCTCGGGCTTCCTGCTGATAGAATAGCAATGGACCCTTCAAGCTCGGGTTTGGGGTATGGAATTGAATACTGCTTTTCCGCAATGGAAAGATTAAAAATCGCAGCATTATTCCAGGATGACAAAATGACACAAATGCCAATGATAAATAATATTGCAACTGAAATATGGAAAGTAAAAGAAGTTAATGAAAGTGAGAAAGTTTATCCTGAATGGGGCAGCTTGGAAGAAAGAGGGATAAACTGGGAAACAATTTCTATCATGTGCATGCTTCTTTGCGGTTCAAATATTGTAACAATGAGGCATCCAAAAGCTGTAAAGCTTGTAAAGGAATTAATTTTAGAATTATCATAAAATTTTAATATACTCTGAATAAATTGCATCTGAAAGGAGTCAGTTATAATGGAAAAGGATAAGAGAAAGTTAAGTGATGTTAGCAGTGATGAAGCAGTATGCAAACTTCTTGAAAATATGGAAGAGGATATTTCTACAGTATTTACCCGCTCACAATCCATGAAGCCGTGCCCGATTGGTGGAAGTATATCAGGGATATGCTGTAAGAATTGTGCAATGGGTCCATGCAGGGTAAGGGAAGATAACTCAGGTCTCTGCGGGGCAACACTTGGCACTATAGCTGCAAGAAATCTTGGAAGGCATATTGCTGCCGGTGCTTCTGCACATTCTGACCACGGCAGGGATATGGCTCACCTGCTTTCATTAACTGCAGAGGGGAAAGCTGAAGGTTTAAAAATAAAAGATGAACTAAAACTTTTTAAGCTTGCGAAAAATCTTGGAATAAAATTAGATGATAAAAGTGTAAGTGAAATTGCAAAGGAAACTGCAGAAAAAGCAATGTCGCTGTTTGGTCAGCAAACAGGTGAGATAGACCTGATAAATATAGCACCAAAAAAAAGGCAGGAAATATGGAGAAAACACAAGGTTGTACCAAGAGGTATTGACAGGGAAGTAGTTGAGATGATGCACAGAACCAATATGGGTGTAGACCAGGACCCTGAAAATATACTTGACCATGCGGTAAGAACAGCTCTGTCAGATGGATGGGGTGGTTCAATGATTGGAACTGAGATTACCGATATCTTATTTACCACTCCTGTTCCGCTTGTTGCGAAAACCAATCTTGGAATGCTTAAGGAAGATGAGGTAAATATCGTAATACACGGCCATGAACCTACGCTATCAGAAATAATTGCCGAACTTGCCGATGAGAAAGAGCTTGTTGAGTATGCAAAAAGTAAGGGAGCAAAGGGCATAAATGTAGTTGGTATATGCTGCACTGCAAATGAAGTACTGATGAGACAGGGGGTAGCGCCCATTGGAAATTTTCTCTCCCAGGAAATGGCTATAATGACCGGGGCTGTAGAACTTATGATAGTGGATATACAGTGTATTATGCAGTCGCTTGGGGAGCTTACAAAAAAATACCATACAAAGCTTGTAACCTCTTCACCAAAAGCAAAAATTTCCGGGGCAGTTCATATGGAATTTCAGGAAATTAATGGTTTAACTCTTGCCAAGGAAATAATAAAAATGGCAGCAGATAATTTCCCGAATAGAAAAGGAAATGTGTGTATTCCCGAAATTAAATCAGACCTTATTGCAGGGTTTTCACATGAGTATATAAGATATATGCTTGGTGGTAGATTCAGGGAATCATTCAGGCCGTTAAATGATGGAATAATTGACGGAAGAATCCAGGGAATAGTTGCTATTGTTGGATGCAATAATGCAAGGCTCACACAGGATAAATATCATAATTTTCTTACAAGGGAGTTAATTAAAAGGGATTATCTTGTAGTGCAGACAGGATGCGGGGCAATTTCTACAGCAAAATGCGGTATAATGACGCCCGAGTCTATGGAGCATGCGGGTGAAGGACTCAGGTCTATCTGTGAAGCGGTCGGGATTCCCCCAATTCTTCATTTAGGTTCATGTGTTGATAATTCAAGAATTCTGACAATTGCATCTGAAATTGTAATGGAGGGTGGTCTGGGCGATGATATAAGCGACTTACCTGCAGCAGGAATTGCACCTGAATGGATGAGCGAAAAAGCATTATCAATTGGAACATATTTTGCTGCATCAGGTGTTTATGTTGCATTCAGCGGCCAGCCAATACCTGTTGAATCAAGTGAGGAGGTAAAAAAAATAATGACAAAAGGCTGGCAGGAAAAATTCGGTGGCCAGCTCGAGTATATAGCTGATATAGACCAGTTGCTTGATAAAGTGATAAATATTGTACAGGCAAAAAGAAAAGCCTTAAAGATAGATGTTAAAAAAGAAAGAGTATTAATGGACATGGAGGCAAGGAGGGCATTACAAGATGTCTAAAATAATAGCTACAAGTGCAATTAAGGGTGCATATAGAATCGTTGAGCAGGCAGAAAAAACATTAAAAGATGCAATAAAAAAGCACGGACCTGACCAGCATATAGAGTTTCCAAACACAGGTTATTATCTGCCAATAATTTACAGCATGACAGGAACTGCAGTGGAGAAACTCTCTGATGCAGAAAAAGTACTTGAAGAGTGCATGAAATTACTTCCATCAGTACCACCTGATAAATTATGGCTGCCATACCTTGGCGGAACACTTGATGCTGGAATTGCCACTTTATGGGCGGAAGAAATTATTGAAGTAATCAAATATCTGGACGGCCCTTCTCCTGTTGAGGGCATCTGGCTAGGGGCTGCAACAGATGTGATAATAAGAGAAAGAGGTATAGAGTTCGTTGATGGAACTGCTCCTGGTTTTGCTGCCTGTGTCGGAGCATGTAAGGATAATAAAACAGCAGTAAAAATTGCAAGAGAGCTCCAGGAAAAAAATATTTATGTTTTTATGACAGGCTCTACTGATGGAAAGACAATGTCTGAGCAGCTCATGGATGAGGGTGTTGAGCTTGGCTGGGATACAAGGCTTGTTCCATTTGGAAGGAGTATCACTGCTACCATATATGCACTTGGTTTTGCAGCACGAGCTGCAATGAGCTTTGGTGGTGTTCAGCCAGGAGATTACAGGAGGATGCTTATTTATAACAAAGATAGAGTTTTTGCATTCGTTCTTGCACTTGGTGAGGTTGATGAAGAAAAATACGCAAATGCAGCAGGAGCTATAAATTTTGGTTTTCCCACAGTAGCCAATACTCCTATTCCTGAAATTCTGCCAAGAGGTGTCTGTACCTATGAGCACGTAGTTTCAAATATTGCCGATGAGGAAATTGTATCAAAGGCAATTGAAATAAGAGGCCTAAAGATTACTGTTGACAAGGTAGATATCCCTGTAGCATTCGGTGCTGCTTTTGAAGGGGAGCGTGTCAGGAAAGAAGATACCTATATTGAATTTGGAGGAAATAGAAGCGAAGCAGTGGAATTTTTACATATGGCAGAGTCTTCTGAAGTTGAAGATGGGAAAATTGAAGTATTTGGGCCTGAAGATGATGATGTTCAGGTTGGCGGAACCCTTCCACTTGGAATTGAAGTCCTGGTTTATGGAAGGAAGATGCAGGAGGATTTTGAACCTGTAATGGAAAGACAGATTCATTACTTTATAAACTATGCAACCGGTATTTTCCATATGGGGCAGCGGGATATTAGCTGGATACGTTTCAGCAAGGATGCGGTAAAGAGCGGTTTTAAAATAAGACATCTCGGAACAATACTCCATGCTAAAATGCATTCAACTTTCGGAAATATTATGGATAAAATTCAGATAAAAATTTATACAAATCCGGAAGATGTAGCAATATTAAAACAAAAAGCTAAAGAAGTGTTCAGACATCGTGATGAAAGGTTAAGAAGCCTGGTAGATGAAACAGTTGATACATTTTATTCATGCTCTCTCTGCCAGTCTTTTGCACCCAATCATGTATGTGCTATATCTCCAGAAAGGCCTGGCTTATGCGGCGCCTACAACTGGCTTGACTGTAAGGCAGCTTTTGAAATAAATCCTGTTGGTCCAAATCAGCCAATAAAAAAGGGAGAGGTAATTGATGAAAAACTGGGCATATGGAAGGGAGTCAATGAATTTGTATACAAAGCTTCACACCAGAAGCTGGAATCATTTTCAGCATATTCCATGATGGCAGACCCGATGACTTCATGCGGCTGTTTTGAGGTAATAGTTACCATACTTCCAGTTACAAATGGAGTAATGGCTGTTAACAGGGAATTTCCCGATATGACACCATGCGGAATGAAATTTTCAACAATTGCAGGTATGGTTGGAGGGGGTATACAAACCCCCGGTTTTATTGGTATAAGTAAATATTTTATCTGTTCCAAAAAATTTATAAGAGCCGATGGAGGACTTAAAAGGCTTGTCTGGATGCCAAAGATGTTAAAAGAAGAAATCAGGGAATTGCTTCAGGAGAGGGCGGAAGAGATGGATATGCCTGATTTTGTAGATAAAATTGCAACTGAAGAGAATGCAGTTACGGAAGAGGAAGTTTTAAAATGGATAACAGATGTTAGCCATCCTGTACTTGAAATGGAACCAATAATGTAAGATTTTAAAAAATTATTATTAATTAATTTATGCTGAATAATTCAGTAATTTTAAAAAATTATTAGCCTGGTAGGCTTATTTCTGGTTAATATCTTTAATTTTAATCAATTATTCAGTAAGAACTGATTATTTTTTAAAAAAATTGTATAAATAATACTTTATATAAGTAATAATTCTGTAAGAATTTAATTTTAATATAAGTCTTTAAAAAAAGAATTTTAATTTAAAGTTTAGAAAAAAGGGGGATTAAATGGCTTTAAGTGGACTTGATATTTTTAAAATGCTCCCAAAGACTAACTGTAAGGATTGCGAGTTTCCAACATGCCTTGCTTTTGCAATGCAGCTGGCTGCAGGAAAAATTGAACTGGAAAAGTGTCCTCATGTTTCAGAACAGGCAAAAGAGGCTCTTGCAGAAGCTTCACAGCCGCCTATTCTTGGAGTTGAAATAGGAACGGGCGAAAAGAAATTTAAGGTTGGTGAAGAAACAGTAATGTACAGGCATGACAGGACTTTTGTAAACCCAAATGCGTTTGCAGTTGCTGTAAATGATAATGACGAATCTTCAAAAATTGAAAAAACAGTTAAAATGGTAAATGATTTAAAATATGACAGAGTCGGCCAGTTGCTTGAAATTAATGCAGTTTGCCTTAAAAATAAATCAAAAAACAGGGATACTTTTCTTGCAGCTGCAAAGAAAATCAGCGAACTTACAGCCAAACCATTAATACTTGTCTCTTCAGACTCTGAAACGCTAAAAAATGCCGCAGCTCTTTATAAGGATAAAAAACCTCTCATTCATGCAGTAGATTCATCTAATATAGATGTAATGCTTCCTGTTTTAAAAGAGACAGACTGTCCTGCAGCAATTAGAGGAAAATCCTTTGATGATATCGCTGCCCTGTCCGGAAAACTCAGGGGTGAGGGAATAAAAAAACTGGTAATTGATATCGGTGAAAGGAATTTTAAAAATGATTTTTTCAATCAAATAATTTTAAGGCGTGCAGCAATTGATAAAAAAGACAGATTATTTGGTTACCCAACAATTGTTTTTCCTGATGAAATGACCGATAATATACCGAAAGAGATATTGATAGCTTCAATTTTTGTACCGAAATACGGCTCTATAATTGTTTTATCCAATGCAGAACCACAAAATATTTTTCCACTGCTTGTATACAGACAGAATATTTATACAGATCCCAGAAAGCCAATGGCTGTTGAACAAAAGATTTATGAGATTGGAGGCCCTGATGCAGATTCACCGGTTCTTATTACAACCAATTTTTCTCTGACATATTTTATAATTTCCGGTGAGGTTGAAAGCAGTAAAGTTCCAACATGGCTGCTTGTGATGGATGTTGAAGGTCAATCGGTTCTTACAGCCTGGGCTGCGGGAAAGTTTGTTCCTGAACTTATTGCAAATTACATTAAAAAAAGCGGTATCGGCGAAAAGGTAAATAAAAAAGAAATTATTATTCCAGGATATGTTGCCCAGCTTCAGGGTGAGCTGGAAGATGAACTTGGAGGGGAATGGAAGGTAATTGTTGGACCGCGTGAAGCGGGGGAGGTTCCAAAATTTCTGAAAAATTATGTCTCCCGGTAATTTTAAATAAATTTAAAAAAGTTTATTAATACGGGTGATAATTTTAGCTTATATTTGCTCTATTTAGTCTGCTGTTAAACCACCAGATTTCAGTCTGGTGATAAAAAAGTCTTTTTCTGTTTTATAGGAAAGAAAGGGAGTCCACGACTTCAGTCGGGGAGTTTCACTTTATAGTTTAATAAATAATTTTAATATCGGAGGGGATAAAATGCTGATAGTAGGGGAAAACATAAGTGTTACATCTAAAATTGTTGGTGAATCTATAAGAAACAGAGATGCGGAGCCTATTGTAAAAATGGCAAAAGCCCAGAAGGAAGCAGGTGCTCATTATGTAGATGTCAATATCGGACCTGCAACAAAGCAGGGTGAAGAATTAATGCAGTGGGTTGTCAGAACAATACAGGAAAGTGTTGATGTTCCTTTAGCACTTGATACCAAAAATATGAGTGCAATGGAAGCAGGGCTATCAGTTCACAAAGGTACGGCAATGATTAATTCTGTAACAGGTGATCAGGATAAACTTGATATTTTAATGCCCATGGCAAAAAAATATAATGCAAAGATAGTAGGGATAGCGCTAAGCGAAAAGGGTGTTCCACCTGATGTTGACAGCAGGATTGAGGTTATAATGAATATTATAAACTCGGCAATGGAACATGGAGTGCCGCTTTCAGACTTATATCTCGACCCCATTGTATTGCCGGTTGCAGTACTCCAGCAGCAGGTTCTTAACTGCATTGAAGGGTTGAAGGCATTCAAACAGTTAAAAGAACTGATGGGTCTTCCGGAAGAGCCAAAAACAATTGTAGGATTATCCAATGTATCACAATCTTCTCCACCTGAGTTGAAAAGCTTACTTAACAGTACATATCTTGTTATTCTTCTTGCCCATGGTCTTGACTGCGCAATAGTTGATCCTCTTGATGAGGAACTTATGAAAGCAGTAAAAACTTTTGATATACTTACAAACAGGATTCTTTACGCCCATTCATATCTTGAGAAATGACACTGTGCTTTGAAGTCAAATGTATCATAAATTTTATATTTATAATTACTTTAAACATTCTTTAAATTAAGAGTTAAATCCTGCTTTTTTTACAGTCATCTTATAAAGGAATTTTATTTAAAGAGCTATACGGTTAAATATTTTATCTGTAAAATTATTTTTTAAGGGGCGTTTATCTTAATGAAAATTGCTATATCAGGCAAAGGAGGAGTAGGAAAGACTACTCTTGCTGCATGTCTCTCAAAATATTATGCACAGAAAAATTATAAGGTTATTGCCGTGGATGCTGACCCTGATGCAAACCTAGCATCGGCACTCGGACTTGAACATGAAAAAGTTAAAAAAATAATTCCTCTTGTTGAGATGAAAAAATTTATTGAGGAAAGAACAGGTGCAAAACCAGGAGAGTACGGCTCTTACTTTAAATTAAATCCAAAAGTGGATGATATACCACAAAAGTTCGGAGTTGAAATTGATGGTGTAAAACTTCTTGTTGCAGGCACGATAAAGGCAGGTGGCAGCGGGTGTTACTGCCCTGAGAATGTTTTGCTTAAAAGACTTTTTAAATATCTTGTTGTAGAAAGGGATGAGATTGTAATACTTGATATGGAAGCAGGTATTGAACATCTGGGCAGGGGTACATGTGAAAATATGGATATTCTTATTGTTGTAATTGAGCCGGGACTGCGAAGTGTACAGACAGCTTACACTGTTAAAAAAATGTCATCGGATCTGGGAATAAAATCAGTATTTATAGTTATAAACAAAATAAAGTCTGAAGATGAAAAAAAACTTATTATTAAAAATCTTGAAGAGTTTGAAATACTTGGAGAACTCCCATACAGTGAGAAGGTTAGAGAATCCGACCTGAAAAATTTTTCACCCTGTATTTCTGATATTGAGTTTAAAACCGCTGTTGAAAATATTGCAGCAAGAATTAATAAATTTATTAATGGATAGCTTTCTTTAAAAATAGTCCGAATAAGTTGTTAACCTTTTATACACTGATCACATAAACCTGTAAAAACAATCTGGAATTTATCAATTTTTAGACTGCAGTTCTTTAAAATATTATCTTCAGCATTTTCTTTAAGCCTTATTTTAACTGCATTTTTCAGACATTCATTATTTGTGATAACTCTTTTACAGTTATCACAGACCATATAGACCGATGTTTCTTTTCTGCAGTCTTCTGAAAGCATGTACATTGATTTATCCATGCCAATATTTATTTTACAGATTAAATTAAGCCTTGACAGAAGCTCGAGCGTTCTGTATATAGTTGCAATACCTATACTTATGTCTGCCTTCCTGACTTTCATGAAAACACTTTCTGCGTCGAACAGCTCGAGTTTGCTGCTCAGTGCTTCTAGTATCAGTTTTCGCTGACCTGTAAATTTGTATCCAAGGTATTTTAGCTTTTTTTCAAGAATAAGCAGAAGTCCATCATAACTTTCAGGATTTTCTTTTAATACTTCGCCCATGTTTTATTTTACTCTTATTGATAGTAATAATTGTTACAATTATCAATTGTAATATATTTTTTTAATAAAAGTCAACCTAAAAATTTTTTAAGTTAGCATCTAAAATTTCGTGATAAAAAATAAATTAATGTACCAACGGATGGGTTATTTCAAAAACATACAAAGCTTTATCCCAACTTAGTCAAAGCTTGCTTAAGTTTTAAGTCTTCGCTCTCCTAAAAGAGGGACCGTGCCCTCTTAAGCCTTCAAAAGGTTTTCTCAATGACCCATCCGTTGATCCTTAAAGTTTTACTTTTATTGCTATCACGAAATTTTAGATGCTTCCATTTTTTAAAATTTTTTTATAATTTTTTTACTGACTTAATTCTGTGGTGCTGTCACTTAGAATTTTTTATTTTTCAGGTCTTAGGTTTTATCTCTTCTATGCTTTCTGCAATTTTTTCGAGGGAATCAAATACGCAGCTAATGGTTTTGTCAAGAAAATCACTCTGGGATATATTGAGATTCATATTCGACCAGTGGTAATCCAGTTCACTCTTAACAATAAATCTCTGACATTTTATATATTCTAAAAGTTTGCTCATAACAATAATTTAAGGCAGGAAATTTATTAATATTTAAAATATATTATATCAGATTTTTTTATTTTAAATAATTATTTATTGATAATCATTTTTTATAAAAATTTTTAAAAATTTATATTGACATTTAATTTTTTAAGCATATCATTCATAATGATAATCATTATCATTATCAGTTATTATAACAGGTAAATTATGGCAGGTAGTAAAATAAATTTAGATATACTTCAAAGCTGGGTAAAAAACAGAGGATTAAAATTAACATCTTCACGCAAGGTGATGCTCAGCATCATAAGTAAAGCAAAAAAAGACCTTAGTGCGGAAGATATTTTTATTCTTTCCCGTAAAAAAGATCCGGCAATTGGAATAGCAACCATTTACAGAACACTGGCATTAATGGAAAAATTCAGGATTATCCAAAAAATATACCAGGATTCTACTAAAGCATTGTACAGACTTTCCGAAGATATGCGTTTAAATAAAAAATTATATGCAGGTAAACCAATAAATCTGATAAGGGAAAATAATGGAATAAAAACTGGTGAACCGGGCGGAATTTACCCTGCTTATTCTGAATCTGTAGAAGGATTTTATCCTAAGGGAAATACTGATTTTTATCTTAATATGGAAAAAATAAACAGGATTCAAACCCAGCTTGATGACTGGGCAGTAGAATTAAAAAAAATTAAAAGAGAAAGGGAGATTGAGTTGGAAGAAATAATAAATGATTTTGGAAGAATTGATAAAATCCTTGAGAGACATGAATTTAAAAAGGATAATTTAATTCAAATGCTGATAGATTTTCAGACAGAATATAACTGGCTTCCCAGGCATGTATTATTTTATACCGGTAACAAGATAGGTGTTCCTCTTACACAGGTATACAGTATAGCTTCATTT
>Ga0194126_10012243_pt1 | contig 10889 bp, 8 predicted proteins | sample TA2KigC150mmetaG_FD_148641 | JGI IMG/M metagenome (GOLD analysis project Ga0194126, IMG submission 148641) | Freshwater microbial communities from Lake Tanganyika, Tanzania - TA2015035 Kigoma Deep Cast 150m | ecosystem: Environmental > Aquatic > Freshwater > Lake | place: Tanzania: Lake...
CGAACGCCCGTTCCAAGATCCCGTCCGTCCGCCGGTCGCGATAGTGCACGGGGTTGCCCAGCAGCTCATCGTTGGCGCCCAGCAATCCGAAGTCGACACCCCACGTGTCCACGCCGACTGACACGATGCGGTCACCATATTTCGCGCGCGCGGCGCGCAGGCCGTTCTTGACGTGCTCCCACTGGTTCAGCAGATCCCAGTATAGGCGGTCATTCGCCGAGATCCCGCCGTTCTCGAACCGGCACACCTCTTCCAACGAAAGTCGCCGTCCGGAGAACTCGCCCGCCACGACTCGGCCGCTGGAAGCGCCCAGATCGACCGCCAAATAGACTCGCGTACCGTTCGACATGATCACGCACTCTCCCACCGCCGCGCCAAGAAAGTTATGGTCTCGCTGCCGGCACACCGCGATGGCCGTGACAACCGGCCGGGCGAGAACCCAAAACCTGATCGATCGTGACGCACAAGCCAAGTGTCGTCAAGTACCTTCGAGCCGAATCAAAGGGGTCAGGCCTAGGCCTGACCCCTTTGATTCCTAGATTCGATCCAGCGACTGGCGCCAGCGGCGGGGGACGCCGCGATAGGCGGCCCGGTAGGTGGTTTCCAGCGGGACGTTGACGTACACCTCAAGGTCGAGGAACAACGGCATTGGGATCAGCTCGCGCCCCACGGCCGTCGGTTCGACGTAGGCACGCTTGACCGGCCCGGCCGAATACGCAGCCAAAGTCAGCGGCTCATCGGGTGGCAACTGAGCCGCGTCGTCGCTGAATTCGCCCCAGATCAAGGCATGGACGCCGTGCGGGTCGCGAGTGCCCGGGGGAAAGAGATCGACAATCAACAGATGGTAGCCTTGATACAGCACCTCGACCGCTTTCTCGACAAACGAACGCATTGCATGGCGAGACGATTTGTTGCCCGGCGACACGATCTCCAACAGAGCTACGATTCGGTCGCCACTGACGTGACGGATCACGAGGGTGCGGCGTTTCAAGACATAATCGTTCATTTCCGCCTCGGCGCGAATGCGCGTCCGAGGCGGCATCATGGCGACCGTCATGGCCTGGTCAGTGGAAGAGCGGTCGGTGCCGGACTCCGTTTCCTGCGTCTCTTGTAGCGTAAGCACGTCCGGCCCGAGCGGCCCGGCAATCTGCTCGGCCTGCGCGTAGTAATCCGCCGGCAGCAGGCCGTCGTTCAACACACTGCGGAGCTCGGCAATCCAGGCCAGTTGGAAGTCGTGCCAGGTTCCGGCCGACGCCCGCGTCCAGTCATGAACCGGCATGGGAGACCTCCGTCCAACGATCGCGGCAAACAACCAGCGTTTGCATTCTACCCCGCGCGAGGACCGCCGGACACGGGTCAGGTCAAATCGGAGAGCGGTCCGGTGCTGTCGCCGAGCGAGTCCACGGCGGCTCCCGCGATCCGACTCATCGCCAGGTACAAATTGTTCAGCGGCGTGTCTTTGGGGTAGCGGCGAACCCGCCCGGTCGCGATCTGGCCGCCGCCGCTGCCCGCCAACACGATCGGCAGATCGTGATGCGTGTGGGCGTTGCCGTCCGCCAGACCGCTGCCGTACAGCACCAGGCAGTTGTCCAACAGAGATCGCTCGCCCTCCTCGATGGAGGCCAGTTTGCTGAGGAAGTATTCGAAGAGCGAGACATGATGCTGGTCGATCTTGCTGATCTGCTCCATTTTCTCCGGGTCATTCTGATGGTGCGACAGACTGTGATGGCCTCCGGTGACCCCGATCGACGGGAAACTGCGGTTGCTGCCCTCGTTGGCAAGCATGAACGTGCACACGCGCGTGCTGTCGGTTTGGAACGTCAATGCGATGATGTCGTACATCAGCCGCACGTGCTGGTCGAAATCACTCGGAATGCCCACCGACACATCCAGGTCCGGCATGTTCGCCAACCGGGACGTCTCGCGGCTAACCCGTTGCTCCAGTTCCCGGACGCTCGTCAGGTACTCGTCCAGCTTGCGTTGATCGGTGGTTCCCAGTCGGCCTCGCAGCTGGGTGGCGTCGGCGGCCACCAGATCGAGGATGCTCTTGCGGCGCCGGTTGCGTGCCGCCAGTTCCGCGGGGGAGGTCTGCGTGCCGAACAGCCTCTCGAAGGCGAGTTTCGGATTGATCTCCTTCGCCATCGGCGTGCTGGCCGTCTTCCAGGAGATGTTGTTGGAGTACGCGCAGCTATAGCCGGAGTCGCAGTTGCCGCTGTTCCGCCCGGGATCGATGCCGAGTTCCAGGGACGGGAACTTAGTGAGGTGGCCGATCAGCTGGGCGGCCGCCTGATCGATCGACACGCCGACCTTGATGTCCGCTCCCGCCGTCTTAAAGGGCTGGGCGCCGGTCAAGAAGGACGCCGCGCTGCGGGCGTGGTCGCCGGCCCCGTCTCCGTTCGCTCGGCCGTGATGTTGCGTGAGCCCCGTGAAGATCGTCAGGCGGTCCTTGTGCGGTTGCAGCGGCGAGAGTGTGGGCGAGAGCGTCCAGTTCGTGTCGTCACCTTCCGGTTTCCACTTCGGCATGATGGCGCCGTTGGGGAAGCAGACGAATGCCATGCGGACAGGCGCGCTCGGGGTGTCCGCGCCGGATGCTCGTGCGGCCATGGCGTCCAGCATCGGCAATGCCATCGCCACGCCGGTTCCCTTCAGAAACGTGCGCCGTTCCATTCTGCAATTTCGTGTCATCTCTTCTCTCCCCCCTCACCTCTTCTGTTGAGAAACGGTTGGCTGTGAACGATCCCGCCGACGAGTGCGGAGAACCGGTAGTCGTTGGCCCTCAGTCTTGTCGCGATCTTGTCGACGGCGCGTGAATCGGCGACTTCCAGACCGCGTCCCAGTGCGTAGGTCAGCATCTTTCGCGTGACGAGTTCGGCGAAATCGTCCTTATTCCGTTTGAGAACCTGAACCAGCTCGACAGGCCCGGAAAAGGATCCCAACCCGGGCATCGTACCGCTCGCGTCCACCGGCTCGCCCTCGGACTCCTCGCGCCACCGGCCGATCGCGTCGAAGTTTTCGAGCCCGAACCCGAGCGGGTCCAACGTGCGATGGCACGAGGAGCAGTCGGGTGAATCTCGATGCATCTTGAGTTGCTCCCGCAGTGTCTTGGCGCCCGACGCTTTGGCGCCTTCTTCCAGCGTCGGGATGTTGGCCGGAGGCTCGGGCAGTTCCAGGCCCAACACGTTGTCGAGGATCCATTTTCCCCGCTTTACGATTGACGTTCGGTCGGGGTTCGATGTCAGTGTCAGAATGCTGGCGTGTGTCAGCACGCCGCGCCGCTGACCGGGCGGCAACATCACCTTCTGGAATCCGTCGCCGGCCGGAACGTCCCACCCGTAATGCCGCGCCAGCCGTCGGTTGACGAAGGTGAAATCGGCATCGAGGAAGTCGAGCAGGCTGCGGTCTTCCCGGAATATGGTGCGCGCGACCAGCTGCGTCTCGCGAATCATATCCATGCGGAGTTCCGGAGTGAAGGTCGGAAAACGCTTCGCGTCGGGCTGAACCTCCACCAGATTGCCGACGTTGAGCCATTGCGTTGCGAAATTCTCCGCCAGCGCGTCGGACTTCGGGTCGCTCAACATGCGTGCCAGCTGCTGATCGAGTATTTCAGTTTCGTGCAGCACGCCCTGCCCAGCCAGTTCAAACAGCCGTTCGTCGGGCATGGAACTCCACAGAAAATAGGACAGACGCGACGCCAACTCAAAGTCATTCAATGGGTGATGCGCGTTGGGGTCGTCGGGCCGCTCGTCGGTTTCGATCCGGAACAGGAAATGTGGCGAGACGAGCACGGCCTGCAGGCCGACCTGGATCCCGCGTTCGAAGGAGCTCTCCTGCTCCGCCACGGACACCGCCAGGTCGGCGACTCGCTGCAATTCCGCCGCGAGCACGGGGCGGCGGAACGCACGCGGCATCAGGCGGCTGAAGATCTCGCGCGTGGCCTCCGCGAGCGACTTGGTTTCCGACGGTTTGGTGAAGACGATGCGACGGTGCGTCTCCGGCTCGGGAGCGTCCAATGGGCCCTGTAACTCGATGTAGCGAACGCCCAGGTTGCGGTCCCGCTGTGCTGGGTCCGGCGCCTCCGGGTTGTAGTAGTCATTGACAAACGCCGCTTCGATGCGGCAGCGGCCCGCCTGCAGTGCGTGCTGCACCTCGTACGTCGCTGCCTTGCGCTGGCCCTGAATGTCGTGCACCATGACCGACTTGCCCGCGACCCGAATCTCCATTTTCGCCGGGTCCGGCCCCGCTTGATCGGCCAGCGCCTCCACCCGGATGATGTAACGGCCGGCGACCTTAACCTCGGGCTGGCAGAACACGGCTCCCGCCGTGGTTAACACGCGGAATCCGTCACTCACATCGGCTTGCCCACCGGCGCCGCCCAGTTGCTCCGCTCCGACGCGCACCTTCTGGCCGCTCATCGGTTCCACCAGAATCACGGCCTGCGCAATCTGTTCGGAGGCGTCGACATACTTCTCCAGGAGCAGCGGAGGCAGCGACAACACATCGGCGATATTGTTGAATCCGTATCCGACGTCGTCGGAAGGAAAGTCGTCGGCCGGGCGGAAGTCAATGCCCAGCAGATCGCGGACCGTGTTGTTGTACTCCAGGCGGTTGAGACGGTGGATCGTGACGCGCCCGGGGTCGTCCGGCAGCGCGGGATCGAGCTGGTACAGCTTCCGGTCCAGCCAGTCGAGAAGGAGCTGCCGTTGTTGGTCGGTCAGTCGAGGCTCGTAATCCTCTGGCGGCATCCCGTCGATGCGCAGCTGCTTGTAGACATTCTCCCACACCTTGCGACTGGCCAGCACCTGGTCGGCGCTGCGGAAGCCGGCCAACGACAACCCGGCTTCCGGCTCGTCCTCACCGTGGCAGTCGAGACAGACGGCTTCGATCGCCGGCAAGACGTGTGTCTTGAACTCCGCGTCCGATGCCGGCTTCCCAGACTGTTGCTGCTCGGTGGCCGACAGGTCGGCCACAGGCTTGGCAGCGCCAATCGCGATAACAATGCCGATCGCGGCGCAGAATCTCCAGGCCGTCCCACGTCTCGAACCGTTACCGTATTGTGCCCGACGTCGTTTGAAACCGATCATCGTTTTTCCTTTGCGTCCAAAGGCGCCCGGAAGCGGAAACACGGTCATCCGTTGGCGTCGAGCAGCGCGGAATCGTGTCGCTCAACTCAAGACCATTGCCATAGGGCCATATTAGCTCATCGCGGCTCCGCTCTAAAGCAGGCCACGCACGAACTCCGGCCATGGGCAGGGTTTGTTCAAGGGATCACGCCGCTGGCCGCGCTTGGTTCTGCCTGCGCGTTCGATCCTTCGGATGCACCCGATCTTTCGGTTTCGCGCCAGTAGTCGGGCAGGCCGGGTTTCGTGTCGCGGAGGATTTGGAGAATGGCCTCGCGGTCCGCGCGCGACAAGTGGCGGAAGCGCTCGCTGTCATCGGACCCTGACAACACTTCCCAAAGCCGGCGGTAGACATACTCCTTTGCCGCGTCCGGCAGTCCGTCAAAGGCCTCGGAGTAGATCAGGTAGCTGCAGGGATAACGGAACATGCGGCGCTGCAGATCGAAATCGCGGAGCGACCGTCTGGCACGATCCCGAGGGCCGCGGGCAGCAAACTCGTCGGCGAATTCCGTGGTGCCGCGAATCGGTGCCGTCAATGCGGCCTCGTCGCAAAACAAGAGACATTCCACCACCGGCTCGCCGGCCCCCTGGATCCTGCGAACGGTGGAGTCGGATCGGTAGTCCTTCGGCCGTTCGAGCATCTGGTTCATCAATTCGGCATCCCGCAGCGTCACGCGAGTGAGGTAATTCGCCCGCGTGATCAGGTTGTGCATCATCGCCTGATGTTCCAGGACCATCAGCGCCACGATGTCGCTGTGGCTCGCGACGTATCGAGAGGAGTCAAACAGACCGTTCAAGTCTTTCTTGTTGGCGCCCTGTTCCAGATCGAGACGCGCGACATCGTCGGCCGTCCGCACGCAAAGGTTTCCGAGGTGCCGTTGCGCACCGTGTTCTCCAGTCACATACCACCCTCCCCATCGCTGTTGGAACGGACTGGTGTGATCGGTCAGAAACGAGCCCGCCGTCAGAATCGGGTGTCCGTTGGGATCGGGGTAGACGGAGCGAACGAGGTGGCCCGGCATGTCCCGTGTCAGGGCCGATCCATGGCACTGCAGGCAGTTGCCAGTCTCCCGCACGAACTTCGGTTTGTCGGAGACTTCCTGCCGCAGCGTGTAGAAGTTCACGCCGAGGTTCGGGTCGACCGCGGAGATTTCAACCACGTCACCGCCCGGCACCACACCCAGATAGACAGTGTCCGAGAAGTACAAGGCGCGCGGCAATTCAGGACTGATCCGCCGCTGTTGAAAACTGGTCTTGGAGAAAACGAGTACTTGCGAACTCCGCGACACGCTCAGTTGGGCAAGCAGGGCCTTGAGGTACCCGTGTTGCGAATCGTACTCGAGAGAGACGTTGCCGGCGTCGATCTGCTCCTGCAGACGCGCGACGCAGTCGACCGTGCGGGCGCTGCTGTAGTTGATGGGCGGTTGCTCGAACGCAACTTGCGCGTTGAGCCCGTTTGGCAGCAGCAACAAGAGAAACAGCGTTTGCCAGAAACGTCGGCGAGCCGACTCTTCGCGGAGCTGCAAGTGGCTCGTCGTGCGCGGGCGGAGTGATTCGGTCATGACGTGTTCTCGTGTTCTCGCGGTGGATGAGACTGTTTGCGTGACGGCTCCCGCGTTCGCGGCATGTGGCCCGTGGCGAGCGTGGTGGCGCGCACGATCAGCGAGCAGGCTGTTGTCGGGCTCACGGCCGGTCCTCCTCGCCCGCCGGTTTCTGCGGGATCACGTCCGCGAACAGGGTCTCCAGTTCCCGCCGATGTTCACCCGTGGCCGTGTGGATGATCACGGCTCGATTCCGGCCGGCGGTCTCGACTTTCCTCACGCCGTAGCCGAGCCCTTTCAGCCGTAGCCGGACCTTCGACGCGCCCAGTTCCACAAACAGCTTCTCGCCTCGGATCTTCTTCATCGCATGCCTCGCGATAACCAGGGCAGACGCCTTTGGCCGTCGAGACCGCGTTCCCACGAGACGAGCTGTTGGGAAGGGCTGCGACGGTGGGTCTTCAATCGTTCCACAGGTAAGCCACCAGCGGGCGGAAGTCGCGATAGTCGGGGATGACGAGATCCGCTCCCACGCCGATCAGCCGATCGCGCTTCCACAAGTCGGGGCGGCCGCTGCGTTCGGCTTCGTCACTGGCCACGGCGACCGCCACACCGCCAGCCGCCTTGACGTTCTGGATCTCCACATAACCGTCGCCGAAGCCCAACAGCGTCGAGCCGTCGACGCGGTTCGTTGCCAGGATGCGCTCGATCACCTTGGCCTTCGAGTAGCTCTCGTAGTCATCCGGCGCGCCGTAGATGCGTGGGCCGAAATACTCCTCGAGCCGCAACAGGCGGGCCTCCTCCAGTACGTAGGATGCGTCCGTGCCGCTGGCCAGGTACAGCGTCGCGCCGCGCCGACGCAGCTCGCCGAGCAGTTCGAACGAGTACGGTACGAGCATGAGTTCGGGCGGTTGCTGTCCCGACCGCAATCGCTCGCGCCGCTCGGCGATTCGCTCCATGAGCCTGTCGTGGTATCGGCGCTTGTAGACCAGGGGCTCCTCGGGCTCCCCGCCCCGCAAACGTACCTCCTCGGCCAGCCGGATCATCTGGTAGATCGTCTGCTTGCCGTTCAATTGCATCACGAATTCGCGGGCGAGCCTGGAGAGGGACTCGGCCGACTCCCGCGTGCCCGTGCCCTGCAACACCTCCACCATCATCGGGACCATCACCTCGGGCCAGCCTTCTCGGATCAGGCTGAGCGTGCCGTCGAAATCGAACAGGACGTGCTGAGGTGGTGGCCGATGTCCGAGCGGCGAGATGACTTCGATGTTCGTGCCTGGAAGGAGACTGGTTGATTCGACCGCGTGCACGGTGCGCCGATAGTCTGCCTCGTGCCATTTCGAACTCATGTCGGACGACTTCCGGGAAACGCCTTGCTTCGGATCTTCTCTTCGTACCCGAGTTCACGCCGCATTTGGGGCAATGGCGAGCCGCCAGCGTGAGCTGGCCGGGTTGAGGCGGGCACCCGCTTCCACCGGGCGGGCTCACGCTCGCCGCTCGCCCTGCAGAGTGTAACACAGTTGATGCCGGCCCGCGAGACAAACCGCCGGCCAAAACGGCAAACGTCGAGCACCGGATTGCATCGGATCGTCCGGCGGGCAGCCGCTCTTGTCTCGGCGTCGCCCATGGAGTCAAATGGCCGAGGGCGGTCAGGTTATTTTGAACGGCGAGCCTGGGAGGGCAAATCCATGTTTGAGACGTTCGTACGGCGACTGGTGGCGGCAGCGATCATCGGTGCACTCGGCGTCCTTCCGTGCGCGTCCGCGAGTGCGCGGCAGGGCGGCGGCGAAGACCCGAAGCTGGAGAAGCAGGAGGCCGAGAAGGAGAAACCGGGCGAGCAGAAACTCGACCCACAAAAAGCCATGGACGAAGTCCGAGAGCTACTCCAGGCCGGTGAACCAGACAAGGCGCTCGCGAAAATTGAAGCACTGGTGAAACAGCAACCGGAGAACCGCAACGCCCGCCTGATCGCAGCTCAGCTGAATCACGTGGTCGGCATGGAAATCGCGCAGAACGAGAAACGCGAGGACGCGAACAAGTACCTGTTCGCCTGCGCGGCCCACATGCGAGTCGTGCACAAACAGGCGGAAGGGAAGCTCGAATCTCGGATCGCCGACCTCTACGCGACGGCCATCTACAATGAAGCGTGCAGCCTGGCGGTTGAGGGCAAAAAGGAGAAGGCACTGCAAGTGCTGGAGGAGTCGATCGACGCCGGTTTCGACGAGTTGGAAGTGCTGGAGAAGGACGAGGACTTCAAATCGGTGGCCGGCGAGGCGAAGTTCAAGGAGCTCGTCGAAAAACTCAAGAGCAAGATCGAACTGAAAAAGAAAATCGAGAAACTGCCGCGCGTCGACGTCTGATCAGCCAGCGAGCGGCGGGCGGGCATCTTGCAGCGCGGCTGACGCGCGCGACGGCGGAGGTCAAGGCGCCGGATTTCGCGGTCCTGATGTATCCGTCCTACTTGGAGAAAGACGGCGCGGTGCTCGATGAAGTCGTCCCGGTGAAGACCCCTGCCTTCGTGTATGTCGCGGGCGACGATCGATACGCACCGAGTGCCGTCGCGTATGCCGAAGCATGTCGGCAAGCCGGGGTCCCGTGCGATTTCGCCAAGACGGAGCGCGGTGGCCATGGGTTTGGCCTCAAACCGGTTCTGCCACCCGACGTAAAGGACTGGCCCGACAAGCTGCGCGCCTTCCTCGATGGTTTGAAATGAGCCGCGCCTCAACTGCCGGCCTCGATATGCCAAGACGCCATTGGTAGGCACCACGCCCAAAGCAACGCTGTCCGCCGCGCCAGACATCCACGTCGCTTGTGGTACCGCTTTGGTGCCGCCGGCATCTGCGTGTGCCGCCGACTGTTATGAGAGCACGGTGAACATGCCCATGAGATTTCGAACAAGAGGCACCATCGTTCTGGGCCTGCTGCTGTCCGCAGTGGCGTGGGGCCAGGATGCATTCTCAGAGACGAGGGAAAAGACGCCCCTTCTGTGGCCGGCATCCTTGGAGCAATACCATAAGCGGTTTGAACAGTTCGACAAACAAGATGCCGAGAACATGCCGGCGCCCGGGTGCGCGGTCTTCGCGGGCAGTTCCAGCATCACCGGCTGGACGCTCATTCCGGAGGATTTCAAGGACATCAACGCCATCAATCGCGGATTTGGCGGCGCCATCATACCCCAGTGGCTCTTGATGGTTGACCGATACATTATCCGCTACAAGCCCGCCAAGGTCGTGTTCTACTGCGGCGAAAACGATATCGCGAGGAAACACGCTCCCGAGAAGGTGCGCGACGACCTCGAAGAGTTCATGGATCGAATCCACACCGCTCTGCCGGAAACGGAAGTCTACTTCATCAGCCTGAAACCGAGCCCATCCCGCTGGGAACTCTGGCCGACCATGACCGAAGCCAACAAGCTCTGCAAGGAGCTCTGCGACCGTCTGCCTCACGCCACGTATGTCGATGTGTCGGAGGGTATGTTTGGAGAAAACGACGAGCCGCGTAAGGACATCTTCCGGGACGACAATCTGCACATGAACCGGACCGGCTATACGGAAATCTGGATTCCCCAAATTCGCAAGGCGCTTGCGGGTGAATGCCCGGCGGGCGACGTAGTCGCGCCGGTGAATGAGCGCGCCGAGCCCGCCCGGTTGAACCTGGTGCCCGCGACAACCGGGCCAGCTCACGCCGGCGGCTCGCCCCGGGCGGCTTACGTTGCCGGCTCACCTTTGGTAGGATTCGCGTCGTTTAAAAAGGAGATGCCACTCATGAAACTCGCCAGATGGAATCACTGGTTGCGTTGTGCGACGGCGGCACTGGTCGCCGGCCTCGCGGAGATGGGCAATCCGGGTGCACTCGCATGTGCCGGGGAGCCGGTGGTGCGTGTGGAGGTGGCCGAGGAGAGTCCCGTCGTGACGTTCCTGAGTTGGGACACGGAGGGCGGCGATCGCGCGCAGCGCAATCTGCTGCGATCTGGCCAGGGGGTTTCCGTATTCGTGCGAGTTGGCGGGCAATGGTTGTCAACTGCGACTCTGCCGGTGCGGATCGTGCGGCCCGATCCCGCTACGACACAGCTATTCCTGACGGTGGGCGATGGAACGGACCTCGCGTGGGATCTGCACGCGGCGGCGGATTCGCTCACGATGACGTTTCGGGCAGCGGGTGCACGGCCGGAAGTAGTCGAGGCGATTGAAATTCGGTTTCCGTTTGATCCGGGGGTCACGCCGACGACGGTGCT
>Ga0194126_10012244_pt1 | contig 10887 bp, 9 predicted proteins | sample TA2KigC150mmetaG_FD_148641 | JGI IMG/M metagenome (GOLD analysis project Ga0194126, IMG submission 148641) | Freshwater microbial communities from Lake Tanganyika, Tanzania - TA2015035 Kigoma Deep Cast 150m | ecosystem: Environmental > Aquatic > Freshwater > Lake | place: Tanzania: Lake...
CACGCGACGACGACGACGCGGGCGACACAGACGAGACTGAAATTCAACGCGAGCTCTACGAATATCTGGGCTGGTTGCTCGAGTGGTGCGTGATGGCGCAAAGCGAGCCGACCTGATTCTTGTGGATTTCCAACCGTTATAAAATTACCCACATATGGTGGTGCCAGGAATTAACGTAGCCTTTGTCTACCCCAATCTGAAGAACTGTAAATCAACATTTTCGTGACTCGGAATGGATAATCCGCGATTAGCTTGGTTACCTCGCACACTTGAACTGAAAATCACTGGCCTCATCCTATGTACCTGATATAGCGACAGCGTTCTTTGCTGAAGTATCATCTTTTTATGAATCAAAGTTACGCAAGTGATCATCAGATTTATGCCATACCAATTGGCAACCAGACAGAAATCATCCGACGCTTAGTTTTAGACGGGTACGTATTGATTCAAGGTGCAGTCAAGCCGACCGTAATTCACTCTTCCAACGAGATGATTCAGCTTGCGCTCGAAGAGCTGATTTCCTACAGCAAGAATCAATCTCTCGAGCTCGACTACAATGGTTTTGCGGTATCAATTCTGGAGGAATTTGCACGAACTTATGAATATCAATGCCTTACCTCGGACGAGAAACTTCTTGATCTACTGGCATGTTTTCTTGGGCCCGACATTGGCATTCTCGGTTACGACGCACTATGGATTAATGCCCCTAGCGACTCGGATCCGGTCTTATTGAAAAATCAACATGTCGACGCTTGGACTGGCACTTCGGTAAATTCTCTCTTTGTTAAATTCTTTTTCACTGATGTTGACAAGTACAACGGCGTGTGTGTGTCTCCAGGTAGCCATCTTCAAGGTTTGATTCCAGTTCGCAATCGTGGGATCGATCCATCGACAAGAGCTTGGTTTGATGACCTTAACTTAGATACAGCAGCACGCGGCGACGTCTTGATTTGGCATCCACTATTGGTGCACTCAACTGCCGGACACAGCCCTACTGCATTACGAATTTCAATGACCTCTCGTTACACGAGTACCGAAAGTTCATTCTCCTCTCAGGAACGGGCTCTGGGTATTCGCCCTTTAAGGGTCGGACCCTTAAATCAGGTGCTACGCATAATCGGCAGTGATCATTTGCTCCCATTCCGAACCTACGGAGGACATGTTGGAATCGACCGCCGAATGTCGGGAATCTACCGATATGGAAATTTTGAGAAGGACTTGGATTACCGACATCTAATCAAAAAATACTTTTAGGGGAAGTTCACCAAAAATTCATCATAAAAAGTTAATATGGGCCGGATTGGGCCCAAGATGTTGCTTAGGTAGCGGAAGTCCGAGTTCAATCATGTCAAAAAGAGTTTCATTTACTTTGTCTTGAAGGCATAGAGTTGCACATTCCTTGCGGGGATCAAAGTTTCCGGATCTCAAATGACCCATAACTTCAGAATACTCCGGGCTTGCCCAGATATCTTTGAAACGTCGTTCGGAAATACAACCAATGTGATAGCGCTTGTAATCGTTGTGGAAAAAAGAACCGCATGGTGCGACAATCCCAGTACCCGACATCTGGAGAAAAAGGGGAGGGCCGAAACATTTGGAATAAGCGCGATCACGACCAGTTCGCATCTTTGACCACTTTGCTTGAACCGAATAGCGCTCGGTGGACAGGGCTTCGGCCGTTCTCAATAGTTCCATCGCAAGTTCTGATCGATACCATGCGTAGTCAACGCCCAACCGCCCATTCTCGTCATCCGAGCAATGTTTGATTACAAAATAATCCACTCCTAATTCACGACCTAGAAGTGCGAGGGGTATCACCTGATCTGCGTATTCTGGCATCAGCACCATCTGCAAACCGATGGTTGTCAAACTTCCAGATTTTTTCTTTAGTCTTACTAGCTTTTGAATCTTGTCACAAACTACCTCAAAATTTCGAGGAGCAGTACCCATGATTCTTGAATACGCTTCAGCTTCTCCCGCGTTGAAGTTGATTCGAATATACGTAAGGGCCTTGAGGAGCAACTCAAACTCGGTTTCCACGAGCTTGAGGCCGTTTGTCCCGATCGAAATGTCGATACCGTTCGAACGTGCCTTGGCGATAAAACGATAGACATCAGGGTTCTCAGTACTCTCACCGTCGCTTACGAGGCTTATTGCGCGAACTCCTTCACCTGGCTTGTGTCCTATTTCTACACAGTCGTCCAAGAAATCCGAATATGTTGCCCAAGGAACAGGTGCGGTTGGATTCTGTTGTAGTCCTGCGTAGCAGAAAGTGCACGCATAACTGCACTTCTGAGTCAATGCCATATCGATTGTTACAGGTGCGATTCGTAACCCCTGTCTCCACGCCTCTACGCGTTCGGCGTGATAACTCAGCTTGTTGGTGTCAAGATTAAAAGTTTGCCGCGAATTTACAGAAAAATTGACAAGTTCCCGGAGCGATACATCTTGAATCTGGGTTCGAATCCGTCCGATAAGTTCAGTATCACGCAACTTGCGATTCGAAATAGTCACGAGTTGACTAGACATATATCATTACGACTCCAAGTCTAAAGCTACGCACCCAATATCACCTATCCGCCACATGTCTGATATTACCAAAGAAAACAGAAATCCGTTCCATGCTCAACTTGAGGAACTCAAAATCACACATGCCTTGATCGCGATGGAGATTGAGGGATTCAACGATTTGATCAATCTCACCAACTACGACCGATTGATTGGCTTCAGTAGATGATTGCCTACCGCTTCTTGCTTCCAAAAATTCAGAGTAGCTAATTATTGGACGATGGAGGAAGGCTTTCTTCGCCAACATCTGTGATCTGGGGTCTTCACCATCGCGAACACGCTTGATATAGTTTTCGACACTACCAAGACATATTAGGTACTGATAATCAAGTTGCTCAATGTTCGACATCTATAAAACCATTTCCTAATTTGGAATGTTTGCAAGAACAGCTTCCATCCATTCACCCATAAAATCATAGTGGGGAGATGAAATGATATTCCCGTCTATTTCAACAGGTGATCTTGAATATTTTCCTCCAGCATTCTCCACATCAATCTTCAGGGAGTAATACGCTGCGATAACTCGACCTCTCACCAATCCCGCAGATATAAGCAATTGTGCCCCATGACAAATTGAAGCAATCGGTTTGTTCAACTCACCCCACCCTGCAATGCACTCGATAGCTCTCTCATCCTGTCGAAGTTTTTCCAGAGACTTCACACCACCAGGTAACACCAACAAGTCATAGGAATATTTTTTCGGCTCAGGCTGAGCATGAAAATCTTCCCAAAGAGATTCGCAAGGCATATTTACGCCAAGAATTCCGTAAATTCGACCTTTGTCATCTCTGGAATCCGCAACTGTTTCAACGTGAAAGCCGGCACCCTTCAACCTGTAATAGGGGTACACAAGCTCTTGGTCCTGAAAACCGTTCCAGGTGAAGATAAGTGCTGACTTGCTCTTGGCCATGACAACAAGGATAGGCGATCACCCGAGTATTGGATGATTGTGGAGCGCTGGGTTACTAACGGGCACGTTTGCCTTCGTCGAGTATATTCAATAGTTCATTTTGGTCTAGGAACGGCCACATGTCCTCTAGCCGCGAAGGGAGTATGCGGCCGTCGGGCAATCGTCTTGAAATCAATCTCGGTCCCTGCAATTGTTCGGGACTCATTTGTACATCCACGATCAACGGACCAGAGGTTTTTTCAAGTTCTTCGAATATCTTGTCCACCGCGTGCTCATTATCGCGAATTGAAGTCGAAGGAAGACCAAATGCAGTAGCAATCATTAGAAAGTCGGGAAAGGTGATTCCAGAGTCCGAATTGACTCCAGTCAGTCGTCCATCTAGCAAATTCTCCTGAGTTTGCCTAATGGTCAAGTAACCCTTGTTGTTATAGATCACGACAACAACTGGAAGGTTTAGATAACGGAGAGTTGCGAGTTCTTGAAGATTCATCATTAGTCCACCGTCCCCAGTCAAGCAATAGACCCGTCCCCTTCGACCGAGTGCTGCCCCAATCGCAGCCGGAAGACCCCAACCCATCGGCGCGAAACCAGTATTGGTGATGACTCGAACACCCTCTCCAACGAACAAGGCCTGATAAGTACTTTGGTAAGCGAGTCCCATGTCAGTCACGACAGTGTCGCCGGGTTGCAGGCGATCACTCAGTTGTCTCACGAAATTGTATGAGTTGACAGAAATCGAGTTGACTTCCCTCACTATCTCCTGAAGATCGAATTTTTTGCGAAGTTTGGTACAGAATCTGAACCACTGCGACTCGCTGAACCCGTAGTCGCCTAGCTCTGGCAAAAAGGTTGACAAGAACTCGTGGGCGTCAGACTCAATTTTCAAGTCAAGCCTTAACGACGTCTTATTGAGCTCAAGTGGGTCGATGTCAACCATTGCGACGAAAGCATCGCGCGCAAAATCCTGTGAGTCATATCCAGTTTGCCCAAATGACAATCGAGAGCCAACAACCAGTAGGAAATCGCTCGCTTGAATAGCGAGGTTGGCTGCCCGATTACCGAACAAACCCGGGAATCCCACATACCCGCGATAATCGTGTGGAACCAAGTCCAACGCATTATGTGTCAGCATGAACGGGAGATAACGACCTTTGAGCCATTTTGCGGTCAACTCATGGGCGCCAGCAAGTCGGACTCCCTGACCCAGGAGAAGTAGCGGTCGACTCGAGCTCAAAAGGCGATTCTTAACTTCTGCGACCTTGGAGAACCAGTCTTCACCTTGACAAGCCAATGGAATTCTACTTCTACTCCTGGAGTGAACGAACCTAATCTGACGTGACGGAACATAACGATCACACTCACTGTGCTGGATATCAACGGGAATCTCTAACCATGCCGGGCCAGGACGGTCTGACAGCATGCAGCTAATAGCTTCATCAAATGTCTCGCGGTAACGGCTGGGGTCAAGAAGCACTTCTGAAAACTTTGTGTACTTCTCGATCATTGAAACAACATCAAATTCCTGAACTCCAAGTTGCCTTAATCCTTTTCCATGAGACCTCTGGCTGCTAAAGGATTGACCGGATACAAAGAGAACCGGAACTGAGTCCATTAACGCACACAATTGACCAGTAACTGCATTACTTGCTCCTGGTCCTAAAGTCACCAAGCAAACTCCGATATTGGAAGTTGCTCTCGCATAGGCCTCGGCTCCATAAGCTGCGGCCTGTTCATGGTGACAGTAGACTAAGGATGGCTGATGAGCACGATAGATCGCATCATTGAGGTGAATCGACCCTCCACCCGTCACACTGAAGACATGGCCAACACCCAACGCACTCAAATCCTTAGCTAGTGCGTCAGCAATTCTCATAGATGTCCCAATGGATCTCACTCAATCCATTACATTAAGTGGATCTTGAATCCACGAACCATCAAGTGCAACCCGATATCTCGGCCTAGGGCTGATGTCTAGATCCATTCCAAACGCTAACTCACAAATTGTCAAGCCTGGACGCTGCCAAAACTCGTTAGACGAAATCTGGTCTAGATCATTTGGCAGACGCAACCCTAGATGATTTACTGAAGGAAGAAGTCCAATTCTCGAGGATTGTCTCTCAATTTCTAGCAATTGAAGTCCTGTAAGTGGATATAGATAGCCCTTCGCAAGTGTCCATGATGAGTAATGCGTCATCTCGAAAGCGAAAATGTGGACACGGCGGTGGCGAGGAAGCGAATTCATGATGCGATCAATCAAGTCGAGATCTTTCAGGAGCGCCGACGTTGAGGTAACTGCGATAATTGGTCTTGAAAAACCGCTATTGGCAACACCAACCAATGCAGGAATTGCAAAGAAAGGACTTGTCTGACCAGACGGCAAGATGATCCGCTGATTCCCCTTTGTCTCAAAAACTTGATTGACAACATGGACAATATGACCACCATCTATCAAGATTGTGCATTCGTCCGGAAATGCTCGAGAGAGTGCATTTATGCTGTCACGTAGATTCCAATCGCCGTACCCATCTATCCGGTCACCCCTCAACTTCGCCAACTCCTGATTCTTCAACTGAATACAGGTTTCAATCCAACCGGTCTTTGATGTGAGCTTGACTTTGGAGATTGACTTTTCAATATTGGGCACTATGGTCCTGAGGTCCTCCTTGAAAACTTTCAGATTCTTCAACCCGTAACCTTGATTTTCGGTATCAAGTTCAAGAGAAACAGCACACTTTAAAACGTCTGGGGCAAAAACCCTTGGATTTCTTCCAATAAACGACTCGCCGAGTCGACAACCGAGGAAAAGGATGTAATCGGACTTATACAGTAGTTCATTTGCAAACTTCTGTCCATAAGCACCTGGACGACCGGCGGCCAAGGAGTCCCAATCCGACTGTAGATCTAGAGCTGACCTGGTTCTCTGGCATGGCACTCCCAGGGACTTCACCATGCGGTCTATCAATTGTTTGTCAACGCTTGACCGCAGTCCGCCTCCAAGTACGATTAGCGGTTTTTCAGATTTAGAAAGTCCAAGTACTATCGAATCAGTTATCTGCTGAAGGCGACTTGATTTCACAGATTCAGAAAAATCCGTACTTTTCATGGTGCCGCGTTATCTCTCATGTTGCTTGGTTGACACTATTCGAGTTAACTCAGAACGATCGACCTCAATCAACACAGGCCCCTTTGGGGTTGACCCTGCAAGTCTGGCTGCATTCGAAATTGATAGGTCTTGTGATGAATCAAATGTGTTTGCGGAAACCCGACAGACTAGTTTCACTAAACTTCCAAACAAAGCCGAACCATCAATCGATTTGTTAGACCCTTTTGATTGTTTCAACTTTCCATCTTGACCTAATACGTTTGCGAGTGTTGATGATGTTGACACCAGAACCAAAGGAACTGAATCAAGCCAACAATCAAGCACAACTGGCACCATTGACACAAGACCGAAAGCACTACCTGGTAGAAGAGCTGTAGGCGTCCCACCAAATCTAGCTAGCCCTTGCGCAGCATTACCTGCTTGCCGGTCGTCCATAAAGATTCGAAGTCGCAACGCCTCATGTCTCGCTACTGATTCGATTAAATGTCCGTTCGAGTCCCCAACAGAGACGAATACATCCTTTACGCCAGCCTCTACGAGAGAATTTGCTACCACATAGGAAAGGGGACGCTGAGTGTTCCTCCAAGATATTCCTAGAACTGCCCCACCAAACTGTATCCGGTTTGCATTTTCAATTACTCCGTGAATTGCAGTACCGAGTACGATTGACATTCCTTTTGTCATTGACACTAAAACGTCAAACTCCTCCAACATCTCACCTACGAACTTCTCATTGTCCCCCGAGAAGAACTTGAGGGATACATCTCCAACAAACTTTTCTACAACCTCGAGTGCCCCAAGACCATCACTACGAATCCAGTCGTGATTAATCAAGTCCTCTTGAAGGATTTCAACCTGCTCATAGCCGCTTCCAACCCGACCATAGTCGTCCTTCAATCTGAGCAAATCAAACTTGTCGTTTGGCGTCTCGAACTCCAAGACAAACGCGTCTGACCCACTGACATTCGATGTCCGATGAAATGCACCAGCTTCGATCTCAATGACAGATCCCGCAGAGTGCAACTCCTTGATGTCGATACTCTCAATGACTACTTCACCTTCAAGAACTATGAGTACGGTCCTCTTCTTAGGATGGCAGTGAAGCGACGTTGATCGTCCACTTTTGATGTTCAGAAACCACACAGCTACATCTAAGTTGCTCGCGAGCAAGTATTCATAGCCCCAGGGTTTCAGGACAATTGATTTTGTAAAAATGTCATCATCTGACCTCGAATGTGATGGTTTCACCCCGGGCTGAAGCGAGTCGATAAACAGCCGGTCGTGCTCAGAACACCTAAAAATTCGCATCTATCTTTGGGCGACTTGTTTTGTACAAAATGACATATAGTCGAACTTAACATACTTCAAATTTTGGTGAGTTAGAAGTAAGAGTCTGCCCATTGACCGCTCAACTACTCCAAAAGAAATCCCGCTCACTAAACCAGATTACCGACAAACGCTGGTTCGTCTGCGATCAGTCGTAGATAATGATTCCTCGTCACAATTGATTTCTCTCCTGACCATTGAATGAATTGATCTCTGTAATCGACCTCAATGACACAAAGACGTTTCCTTTGCCCTACTTGCCTAGTTACGACTCCCAAAACGTAGAAACTTGATATCAAACGCCGCAATAGCGAGCCCCAATCAAAAAACCACAAGATATCAACCATCCATCAACGAAGTGAGTCGGCGAGTAAAAATCTGTAAATGAATGGTGATCAGTGGGGGTACGAATCAGTGGTGGTAGATTTCATATGCTTTTCCAACGAGTAAAAAATCCTTGCCCCCATCGTCTAGAGGCCTAGGACACCACCCTTTCAAGGTGGCGGCACGGGTTCGAATCCCGTTGGGGGTGCAAAGATCAGTTTCGGCGAAAGCAGAATCTGGTCCCGTGGTGAAGTTGGAGTTCACGCCGCCCTGTCAAGGCGGAGGTCGCGGGTTCAAGTCCCGTCGGGACCGCTGGGGAGTGTTCGCACTTCTCCAGGTCGGGTAGCTCAGTAGGCAGAGCATGCGCCTGAAAAGCGCAGGGTCACCGGATCGACGCCGGTCCCGACCACAATTTAATTACCCTTAACACGATGTTCAATTCGGCCGTCGAAGAGATCGACTCGACGCGTCAGTTTTTGCGCCGAAGACGCGACATTCAAGGCCTCAGGGCGCTTGCCGTCTTGCTGGTGTTGGCGTATCACGCCGGCGTGCCCGGTTTCAGCGGCGGCTACATCGGTGTCGACATTTTTTTCGTCATCTCGGGATTCTTGATCACCTCGTTGCTGATCAGGGAGCACGACTCGCGACAAAAGATCTCGCTGAAGAACTTTTATGCGCGACGAATTCGCCGCCTGTTGCCGGCGTCGGTCGTGGTCGTAATCGGCACCCTGATCGTTTCGCGAATCTGGCTCGAACCGCTGCGACTCAGAGATTTGACGCAAGACGCTCGGGCTGCCGCACTCTTTGCAACCAACTTTGTCTTCGCCGCCCGCGAGTCGGACTATTTACGCAGCACCCTTCCCGCCTCACCACTGCAGCACTATTGGTCTCTCGGCGTTGAAGAGCAGTTCTACATCTTCTTTCCCGTTCTGGTGATTTTGCTGCTCAAGACACGCCGCGATTCAAAACTGGGCCTGAACATCGGTATCGCGGCGGTCACCGTGCTTTCTCTTGTGCTCTGTGTAGCGACCACAAAAGACTCGGGACCGGCGAGTTTTTATCTGTTGCCCTATCGAGCATGGGAGTTGGGGGCCGGGGCGCTACTGGCGACCGCTCAAAGTCGGGTGGCGAAACTTGAACCCAAACTGCTGGCTGTATTTGGTTGGTTGGGTGCCGTCGCGACGATTGTCGCATCGCTCGTTTACGACGACAAGACGATTTTCCCCGGATACGCCGCGATGCTGCCCGTTTTCGCCACAGTCGCGATGATCGCCACCGGCGACAACTCGAGATTTGGCCCGAACCGAGTTTTACAACTGGAAATTTTTCAATGGATTGGCAGTCGCTCGTATTCGCTCTACCTGTGGCATTGGCCGATTTTGATCGTGGCTCGCGCTGCGGCAAAAGCCGAACTTTCGGTCAACCAGATTGCATTGTGCATGATCGCAACTTTCGCGCTTTCAGAGTTGACCTTCAGATTCGTCGAGCAGCCGATTCATCGGGTGCCGAACTTCCTGCGCGACGCCAACAGATCATTGGTTTTTGGCGCCGCATTAATCGTCGTCGGGCTTGGCGCGTCGTTCATCACCGCTCAAAACGACCAGACCAACCCGAAACCGACGGTCACCGACGAAACTCGGGCCGGCGACACGGGTGTTTCGACGACAACCACGATCTTTCAATACTCGGATCAGCAATTGAAAGACCTGCTAGGTCGCTCGCCAGGTCTGTCGCTACTTCCGCCAGATCTCGAACCATCGCTCGATGTTTTGGCCAACGACGAACCCGAGATATACAAACTCGGTTGTCACGATCACGATTTTGACCTGCCGCCTGTGTGCGTGTTCGGTGACCTCGAGGCGTCGACCTCGATCGCCCTCGTCGGTGACTCGCACGCCGCGCAGTGGTTCGAGCCCCTGAATCGCATTTCCGAACAAAGGGGTTGGCGATTGCAGACCTTCACCCGCTCTGGCTGCACGATGCTCGGCATCTCGGGTGGAACAATCGAAAAATGTCGCAAGTGGGTAGCGAATGTGGTCGCCGAAATCAACCGCGCCAAATTCTCGCTTGTCGTCGTTTCGGGTTTCACCAATCGAGAAGATCTGGTTGACGAATCACCTGATGGTTTCATCAACAACATCAACGAGATGCATGCGGCACTCACGACTTCGGGCCAGAAAGTCTTGTACATCGCCGATACTCCTGGGCCCTCGTTGCATGTGCCGATCTGCCTTTCGGCGAATACCCAGACGGTGCAAAATTGCAACTTTCTGCGTGAAACCGCTTTCAACTTTGAAACCGCCGAAATCTTGAAAGGTGTTTGGAGCAGCGAAACTTCACGATTCGTCGACCTCGCCGATTGGTTCTGCACCGAATCGGTCTGCCCCGTTGTGATCGGCAATATGGCGGTCTACCGCGATCTCACCCACATCTCGTCTGTATATGCGTTCGCACTGACCAATGTCTTGCGCGACCAGTTAGATATTTCGCTCGGCAACTGAGACGTTGCCCGATCGTCGAACCGACGCCGAAAAATTATTAAGGTTCTTCGACGACGAGGGTCAAGATCCAGTCGCCGGTGACATGGCTCTCGAGTTCGAATGTGCCGAGTTTGTCGGCGGTGAATTCGAAAACTTCTTCTTGGCCGGCCGGTGTC
>Ga0194126_10012250_pt1 | contig 10883 bp, 12 predicted proteins | sample TA2KigC150mmetaG_FD_148641 | JGI IMG/M metagenome (GOLD analysis project Ga0194126, IMG submission 148641) | Freshwater microbial communities from Lake Tanganyika, Tanzania - TA2015035 Kigoma Deep Cast 150m | ecosystem: Environmental > Aquatic > Freshwater > Lake | place: Tanzania: Lake...
CTCTGTTCGGCTTCTAGCCACCACCCTCAGCCAAAGTGGCAGACGTAGTCGACGACGTCGAGCGCTTCGATGTCGAACCGGCTGTTCGCCGCGACCGAGAACGACTCCCCGGCCGTATAGGTCTTCCACTCGGTCTCGCCGTCCAGGCGCACGCGGCACATACCACCGGTGATCTCCATCGTTTCCGGATCGCCGGTGCTGAAATTCAGCGTCGACGGCATCAGCACGCCGACCGTCTTGCGACTGCCGTCGCTCAGAATGACGGTATGGCTGACGCACTTCCCGTCGAAATAGACATTCGCCTTCTTGACTACGCTGACATGGTCGAATTGGGTCATCAGGAGCTCCGTTCGTAACGAGCACGCATTATAGCCGGGCCGGGCACGGGCAGGTTTCCCAGAGCGGCGACGGCCCGTTATGATGCAGCCCTCGCCCAGGAGCGCCTCCACGACATGTCATCCGCAGCTGAATCGGCGCAAGGCCACGCGCTCGCCAAGTTTTTCGAGCATACGGCCGTACCCCTGTCCGGAAGCGGGGGCATTCTGGCGATACGCAGCACCACGGCGGCGGGACTGACCGGCTTCGACCCGGGTCGCATCCTGTGCCTGCAGACCAACCGCACGCACGCCGACGCACTGGAACGCGCCGGATTCCGGGTCGTGACCGAGGTCTCCGGCGCCTTCGCGCTCTGTCTGATCGAAGCCACCCGCGACCGCGACGAGAACCTCCATCACATCGCTCTGGGTTGGTCGCTGCTGGCTCCGGACGGCAGGCTGGTGCTCAGTGCCGCCAATGCGCTCGGCGGCGAGTCCCTCGCCAGGCGGATCAGGGAGAGCGGCCTGACCGTTGACACCGTCTATTCGAAGGCGAAATGCCGGGTGGTCTGCGTGACGCGCACTGCAGACGGCGTCGCGGCCGGGCCGCCGCCCGAGTGGCTCGCGCTCGGCGACTATCGGGAATTGCCCAGGACGGGGCTGGTGGCCGGCCCGGGCGTCTTCTCAGCCCACACCGTCGATCCCGGCAGTCGTCTTCTGTGCGAGGCCCTGGATACGCCGCTCGTGGGCCGCGGGGCGGATTTCGGCGCCGGCTACGGCGCGCTGAGCCACCACGTGCTGGCACGGTCGGCCGGCATCCGTATGCTCGACCTCTATGAATCCGAATGGAAGGCGCTCGCCGCCGCGAAGATCAACCTGGCGCCGTGGCAGAGCCGCGTGGAACTGGGCTACCGCTGGACCGACATTACGCTGACCGCGCCGGATCGCGGCTATGACTGGATCATCATGAACCCGCCGTTCCATTCCGGAACGGCGGCGGAACCCGCGCTCGGCCAGCGGTTCATCCACGCCGCGGCGAACAGCCTCGACAGCCGCGGAACGCTCTGGATGGTGGCCAATCGCCACCTGCCCTACGAGACCGTGCTCGGGACACGATTCAAGCAGGTCGCCGACCTCGGCCAGTCGGCCGGCTACAAGGTCTACCGCGCCGCCCATCCGGTCAGCGACCGAACGGCACTGCGCTCTTCCAGGCCGCCGCCTCGTCGCGTCCGACACCGATCCGGGTAGGCGGATGAATTGACCGCGTAGCGATCCGCTACGTAGAATGCAGGTGTGACACGGCCGGACGAGCGACCGCGCCACGTTTCATCAAGGACCCAGTGCGTTCAGGCGCGTGTCCATCCAAGATTTCTTGCCGGGGGGGTCCAGCACACGGAGTTACCTGCACCGGATCGGCGCCGAGACGCCGCCGGATTCGGAGGCCGCGGAGCGGGGCGCCCTGGGCTTCGCGTGTCGACCGGGTAAATCCGTGTCTTTTTTTGCCCGCTCCGCGGCGCGCTTAAAAATCGGCTACCATTGCGGTTCGACAACCAAGCCTCCGTACCCTGATGTCTACTGAGCCCCGGACCGCTTCGGTCGAGCGCAACACGCTCGAAACGCAGATCGCCGTCCATGTGAACCTCGACGGGACTGGGTTGTCGGAACTGCGGACCGGCGTGCCTTTTCTCGAACACATGCTCGATCAAGTGGCGCGTCATGGCCTGATCGACCTGCGGGTCGCGGCGACCGGCGACCTCCAGATCGACGCGCATCACACCGTCGAAGACGTCGGCATAACCTTCGGTCAGGCCGTTAGTCGGGCACTCGGCACAAAACAGGGGATCCGCCGCTACGGACATGCCTACGTCGCGCTCGACGAGGCGCTGACCCGCGTGACCATCGACCTGTCGGGCCGATCCGGACTGTGGTACGAGGTCGCGTTTCCGCGCGCGCGAATCGGCGATTTCGACGTCGACCTGCTGCTCGAATTCTTCCGCGGCTTCGTCAATCACGCCCAGGTTACCTTGCACGTCGACAGCCTCAAGGGCACCAACGCGCACCATATCGCGGAAACGATCTTCAAGGCCTTCGGTCGCGCGCTGCGCATGGCCGCGGAACCCGACCCACGGATGCAGGGCCAGCTGCCGAGCACCAAGGGCGCTCTCTGAACCGACTCCCTACGCCGACCACCGCGCCGTCCCGGACATGTCCACCGTTGCCGTAATCGATTACGGAATGGGCAACCTCCATTCCATCGCAAAAGCCTTGCAGCACGCCGAGCCGTCGGCAACCGTCCTGGTGACACCCGACCGCGACGCGATCCTCGGAGCGGACCGTGTCGTGTTTCCGGGCGTGGGCGCAATCCGCGACTGCATGGCGGCGCTCCGGCGCCTGCACCTCGAACCGGTGATACGTGAAGCGGCGGCGGCCAAACCCTTTCTTGGAATCTGCCTGGGCATGCAGGCACTGCTCGACGAAAGCGAGGAGAACGGCGGCACCCCATGTCTTGGACTGCTCCCGGGCCGCGTCGTCCGTTTCGCGGAAGCCACGGGGAATGCGTCGGGTGGCAACCATGCGCTGAAGGTTCCGCACATGGGCTGGAACCGGGTAAACCCGCTGCGCGAACACCCGGTCTGGGACGGACTGGGCCGCGGACGCTGGTTCTATTTCGTCCACAGCTATTACGCCAAACCCGCCGACCCCGCCTGCGTTGCCGCGACGACCGACTATCCCGACCCGTTTGCTTCGGCGGTGGCGAAAGGTAACATGATTGCGGTGCAGTTCCATCCGGAGAAAAGCCAGGCCGACGGACTCCGGTTGCTGGCCAATTTCCTGCGGTGGCGGCCTGAACCCTAACCCTAACCCTGCTTTGCTCCCCCACTGAACGGCTGATCGAGGCTTAGGACACGATGTTACTGATACCGGCTATCGACCTGAAGGACGGCAAGTGCGTGCGCCTGCGCCAGGGGCGCATGGAGGACGACACGGTATTTTCCGATGACCCGGTAGCCGTAGCCGGACGCTGGGTTGCGGATGGCGCCACCCGGCTGCATCTGGTGGACCTGGACGGCGCCTTCGCCGGCGTGCCGCGCAACAGTGAAATCATCCATGCCATACGTGAGACCTACCCCGATATCGAAATCCAGGTGGGCGGGGGCATCCGCGACGAGGAGACGGTACAGGGCTATCTGAACGCCGGCGTCGACTTCGTGATCATCGGCACCAAGGCCGTCAGCGCACCGCACTTCGTCAGTGACGTGGCCGCCGAGTTTCCGAACCACATCATCGTCGGACTGGATGCCAAGAACGGCAAGGTCGCGATCGACGGCTGGTCCAAGCTGTCGCACCACGATGTCATCGATCTCGCCGAGAAGTTCGAGGACGACGGCGTCGTCGCGATCATCTACACCGACATCACGCGCGACGGCATGCTCGGCGGCGTCAATATCGAGGCAACGGGCCACCTCGCCCGCTCGATCAAGATTCCGGTCATCGCCTCGGGCGGCATCACGAACCTCGACGACATCCGGGCGCTGGGCGCCATCGCGGGCGACGGCGTAATGGGCGCGATCACCGGCCGCGCGATCTACGAGGGCACGCTCGATTTCGCGGCCGCGCGAAAGATCGCCGCCGAATACTGAGCCACCGGACCCAGGCCCGTAAACCCCGATGCTGGCGAAACGCATCATCCCCTGCCTGGACGTCGACAACGGCCGCGTCGTCAAGGGCGTCCGCTTCGTCGACATCCGCGATGCCGGCGACCCGGTCGAGATCGCTCGCCGTTACGATCGGGAAGGCGCGGATGAGCTGACCTTTCTCGACATCACCGCCAGCCATCAGGATCGCGACACCATGGTGCACGTGGTCGAACAGGTGGCCGGTGAGGTCTTCATCCCGCTGACCGTCGGCGGCGGCATACGCAAACTCGAAGACATCCGCCGGATGCTGAATGCCGGGGCCGACAAGGTCAGCATCAATACCGCGGCGGTGTTCGAGCCCGAATTCGTCAAGGCGGCGGCCGAGCGCTTCGGATCGCAATGCATCGTCGTCGCGATCGACGCCAAGTGCGTCGGCACGGACCCACTGCGCTGGGAGATCTTCACGCATGGCGGACGCAAACCGACCGGGCTGGACGCGATCGAATGGGCGCGGCGCATGGTGGACTACGGCGCCGGTGAGATCCTGCTGACCAGCATGGACCGCGATGGCACCCGCATCGGCTTCGACCTGGCGCTGACGCGCGCGATCAGCGAGGCGGTTCCGGTACCGATCATCGCCTCGGGCGGCGTCGGCACTCTGCAGCATCTGGCCGATGGCGTGCTCGAAGGCAAGGCCGATGCCGTGCTCGCCGCCAGCATTTTCCACTTCGCCGAATACACGGTCCGGGAGGCCAAGGAATACATGGCCGCGCGCGGGATCGAGGTCCGCCTGTGAGCGGGTCCTGGCTCGACGAAGTCACCTGGAACCGCGATGGCCTGGTGCCGGTGGTCGCGCAGGAGGCGGCCACCGGTGACGTGCTGATGGTGGCCTGGATGAACCGCGAGGCCCTGGCGCTGACCCTGGCTGAAGGCTATGCCGTTTACTGGTCGCGCTCGCGCAACCGCGTCTGGCGCAAGGGCGAGGAATCCGGACATCGCCAGAAGATCCACGAAATCCGCCTCGACTGCGACGGCGACACCGTGTTGCTGAAGGTCGCACAGGCCGGCGGCATCGCTTGCCACACCGGCCGTCACCATTGCTTCTTTAGGAAACTCGACGACGGCGCGTGGGAAACCGTGGATCCGGTTCTGAAGCAACCCGAGGAGATCTACCGCTCGTGACGACCGACGTATTGCGGCAACTCGCCGCCGTGCTGGAACAGCGCAAGTCGGAAGCGCCCGACAAATCCTATGTCGCCAGCCTCTACGCCAAAGGGTTGGACGGCATCCTGAAGAAGATCGGCGAGGAGGCCACCGAAACGGTCATCGCCGGCAAGGATGGCAGCCCCGACAAGATCGTCTACGAGATGGCGGACCTGTGGTTTCACTGCCTGGTGCTGCTGGCTCATCAGGGGCTGGAGCCCGCCGCGGTGCTGGGCGAACTCGAACGCCGCTTCGGCCTGTCCGGGCACGCCGAGAAAGCCGCCCGCAACCTGCCATGATCGAAACCTTCAACGGCACCGCACCCGCCCTCGGCCGGCACGTCTACATCGCCGACAGCGCAGTGGTGATCGGCGACGTCGTGCTGGGCGATGACGTGTCCGTCTGGCCGACGACAGTGATTCGCGGCGACGTCAACGCGATCCGGATCGGGGACGAAACCAACGTCCAGGACGGCTGTGTGCTGCATGTCACCCAGAAGACCGCTTCGAATCCCGACGGTCATCCGCTGATCATCGGGAGCGGCGTCACGATAGGCCATCGCGTCGTGCTGCACGGCTGCACCATCGGAGACCTGTGCCTGGTCGGCATCGGCGCAATCGTCATGGACGGGGCGGTGGTCGAGGACCGCGTCATGATCGGTGCCGGTGCCCTGGTGCCGCCGGGCAAGCGGCTCGCAAGCGGATTTCTGTATGTCGGCGCGCCGGCTCGCCAAGCGCGGCCGCTCACGGATTCGGAGCGCGCGTTTTTCGAGATCTCGAAGAACGGCTACGTGCGATTGAAGAACACCTATGCAGTCCCTGCGTGCGAAATCCCGACCTGAGGCTCGATAGCCACAGCCGGTGACGAGCCGCGGCGGCGGCAGCACTGCGGCTGCGCGGATAGCGGATTGCGCCGCAGCCTTCGGGTTTCGGGAGCGTCTACCTCTGCCCTCGGAACCACGTCGAATTCGCTTCGCGGGGTCCGCTGCGAATACGCGCTTTCACAGGCGGCGGTTGCTACAGGTCTGAGGCATCAGGTGGCTCCCGTTTTGCGACGATAGGAGCCTGCGATCAGGCCCGGTGGGCCGGAGAGGCGGGGTCTAGGCAGGATCTGCCGGATTACCTGGTCGTCCCTGGGCAATCCGACAGTTTTGGGAACGGCTGGTCGGGGCTCCGTCAGCCGTCCCTGGCCGACCGAGGCATCGTGTGAGTCTCATTGAGTGTCGCAGATCAGGTTCTCCGGGCACATGTTGTTGATCACGCTGCCGTTTGCTCGGATCACGTCGACCGTGTCGCTGAAGTCGTAGGGCGCCTTGTCGTCGACGAAATACCACCAGAACAGATGCGTGGCGTTGATACCCTGCGGATCCGTGACGGCGAAGTGGAAAACCTCGTCGAGCGTAACCGAACCATCACTTATCAGGTCCTGTTTCCAGATCAGCTTTGACGGCTGCACGCCCATCAATGAGTAAGTGCGGCCGGCATACTTCGGGAAATACGGGTAGGCCTGACTCGTGAAATGCGGAGTGGGAATGGTATCCGGCCCACCAAAGCCGACGCCGTTCCGATAAAGATGGTCGATCAGTTCGCCGGTATACGGATCCATCCGCCAGTTCGTCCACATATTCGTCAGCGATCTCGGAAATGCTTTCGGCATGGCGCTGGCGAGCCGCTTCAATTGATCGACATAGGCGCGGATGTCCGGAGCCTCGGTTGCCGTCTCTTCCGTGCTGATACCTTCGAACCAGACTAACCCATCGAAGGTTTTCCCCAGGGCCATATACGCGGCAATCATCCGGTCCATGACCGCGGGCACCCACCGCTTCGTCTCGCACCCCTGGCTGTTCGCATCCGTGGGCGTAAATTGCCCGCCTTCATATATCGGGTCGGTCCGCATGTAGCTGGGGACACACTCTTTCCGATCTGCGTCGTAGGACTTGTCCTGGAACAGGATGACCATGCGCTTGCCCGCTGCCTTCAGCACGTTCAACTCGGACTTCAGTTCCGAAAAGTCATAGACGCCCTTGGCGGTCTCGATCTTGCTCCAGATCGCCGGCACCATGGCGCCTTTGATCTCCGGCGGCAACCGGGGCACGATGCGCTTGACGGCGGCCAGATCGACTTTGTTGCTGAGCTGCGCGTAGTGGCCCGGATGCCACTTCCGCGGCCCGAATTGCGCAGCGGGCGGGTCTATCCCCTGGCCAACCAGCGTGATCGCCGTGTCCATGAAGTTGCCCTTCAACGCGATGCTGGCTTCGTGCTTCTCAGCCGACAGCGGCGTGAAAACGAAGGTCAGCGTGCAGCTCTGCCCCGGCAGCAGGCTCTTGCCGCAGGTATTGGTCGTCATCGCGTATTGCGTGCTATTTTCTTTTATCGGCCAAAGTGTTTCGGTCTTGGCATTATTATTGGTAAGCGTCACCTGACGGAATCCGCTGGAGGTAAATATCTGCTGATCTGAAAAGTCTACCGTGGTTTCTGAAATCAGGGCCGCCGATGCTATGGGTGTCGCCACGAAAAGGAGCGAGGCCACCAGATTTTGGAGTTTCGTCTTCATGATACTTCCCACTCTATTGGTCATAATACGGGTTAGTTTGATCTCAATGACGCGATCAAACTGAACGTGACCAAACTCTAGTGACCGGAGCGTCGGTGCACTTCCGGAAATGGGTGATTGGCATCACAGTTTCTGACGATCCGCGCGAATCACCGATTTCAAGAGGCATGGGAAGACGCAGGAAAAGCCACCACCAGGCCGTGCGACAAATGCTGTTGGTGGGGCGGACCGGGTGCGGGATCAGTTTCAACCCGGCCCGGATCCTGCTGAATGTGGCGTGCCTGCGGTTCGTATCCGCAGACTGGCCGCCGGTTTGGAGCGCGGGGCCGCACCCCGATCAGCGTATCGGGTCAGTCTGCGGCGCTGCATGCCACGCTGCGCAACGTTGCGGGCGACAGGTTGCCAGGCGAGTTCGGAGCACTCGCGCGGGGGATCTATCCCCGGACGCCCGCTTTATCGCCGGCGCTGCAACGCGAGCTGCGAAATTTTGCAGCGCTGTCCCTCTTCGAATCATCGCCGTCCTGCCCGAGTGCTTCGCAGGACCCGGGCGACAGCGATAGAAACCCTGACGGATACCTGTCTCGACCGAATCGGAGGCCGTTGATGGGCCCGAGCGGCCGGGACTGGCGTATCCGACACTATTCGGGCATATTTCCTTTGGCCTATAGGCTCCTCGGACTGTGGATTTTTGGACTGAGAACATTTGTGTTGCAGGGATCGAACCGATTACCAGGCTTGCGACGGATCTTGCTGCACGCTTGTTCATGATGTCCGAGCTGTTTCCGTCACAACGGCTCCGTCCGATCGGGCTTCTGGCGATCCTGGGAACGCTGCTCGGGCTGTCCGCTGCCGGGGTGGTGGCGGCATTCGATCTGTGGCTGAAGGAGGCGGTACTGCCCGTCGACCTGCTGATCGCCGCTCTGACGAGCCTGCTGATCGGTCCTCTATTCGTCTATGTCCCACTACGCCTTGCCCGACGTAACGAACGCCTTAAGGATGAGCTCGACGCGGTAAATCAGCAACTTAGTCGCGAGGCAAGGTCTCTGCGGGTCATCTCGGCAGAACTGTCGCGGGCCAATCGGCAGCTACAGTTTTCGCAGACCGTTGCCGGCGTCAGTTATTACGAACTGGATTTCGACTCGGGCGTGGTCAATGGATCCCCGGAACTGTCCACCCTGCTCCCGTCGAGTCCGACGGATCGTTTGACATTGACCGGACTGCTGGCCTGGATCCATCCGGAGGACCGCGGACAGTTTTCGGCTTTCATCGAGCGTTGCCGCCGTGACCATGCATCAGGACATTCGGATTTCCGAGTGCGCGGACCGGACGACGTCGAACGCTGGCTGCACATCTATGGCGAGTTCGTGGCAGGGAACGGATATGCGGCCGGCGGCATGGTGGGCGTGCTACAAGACGTCAGCGAACCGCGCCAGGCCCTCGCTCGGGTGCAGGAACTCAACGAAATGAAGTCGCGCTTCATCGCGATGACGTCCCACGAGTTTCGTACGCCCTTGACGGCAATCCTGTCGTCGACCGAGATGCTCGAGGCCTACGCCGACCGCCTCGCGCCCGAGAAGCGGGCGAAGCTTTACGGCATGATCAAGAGCGCGGTTTGCAACATGACCAGCTTGCTCGACGAGGTCTTGTTTATCGGCAGGGCGGACACCGGACACCTTGCATTCAAGCCGTCGCCCACCGTGATCGACGTATTCTGCGAGAACTTGCTCCAGGAGATCCGCACCGGGATCGGCGTCAACCATCGCATCGTCCACTTGCGTCTCGGCGATACCCGTTCCGACTGTGCGGACCCGCAGTTGCTGCGTCAGATTCTCACAAATCTCCTCAGCAATGCCGTCAAATTCTCCCCCCAGGGTTCGGAGGTGACGCTTGCTGCCGAGCGCGCCGGAGAAAGTCTCGTATTCGAGGTGACCGACCGGGGCCTCGGCATTCCGCCGGAAGATCAGCACGATCTCTTCAGCACGTTTCACCGTGCCCGCAACGTGAACAACATCCAGGGGACCGGACTGGGACTGGCCATCGTTCGTCAGTGCGTCGACCTGCACGGGGGAGAGATCAGTTTCCGCAGTGAACTGGGGCAGGGGTCGGTTTTTCGAGTTCGGATCTCAACCGATGGAGAGTCGCGGTGAGCAACGTCCTCATCATCGAGAACGACCCAGCCTTGCGATCATTGATCAGCCAGTTGCTGGAACTGGAGGGTTTCGAGGTCTCGGTCGTGGAGAACGGGCGGCTGGCACTCGAGGTGCTCGGTGAGCGTATTCCGGATCTCGTACTGTGCGACTTGCTGATGCCCGAGATGAATGGATGCGAGGTCCTGAAGGTCTTGAAGCAGAATCCAGAGACAGCGGGCGTGCCGCTCGTCTTTCTGACCGCCAGCGCGGTTCCGAGCGATCGCGAGCGTTGCCTGGAACTCGGCGCCTCAGCCTTTATGACGAAGCCCTTTCACCAGGCCGAACTGTTGGCGACGATCCGGGCGTTGCTCCCCGAGGCGGGAGTTTCATTGTGACAGCACGCCCGCTGATCCTCGCCGTCGACGATGACCCGGACTTGCTCCAATTGCTCTCGATGCGCCTCGATATCGAAGGCTTCAACGTCGTCGAGGCCTCCAGCGGCGAGGAAGCCCTGGCGAAGCTGGCGACCTGCCAGCCGCATCTGGTCATCACCGACCTGCAAATGGGCGGCATGGACGGGGTAGCGCTGTTTGAGTCGGTGCAGCGCAGCCATCCGACGCTGCCGGTGATCATCCTGACCGCGCATGGTTCGGTGGCCCACGCAGTCGATGCCCTGCGGCGAGGTGTCTTCGGCTATCTGACCAAGCCGTTCGAGGCGAAAGCCCTGCTCGCCGAGGTAAGTCGGGCGCTCGGATCAGGAGGTGGCCATCGCGCTGCGCCAGCCTTCGATTGGTCCGATGCGATCATCACCCGGAATGCGGCGATGCAGACCGTGCTCGCCGAGGCACGCATGGTGGCAGCGCAGGATGCGAGCGTGCTGATCAATGGCCCCTCCGGTAGTGGCAAGGAACTGCTTGCCCAGGCGATCCACCACGCGAGCCCGCGCGTGTCGCATCCGTTTGTGGCAATCAATTGCGGCGCGATACCGGAAAACCTCCTCGAATCGGAGTTGTTCGGACACGTCAAAGGCGCATTCACCGGGGCTG
>Ga0194126_10012251_pt1 | contig 10882 bp, 9 predicted proteins | sample TA2KigC150mmetaG_FD_148641 | JGI IMG/M metagenome (GOLD analysis project Ga0194126, IMG submission 148641) | Freshwater microbial communities from Lake Tanganyika, Tanzania - TA2015035 Kigoma Deep Cast 150m | ecosystem: Environmental > Aquatic > Freshwater > Lake | place: Tanzania: Lake...
TAATCCTGGTTCTGAAAAATTTTGCGCGCTTCCTGAGCGGATAATACCTCTCGATGAAAAATATAATTACCGGCTATGATCTTGCGCATCCTTTTTTCAATTTCTATTAAGTCTTCTGGGATTAAAGATCGTGGAAGATCAAAATCATAATAGAATCCATCCTCAATGGGAGGACCAATGGTATATTTTCCTTCCGGAAACATCTCAACTACAGCTTGCGCCATCACATGGGCAGTAGAATGACGAAGACGGTAAAGTAAGCTATCTTCATAGATTTCTTGTTTCTTCTCAACCATAGTAAACCTCCAAAAAAAGTACGAAAATATATATTAATCCTGATTATCGAGAATATCGAAGTTATATCTTACTCGTTTGTAAAGAAAAAAACTCTCGCCCAACTGGGGCGAGAGCAACACGCTCGCACGGTTCCACCCAGATCAAGCTACTATTGGAAAGGTGTTCCAATTGAAAGCTTATCTCATTAAACCGATAACGAGGTCGCCGTTTCCCTTACTCTACTTCAATAGCATTTCAGGTTCTCGCTCGCGGGGGGTAAAAACCAGTTGCATACTGCTGAGGATTTTCAGCCATCGATCCTCATTCTCTGTCAGCGCAGACACTAGTTTATTTATCCCGGTCATTGCTCCATTTATTCTGTGGGCGGAACAGGGCTCGAACCTGCGACCTCTGCGATGTCAACGCAGTGCTCTAACCAACTGAGCTATCCGCCCGTTTAGGACAGCCGAATTATACCTGTGCGTTCTCGAAATGGCAAGGAATCTTTTTTTCATTCTGATGAATAAATTCTTCAAGAATACTGGCTGTAGCAATTGGGTTTTCTAACATCATCATATGACCGGTTTTAGGAAGCACCACAAATTTTGATGCGGGAAGTTTCGATGCCAGGTATTGAGATTGATGCATAGGAATCATCTTGTCCAATTCGCCTGCTAATACCAATACTGAACAAGCCACCTGATCCAACCTGCAACCAGGATTAAATCCTCGACATGCATAAAAATCGGTTTGTAAAACTGTTGAACGATTTTCAAGCATTCGTTTTGTGGTTAATGATTTAACGTTTTCATCTGCATTCAAGGAGAATGACCAATTGACGATCATGTTAACCGCCTGGTGGTATGTAGTTTCGCTAGAAACCGCTTCAAATAATTGGGGAGAGACGGATAATTGTGCTGCGCCGCCAAGAATTGCCAATCCGCGTACCATTGGCAAAGATAGCATCGCAATTTCTAAGGCGATTGCGCTACCCATTGAATGACCGACAATCCAGGCAGAATTCAACTTTAGCTCATTCATCCAATTTATTACTGACTGAGCATAAGCATCTATCGTTTGTAAACCACGACCAGGTGACTTCCCGTGGCCTGGTAGGTCTAATGCAAATACTTTGCAACCTGGCAAGCGACGAATATTAACTGGCCAGGAAAGCATATTACCACCAGCCCCATGAATTAACAAAACTGGTAAGGAAGATTCGTCATGATTGTTATAGAGATGGAAATAGAGATCAGCAGCGTAAGGCATATGATGGATGGGATTAACTGTTTCGCCGGAGACGATCCGCTGCATCCTCAGTAATTGGAATCACCACACGAATACGTGTACCTTCACCAGGCCTTGATTCAATTTTTAACAATCCATTTACCAGATCGGTCCTCTCACGCATGTTCACCATCCCCAGGCTGCCCTGATTCTCATAATTCGCACGGGTTGCATGAATATCAAATCCTTGACCATCATCTTCAATTTCTAACATCACCAGGTCGTCACCAATATTTTTTATTCTCACCCAGATATGTTCCGCTTGTGCATGCTTCCTGGCATTATTTACCGCTTCTTCAGCAAGATAAAATATTACAGCTTGTTTGCCAGCTTCAATTTCTGAGACTATGTATGGGTCTGCCTGAATAATCACATTTTGATTGTACGTATCCCTCATCTTATCTGCCATTGATTCAAACGCTGCCACCAGACCTTGAGATTCCAACACCAATGGTCTTAAAGTAAACAGCATATGCCGGATTTCTTTCGTTGTTCGTCTCGCCATTTCTTCAAGTTTAAATAGCTCTTCGGCTGCTGCTTTTTCGTCCCGTTCCAACAAACGACGGGCAAAATTGGCGCGCATAGCCAATGCTGATACCGATTGGGTTGGACCATCGTGTAAGTCACGCGCTAATTTCTTACGAGCTTCTTCCTGGATTTCTAAGATTCGCTCCTTTTCAACCTCGAGATCACGGTATAGACGGGCATTCTGAATGGCTACCATTGCCTGGCTACCTATCATATCTAGAATTTCACGATGGCTTGTAGAAAAGAAATTTTTTTCCGAATGACCAAACAACAGCACTCCATAAGCATCTAGACCATTGTGAAGTGGAATACAATATACACTGGTACATGACCTCAAGGCAATAATACGTCCCAATTCCGGATCTGTATTTAAGTTATTGGATACGCAGGCTTCACAACGTTCAACGGCAGTACCAATTAATCCACTTTTTCCGGATAGTTCAATTCTTATATCCGAAGGTGTAAAACGGCGTGCTGAGCCAACGTATAATCGCTGATTGCCATTATTGGATTCACCTTTAAACAACATCACAGCACTAACCAATTCTTCCTCGATATGGTTGGTAGAAGCTAAGGCTTCCGCACTGATATCCAATGCGGTATCCAATACGCGCTGATAATTCAGGGAAGCATTTACTAATGAGATAATTTTATAAATTGATCTGCGCGGCTGATTGGGATTCTTTTCAGTTTCCAATTTCGAGTCAAACTCTAATTGCTGATCAAGAGAAAATTTTTCCAATAATCTCCAAACCAGGCTGCCAATAAGCATTCCGATGCTTAAATAAACAGGAAATAATCCGATAAACCCCAACAAAGCGGGAACCAAATGATTTAACCACACAGCGATGGTTGCTTGAAGAAGTGTAATGACCGCAACCCCAATGACTGCACCAATTAATTGAAAGTAAACCGCTATACTAATCACCGCTAATAAGCCACTCCAGGCAACCGTGCTTTCAATTCCTCCGGTAACGGAAAACAGCAATAGCCCAATCATTGCATCAAGAGATATACAAATCCAGGTGTGAAATCTTATCCTGCGATTTAACATCACAAACGCAGTAAGAATCAAATTCCACATTCCAGCAAAGATTAATATCAGCAAAGCGGCAATAAATGCGCCATCGCCGCGCGAAAGCGATAAGGCTAACCCAAGAAGGATTATCCATCTTAATGAACTGGATATCCAATCAACAAGAATCAGGCGTTTTTTTGATCGCATGGCACCACGACGTTACCATGATACTATCACAACTTTCAATTAACCTGGCTTAACAGATTCAAAAGGAAAGGGCGCGCGGCAATTATTGCTTTGGCACGATGACTGAGTTTATTTTTTTTCTCCGGTGGAAGTTCAGCCATCGTTAATCCCCAATCAGGCAAGAAAAATATTGGGTCATAACCAAAACCATATTCTCCACGTTCATCTCTAATAATCTCACCATGACATTCCCCGTTAAAAAATGTGATCTTGTCGTTATAACCAACCACCGCCAGAGTGCAGTGGAAATGTGCTTTCCAGGGTGATGATTTTCCCTGGAGACATTTCAGTAGATATTGACGCCTATCTGCATCAGATGCGTTGGGAAGCGATGAAAAGCGGGCTGAGCGGATACCGGGTAAACCATTCAAGGAGTCTACCTCTAAACCAGAGTCATCAGCCAGACAAAATAATCCAGAAGCCTGGGCATAGATGAAAGCTTTTTTCGCTGCATTTTCCGCATAGCTTTTTCCATCTTCGTTGATAGAAATATTCAACCCTAACTCACCTGGAGTAACCAGTAAATGCTTCAAATCTCTCAGCATTTCTTTGAATTCTTTTAACTTTCCCACATTATTTGTGGCAATCAGAAGTTTACGCATAATTCTCCTGGAATGTATATGGCACCAGTCTAGAAAATAATTTATTAAAACCAATCAACTAACGGCCATTTAAACCTTTATGATATAATCGCTATATAATTATAATTTTACCAGCGAGTTAATTCCTGTGGTTGATCATCGCAGTCCACTACGTATAAATTTGGGGTTTTTGATATCTCTTCCTCTAGGAGATTTTCGAGAATATTCAATTGACTTGCAAAAAGTCTATCTAAAACCAGATCTTGATTTGTTAGATATTCACGGATCGATTAAATTTACTCGGACATCCAATGGAATACTAGCCCATGCGATCATCCAAGCAATGCAACAAACAGAGTGTGCTCGTTGCCTGAATGAATTTCCTCTTCTTCTGAAAATCGATTTTACCGAACTATATGCATTCTCAAAAAACTCATTAACCGAATCAAATTTACTATTCCCAGAAGATGGAAGCATTGATCTTGCTCCGCTTATCCGAGAATATATGATTTTGGAAAAACCTATTAACCCATTATGCAATCCTGAATGCAAAGGTTTGTGTCCTGTTTGCGGAGAAAATCTGAACGAACGATCATGTAATCACGATGATGAGATCGTTGATTCTCGTCTGGAAGTGTTAAAAAAGATGTTGAAATAATCCACCGGCAACAGGTTCTCACAGCCGGAATATAGAGCCTGAACTCCCGGAGGGAAGACCTTGCTCGAGACAGGCAATACTTTTTCCCCTCACACGCCATACAATCTGGCAGAAAAACCAGATTATCTTCAACTTTGGGAAAATTCATCTGACAAAAACCTGGAGATATATCTTCAGGAAATGTCCATTTATCCATTATTAACTCACGAACAAGAAATAAACCTTGCTCAAAAAATGGAACTTGGGCAGAAAGCACAATTAGAATTTTCTAAAAATTTCACCCAACTGACAATAGAAAAAAGGAGTATCCTGGAAAGCAGCATAACAGAAGGAATTAAAGCTCGGGAATTGATGATTAAATCAAATACCCGATTGGTGGTAAGCATTGCTCGCAGGTATAGAAGATGTGGAGTTGCCTTGTTGGATTTGATTCAAGAAGGTAATGTAGGATTGATGAGAGCAGTGGATAAATTTGACTATCACCGTGGTTTTCGTTTTTCCACCTATGCAACCTGGTGGATACGGCAATCCATATCTCGGTCTATTGCGTCACAGAGTCGTACAATCCGTTTACCAGTTCATGTTAATGAAAATATCCGACATATCAGACAAACGATAGATAAGTTTCAACAAGATTTCGGATGTGCTCCTACAAGCGAAGAAATCGCGACAATGTTGGACATGCCAGCAGATAAAGTGGATTGGTTGATTCGCATTTCAAGCTTGCCGCTATCATTAGAACACCCAATGGGTGACGATGAACAATACGATTTTAACGCAATGATAGAAGATCAATTTGAATTACGCCCATCTGAAATTGTTCACCGGAAAATGCTTTCTGAATTAATTGAAGAAATATTACTAACCCTCCCACCCAGAGAAGCGCGAATTTTACGTATGCGTTATGGCTTGGATAATGGCAAGAGAAAAACCCTGGAAGAGGTAGGAAATAAATTTGGTTTGACACGCGAGCGAATCCGGCAAATTGAATTAGACGCTTTGCGTCGATTAAAAATTCCCTCTCAAATTATGCAAATATTCGAATATTTATAATTATTTTAAAAACTTCCACTTACCCTATGTTATCGAAAATGATCATGAATTACACTGAGATCAGGGTGAGCTATATTGGATCTCGTTAGGATTGAATTCCCATAGCAATAATATGAATGGGTCTATATGAGTAAACATTCCACTGGTGCGCCATTGCTTGTACATTTCACGTTCTTCTTTGGAGGCAGAGGAAATATAGTTAGCCATTGAGCTAAATTCATAATTTGAAGGTCCAATACGGACTTCCAGATGCAAATGCGCCGCTCCAGCATTTCCGCTGGATCCTACTAATCCAAGACCTTGACACTGGTTAACAATATCTCCTACTGTATAAGTTGGCGCGTCTTGTATGTGAGCATACATAAGATACAGAGACTCATGATCTTTTAAATCTAAATATCGGATTAAATCAACCGGGAAATTATGAGTAGTTGATTCTACGATTAATCCATTTCCATAAGGGTATCTATCCACAATAACGGCTGCTATTTTTCCATACAATACTGCTTGGATCTCATCACCAGCAATTGATAACCGTCCATTACGACGATAATAAGCAAAATCTACACCATGATGCCGTTCATCTGACCCTGGAAGCGGGGGTGCATAAGGAGCCGAGACCACATCTTGCAAATTTTCTAGTTCAATGGAGGCAAGAGGCGAACAAATGATCCATTCATCAATTGATTTATTATTCTCTACCGGCGTAGCTTCAACAAGAACCATATTTGGGGTGAAAGAATCATCTGGAATACTTACTGTCCCCATATACATTGGTGTGATAAGATTTTCATCTGGCGTGTGATTGGTACCTGGGGAGTTCATACCTTTCTCTACAGTTGGTTTTGATATCAATTCCTGATCAAAAATGGTTAGATTATTGTCCTTTGACTGACATCCAGAAAGAAATGATGTGATGATCCAAAAGATCGATGGGTAGATTAGCCAGAGCAGAGAGTATTGATGTTTTTTCTCACGTCTCATAAAAAAATCCAAAGAAAGGGTTGCCAGGAAATCTAAGTAGAAGTATAATGCAAACCTTTGAATGAACGGGGCGTGGCGCAGACCGGCTAGCGCGCTTGCATGGGGTGCAAGAGGTCGGAGGTTCAAATCCTCTCGCCCCGACTTGTAAATCGACGTTTCGTAATCAAGTTTACGAAACGTTTTTCTTTTAATGCATCTAAATTACACCTTATGTTTAAAAGCGAACACCCAGGTGAGGGGGGCACCCGGGTGCTCGCTTTCAATTTATATCACCATTTATAAAAAAAAGCAAGTAAAATATTAATAAATCCATTATAATTTGCCAACTATGAAACAAATATCACGCAGGTCATTTTTAAAAATTGGTGCTATATCCCTGGGGACGCTGGCGTTTACCCCCGTTTTCCCGTACTTAGAACAACAAGGCTATGGTGATTTGGTACGCATTGCCAGTAAGCAAATTGATCTCTACAGCCGACCAAACGATAAAAGCGAAATCATTGGCAAGCGATACCGTGACCAACTGGTGAACATTTACGAAGAAGTGGTGTCTCCTGATGGCCCTGCTTACAATCCTCTATGGTATCGTGTGTGGGGTGGCTATATCCATAGTTCTCACACACACCGAGTTAGGGTAAGTTTGAACCAGCCGCTTAGCAGTGTTCCAGAGATAGGACAATTGATGGAAGTTACCGTCCCATACACACCAGCGTATACGTATAAGGGCACCTGGGATTTATGGCATAACGCACCCTTGTATTATGGGACAACGCATTGGGCAACAGGTGTTATTGAAGGTCCGGATAAAAAACCTTGGTACCAAATTAGCTCAGAACTAACCAAAAGCCTGGTTTATTTTTTGCCAGCTATTCATTTAAGACCTATAGAAGACGAAGAAATATCTCCAATTTCTTCAGATATTCCTCCGGAGAAGAAAAAAGTACGAATCTCTATCCGCTATCAAACTATGGAAGCCTACGAATACAACCAGATGGTCTACTCAGCCCGCATTTCAACAGGCATACCTTCAAGATTTCCACCAAAGAATGCAATTCCCACCGAAACACCTAAGGGAGAGTTTCGAATATTTTCAAAAATGCCCAACAAACATATGGGAAGTGTAACCGGAAATCCAGATGGTGACAATGGACACGGCTTTTCGTTACCTGGTGTCCCCTGGACCTGTTTCTTTGTTGATACTGGTGTGGCATTTCATGGAACATATTGGCACAATAATTTTGGTATTCAGATGAGTCATGGTTGTGTAAATCTGCGCAACGAGGACGCAAAATGGCTATTTCGTTGGAGTACACCAGTATTTAACACCCCGATACAAGCCAAGACAGATTGGGAACGCCGTGGCTACGGCACATTAATTATCGTGGAATAAATGATTAATCTGCAGATCTTAGCAATGCACGAATTGCATTCTCTTGATCTTTATCGATATTAATCACTTCCAACCCTTCTTTAACACCATCAACGATACGCCTTCCCAAACCAGAGTGGCGCCACATTTTCAGATCTTCTTCTAATGGTGATCCGATAATATCTTCACGGGCAATTTTTCCATCTGCCATCACCAATATACGTCGGGTTTGCCTGGCAACAGCCAGGTCATGCGTAACAACAATATAAGTGGTCCCCTGGCTTTGATTTAAGTCGCGTAATAATCGCATCAATTCTAGCCCGGAATTTGTATCCAGGCTTCCTGTTGGCTCGTCCGCCAACACAATCAGTGGATTATTGGCTAGAGACCGCGCGACTGCCACACGTTGTCTCTGACCTCCGGAGAGTTGATTGGGTAAATGGTTCATCCGATCTCCCAACCCCACTAACTCTAATAGTTCTTCGCTTTTTTTTCGTCTTGCTCTGGGTGGGTAGTATCCCATCATTGGCACTTCCACATTTTCGCGCGCCGAAAGAGTAGGCAGTAAATTGTGTAATTGAAACATAAACCCAACTGTTTTGGCTCGGAATTTATCTTTATCCTTTATGTCAGCCAGGTTTTGTCCATTTACAAGAACCCGACCCGATGTCGGTACATCCAACGCACCAATCATGTTCAGCAATGTACTTTTCCCACTACCACTGGGTCCCATGACAGCAATTAACTCACCTTGGGCAACTTGAATACTCACATCATCCAGGGCTCGAATTTCTGCCCCATCGCCAAAAATCTTGGTCAGGTGTTGAGTTTCAACAATCCAGGCATTTTCATCATCCATTTTTTTCCTCCTGGATCATTCACTTAGTTTAATATCTACGAAAGCAGTCATGCCCCACCGCAAATTCTCCGGTATTTCTGGGATTTCAATCAAGACGGTATAGTTAACACCTGAGCCTTCGGATGCTTTAGGAGCAATTAAACGAACTTCACCAATTAATTCTATTCCAGGTAAGGCATCAAAAGTGACAATCACCTGGTCATCGATATCTACTTGAGCAACATCTATTTCATTTAGGTCAGTTGTTTCTACCCTCAGGTTTGCCAAATCTGCCATTAACATAACCGGTTGACCTGGAGAAACCCACTCACCCACACGAGTGTAAACCTCGCTTACGGTACCATCAAATGAGGCGCGTATCTCTAGATCATTAAGCACTGATTCGGCAGCTGTAAGAGCAGCTTTTGCGTTGACAAGGCGAGCCTCTGCTAATGCAATGAGATCAGGATCTGGTCCCTGCAACAAGACATCGTAATCTTTCAATGCTTTTACCAGTCGGGCATCTGCTTCAGCAAGCTCAAATTCATAGGTTAATCTTCTCACAGCAGTATTAAAATCAGCCTGAGCGTTATCTACATTTTCCTTCAACTTTTTTCTGGCATCATTTAAAAATGAATCATTTTTATAGGGCTCAAATGCTTCACGTGCTGCATCCAGCCTTTCTCTCATCAATTCCATAGCTTCAATTGCTTCTAAACCTTGTTGATTGACAGGAATGGTATAGTTATCCAACCGATATTTAGCATCCCGAACTGCATTGCTGGCTTCAGAAACCATTCTCAAACTGGCAGCCTGGCTGAATGCGGCATTTTCATATAAATCATCTAATGCTTGTTGAGCAGACAAAACTTCAAAATTTGCGGCAGCAATAGAAGCCTGGATTTCCTCTCTCCCTTTCAAGAGAATTAATGTTTGCCCTTGGGTAACAACATCCCCTTTCTCCACCAATACTTCAGCAACAATACCTGCTGTGGAGTAACTTAGTGTGGCTTTCCTGGCAGGTGTTACCACACCCGTAGCGCTCACTACCTTGACAAAATTTTGTTCAACAACCGCTTCTTCGGTTGGAGTGTTCTGATTTGCCAATCCAGAACAACCGCTTAGTACCAAAGCGCTGACTAAGGTAATTAAGATTATTATTTTTAGTAGCCGATTCATCACATATATCTCCTTAAACATATTCTCCGCATACAAGCCAAATCACTCTCCAGGTTACTCATACCTTAATGCTTCAATAGGTTGTAAACGAGTAGCTCGATATGCAGGATAGATGCCCCCAACAACACCTAAAAAGACAGCAATCAATATTGCTCGAATAAACATCTCTGCTTCCCATACCACGGTTAATGCTCCACCAACCATTGGTGCTCTTCCCATAAGATGTGCCAGAAGAAAAGCGACTATGATTCCAGCCATACCCCCTAGCAAGCCCAACCATAACGCTTCATTCATTATCAACCCCAATATCGCTCTGCGCCTCCATCCTAAAGCTCTCAGCACTCCGATCTCACGAGTACGCTCAATAACAGCCATCAGCATGGTATTTAGGACACCTACACCTCCAACCAGAATCGCAAGAAATGAAATTGAGTTCATCATGCCCTGAGAATTTTGAAAATCGGGCATTTGTTCCGCGAACTGACTAGCCACGGCTGCATGGATATCTGGAAATTCACGATTTATTTTTTCTACAAGATACTCTACGTCCTCTGGATTGTTTAATTTGACTGAATACATTGTTACTTTGCGCGGTCGTCCGATCAGTATTTGCGCGTCTCGGAGGGTAATTGAGCCTCCTAATTCTTCCCAGCTTACATTGGATTCATATATGCCAACCACTCTGAAACGCGATCCACTAAGCTCGATAGTGTCTCCTACCTTTTTATTCATCACGTTTGCCATCAGTCGTCCTAAAACAACCTGGCGATTGGTGGTCAGGGGTTCTCCCTCCACCAGTTGCATACCTTGTATTGCAAATTCGCTGGGTGAGTATCCCATTATGATAATAAAACCACCTGCATCC
>Ga0194126_10012262_pt1 | contig 10876 bp, 9 predicted proteins | sample TA2KigC150mmetaG_FD_148641 | JGI IMG/M metagenome (GOLD analysis project Ga0194126, IMG submission 148641) | Freshwater microbial communities from Lake Tanganyika, Tanzania - TA2015035 Kigoma Deep Cast 150m | ecosystem: Environmental > Aquatic > Freshwater > Lake | place: Tanzania: Lake...
GCGCCAGCCCCTTCTTCTCCAAATGCTTGGTAATGGCCGCGGTCAAAGTGGTCTTGCCGTGGTCGATGTGCCCAATCGTCCCCACGTTCACGTGCGGCTTCTTCCGCTCAAATTTCTTCTTGGCCATCTCGCGTCTCCGACAGATAGTTTAATCTTTAACGCCACCCCCACCAGGGGAACCCCGCGGCTTATGGAGCCCACGACCGGGATCGAACCGGTGAACCTCTTCCTTACCAAGGAAGTGCTCTACCTACTGAGCTACGTGGGCTCAAAAATGGAGCGGGAAACGGGACTCGAACCCGCAACCCTCAGCTTGGAAGGCTGATGCTCTGGCCATTGAGCTATTCCCGCACAATTCCCTGGGAAATGGTGGAGAGGGGAGGATTCGAACCTCCGTAGGCTGCGCCAACGGGTTTACAGCCCGTCCCCTTTGGCCACTCGGGTACCTCTCCCGACTATTTTTTATCGCCTTGGAGCTGGCGATGGGACTCGAACCCGCAACCTGCTGATTACAAATCAGCCGCTCTACCATTGAGCTACGCCAGCCGCTGGCCAGAACTGCCCAAATTTTAACTTTATAAGTGTATAAGTCTTTGGGAAGCATGTCAATATTTTTTATGGAAAAACCGGCAGGGCCGTCACCGGTAGGGCCCGGCCGCTCTTTCCGGCCGCGCCTGGCTAAAGGTGGCATGATTCCAGCATGGGCGGGAAAGATTGGCGGTTATATATATTTTTTCGGCCAGCCCGAGCCGGGTATTCCTCGGTGGTATAAATATATACAGAAAATGCCCCCCGTCAAGATGGCGCCGGACCGGCCTTTATCTAAACAAAAAATGTAGAACAGCCGCCCCCGGCTGTTCGTTGGGACGAGGTGTGCTGTAACCAGGGGCGCCCCTTTGGGGCTCCCAAAGGCTCCGGGGCTGATCACGGGCAGCCCGCCAGCCCGCCTGCGGCGAGGGCCCCCCATTCTTCCCGATCCTCCCCCGTGGCCGGATGCGCCTTAAAAACACCGGCCCTGGGGAGCCCGTCCCCAGGACCTGCGTTTGGTTTGCGGAAGCGACCTCGGGTTAAGCGGCTTGTCTTATTCTCCCCTTAGAACTTGGGCGCCGGAAAGAGAATCCCGCCAAACAACATGTAGGCCAGGAGCAAGGTCCAGAGGACGTTGAACCCCTGGGCCACCAGGAAGGCCACGGCCGGCCGGCCGCCGCCCAGCTTGGCCAGATCCAAGAACCTGGTTTCCAGGCCGATGCAGGTGAAGGCCAGGGCAAAAAACCAGACTTCCAGGTTTTGTAAGGGCCGTCCAATGGCGTTGATGGTGGCCTCGCCCAGGACAAAGGAGAACAGGAGGGAAGACGCTAAGAATCCCAGGACGAATTTGGGGAAGCGGTACCAGATCTCCCAAAGGCTGGTCTCCTCGCCTTCCTTCGCCCCTTTCATGGTCCAGACCACGGAGAGAATGAAGGCGGCCAATCCGATGAGGACGTTCTGGGACATCTTCACGGTGACCCCCACCTTCATGGCCAGGTCGCTGATCAGGGCCCCCGCGGCCACCACCGACCCCGAGGTGTCCAGGGTCCCGCCCAGCCAGGCCCCGGCCACCGCGTCGGGCATGCCCACGGCCTTGCTGATGATGGGCATGAGCACCATCATGGGCACCGCGCACATCAAAACAATGGAGGTGACGTAAGAGAGCTTCTTGGGGTCGCCCTTCACCGCGCCCGCGGTGGCGATGGCCGCAGACACCCCGCAAATGGACACCGCGCTGGAGAGCATGGCCGCAAACTCGTCGTCAATGTCCAGTTTCTTGCAGAGCCACCAGCAGCCGTACCAAACGACGCTGACCACCCCCAGAGCCTGGACCATGCCGAGAAACCCGGCCTTCATGATCACCCCGAACAGGACCCGGGCCCCCAGGATGACCAGGCCGGATTTGATATAGAATTCCGTCTTCACCGCGGGCATCATCCACTTGGGCACCCCTACGGTATTGCTCACCAGCAGCCCGATGATGAGACAGAAGAGCACATATTCCAGGCCTAACTCATGAATGGTGTAGTTGCCGGCCAGGAACTGGGCCAGCCAGGCTATGAGAAAGACGAAGGGAAAGCCGGTGATGAAGAAGCCCACGGACTCGCCCATCAGGGCCATGCCGATGATCCCGATGAACAAGAAGGCCACGGCGACATAGAGGGCCAACTTGATATTGTCCCAGGCCATGACCTTGTCCGGAAGTCTGCCGGCCTGGCCGCTGAAATCTTTGCTCAGACCTCCGGCCTTAGCCTTTAAGCCTTTGTCCTTGGCCTGTTTGGCGGCATCCTCCAGCTTTTTGGCCGCGGACCCCACGGCTTTTCTATCCTTGGCGGCGATGGCCTTTTGGAGAGCCTGGGCCTGCTCCTGCAAGGCCGCTTCGCCCTTGTCGCCGGCTTGCTTGACCAGTTGGTCCACTGCGGGCATCATGACCGCGATGTGGTTCTGAAATTCCCCATCAGTGGTCCACCGGAAGGTGGGGGCTTTGTAGCTCAGGCCGGTAAGAGTAAAATAAAGAATGGCGATGCCAATGATACCCAGGCCGATCCAGACCCCCAGCCAGTCCTCCGATCTGTACAGGGCCTGCCACTGGGTCGGCGCCGCCAGTTCTTTCTCTTCCCGGGCCTCCCATTCCCCTTTCAGACCCATTAATTCTTCGTGTTCCGCCTGGAGAGTCTGTATCCGCTGTTTGACCTGCTCCAGGGTGGCGTCCGGCGGCAACCCTATGGAGGCTTTCATCTCCTTCAGGGTTTTGTGTTCCGCTTCTACTGTTTCTACGACCCCCTGGTCTCCTGCGGCAAAGCCCAACCCCAGTATTTGTTTTAATTTTTCACGCAGGTACATCCAAGTTCTCCTTCCCATCCCTGGTTTGCTGCATCCGGCTTAATTCTTTACGGGTTCTTCTGGGAATGGAATCAGGTTAGGGCGTCTTTCCAGGGGTCCCCGCTTATTTGCCCCACCATTTCCACCAAGGCCTCTTCACCTCCACTTTGGCCTTTTCCCCTTCCTCCACCCTCTTTGCTTTCATGTCCTCCATGCTGACCTTCAAGACATGGATGGCCGCCAAGACTTTATCAGGGGTGGCATCCGGCGGCAGCCCCAAGGAGGATTTAAGCTCTCCTAGGGTTTTATGCTCTGTCTCGATAGTTTCTATGACCCCCTGGTCTCCTGCGGCAAAACCCAACCCCAGCACTTGTTTCAATTTTTCACGCAGGTACATCTTTGTTCTCCTCCTTACCTCCCCTGTTTCCTGCATCCGGTCAGAATCCGGGCTATCAGGGGAACCGGGTCAAGTGAGGTCGCCGGCCATTTTCCTTATTTTTAAGGGATAATCGCTTAAATCGTTTTCGCCTCCGGGTCGTCTTCTCTGGGTCCCGTAACCGATGGCCACCAAGGCCGCTGCATCTCCCTTGCGACCTTTGTTCTCCCCCTACCCTCGCTAAGCCTTCATTTTTTCCAGGCCGGCCTTCAGGGCCTGGACAGCCTCCAGGACCTTGTCAGGGACGGCATCCGGCGGCAGCCCCAAGGAGGCTTTGATTTCGGTCAGCGTTTTACGGTTGGCTTCGACGGTTTCTATGACCCCCTGGTCTCCTGCGGCAAAACCCAACCCCAGCACTTGTTTCAACTTATCACGCAGGTATGTTCGGTGTTTCATCCTTCCCTCCCCTTATTAGACAGGCCTGACAAGACTCTCCTTCCCAGTAATTGACGGGAAATAGGTTAAGTGAGGCTGTAGCAAGTTCCGTGGCCATGGCCGAATATTTATCCCTTGGCGGTTCTCACCTCCCTAACCTGCTAAAGTTAGCCCCATTTTACCTAGTTCCCATCTTTTTTGGCAGAAATTTTTTCACAGGGCGAGGTTTTTTTAATAACCATGTCAAAGGACTTAATGGAGCAGGTTGCCGGCCAAAGATTTCTTCAATAATATTAACCACAAAGACGCGGAGTGCCACAGAACGACACAGAGAAAAAACTCGGCCCTGGCTTATACTTTATTCCCTTTTCAAATGCAACAAATACAATTTGTAACTTAGTGGTATTCCAGGTTTTCCTAACCGAAAACCGAAAACCGAAAACGGTATTATTCAGTCAGGGCCAAAGTTCTTCTTCTCTCTGTGAACCTCTTTTTTCTCTAGTACCTCTGTGGTTAAAATTATTCACCGTTTGTCGCACCGGCGACAGGGGGCTGCCGGCGCTCCCTTCTGAAATGAGGCCCGGAAGCGGGAATATACCGGATCCCGCCAGATGTCGGTCAGGGGAGTGTCCTTAATATTCCCAAAACTCAAGGACCGGTAGGGAAGTTCCCGGCCCTGGGACAGGTAAGTGACCCCTGATACCGGCAGGTTGGAGTAAACGCAGGGCGCCACCCGGCCGTCGGCGGCCACCACCAGTGCCCGGGAAACATTTTCCCGGCAGCCCCCGCCCTTCTCCCCCGGTGGACGGAGGTGATATTGGATTTCCTGGCCCCCGGCCGCTCCCGCCTGAACCACTTCCTGCAACCGGGAGATTATCTCGCGGTATTCCTCCTGGCTCTGTGGTCTTAGGGTTTCCCGCTCCAGATCCTGGGCCGCGACAAAATCCAGGGTGCTGATGACCGCCTGGCGGACTCCCAGGCTTTTTAACAACGGGGGCAGTGGGGAAATGCTCCCCAACCCGGATCGCAGCAGCATATAGGCAAGATTAATCTGCGGCTTTTGAGCCCCGCGCCTGGCCTTTTCCTCCTGGAGCCCATGGATGGCCTCCAGAACCTGCTTAAGATGAGTACCCCGGCGCACCGCATCCTGGGCTTCATCCGTCCCCGCCAGGGAAAAGGCCACCACGTCCAGTTCCGCTTCTACTATTCGGATGAGCCGATCCCGATCCAACAGCGTGCCGTTGGTGGTGACCCCCACCCGGCAACCCGCCTTGCGGGCCAAATCCGCCATGGCGAAGAAGTCGGGGTGGAGAAAAGGCTCCCCCCACCCCTGGAGGTATACCAATCTGGTCCGGGAAAAAATCGGAGTTAGTTTCTCAAAGGTCTTGAGAGAAAGAAGGCGGCTGGCCCATTGGTCCCGATATACCGTGCGGGGGCAGTAAACACAGGCCGCGTTGCATTGGGAACTGACTTCCACCTGGATCCAGTCAAATCCGGGCCGGAAAAAATTGACAATATCCAACCAATTCACCGCTAACCCCTGGTTATTAATGTTTATTTTACCAACAGGCCTTGCCAACGAGAATTTGCCTCAGAGCCGGCAATAACAGCAACGGGGGAGGGTGAAAAATGGTACTAACTAGAATTCCGTCACTTAGCGTCTTTGCGCTTTGCGTGAAGTATCATTAGGCAAGACTCACCTTTATCTGGTCTTCCCGGGGCGACACCCGGTCCAGGCGCACCTGAATGGTTTCCCCCGGGGTGAGTTTGGCGGTGGCCGGGGAGGGGAAAAGGAATTCCAGGAGCAAGTCGGGAAGCATCAGGCGATAGCGGTTGGGAAGGGCCTCCAACACCAGGGCCGGCATCTTTTGGCCTATCTTTCCCGCCAGATATTTCAGGAGCCAGTACCTCAGGCGCCGGGTTTTAAGCATCCCGGCCCGGCGCATAGCCGGATCGATGACCGCGATGATCCCTTCCAATTCCTGGCGCCGGTACCGGGGCGGCTCTTCAGCTAAAGCGGCGTGGAACTGGCGGTGGATCACCAGGTCCAGGTAGCGCCGGATGGGGGAAGTGGCCAGGGTGTAGCAGTTCAAACCCAGGCCCCAATGGGGCTGGGGGGTAAGGTCCATTACCACCCGGCTCAGGTTCCGGCGGTCCTGCCACAATTCAAAAAGGCTTTTCCCTTCCTGGCGCTTGATGGCCTCCCGGGGCTCCGGCTGGCTCCGGTAAATGGCGGGAAGGCTTCTCTCCATCAGAAACACCGCGGCCAGCCAGTTGGCCAGGACCATGGCCTCAGCCACCAATTGGCGGCTGGGAGTTTCCTGGCTCTCCACCTTGATTTGCAGCCCCTGGGGGGTGAACATCACCCAGACTTCCGGCAGGTGCAGTTCGTATCCCCCTTGGGCCAGGCGGCGTTGCTTAAGGGCCCGGCTAAGCTTCGACATCTGAGCCAGTTGGGGGTCATGGGACAACAGGCCCTCCACCTGGCTGTAGGTCAGCCGCCGGTCCACCCGGATGAGACTGGGGGTTATGAGCCAATCCTGGAGTTCCCCTTGCTCGTCCAGTTTGACCAGGAAGCTTAAAGCTCGGCGCTCCTCCCGGGCCAGGAGGCTCAAGCTGTCTTCGGAGATTTCTTCGGGGAGCATGGGCAGCCGCCGCTCCGGCAGGTAGATGGAGGTGCCCCGCTCCCGGGCCTCCAGGTCCAAAGGCGTCCCCGGGGCCACCATGGCGCTGACCTCGGCGATATGCACCCCCAAGCGCCAGCCTCCGGGAACTTCTTCCAAACTGAGGGCGTCATCAAAGTCCCGGGTCTGTTCTCCGTCGATGGTGATGCATTCCAGGCCGGTTAAATCCAGGCGCTGGGCCGCGTAAGGGTCGGGAGGCGGGGAGTCGCGCAGGGCCCGGGATAGACCCAAGGTTTCAGCGGAAAACTCCCGGGGCACTTCCAACCGGTAGAGGTCCAGGTCTTCGTCTTCCTCAAAGACCCCCAACCGCACCAGGAGGCGGAAAGCCGCATCCGGGGCCGGGAGGCGGGCCTTTTCCAGGAAGGCCTTGCCCTGCTCGTAATCGGGGGCATCCGCGCCTAAGACCGCCATCGCCTTTAGGAGCTCCACCAATCGGTCGCGAAAAGCAGGGGCCGGGGCCGCTTCCCCGGAGAACACGGCCTGGAGCCAGGCCGCCCCCTCTTCCAGTTCTTGCCGGCTCTTCAGCTCCCGCTGGTATTGCTCCTTGAGGTCGGCCACCACCTCCGGAGGGTGGGGCAGCCACAGGTGATCTTTATATTTGAAAAGAAACCTGTCTTCCCTAAGCGCCCGGCCCAGGGCCGCGACTTTGTCCGGCTCGGTGCGGCCGAACCACAGGTCGGCCATTTCCTCTCCCGTCAAGCCCTGGTTTTCCGTTACCAGCAGCTCCCAGAGCTCCTCCAGGTTGACCGCGGCCTTCAAGGCTTCCCGCTGGCGATTGGTCTCCTCCAGATAAGTCAGGATCTGCTGCCGGGACGCCGACCCGGGCAGGGTCGCGGGACAGGCGTGGAGAACGCGCTTGGGAGCCAGGGTCAATTCCCGGCCGGTCTGGGCGACCACCTGGAGGCGCTCCCCCTTCAGGTCCGCCACCAACCCGCACAACAGGCGCTTTTCATCGTAAAATTCCACCAGGTAACCGGGTTTCATATGCAGGGGAAGGTAACAGAATCCGGGGAAATGTCAATTCAAAGACGGTTTTCGGTTAACGGTAAGGTTATAGCGATTGCCAAAAGTTTTTTCCGATTGTTTTTTTACGTAGGGGCACAGCGTGCTGTGCCCCTGTACCTTGGGCGCGGCTCGCCATGCCCCTAAGGGGAAATTACTTTGGGCAACCCCTATAATTGGGGGTGATAAAATTCCTTGTGCGGCATTTAAGAAAATATTAGGATTATCTATTCCCCACGAAATCTTCCCCTAGTAAAATACACCCATAAACCGAAAACTGAAAACCGAAAACCCATCCCCATGCGGCTGGCCATTATCTCCGACATTCACGGCAACCTGGAAGCCCTGGAAAGAGTCCTCGGGGCCCTCCAGGACGAAGGGGTGGAGGCCGTGTTGAACCTGGGCGACCTGGTGGGGTACAACGCCAGCCCCAACGAGTGCCTGGACCTGTTGCAGGCTTATCCCGTGTGGAACCTGGCGGGCAATCACGATCTGGCCCTTTTTGACCCGGAGCGGGCCCAGTATTTCAACATCATCGCCCACCAGGCGTTGATGTGGTGCCGGGAGCATTTAAGGCCGGAGCACCTGGCATTTTTACAGGGTCTTCCCTTAACCCTGGAAAAAGAAACTTATCTGGCCTGTCACGGCACTCCCACCAGCCCCGACACTTACGTGGCCTACCATTTCCAGGGAAAGCGGGTGCTTTCGGACCTCAGGCGCCGGGCCGGCCATCGGGTCTGCTTTTTCGGCCACACCCACAAACGGGCCTTGTGGTACCGGGATATTCGGGGCAAAGTGGCCTTGCAGGAAATAACCCCGAAAAAAATCCGGCTGGCCCCGGACTGCTATTATCTCATCAATCCGGGGAGCGTGGGGCAACCCCGGGACCGCAATCCCGAAGCGGCCTATGCCATTTTTGACGGCGAGGAATTTTCCATTCACTTTAAATCAACGGCCTACGATGTCTCCAGCGCCCAACGGCGCATCCTGGCCGCGGGACTGCCCCCGTACCTGGCGGAGCGCCTGGCGCTGGGGATGTAGCTGTTGGCTGTTAGCTGTTAGCCGGTAGCATGTAGCCGGTAGCTATCAGCTTAAAAAACATATGATAATCAACTGGATATAATAAGACAGACAATGTATTATGGAGAATAACCGACTTAGGATGAAAAGCTAACTGCTAACTGCCAACTGCCAACCGCTAAAAAGAGGGGGAGCCATGGCGCAGTTTCAGAAAGAGGGGATTCTCAAGGACGGCACCAAAGTGATGCTCCGGCCCATGGAAAAGGATGACCGGGACAAGCTCCTGGACTTTTTCCGGCGGGTGGGTGACAAGGACCTCCTGTTCCTGCGCAATGACGTGCGGGACCCCAGGGTCATCGAGCATTGGGTCAACAACATCGATTTAACCAAAGTCTTTCCCCTTCTGGCGGAAGTGGACGGCAAGATCGTGGGGGACGCCACCCTGCACATGCGCAAGGTGGGGTGGAAGCGCCATCTGGGGAACGTCCGGGTGGTGGTGACCAAAGAATACCAGAACAAAGGCCTGGGAACCCTGCTGGTCAATGAAATCGTAGAGCTGGCGGGGGAATTCGGCCTGGAGAAGTTGGTGGCGGAAATTCATCTCACCGCCACCGCGGCCCTCACCATGTTCAAACACGCGGGGTTCTCCACCAAGGCGGTGTTCGAGGACCTGGTGAAAGACCCTTACGGCCGCTCCAGCGATCTGGTGGTCATGGTCTGCGACATCCAGGCCCGGGAGCCGCGCAAGCAGTGAGCAGTGAGCAGTGAGAGGTTGGCTGGGAGCAGCCATCTGTTAGCTTTAATTGTACCTTAGTATAATACTAGAAATATAGGGAATGTCTAATGGTCCAGCATTTCTGTTTGCACGAGAAATAGTTATGACCTTTCGCCTAACCCTTAACCCCTCACTGCTCACTAATAATCACCATTCATAAAAATCCCTAAGCCGGTTCAGAACCTCCGCCCCCTCCTCCGTCAGGCGCACCATGTCTTCCAGGCGCACCCCGCCCCAGCCGGTGAGGTAGATGCCCGGCTCCACGGTTACAATGCTGTCGGCTTTCAGGATGGACTTCCTTTCCAGGGACGGGCTGAGGCTTGGGGGTTCGTGCACCGCCAGCCCCACGCCGTGTCCCAGGGAGTGGCCGAAGGCCTCCCCATAGCCCGCGGCCGCGATGACGTCCCGGCCCAGGGCGTCTCCGGCCAGGCTGTCCATGCCGGCCTTGAGTCCCGCTTCGGCCCGCTCCTGGGCCTGGCGCACCAGACGATAAATCTTGCGGAACTGTTCATCCGGCTCCCCCAGGACCAGGGTGCGGGTCAAATCCGCGCAGTAGCCGTCCACCCGGGCGCCCATGTCAATGATGATGGGTTCCCCAGGTTTCAGGATATAATCCCCGGCCCGGTGATGGGGCATGGCGCTGTTGGGACCCGCGGCCACGATGGGCTCAAAGGCCACCCCTTCCGAGCCTCCTTCCCGCAGGCGCCGCTCGATCTCCCAGGCCACCTGGGCTTCCGTCATACCGGGAGCAAGCAACGCGGCCACTTGCTGAAACACGGTCTCCGTGAGGCTCAAGGCGCGCCGGATGGCGGCCAGTTCCACCGGGGCTTTCACCTCCCGCAGTTCTTCCACCACCCCTTCCAGGGGGAGCCACTCCACCTCCAGACCGGCTTCCTGGACCACCCGGGTCAGGCGCTGGTACTGGCGGCAGGTGAAATGCGCTTCTTCAAAGCCCAGGCGCCGCAGTCCCAAATCCCTTAAATAATCCGGCAGGATTTTGGCCAGGCTTTCTTTATGGACCACCACCTCAAAGGACGTCACTTCCTGCTCGGCCCACACCTTATATCGGAAGTCGGTGAACAGCAAGGCCCGCTCCGGCGCGATGAGGAGCATGCCCCAGTCCGGGTCGTCCGCGGTGAAGCCGCTGACATAGCGGCGGTTGGCCGGCCCGGCCACCAGGAGGCCTTCCGCGCCCTTGGCGACCAGCAGGCTGCGTAAGGCAGGCAATCGCGCTTCAATAACTTTTCTGAACATATGATGATTTTTAAAAACTCCAGAGCAGAAATCAACTCTAAAGATCATGGTAATTTTCCTGATGCCATAATCTATGACGGTGCTGGCCTGGGGTTCATCCGCGGCCGCCAACTGTGGAATTTTCGAACAAATGGGATGGCATGCATGATATTTTTTTATAAAAAAATTGTTTTTCAGCCGTGGTAGTGCTATCTTTCCTGCCCAAGAGCGATTTCCCAACTTTACTAGCTTACGGGGGACGGAGGTCTAAGCAATGCATAGGAAAAGGCCGTTTGCCCACGGCAGGACTTTTATATTTCTGAACCTAAGCTGGATTTGCGCCCTGCTCGGCGTTCTCGTTTCCCCGGACCTCGGGCTGGCCCAAGTGCAGACAGCCTGGGTGGCCCGGTTCAAAGGGGCCTATGGCAAGACCGAACCTTCGGCCCTGGCCCTGGACGGCCAGGGGAACGTCCATGTAACCGGTGGGTCCCGGACGGCCAA
>Ga0194126_10012263_pt1 | contig 10875 bp, 14 predicted proteins | sample TA2KigC150mmetaG_FD_148641 | JGI IMG/M metagenome (GOLD analysis project Ga0194126, IMG submission 148641) | Freshwater microbial communities from Lake Tanganyika, Tanzania - TA2015035 Kigoma Deep Cast 150m | ecosystem: Environmental > Aquatic > Freshwater > Lake | place: Tanzania: Lake...
ACCTTTCTACTTCGATTGTAAAATCGACATGTCCGGGAGTGTCTATGATATTGATTTTATAAGCTTTCCAGTAACATGTTGTAGCAGCAGAGGTGATGGTAATCCCTCTTTCCTGTTCCTGAACCATCCAGTCCATGACAGCAGTGCCATCATGCACCTCTCCAATCTTGTAGGTAACACCTGTATAATAGAGGATCCGTTCGGTAGTTGTAGTCTTCCCTGCATCGATGTGTGCCATGATGCCAATATTGCACGTCTTCTGTAATGAAAATCCTGACAAAACTATTCTCCTCTATTCTTCCTACCATCTATAATGGGCAAAGGCTTTATTGGCCTCCGCCATTTTGTGGGTATCTTCTTTCTTCTTGATAGAAGACCCGGTATTGTTAAAGGCATCCAGCAACTCACCCGCCAGTTTTTCCGGCATAGTCTTTTCAGCTCTTGCCCTTGAATAATTAATGATCCACCTGAAAGCAAGGGCTGAACGCCTATGCGGCCTGATCTCTACAGGCACCTGATACGTTGCACCGCCGACTCGCCTGGGTTTTACCTCCAGAACAGGCTTTGCATTTTCAAGCGCGGTTTTGAATACTTTAAGCGGGTCGCTTCCTGTCTTTTTCTTTAAAATATCAAAAGCGCCATAACAGATTCTCTCTGCTGTGGCTTTCTTGCCGCTCTCCATTATTGCATTCATAAATTTACTGACAATCTTACTGTTATATTTCGGATCCGGCAAAATGTCTCTTTTTTCAGCAACTCTTCTTCTTGGCATTTATAACTCTTTCTTATTTGGGCCTTTTGGCTCCATATTTAGATCTTCCCCTTCTCCTGTCAGCAACTCCCATGGAATCCAGGGTGCCCCTAATAATATGATATCTGACACCAGGAAGGTCTTTGACCCTTCCTCCTCTGATCATGACAATAGAATGTTCCTGAAGATTATGGCCGACTCCGGGAATGTATGCTGTAACTTCCATTGCATTCATCAGTCTTACCCTTGCGACTTTTCTCAGCGCTGAGTTAGGCTTTTTGGGAGTGGTTGTGTAAACCCTTACGCAGACCCCCCTCTTTTGAGGACATCCTCTTAATGCAGGACTTTTGGTCTTAACCTTCACCTTTTCACGGCCATTTTTAACTAATTGTGCAATAGTCGGCACTTTACCTCCAGAAATTTATTCATTGTAAAGCTGGATTATACAGCAAGTGAAAATAATACCAGAGACGGTTTTTTTTGTCAAGGGATTTTGAAAATTCAAAGTCCCTCTTTTTTATCAGAGGGACTTTGTCGTTCAATTAACCTTTTACTACATTAATTGCTCTGGGACCTTTTGGGCTTTTTTCAATCTCGAATATTACGGAATCACCTTCGGCAAGAGATTTGAAACCATCGCCGGATATGGATGAATAGTGCACAAAAACATCTCCGCTATCTTCGCTTGTGATAAATCCGAATCCCTTGGATTCATTAAACCACTTAACTGTTCCTTTAGCCATACTTTACCTCCTTACTTAAAAACTAAAATCTCAGAATAAAGTCATACGAAATAAAAAAAGCCACAAAGCTAAAAGTCCTTGTGGCTTTATCAGATACAAAAACTTCTGAAACTTCAACCGTACATTACCACGTGCAACTGTAAAAAGTAAACACCTAACCCATATTATTCATGAAATTATTGACAACTTCTGAGGATAGAGTATTAGAGCGGATTCTTTTGCTGATAGTCAAATACAGGGGTCTGCGTCAAAAATGTAAGAGGAGTTGCAAGAAGTGTTTTTTTGCGCTATAATCTGATAGTAAATGAGCTAACAGATAAGGAGGAGCGTTATGACAGACAGCGTAGAGAAACTTCTGGAACAAAGAAAGTCTTTATTCAAGGAGTTGGCGAAGGCAGGCAACTTCAGGCGCGGCACGATATCAATAAACTACCGGAAATGCGGAAAGAAAAATTGTGTGTGCACAAAAAAAGGACACCCCGGTCATGGGCCGCAATTCCTCTGGAGTACGACAATCAAGGGTAAAAGCTATACGAAGCAACTCAAGGTCGGCCCGGAACTGCAGAAATATATAGAGGAAAACGACAACTACCGAACCTTTCAGCGTCTTTGTAATGAGATTATTACAGTAAGTGAAAAGCTGAGTGATCTTACTCCCTTACCGGAAGTTGGTGTTGGAGATGACACTGAACTGGAAGAAGTTAAAAAAAACTTACAAAGGCGCTTTGCGGGGAGATACAAAAAGAAGTGGACCGGATAGTCACAATGGTAGGGCAAGAGGGGCGAATCGATATGGAATCCCTTGAGATGTGTATTCGCTCATCTATGCACGGCATTGGGGGTCTTATGCTCGAAACTCTTCTTAATTCAGACAACAGCGGTTATAAAGGCAGAAGCATTCCGTGCGATAGTGGGCACACCTATGAGTTTTTGGAATATCGGGAAAAAGAAGTTATGACGGTATTGGGCAAAGTGGATGTAACCCGTGCTTATTATTATGACCGTTGCTGTGGCAGCGGCATGTGTCCGAAAGACAAGGATCTGGATATAGAATGTACCTCTTTCAGTCCGGGAGTCAGAAGAATAATGGCCAGAGTCGGTGCCTATCGGGCTTTTGGTCTTGGACATGAGGATATAAAGGAAATGGCAGGTCTGGATATCACCGCCAAAGAAATAGAAAGGGCATGTAATAAGATTGGGCATCAGGCGGAAGAGTTTTTTGATAAACAAGCCTCTCAGGTGCTATCGGAGAAAGTAATCCCGATAAAATCCGTTCCGAAGATGTACATTTGTATGGATGGCACAGGGGTTCCAATGGTCAAGAAAGAGCTTGTTAACAGTATGGGGAAAGCGGAAGATGGTAAGGCCAAAACCCGAGAGGTGAAACTGGGCTGTGTGTTTACGCAGACCGGACTTGATGAAAAAGGGCATCCTGTAAGAGATGAAGGATCAACGAGTTATGTGGGGGCAATTGAGACATCAGAGGATTTTGGAAGACGAATATATGCGGAGGCAAAACGGCGTGGGGTAGACAGGGCAAAAGAGGTTGCAGTGTTAGGCGATGGGGCTACATGGATATGGAATATTGCAGATGAGGCTTTCCCTGAAGCAGTTCAGATTATCGATCTTTATCATGCAAGGGAACATTACTGGAAAGCGGGCAGAACTGTCCTTGATCACGACAAAAAGAAGCTGCACAAATGGGCTGACAAAAGGCGCAAAGAGCTGGATAATGGTCAAGTTGAGAAGGTCATAGAAGCAATCAGACAACTGTCGCCATCTTCAGAATGTTACAGGGAGATATGTGAAAAGACCATCAATTATTTTGAGAAGAACAAAGAACGGATGAGATATAACGTCTTCAGAAAAAAAGGTTATTTTGTTGGCTCAGGTGTCTTAGAAGCAGGTTGTCGCTCGGTTATCGGTCAAAGACTGAAACAATCCGGGATGCACTGGTCTGTTGAGGGCGCTAATAATATTATTTCCTTACGGTGTTGCTTCTTCAGCAATCGCTGGGAGGATTTTTGGGAATACCGTGCAGCTTGAATCAGTTACCTATAAATTTGTCGCACACCCCTCGAAGACACATAACTTGTTTTTTAACAAATAAATATGTTATTTTAATAATTCATTTGGAGGTAAATAGAATGTATGCAATCATTGAAAACGGGGGAAAGCAATACAAGGTCTTTCCGGGTCAGACAATCAGGGTAGAAAAGCTTTCTCTGGATAACGGTGCGGATTTTACACTTGAGAAAGTGCTTATGGTCAATAAAGAAGACAAAAGCATATACGGCGCTCCTTATGTCAACGGCGCCAGGGTTTTAGCCTCAGTTGAGAGTACCGGCAAAGCTCGCAAAGTAATTGTTCATAAACAGAGACCCAGAAAAGTTTACAGAAAAACAAATGGACACAGGCAGCCTTATACTGCTCTCAAGATCAGAGAAATAGTATTGGAGGGATAAAATGGCTCATAAAAAAGGTGTAGGCAGTTCACGGAACGGCAGAGATAGTGAATCAAAACGTCTTGGAGTTAAAAGGTTCGGTGGGCAGTTTGTCCGCGCAGGGAATATCCTTGTGAGACAGAGGGGCACAAAGTTCCATCCTGGAATCAATGTCGGCAAGGGTTCTGATGACACACTTTTTGCAAAGATTGACGGCACTGTGAATTTTGAACGGAAAGACAGGGTGAGATTACAGGTAAGCATCTATCCCGTAACTCAGTAACAGCAATTTCAATTTTAGATATAAAAGGCGGGCCGAAATGCCCGCTTTTTTTGTTATGTGTCCTAATGATATTGTTTTGATAATTCGTGATTTTTTAAACAGTACCTGAGAAAGAATATTTGCGCTCATTCTCGGTCGTTCCTCCCTGCGAGGCTTTTGCCTCTTTATGTTCAGAATATATTTGACTATCGGCAAAAGAATCCGCTCAAATATTCTCTCTCAGGTCCAAATTCTTTATTTTATGAATAAGATGCGTTAGGATATAAAACCAGACATGCAATTTGTTGATTATGTAAAGATATTCGTTAAGGCTGGAGATGGCGGACGGGGCTGCGTCAGTTTCAGGAGGGAGAAGTATGTGCCGCGGGGCGGCCCTGATGGCGGAGACGGAGGAAGGGGTGGCCATATTATATTCAGAGCCACTGATGAGTTGAATACCCTGCTTGACCAAAGATACCATAGTGAATACAGGGCAAAAAAAGGACAGCATGGTATGGGGAAGAAAATGCATGGGAAAGACAGTGAAGACCTGATTGTCCGGGTGCCTGTCGGTACTATTATAAAAGATGCCTATACAAATGATATGATTGATCTTGATAAAAACGGGATGGAAGCAGTTATTGCCAAGGGAGGAAGGGGAGGTCTCGGCAATTCGCATTTCGCAACGCCGGTCAGGCAGGCGCCCCGCTATGCACAACCCGGAGAAGAGGGCGAGGAAAAGTGGTTGATCCTTGAACTGAAACTCCTTGCTGACATCGGATTAATCGGATTGCCGAATGCCGGAAAATCAACCTTTTTGTCTGTAATATCTTCTGCGAAACCCAAGATTGCAGATTATCCCTTTACAACACTCAGGCCGATACTCGGGGTTGTAAAGCCCGAAGAGTATAAAAGTTTTGTTGTTGCTGATATGCCCGGGCTTATTGAAGGCGCTCATAAAGGGGTTGGTCTTGGATTTCAGTTCCTGAGACATGTTGAACGAACATCTCTTCTCCTTCACCTTATTGATATATCAGAAACAGGCGGAGGTGATCCTGTTGATAGTTTCGAGAAGATTAATAAAGAGCTTGGACTGCATAGTTCAGAACTCCTGAAAAAAACGCAGGCAGTTGTGGGGACAAAACTTGATATAGCCGGCAACAGGGAGAAGCTTGACAGACTGGAAAACTATTGCAGAATGGAAAAAATAGACTTCTTCCCTGTGTCTGCGGTAACAAATAATGGTATTGAGAAACTTCTCTCATATCTTTCGGTTACAGTGGAGAGAATTAAGAAGCGCAAGCATCATTAAACCCGAATAATGCAATTAACCACAGAGAACACGGAGAATCATATTGATAATAAAAGAGAACCTATCAGTTTTTATAATTTCCTCTGTGCAGTATTTTATGCAAGATTGAGTCTTAATTGATTTCAAAAATATAACATGAGGACACAGAGAATTGCTTGAAATTAAAAGTCTTTTTAAAGTTTAAACTACCTCTGTGAACTCTGTGGTTTTATCTAAATGTATTTTTTGGGTTAAAACAAAAGAAGCATTTTGAATAAATGTCCATGAGTTTTGGGGCAGGCAGATGAAAAGACAGAAACCGAAAAAACCTTTTATTCCTTTGGAAAGACGAGAGACAATACGACAGAAAATAATCTCCCTGCTTGCAGACAGGACAGCTTCGGCAAAAGATTTATCAGCAGAGGTTTTAGTTTCAGAAAAAGAGATATATGAGCATCTTGAGCATATTCACAGGTCAGTTGGAAAAGGTCTTACTATAACGCCTGCAGAATGCAGGAAGTGCGGTTTTGTATTCAAAAAAAGGGACAAGCTTAAGAAGCCCGGCAGATGCCCTTTATGTCACAATGAATTGATAGAGGAGCCCCTTTTTGCTATCCGCAGACCCTGAACAGACCCTTTACAACCTGCGCCGAATATCAATCGCGGAAAATCACTGCGTTGATTTTTTCCTTAGTGCGGATTTTATCAGCCAGTTGGGAAGCTTCTTTTTTGTTTTTGAAATTGCCTATCAGAACCCTGTGCATTATTCCCTTCTTTTCGATTGAACTTTCAAGGGTAAAGGCATCATACCCCAGTTCTTTGTATTTTTTTGTCAGAGACTCGGCATTCTGTCTGTTTTTAAATACCCCGATCTGAACATGGACAGGTTTATCTGCAGGCTTTACAACGGGTGCAGGAGACTCGACCGGTTTAGTTTTTTCTTTTGCCTGTTTGGGGACTTCCTGTTGAACAGGCTCAGGCTTAACAGCTGTTGCGGTTGTGCCAGCAGGTTGCCGGGCAGGTTCGGGTTTTGCAACCGGTTGCTGCAAAGGCTGAGAGGGTTTAACCTGAACAGGCGCTCCGGACAGCATATCTAATATCAAATCTTTGTAATAGATGATCCCTGTTGCAAGAGTTCCTATAAGCACGAGGACAAGAACAAAGAGAAACAGCTTTTTCCCCTTCTCAGGTGGAAGTTTGCTCTTTCTGAATTGAGAAAACTCTTCCTGCTCTGAAGACGTATCAGAGGATTCTGTCAATATCTCCTCAGGTTCTTCACTGATTATCTTTTCTTTCTTTTCTTCAACAGTTTCTTGTGCTGTACGGTCTTCAGGTTTTATTTTTGCAGTGATATCTTCCGGAATATCTTTTTGCACATCCTGAATAACATCTTCTTTCAGATCGAAATCTCTTTCTTTAACTCTTTCGGCATCCTTTTCGATCGGCTCAATAACGAACTCTTCTTCAAAGGATGTTGCCGGCGGCCTTTCTTTTACAGATTCTGCCTGAACTGACTGAATATTAATCTCTTCTTCAGCCGGACCGATAACAGGCCCGGCAGATGTTGCTTCAATAGGTTCCGCGGTAAGGAAATTCATTTCAAGCACATCTATGGTTTTCGAGATAAGTTCTTCCGGACTGAAGGGTTTTTTTAGAAAATCAACGATTCCGTAAAGAAGAGTATACCGCGGCTCTATTGTTGCTCCGTGCGGAGTGATGATAATAATAGGTATGTTCTTCAGTGATTCAATTTCGTGAATGGCTTTGGATACTTCAAGGCCGCTCAGACCGCCTATAGCGATATTGACATATATGATAGAGGGAGATACCTTCTTTGCAGTCGCTATACTGGCTTCTTTGCTTGAGGCAATAAATACATCATAGCCTTCAGATTCGAGCGTTGATTCGATCATCTGTATTGTTTCGATATCCGTATCGATTACAAGAACTGTTTTTTCTTCCATATCAAATTCCTTAAATATATTTTTAAAGACCTATAGTGATTCCCAGTATTTTACCGGCATATCCTGAGCAAGTTTCAATGCACCGAAAGAGCCTGCATATAAAGGGTCATCAACTGAAACTACGGTACATGAGCCTATCACTTTTAATGCCTCCTGTATGTGCGCAGCTATCCCCCTTATGAGGCTTCCTCCACCGGCAAGGACAATATTGCCTTTTATCTTTACCTGAAACTCAGGGTCAAAACGCGCTATCATCTCAGTTGATGTCTCTATTATTGCAGGGAGAATGCTTTCACATGCGCGTTTTATCTCATTTGTAATGTCATGTATAACAGGTTTGCCGTCAACAGGAAGTTCAACACGAATTTCACCGGACGACTTTCCTACAAAACTGTACTGCTCTTTAAACTGGCGCACCATATTTTTATTAAATTTTGAGTTCGGAAACTTTTCGTTCAGATAACTGTAAAGCTGATTGTCAATATAATCACCTGCAGTCAGTATTGTTTTCTGATCCTCTTCAGTAGGGATCGCGCCGTGCATAATGCAGAAATCAGTAGTGCCGGCGCCTATGTCTATTACCAGGGCATTGTTCAGCAGGTTCATGCCATAGGCGACTGCAAAGGGGTCAGATACTACCATTAATGAATGCACAAATTCAGAGACAGCCCTTCTTATCGCAAGTTTATTAGTTTTGAGCGTGTCGGCAGGCACTCCAACAACAGCATATATCTTCTGTTCAGCAGCAGGCCTGCTTATTTCGACAAGATATTTGATGATTTCCCTCACTGCTTCTTCACTCCTGTCAATGCCTTCTTTTATTATTCCGTGTTCGAGCGGTCTGCAGAGTTCAAGAGACAGCCTGTTTTGAAGAGCTTCACTGCCGAAGAGGACAGGTCTGCCCACAACCTTTAAAGAGATAAAATCTTTCGGCCAGCCTACGTAACTCTCAATCCATTCTTTTGCGCCGCTGCTTGCACAGATTGAACTTCTTGATGTGCCGAGATCAATTCCGACAAATAAAATATTATCTTCTTTTTGCTTCATAGCTTGCCTCTCCTTTATTTAAATAGTCTAATATGCCTTTCTCAAGATAATGCGCTATATTTTCCCTGTGAGTTTCATTGTTGAGTTTCATCTCTTCTTTGCTGTTGCTCAGACACGAGACTTCTGCAAGGACAGCCGGCACGTCGACGCCGAGCAGGACAAGAAAGGGCGCTGTTTTTATGCCTTTATTCTGAACATTACCATCCTCTTTGCTGATATTTGAAAAAAGACTTTTTTGTATGGAGGCTGCAAGCTTTTTCGATTCCTGATATTTAAGCGTATTGCCGATTTTCTCGATTATTTTCCTGAAGTCACTTAACCTGTACTGTGAGTCTGCATTTTCACGTTCGGCAAGCTTTAATGTTGTATCATCAGAAGGTGATCCGAAGTAGTATGTCTCGATAATATTGGTCGGCCTGGAGGGAAGATAATTTACATGTATGGAAACAAACATATCTGCCTTATATGACTGTGCTAAAGCTACACGCTTGTTAAGCGGCAAGGTAACATCATTTTCACGCGTCATGATAACATTGTATCGTCCGTATTTATCCAATCGCATTTTTAATCTCTTTGCTATATCCAGTGTAATGTCTTTTTCCTTGGTTCCCATTTTGCCGATCGTCCCGTTTTGGGAGCCGCCATGTCCCGGGTCTATCATAACAGTCTTTACTGAAAGACCGAATGTGCGGCTCAGAGGAACACCGGGAATTTTCAGGAAAGCCTTTGCATCTGAAAGATTAGCAGAATTATCATATAGGGCAAATGGTATTTCAGGAGCCTGAAAATAATTTTTTGTTGAAGATGAGGCGATAGTCTGCTTTTCCTGAAATAACGGAAGGTTCAAAGAATTTCCATGCCCTAAAATGAATAACAGGATTACAAGAAATGACAGGGAGATTTTTTTTGCGGACAGAGGCATTCTCTCTGAAATCCTGAAAGGCGGTTTTCCGAGAATCTTTAAGTTCTCCTCGAAGACTCCTCTGAGTATGCTCTCCTTAAGTCTATGCTTCCTTTTTCTGAAAATCATCGAAATCATAAGTGGTAAAATCACTTTAACAATAAATGGCAAAGATGTCAAATTCTATAGTTAATTTAATACAGAGAACAGGAAAAAAGAATGACCGGCAGGTTTATCTATCTGATGTAGCCTTCGATGAGCAGATCGTCACCGATTCGCTTTATCTTCAAATCCTTTATCCTGTATGCTTCTTCAAGTCTTTTGTATGTTTTACCGCCTACTGCAGGGAATGATTCTCTGCCGCCAATGATTATGGGCGCTATGAAAAACATTATTTTGTCTATAACACCGTCTTCGAGGGCATGGGAATTTAAAGAAGAACCTCCTTCAATAAGGACTGAGGAAATCTCCATTTTCCCGAGTTGTTCCATCAGCCATTTGAGATTAAGTTTTTCTTTATAATAAAGCATATTAATACCTGATTTTTCTAAATAAATTGACTTTAAATTTCTGGTATTAGTAACTATTATTGTTTGCGGCGGCATTTTTAAAATTTTTGCATTCAGGGGAATCTCAAGATGGGGATCTATAACAATCCTCAAAGGGTTTTTGCCGATTTTTACCCGGGCTGTTAGTTGCGGGTCATCAGACTTCACTGTGCCTATTGCGGTCATTATTGCATCAACCCTGCTTCTTAAGCGGAGAACTATTTTACGTGCCTTTTCACATGTGATCCACTTTGATTGACCTTCAGGAGTTGCGATCTTTCCATCGAGAGTCATAGCGGTTTTAAGAATCACGAAGGGCTTTCCTGTTGTTACATGTTTTACATAAAATTCATTAAGTATTTTTGACTCATCCTCAAGGATTCCGGATCTGACTTCTATCCCTGCATTCTGCAGTTCCATGGCTCCCTTGCCCGCCACCTTCGGATTAGGATCAAGCATGCCTATGACAACTCTTTTAATGCCGCTGTTGATTATAGCTTTCGTACAGGGTGGTGTTCTTTTGTCTGTATGACAGCATGGTTCAAGATTTACATAAAGCACAGCCCCCCGGACTTTTTTACCTGCCTTTTCCAAGGCAAGGGGCTCAGCATGAGGAGCGCCTGGTTTTCTATGGAAATCTTCTGCTATTATTTCTCCGTTCTTCACGATAACAGCGCCGACCATGGGGTTGGGGCTTGTCAGACCCTTTGCTTTTGAGGCAAGTCTGAGTGTGCGTTTTATATAAAACTCGTCATTCATCAGCCGTAACATAATATAATCTTTGTATAAACCATTAAACACCCTCACCCTTGCCCTTTCCCCTTGTATGATAGAGGATAGGGTAAATTAACAATGAACTTAACCACGGGTGTGACAGACCGTACTCCCCTTGGGACTTTCGATCCCGTCCTTGAGCGCGGGTCG
>Ga0194126_10012264_pt1 | contig 10875 bp, 9 predicted proteins | sample TA2KigC150mmetaG_FD_148641 | JGI IMG/M metagenome (GOLD analysis project Ga0194126, IMG submission 148641) | Freshwater microbial communities from Lake Tanganyika, Tanzania - TA2015035 Kigoma Deep Cast 150m | ecosystem: Environmental > Aquatic > Freshwater > Lake | place: Tanzania: Lake...
GCTGCCGGGGGCTTTGTTGGCTACCCTCGGTATCTTTCTCCCGTCCTTTTTTTTCGTGGCCGTCAGCAATCCCCTCATCCCGCGCCTGCGCAATTCGCCCTGGGCGAGCGGTCTGCTCGACGGTGTGAACGTGGTCTCGCTGGGCCTTATGGCGGCGGTAACGTGGCAGCTGGGTCGCGCCGCCATTATCGACCCCTTTACGATTGCGCTTGGTCTCATCGCGGCCCTCCTGCTGTTTCGCTTCAAAATCAATACGGCATGGCTGGTTTTAGGCGGAGCCGCCATGGGGTTGATCAGCGCAATCTGGCGGTGAGTGTCCATGAAAAGAAACAATAGCAGAAGGGACGCACGGACCGTCGCGCTGCCTCTTACATCGAAAGGGAGTGTCTATTCGGCGCCATTCGGGGCAATCGCTGCAGTCGTTGCTTTCGGCACATAGAGGGTTTTCGCATCCACTTCGAACACCGTCATCGCATCCTGTGGATAAGGTTTTAAGAGGGACAACAGCATCTCCCGATCGCGATTGGCGGGATCGAGCCAGGCTTGCCCCCTCTCTTTTGGGAGGATGACAGGCATTCGATCGTGTATGGATCGCACCAGTTCGTTGGGCTGGGTGGTGATGATCGTGCAGGTGCTGATCGTCTCGCGCTCCGGCGAAATCCAGGTTTCAAAAAGTCCGGCAAAGCCGAACGGGCGCCCGGACTTCATGGAAAAGTAAAAGGGTTTATTGACCTTTCCCAGTTTTTGCCACTCGTAAAATCCATCGGCCGGGATCAGGCACCGGCGGCTTTGAAAAGCTTTTTTGAAGCTCGGCTTTTCAGCCACGGTTTCGGCGCGGGCATTGAACATTTTGTATCCGATCGATGGGTCTTTGGCCCAGGATGGAATGAGCCCCCAGCGATAGTTCACCAGTCGGGTTTTATCGTCATTGATGATGACTGAAATGTTCTGGCCGGGCGAGATGTTGTTGCCGGTTCTATACTGGCCCGCTATCTTTGTAATACCGAAGGACTCGACGATGACCGACAGGTCGGTCAACAAAACAAAACGTCCGCACATAAATCCCCCATAGGGTGAAGCACTCCGCCGGCAGGACGGGGCTTCCCGGCAAGGAAGAGGTCTATCTTCCTTTGCGCCCCCTCCCCTTAATCCTCTCCCGCCAGGGGAGGGGGAATGTAGCTTTTTACAAGTCCATCAACGGGGATTCGTCGACGCGATACGCCGACGGATCGATCCCAACATGAGTTCGATCTCCGGGCTCTTCAGCAGGAGGGCGGCCAGGAAAAACACGGCGCCGCCCCCGATAACGCACACCGCGAGGTAAACCAGCCGCGCCTCGAAGGGCCCCGAGGAGGTCCAGGGGGTGATCGTCTCGACGGCGAGGATCGTCCCTCCCATGACCAGCGATGCGATCAGGGTTCTACCCAGGGAACGATAAAACTCCGTATCGAGGATGGGACCGATGCGCCGCTTCAGGATTACCCAAAGCATTCCCACGTTCACGGCCGAGGCGATCGATGTGGCGAGCGCAATCCCTCCGTGCTGAAGGGGGTGCATCAGCACGACGCTGAAGGCTGCGTTGACGATCAGGGCTGCGATCGCTGCCTTCATGGGGGTACGGGTGTCCTGCAAGGCGTAGTATACGGCGACGATGATCCGGATGACGGAAAAGGCCCAGAGACCGACGGCGTAGTAGAGGAGCGCCTGCGCCGTGAGCGTGGTCGCCTCGATGCCGAACTCGCCCCGCTGGAACAGGACCGAGATGATCGGGTCTCTGAGCATGATGATGGCGACGGTCGCCGGGATCGTGATAAAGAGGATCAGCCGGAGCGAGAAGGCGATCGTCCGTTTGAGCTCCTCGGTTTTTCCGAGGGTGACCTGATCCGAAAAACTGGGGAGCGTCGCCGTCCCCACGGCGATGGCAAACACCCCGAGGGGAAGCTCGACGATCCGGTCGGCGTAGTAAAGATAGGAGACGCTTCCCGTGGGGAGCAGCGACGCCAGGATCGTTCCGATAAAGATGTTGATCTGGTAGATCGCCGCACCGAAAGCCGCGGGAAGCATCAGCAGACCTATCCGCTTCACCCCCGGATGGCGGAAGCGAAAATCGGGCTTCAGCCGCATTCCCATCTTCAATAGGAACGGCCACTGCATGGCGAGCTGGAGGACGCCGCCCGCCATGACGCCCGCGGCCAGGGCGACAATCGGTTCCGCGAAGAGGTCTCTCAGCGTCAGCGTCGCGAGGATCATCGAGAGATTGAGGACGACCGGCGAGAGGGCGGGCGCGGCAAAATGCCGGAGCGAATTGAGGATCCCCATGCAGAGGGCGACCAGGGAGATGAGGAAGATATAGGGGAACATGAGCCGTGTAAGGAAGACGGCGAGGTCGTACTGGGCGGGCGCCTTGACAAAGCCGGGCGCCATGACCGTCACGATCAGCGGCGCGAAGAGGACCCCCGTGAGCGAGACAAAGGCCAGAATGATCGACAGGGCCGTGCAGGCGACGTTCGCCAGCTCCAGGGCCTCCGCGCGGGTTTTATTCCGCAGGTATTCGGTGAAGACGGGGACGAAGGAGACGGTCAGCGAACCCTCGGCGAGGAGACGGCGGAGCAGGTTCGGTATCCGGAATGCGACGAAAAAGGCGTCGGTCGTCAGCCCCGCGCCGAAGAAGCCGGCCACGACCATGTCCCGGATGAATCCGAAGACGCGCGAGAGCATCGTGGCGATCCCGACAACTCCGGCCGCCCGGACTACCCGCCTGTTCTCGGAGGGGTTTTCTTCTTCCATCAGGCTTCCCGCTTTCCCCAGTCCTGTTCACAACTTTGGAACTCATGCGACCTGTACACGCTGGACCTTTTTCGGGCAAGGGGGAGGGGGCTGATTTGAAATCTGTCCCCAGATCTCCTATGGCCGAGGAAGAATCGCAGCAACGGCATTCGGACTGACTCCTTTGACGGCGACGGTCTTGGTCCGGGTTGCATGTCCGGCAATGATCGCCACCTGCCCCCTTTTCACGCCGAGGATTTCGGCGAGAAGGCGGATGCACTCGTCGTTTGCCTTCCCCTCCGAAGGGGGCGCGACAACCCGAAGCTTCAGTGCGTCGCCATGAATGCCCGCCGTTCCGCTGCGCGACGCTCTCGGGACGACCCGTATACGGAAAACGGCGCCGTCGGCGGTTTCGCGAACAGGTATCGGCGATAGGGTTGATCCGTTCATCTGAGCGAATAAGCAAGCTGCATCAGGCTTGGAACGAGAAAACTTTGGAGAAAGACAATTGCAAGCAGAACGACGACGGGTGACAGATCGATGCCGAGACCTTTCCAGGGAATCCAGCGCCGGACAGGCTCCAAGACCGGTTCGGTGACCCGATAGAGCATGCGCACGATCGGATTGTAGGGGTCGGGATTCACCCAGGAGAGCACTGCCCGGATGACGATGACCCAGGTGTAAATGGTCAGCGCGATATCGACGATCCTGGCGAGGGCGGCGACAAAATTTCCCAGAACAAACATGGGCTCTGCTCCTCTCTCTTTGGTTTACGGCAGGGAATTTACGAAATCCACCAGGGCCGAGTTGAAGGCATCCGAGTTTTCCATCATCACAAAATGCCCCGCCCCTTCGATCAGGGCGAGCCCGGCCCCGGGGATGCGATCCGCGATGGCCTGTGACAGGGAAGGGGGGGTCATCTTGTCCTCCGCGCCGCAGACGACCAGGGTGGGGACTCTGATCCCCGCGACGGCCTCGCTGATGTCGAGGTCGTTGCAGGCGGAAAAATCGCCGTGGAGGATTTCCGGATCGGTCCGCAGGAGACTTTCCGCGAGGAGCTTTGAGAACTTTTCCCGGTTCTGCTTGGCGATGGAGAACTTGGCGGCCATGCCGACGACCGAGGCGGGGTCCTGTTTGAGGCCCTCAAGAATCATCGGATTGACGGGCATCCTCACCCCCGCGCCCACGGGCACCGCGGCTGCGGCCGACCCATTGTAACGGATGATGAAACTCAGACAGATCGCGGCGCCGAGGGAGTGGCCTATCAGGACGGGCTCGGAGATCCCGAGGCCGTCCATGATCTTCCTTACCCACTCCACGTAGGCGGCCACGGACCGCTCGCCCGGCCCTTCGGACCGGCCGTGACCCGGAAGATCGAGCGCGGCGATGTTGAATCTGTCTTTCATGGAGGTGTACTGCCCGAGCCAGTTCGTGTGGTCGCCGCCGGAGCCGTGGATGAAGACGAGCGTCTTGCGGTCGGGAAGAAAACGTCCATTGTTGACCCAGCAGGCGATCTTGCGCCCGTCGATTTCCCGGAGATTGATCATGTTCCCTCCCGAGGATAGTGTTAATGACTGAACCTACCATAACCCGGTCGGGTTTCGCAATTAAAGATTGAACGGATGCCTTGATGTGAGGTAAAGAGAAATGCTACCATAAGTCTTGTCATAAGGGGAGGTTGTGATGCTGGAAGGAAGGAACATCGGTGTCGTCGGCGGCGGAAAGATGGGTGGCGCCCTCATCGAAGGGATCATCTCCAGAGGCATGGTCGGGGCGTCGGCCCTGACGGTGGCGGATACGGAGGCAGGCAGGCTGGAAGAGCTTGCGAAGGCTTACGGCGTGAGGGTGACCGCCGATAACCGGGAAGCGGTGCGGGGCGCCGATCTGGTCATCCTCTCGGTCAAGCCGCAGAACATGGCGGAGGTTCTGTCCGGGATCGCCGGGGCTGCTTCGAAGGCGCTGTTCGTCTCCATCGCGGCCGGGATCTCCACGGCCTTTATCGAGGAGCGCCTAGGGGTTGGGGTCCGCGTCGTCCGGGTCATGCCGAACCTTCCCGCCCTTATCGGGGAGGGGGCGGCCGCCCTTGCGCCCGGCGCATTTGCGACCAAGTCGGATCTGGATCTGGCGCGGCAGATATTCACCGCGGTCGGAATCGCCGTCGAGGTGGAGGAGTCGCTCATGGATGCCGTGACGGGACTGAGCGGCAGCGGTCCCGGTTACGCGTTTCTCATCATCGAGGCGCTCGTGGAAGCCGGTGTCCGGATGGGGCTCGCACCCGGCGTGGCCCTGAAACTCGCCTCCCAGAGTCTCCTTGGTGCGGCAAAGCTCGCTCTCCGTGAGGAGAAAACCCCCGCCCAACTCAGGGAGATGGTGACCTCGCCCGGAGGGACGACACTCGCGGGTCTCAAGGTTCTGGGGGAAGGTCGGCTTCGGGAGACGCTGATCGCGGCCGTAGAGGCTGCAACGCTTCGCTCTGCGGAGTTGGGGGGCAGGAGGTAGGCGTTATTCCTCCGCCTTGATGTTGCCCTCTTTGACCACCTTGGCCCATTTGGCGATCTCCGCTTCTATGAATTTTCCGAATTCGGCCGGACCCAGCAGATCCGCCTCCACCCCGTGGTTTTCGAGACTTTTCCTTGTCTCTTCCGAGGCCAGCAGCACCCCCAGCTCCCTGGTTATTCTATCGACAACAGCCGTCGGCGTGCCGGCCGGCGCCAGGAAACCGAGCCATATGGAGGCCTCGTAGCCGGGCACGCCCGACTCCGCGATGGTCGGCAGATCGGGGGCTGCTTTGCTGCGCGCGGCCCCGCTCACGCCGAGCGCCCTGAGCTTGCCGGACTTGATGTGGGGCAGCGTCGTCACAAGCGCGCTGAAATGGATTTGGGTGTGACCCCCCATCGTGTCTATCGCGGCGGGGCCTCCCCCCTTGAACTGAACGGTCTTGAAATCGACGCCCGCCATCGACTTGAAGTATTCGATCGCCAGATGGCCGAAACTGCCGGCCCCCGCCGCCGAACAGGCCAGTTTGCCGGGCTGCTTTTTCGCAAGGGCGATGAGCTCTTTGACCGAATGGACGGGAACTCCCGGATGGACGGTGAGGACATTCACCCCGACACCCGCCCTGGCGATCGGGACGAAGGACTTAATCGGATCGAAGGGCACTTTGAACAGTGAAGGGTTGGTGGCAAAGGCCGCTGTCGTAAAAAGCAGGGTGTACCCGTCGGGCTTCGCCTTCGCCGCCATCTCCATGCCGATGATCCCTCCCGCCCCGCCGCGGTTTTCCACAACGACCTGCGCGCCGAGACGTTCGGACAGTTTTACGGCGATCACCCGTCCTATGATGTCGGAGATACCGCCCGGGGCAAAGGGAATAATGAGCCGCACGGGCTTGCCGGGATACGAATCAACCGCCGCCATGGCCGCCGGAAGCGGAAGTATCGCGGCAACGATCGACAACAGCATCAGAATCTTTATCGTCATAGATGTGGCATTCGCGCATGCTGTGATGAACGATCGGTTCATGATGGATTTCCTTTCTCTCGTCGTCACATGAAGCGGCAGTGATACGACCATGCGGTCTCAGTCGATCAGGGTTTCGAAAACCTTCTTCAGCCGCTGCAGAGGGTCGTCAAAAAATCCGTTTGGTTTTTCCGGCTTCTCCTTCGGTGCGGTAGCCTTAGGGGCTTCCGGGGTGTGGGGAGTGATGCTTTTTGGAGGAACGGGTTCGCTTGCCGCAACCGGCGGTTTGATCCGGACCGGTTCGCGCGCCGGCGGCGCAGCCTCGGGGAGCGGCTTTGTTTCCGAAAGCTTCGGGGTTGCCGTCACGGGGGCAGGAATTCCGGCCGGGGCAGCCTCGACGGGCTTTTCGCTCGGTTTCTTCCTCCGGTGACGGGAGCGCCTGTGGGATTTTTTCTTCACCGGTTCCTGGTTTTCCGCGGGTGCAGGGGTCGCGCCGTTCCTTCCGGGCTCCTCCGCAATCTGCTGCTCCCGGGGCTCCGGTTCATCCTCCGCGTCGTCTTCCATATCCTTAGGCGGCGGCTCGGTTTCAACCGGGCGCTTGGGCTGCTCCGGCGGATGGGGCGCTTCCCGCTTCGTCGCTTCGATTTTGCACTCGTCCCAGGGCATGTCGGGGTTTCCGGAGATGTGTATCGACATGTCGTACTCGCTCTCCAGATGGTTGATCTCGGGGCGTTTCTGGTTCAGGAGGTAGTCGGCCACCTCGTAGGGAAGGTTGACCTTCATCTGGGAGGTGAGACCTTTGACGGCCTGCGTTTCGATCTTGCGATAGGCGGTCAGGGCGGTGTATTCGAGGGAGGGGCGGACCCCCCTTCCCCGGCAGAAGGGGCAGGGCGTGTAACTGATCTCCTGGATCGTCGACTGTTTCTTCTGGCGCGAGAGCTCCAGGATGCCGAATTTGGAGATATGGGAGAGCTGGATTCGCGCCCGGTCCAGATCGATCGCCTTCTTGAAGGCCTTTTCCACCTCGGCGTTGTGCTTCAGATCCATCATGTCGATGAAGTCGATGACGACGAGGCCCCCGAGGTCGCGCAGCCGGAGCTGGCGGGCGATCTCCTCCGCCGCTTCCATATTCGTCTTGAAGGCGGTCTCCTCCACATTCCGCTTGCTCGAGCCCCGGCCCGAATTCACGTCGATGGTGATCATCGCCTCGGTGGGGTTGATGATGAGGTAGCCGCCGGATTTCAGTTCGACGCGGTCCTGGTAGATCACCCGGATCTGATCCTCCAACTGGTATTTGTCGAAGATGGGGTTCTTTTCCTTGGCCAGTTTGATCACTTTTACATTGCGGGGGGCGACGGCCTTGCAATAGGCCCGCATCTGCCGGAAGGTCTCCATGTCGTCGACCAGGATCTCCTCGATGTCCGGCGTGAAGTAATCCCGAAGCGACCGGACGCCGAAGGCGCTTTCCTGGTAGATCAAGGCCGGCGCCGTGGTGTCGGAGGCCCTTTTCTGGATCTCCTTCCAGAGCCGGGAAAGATGCTGGTAGTCGCGCGCCAGCTCCTGCTTGGTCCGGTTCATCCCGGCCGTCCGCACGATGAATCCGAGACCGTCCTCGGTCGTGATCTGCTCGACGAGTTCCTTGAGCCTTTTGCGGTCGCCCTCGTCCTCGATTTTCCGGGAGATGCCGCTGCTCTCCTTGTTCGGGAGGAGCACGAGGTACCGTCCGGGCAGCGAGATGTAAGCGGTCAGGAGCGCCCCCTTCCGCTCGCTCACCTCGCGGAGGATCTGGACGAGGACGGTCTGGCCCGCCTTCAGCGTCGGCCTGCTTCCCTCCCGGCCGTTGGTCTCCTCGAAATTGTTGTGACTGACGTCTTTGAGAGGGAGAAAACCGTCCCTTTTCCCGCCGTAGTTCACGAAGGCAGCCTGGAGGCCCCGTTCGACCTTCATGACGAGACCTTTGTAAATATTGCCGGTGATCGGTTCCTTGACGGCCATCTGGATATTGAATTCGACCAGTTTGCCGTCCTCCACGATCGCCATGCGCTTCTGCTCCAGATGGACGGCATTGATGAGCATCTGTTTTTTCATAAAAATCCTTTCTATGACGGTTTCGTAAAAAGTCCGGATGCTGCGTTGCGCTTCATCCCTCGTCGTTGCAGCGTACAATAACGTACGCCTCACTCCTCAGGATTCGCGCGCCTTGCCTGCGGAGCTTTTTGCAAAGCCGTCCTGAAAACATGGTTTCCGACCTTTTGCGAGATCGTCTTTCTATATAAAGGCGGACACGTCGCCCTTGCCTGCCCTGATCACCTCGACCCCTTCGGCCAGGAGGCTGATCACGCTTGACGGAGCCGCTGCGATGATGCCTCCGTCGATAATCATGTCCACCTTTTTGCTGAAAAGCTCCTCGATCACCCGGGGATCGCTCAGGAGTTCCCCATCCCCGTCCTTGACGCTGGTGCTGATGATGGGAGAGCCCATCTCGGCGACGAGCGTCTGGCAGATGCGGTTGTCGGGGATCCGGATACCGGTGGTCTGCCGCTTGGGAAGGATGATCTTTGGGACGATTCGGGAGGCTTCGAGAATAAACGTGTAGGGGCCGGGGAGGAGACGCCGCATGATCTTGTAAGCCTCATCGGAGACCCGTGTATAGCGGCTGATGTCTTTCAGATCCGAGCAGATGAAGCTCAAAGGCTGTTTCCGGTTGCGCTGCTGGACATCGTAGATCCTCTCGATTCCCCGTTTGTTGAACAGATCGCACCCCATCCCGTAGACCGTGTCGGTCGGGTAGATGATGATCCCCCCGCCCTTCAGGATATCCACCGCCCGGCGGATCAACCGCATCTGGGGGTTCTGGCTGTTGATGGCTACGAGCATATCGTCCTCTGTAGCAATATATCAGAACCAATGGGGATTATCAATGACAGCTTCGTAAAAAGCCCGGATGCTGCGTTGCGCTTCATCCCTCGTCGCTGCGGCGTACGCAAAAGTACGCCTCACTTCTCAGTATTCGCGCGCCTTGCCTGCGGGCTTTTTACGAAGCCGTCCCCAATTCAAGGCATTTGCATCTTTTTACGAGGGGATTATCAATGACAGCTTCGTAAAAAGCCCGGATGCCGCGCTATCACTCCATCCTTCGCCTTTGCGGCCTTTTTATGAAGCCGTTGAGGTATCAGCCGTTCCCGTTCAGATGATCCTTGCTCAGTTTGAACCGGATGCTATCCACGAGGGCCTGCCAGCTCGCCTCGATGATATTCTCGGAAACGCCGATTGTGCTCCATACCTCTTCCTCATCCCGGGAATCGAGGAGCACCTTGACCCGCGCCGCCGTTCCTTCGCTCCCTTCGACGATCCGGACCTTGAAGTCGATCAGGTGCATCCCGCCGATCTGGGGGTAGAATTTCGTCAAGGCCTTCCTGAGGGCGTGGTCGAGGGCGTTGACCGGGCCGTTCCCCTCGGCCGCGGTCAATTCGGTTTCGTCGCCGACGGAGATCTTGATCGTTGCCTGGCAGAGCGAAGGATTGCTCCCGGTCTTCATATGCGTGACGCTGAGGCTCTCGAGTGCGAAGGGTTCTTTGAAGGCGCCGGTGATCTTTTTCATCAGGAGCGCCAGCGACCCGTCGGCAGCGTCGAATTGGAACCCCTGGTCCTCCAGTCGTTTGATCTCCCTGACGATCTTCCGGCTCAATGCGTCGTTGGCGCCGACGTCGATGCCGAACTCCCTGGCCTTGAAAGCGATGTTGCTCTTTCCGGCGAGATCCGAGACAAGGACCCGCTGGTCGTTGCCCACCGCTTCCGGGCGGATATGTTCATAGGCCTGGGGGTTTTTGGCGACGGCGCTCACATGGATGCCTCCCTTGTGGGCGAAGGCGCTCCGTCCGACGAAGGGACGGAAAGGGAGCGGCCTCACATTCGCGACCTCGCTCACATAATGGGAAAGGTTCGTCAGCTGTCTGAGCGAGGCCGCCGGGAGACACCTCCGGTGCATCTTGAGCTGGAGATTTCCGATCACGGAGATCAGGTCGGCGTTGCCGCACCGCTCCCCGTACCCGTTGACCGTTCCCTGAACCATGGTCACGCCCGCCCGGACGGCCGCGAGGCTGTTGGCCACGGCGAGCCCGCCGTCGTTATGGGTGTGTATTCCAAGGCGCATGGGAGGGATGAGTGCGGCCGCCTTTTGTACGGCCTCGGTCAGGTCGTGGGGGAGGGTGCCGCCGTTCGTGTCGCACAGAACAATCCGGTCCGCCCCGGCGGCGAGGGCCGCCTTCAGGGTCGCCAGGGCGTATGCGGGGTTTCGCCGAAAGCCGTCGAAGAAGTGCTCGGCGTCGAAGATGACCTCCTTCTCCTTCGCTTTCAGGAAGACGATCGAGTCGCGGATCATCCGCAGATTTTCGTCCAGTGAAATGCCGAGGATCTCCCTGACGTGGAGATCCCAGCTCTTTCCGAAAATGGCGATGGTCGGCGTCCCGGCTTTCAGGAGGGCCCTGAGGTTACGGCAGGTTTCCGGTCGCACGCCCGGCTTCCGTGTGCTTCCAAAAGCGGTGAGACGGGCGTGGCGGAAGGGGATCTCTTTCGCCATTTCGAAGAAGCGGAGGTCCTTGGGATTCGAGCCTGGCCATCCCCCCTCGATATAGTGAAATCCCATCTCATCCA
>Ga0194126_10012266_pt1 | contig 10873 bp, 9 predicted proteins | sample TA2KigC150mmetaG_FD_148641 | JGI IMG/M metagenome (GOLD analysis project Ga0194126, IMG submission 148641) | Freshwater microbial communities from Lake Tanganyika, Tanzania - TA2015035 Kigoma Deep Cast 150m | ecosystem: Environmental > Aquatic > Freshwater > Lake | place: Tanzania: Lake...
TCTTTCCAATCGCACATGTTGTAGGCATAGTTTGCGCCATTATCAGGATATGGCGGATCAAGATACATGACAGTATTTGGACGGTCATAGCGATCCATGCAGACCCGCCAGTCAAGGTTTTCGATGATGACGGTTTTTAATCGCTCGTGAACCGGAGCAAGCCGCTCTTGTAAAGTTCCCAATGCGCCAATGAGACGATTTCCATGCCCGCCATCGGATATACTGGTTTGAAAACGCGGATACTTTAATTCCCCGCCCCAGCCGGCCATGATAAGATAATAGAAACGGTGAGCGCGTTGAATATCGGTGAGTTGGTTTGGATCTAGTGAGGCCAGGCGCTTGAATTCAGCTCGTGAGACAAGTTCCCATTCGAAAGAGGCGATCAGTTCGTTGGGCTTTTCTTTTATTACACGGAAGAACGTGACGATTTCTTGGTCAATATCATTCAACACTTCCACATCGCTTGGTGGTTTGCCAAATAAAACCCATGAGGCTCCGGCGAAAAGTTCAACGTAGCATGTATGCTTGGGCAAGAGCGAAATGATTTGTTTTCGCAGGCGCGATTTTCCGCCGACCCACTTGAAAGGGCTGTTGATCATTTCGTAAGAAGAAGATGTAACCATCATCATAATCAATCCAATGTCTCCACTAGAGACATTTTATCATAACCTGGCTTATCTGTCAATTAGCACTCTGGTATTTTGATTATGCAGCGATTTGGCGAAAAACTCCGTATCTTACGAACGCAAAAACAAATGACGCTGAAAGAACTGGCGTCTGCTCTGGGATTGGCTGCTCATGGCTATCTCAGTGAGATTGAAGCGGGAAAGAAAAAGCCCACTGCTGATTTTGTGCTCAAAGTAGCGCGTTTTTACAGCGTTACAACTGATCAACTCCTCAAGGATGAACTTGATGTGGAGGAAAAATGATCATTCCACTTATTGACTGTGATCCAACAGGAGCCGAGTTAGAACGTTTTCGGCTGATTTTGAGTACCTATCAGGATGGCAGTGGACAACAATCTTTGAATAATGGGCGCACATTGCCAGGCTGGCGTGATTTTGAACGTTGTGTTGCCGTGTCGTTTGGTGGGGATGCGCAGGAAAGTAAATTTATCTTCGATGTTCTGATTCCTGACCCCAAGAGGGAAGCAATTAACTTTGGTATCTCCTGCAAGATGCGCCGCACTTTGAATGACACAAAGCGTACCGGAAGGGTGACCCTGGAACTCTCCAATTCTTCCGGGAAATTCTGGGATCGCTTAGGGAAAATGGGAATCAACCAGCAGAATTACAAGGATGTGCCTCTTGAGGTAGCGCAGGTATTGCTTGCCCAGGAAAAAGAGTGGTATGAGGAGGTCGGCCTAGACGCAGGGGGAAAAGTTGACCTATCCAGAAGTTTCTATCTTGTGCTTTCGTGGAATCCGCAAGGCGAATATCAATTGTTAAAATTCACACTCGCGTTGCCAAGAGTATCAACATTAAGATGGGATTTTCCACCTGTCATAAAGAATGGACAAGAGCAAATTGGGCGTCGTTTACGAGGCCAGGATAAAACCGGCACATTGTTTGAGTGGTATGGCGAGTCAGGCGGACAGCTAAAGTATTATCCTCTGGTTGAAAAAGCGCTATGGCGATCTGATATTTTCCATTTGGAATCTTTACCGGTTGACTGGAACGAAAAACACGGACTTATAACAAAAGCCAAGGATTACTTTCCGGAATTATGGGGAAAGTTACCATGACCTCCTGGCTCGAAGTCTCCCTTACGGTCAATGGTGAACTGGCGGAAGCCGTGGCGGATGTCCTCGCCCGCTTTGCCCCCAACGGGGTGACGACCGAGCAGGGCATCCAATTCCTGGACGAGGAAGATGAGGGCACTCCGGATGGCCCGATCATTGTGCGCGCCTACCTGCCGGAGGACGGGAAGATCGATGAGACGCGGCGGAGACTGGAAGAATCCCTCTACTACCTGGGTATGATCCAACCCCTTCCCGCCCCGGTCTTCACCCCGGTGGCGGACCAGAACTGGATGGAAGCCTGGAAGAGTCGCTACCAGCCCATCCCGATTGGCCGGCGGCTCATCATCGTCCCGGCCTGGCTGGACTCGCCGGACGAATCCCGCACCCCCATCCGGATCGATCCCGGTATGGCGTTCGGTACGGGGACGCACCCGACGACGCAACTTTGTCTCGAATTCATCGAAGAGCAGATTGTCGACCGCGGACCACAGACGACAGGCCACACTTCGTCCATCGCCGGTCGTCCGTCGTCAGTTATTGATATTGGCTGCGGTTCCGGCATCCTTTCCATTGCCGCCTTGAAACTTGGCTCCGATCTCGCCCTTGGGGTGGACATCGACGAGGCAGCCATCCGCAACAGCCGCCAGAATGCCGAGGCGAATGGCGTCCCAGCGGAAAGGTTAATCCTGGGTGTCGGTTCTGTGGCTGAGGTACAGGACGGCAGGTTCGGTTTCAGCGCCGCGCCGCTTGTCCTGGCGAACATCCTGGCCCCGGTGTTAGTGCGCCTGTTCGAAGCCGGCCTGGCCGGTCTCGTCGCTCCGGGCGGGAGCATCATCCTCTCCGGTATATTGAGCGGACAGGCCGGGCGAGTGGCCGGGGCCGCCCTGGCACAGGGATTGATCCCCTCCGGCCGGAAACATCAGGGAGACTGGGTGGCGCTGGCATACCGGCGGAATGTCACCTGAGTGCGGCGCGAGAATGGCGCATTTTATGCTATGATTCGGGCAGCATGAACCCGCGCCGCAAACTCGTTTATTACATCCTGCTCAACATCATCATCTCCGCCTGTGTCAGCGGCGCGATCCTGTTCGTTTACGACTATACCCACCGCAATTCCAGCGCACCGGCAGCTGGCAATTCTTCCCCGGATGCTGCGGCCCCCACTACATCCCCTGAGACGAAACTGGAGATCCTGAGCGTGGTGGGCGCCGGGACGGCCGCCAGCGAGATCGTCATTGTCCAGAACACCGGACCGCTAACAGTTGCCATGACCGGCTGGTATGTGCAGGATGCCGATGGCAACCGCTATCTCTTCCCGTTGGTCGACCTGTACCCGGGCGGTTCGCTCCAGGTACACACCTCTGCCGGGGCCGACTCGGCGGTTGACCTCTACTGGGACCGCAACCAGCCGTTATGGAGTTCCGGTGAAGTAGCCACCCTGATCGACCCGCAAGGCAATGTCCATGCTTTTTACCGCATCCCCTGACCATCGTTCCCAACCATCTTCCTATGTCACAAGCCCTCTACCGTAAATGGCGTCCCCAGAAATGGGATGAAGTGGTCGGACAGCAGCATGTTGTCCAGACCCTGCGCAATGCTGTCAACGGAGACCGGGTGGCGCATGCCTACCTGTTCTCCGGGCCGCGCGGCACCGGCAAGACCACCGCCGCCCGCCTGCTGGCAAAAGCCGTCAACTGCCTCGACCCCGACCTGGCGCAACGTCCCTGCAATCAATGCGGGCACTGCCGGGCGGTCAACGAGAGCCGCTTCCTCGACCTGATCGAGATCGACGCCGCCTCCCAGACCGGCGTGGACGATGTGCGCGACCTGCGCGACAAGATCAACTTCTCGCCCAACCAGGGGCGCTACAAAGTGTACATCATAGACGAAGTCCACATGTTTTCCAACAACGCCTTCAACGCCCTGTTGAAGACGCTCGAGGAGCCGCCTCCGCACGCCATTTTCGTCCTCGCCACAACTGAAATCCACAAGATCCCACCTACCGTGCTCTCCCGTTGCCAGAGACATGAGTTCCGTCGCGTCCCGGTCCGGGAGATCGTTACCCAACTCGAACAGATCGCCCAAAACGAAAAACTGGAGGCCGAACCGGAGGCGCTGACCCTCATTGCCCGCCAGGCTACCGGCAGCCTGCGCGATGCCATTTCCCTACTCGACCAGTTGGCATCCACCGGCCAGAAGGTCAGCCTCGACCTGGCGCAGGTTGTGCTTGGCACTTCCACCAGCCAGGTGGTGTTCGAGATCATGGATGCCGTCCTTGAAAAAGCCGCCGCTCCGGGTTTGGATGCCATCCACAAGGCGCTCGATTCAGGGGCGGATGCCCGGGTCCTGGCGCGCCAGGTGGTGGATTACCTGCGGTCGTTATTGCTGGTTAAAATGGGGAACGAAGCAGCGCTGGACCTGATGCCGGATGCCCGTTCCCGGATTAAACAGCACGCTGGAGCCCTGCCGGCAGGCGAACTGGTGCGCATGACCCGCTTGTTCAACGCCGCTGCCAGCGACCTGCGCAGCGCCTGGCAGCCCTCCCTGACCCTGGAACTGGCCCTGGTTGAATCTCTGGAAGCGCCGGCAGTCGTCTCCGCTCCTGTTGCGCCGCTGAAGCCGGCGCGCGGCGCGCCTCCAGCCAGGATCGCTGAATCGACTACCCGTCCCACCGCGGGCGGGGAGACATTCCTCGCCCAGGCTGCATCTGCCGGCGCGCCGGTTACATTCGAACAGGTCACCCAGGGCTGGAGGAGAGTGCGGGAACTCATCAAGCCGAAGAACCCCGCCCTGGAGGGTTTGCTGAATACCTGCAAGTTGCTGGGGATCAAGGAAGGGACCCTGGTGCTGGGCTTTTCGAGCGACGTGGTGAAATCCAAGATGGACAAACCGGAACAACTTGATATAACCCGCAAGGCGATTGCCGAAGTACTGGGAGTCGAAATGCCGCTGCGCTGTGTGGTGACGAGTGCAAAATCAACCCCGCCGGATGTCAAAGCGGATGGCATGGTTGCCGCGGCCCTGCAGGCTGGCGGGGAAATCGTGGATATCCAGGAGTAAACTGAACGGCAGTATCATCACCGTTCGAAGGAGAGATCATGGCAAAAGGTTTCAATCGTCCGCCTGGCGGCGGACAATCCGGGATGGCGGCGCAACTCCAGCGCCTCCAGCAACAGATGGCGGAAGCGCAGGAAAGGCTTGCGGCGGAACTCGTTACAGCAACCGCAGGGGGCGGTGCGCTGAAAGTCACCATGACCGGGGACCAGCAATGCAAATCGGTCGAGATTGCTCCCGAGTTGCTGAAAGATGGAGATGCAGACATGTTGCAGGACCTTGTGTTGGCTGCCGTCAACCAGGCGCTGGATAAGTCGCGCGAACTCCAGCAACAAGTCATGGGTCCGCTGGCAGGCGGGTTGCCTTTCTAAATTTTGATATTCATACAGGCGGTATCCCCATGTTGTTGCCGGAACCGATTGAAAGTCTGATCACAGCCCTCGAACGCTTGCCGGGCATCGGGCCGAAAACCGCTTCCCGCCTGGCATTCTTCCTACTCCGCGCTCCAGAGGAGGTCTCAGGCGGCCTGGCGGAATCCCTGACGGATATCAAGAACAAGGTCGCCTTATGCCAGGAGTGTTTCAATATCACGGTCGCTGGGGAGGGAAGATGCGAGGTTTGCCGTGATCCGCAACGGGAAGGTGATTTATTGTGCGTCGTGGAGGAGCCATTGGATGTGGTGGCGCTGGAGCGGATCGGTGTCTACCGCGGGAAGTACCATGTCCTGCATGGCGTCCTGTCGCCGATCGAGGGGGTCGGCCCGGACGATATCAAGATCAAACCGTTCCTGCAGCGGGTGCAAAAAGGGGGAATCCGGGAGGTGATCCTGGCGACCAATCCCAGCATGGAAGGCGACGCCACGGCACTCTACTTGCGCCAGCAGTTGCTGCCCACCGCTGTCCGTGTCACCCGGCTGGCGCGCGGCCTGCCGGTTGGAGGGGACCTGGAATACGCCGACGAGAGCACATTGTTGCGGGCGCTGACAGGTCGGCAGGAGTTATCTTAAAGATTCGCACAAGATCCGGATATTTCTTGACAGGACTGCCTGCACGTGGGATAATCCTGCCAGACCTAGTTTTTACCCCCGGTTTCGTCCTTCGGGACAAACCGCTGACAACTCAAGAAGACGTTTCCCCCGTCAGGAACACAAGACAGAAGTTTTGCAGTCTGACGAGCCGATGTTGAAGAAACATCGGTATTTTCGTCTCTTTAGCCCTTGACAGTGCCGGGGGTCGCGGGTAGAATACAGCCCGCTCGGTTATCAGGACCTTAACAACTGAAGAGTGATAGGAAGTCAATACCATGTCGTTCAATTCCGTAATCCACACCCGCAAGGGTGATTTTTTGCGGAGAGTTTGATCCTGGCTCAGGATGAACGCTGGCGGCGTGCTTAATACATGCAAGTCGAACGAGGAGCCTTTGTAGCAATACGGAGGTTTCCTAGTGGCGAACGGGTGCGTAACGCGTTGGTGACCTGCCCCGAAGAGGGGGATAACAGACCGAAAGGTCTGCTAATACCCCATGTGGTCACGAGGGTTAGAGGCCTTGTGACTAAAGCAGCAATGCGCTTCGGGAGGGGCCTGCGTCCCATCAGCTAGTTGGTAGGGTAATGGCCTACCAAGGCTATGACGGGTAGGGGACCTGAGAGGGTGGTCCCCCACACTGGCACTGAAACACGGGCCAGACACCTACGGGTGGCAGCAGTAGGGAATATTGCCCAATGGACGAAAGTCTGAGGCAGCAACGCCGCGTGCACGATGAAGGCCTTCGGGTCGTAAAGTGCTTTTCTGGGAGATGAGAAAGGACAGTATCCCAGGAATAAGTCTCGGCTAACTACGTGCCAGCAGCCGCGGTAAAACGTAGGAGGCGAGCGTTATCCGGATTTACTGGGCGTAAAGCGCGTGTAGGCGGTTTGGTAAGTTGGATGTGAAAGCTCCTGGCTCAACTGGGAGAGGTCGTTCAATACTACCAGACTTGAGAGCGGTAGAGGAAGGTGGAATTCCCGGTGTAGTGGTGAAATGCGTAGATATCGGGAGGAACACCAGTGGCGAAAGCGGCCTTCTGGACCGTTTCTGACGCTCAGACGCGAAAGCTAGGGTAGCAAACGGGATTAGAGACCCCGGTAGTCCTAGCAGTAAACGATGTGAACTTGGCGTTGGTGGTGTAAAAACCATCAGTGCCGAAGCTAACGCGATAAGTTCACCGCCTGGGGACTACGGCCGCAAGGTTAAAACTCAAAGGAATTGACGGGTCCCCGCACAAGCAGCGGAGCGTGTGGTTTAATTCGATGTTACACGAAGAACCTTACCCGGGTTTGACATGACAGTGAACGATTGCGAAAGCATGAGGCTCCCGCAAGGGACACTGCCACAGGTGTTGCATGGCTGTCGTCAGCTCGTGTCGTGAGATGTCCGGTTAAGTCCGGCAACGAGCGCAACCCTCGCTGTATGTTACATGTGTCATACAGGACCGCCGGTATCAAGCCGGAGGAAGGAGAGGATGACGTCAAGTCAGCATGGCCTTTATATCCGGGGCTACACACACGCTACAATGGCCGGTACAATGGGTTGCTAAGCCGCGAGGTAGAGCCAATCCCCAAAGCCGGTCTCAGTTCAGATCGCAGGCTGAAACTCGCCTACGTGAAGTTGGAGTTGCTAGTAAATGCGCGTCAGCTATAGTGCATTGAATACGTTCCCGGGGATTGTACACACCGCCCGTCACGTCATGGGAGCTGGCAACACCTGAAGCCGGTAGCCTAACCGCAAGGAGGGCGCCGTCGAGGGTGGGGTCGGTGACTGGGACGAAGTCGTAACAAGGTAGGTGTACCGGAAGGTGCGCCTGGATCACCTCCTTTCTAGAGTTCTGGGTAAAGGTCCGGCTGCTCACAGCAGACCTGCGCCCCAAGAAATACAAACCTCTCGACGGTGTCGAGAGTCGGCATGTCAATGCTTCCTGTCACTCCTCAGTTGCTAAGGCCTGGTTTGTACGGGCCTGTAGCTCAGATGGTTAGAGCACAGTCCTGATAAGACTGGGGTCACTGGTTCGAGTCCAGTCAGGCCCACTTATCTGTTATACGGGGATGTAGCTCAGTGGGAGAGCAGCGCCTTTGCAAGGCGAAGGCCACGGGTTCGAATCCCGTCATCTCCACAGGGCTGCCCTGAAAGGATGTGTAAAGGTTTGAAGTTGGCGATCGCTTCAGTGTGAAAGGGAAAAGGCTCAGCAGCGCGTGGGATGTTTTCGGCCCGGCGGTGAGCCGGGTCGCTTTGTCGAAAAATGAATAGTTGACGGGTAGCCGATGCCCTTGACAGCAGTGAAAGGTGAAGAGCATCGTCCGCCGGTCAACGGCGAAGTCAGAACCTTGACAACTGAATAGTAACTTTTTGTTTTGATGTAGGCCGAAAAGTATCAATTTCTCCGCATCACGTGGAGAAGCTACTAAGAGCTTACGGTGAATGCCTTGGCGCCAAGTGCCGACGAAGGACGCGGGAAACTGCGATAAGCCTCGGGTAGTCGTTAACAGACGCTGATCCGGGGATCTCCGAATGGGGAAACCCACTAGAGCGAACCTCTAGTATCCTCTTACTGAATATATAGGTTTGAGGAAGGGCACCTGGGGAACTGAAACATCTAAGTACCCAGAGGAAAAGAGATTATTCCCCTAGTAGTGGCGAGCGAACGGGGAACAGCCCAAACCGTCCTTGCTTGCAGGGACGGGGTTGTAGGGCCTGGCATACGGAAGTTACCAATCAGTCAGTTAGTGGAAAGGTGTGGGACAGCCTGCCAAAGAGGGTGATAGCCCCGTACGCGAAAACTGACTGACTTCCGCCAGGTACCTGAGTACTGCCGGGCACGCTAATCCGGCAGGAAGCTGGGGAGTCCACTCTCCAAGGCTAAATACATTTGGCGACCGATAGTGAACAAGTACCGTGAGGGAAAGGTGAAAAGTCCCCCTGTTAGGGGAGTGAAATAGAACCTGAAACCGTAAGCTTACAAGCAGTCGGAGGGCTAATGGCGTGTCGGTGCTATTGCGAAAGCATGTGCGCGGCGCTATGCCTGACGGCGTGCCTCTTGGAGAATGAGCCTGCGAGTTAATCTTTGTGGCGAGGTTAAGGGAGCGACACCCGAAGCCGTAGCGAAAGCGAGTCTGAATAAGGCGTATAGTCGCAAGGATTAGACACGAAACCGGGTGAGCTACCCATGGCCAGGGTGAAGCGAGTCTAACCGCTCGTGGAGGCCCGAACCTACTAACGTTGCAAAGTTAGGGGATGAGCTGTGGGTAGAGGTGATATGCCAAACGAACTCGGAGATAGCTTGTTCTCCCCGAAATAGCTTTAGGGCTAGCGTCATGCGTTTAGTAACGGAGGTAAAGCACTGGATGAGCTAGAGGGCTTACAGCTTATCGAACTCAACCAAACTCTGAATGCCGTTACTCCATAGCATGGCAGTCGGACTCCGGGAGATGAGTTTCGGGGTCGAAAGGGAAACAGCCCAGATCATCGGCTAAGGTCCTCAAGTCTACGCTAAGTGGGAAACGAGGTGAGGTTACTCGAACAACCAGGAGGTTGGCTCAGAAGCAGCCACCCTTTAAAGAGTGCGTAATAGCTCACTGGTCTAGTGACCTTGCGCGGAAAACTTAACGGGGCTAAGCGTAGCGCCGAAGCCATGGGTCTCGTCGCAAGACGGGGCAGTAGGGGAGCGTTCCGCCAGCGGTGAAGGTTGACTGTAAAGACAGCTGGAGCGGGCGGAAGTGAGAATGCAGGCATGAGTAGCGAATAAACACGTGAGAACCGTGTTCGCCGTAAATCTAAGGTTTCCGACGCCAGGTCATTCCGCGTCGGGTTAGTCGACCCTTAGCCGAGGCCGAAAGGCGTAGGCGATGGACATCCGGTCAACATTCCGGAACCATCTGGAAGGAGCGATGAGGGGACACAGCGAGGTAGGCCAGCCTGTGATTGGTCGTGCAGGTGCAAAGCGTCTAGGCGTTGAGGTTTGCAGGAAAATCCGCAGACTGAGCTGAAGCGCGAATGCGAGTCCCTGAGACGGAAGTGGCTGAGCCTTGCTGTCGAGAAAAGCCTCTAAGCGTTGAGTTCCAGGTGTCCGTACCGCAATCCGACACCGGTAGATGGGTAGAGTATACCAAGGCGAACGGGAGAACCTTCGTTAAGGAATTAGGCAACATAACCCCGTAACTTCGGGATAAGGGGTGCCTTCTGGTGTGAGGTTTACCAAAGCGCCGGAAGGCCGCAGTGAAATGGCTCTAGTGACTGGTTAACAAAACCACAGGTCTCTGCTAAGCCGAAAGGCGATGTATAGGGGCTGACACCTGCCCAGTGCCGGAAGGTTAAAGGGAGAGGTTAGCGCAAGCGAAGCTTTGAACTGAAGCCCCGGTGAACGGCGGCCGTAACTATAACGGTCCTAAGGTAGCGAAATTCCTTGTCGGGTAAGTTCCGACCCGCACGAACGGTGTAACAACTAGAGCGGTGTCTCAACGAGGGACCCGGTGAAATTGAAATGGCTGTGAAGATGCGGCCTACCCGCAGCAGGACAAAAAGACCCCGTGGAGCTTTACTGCAACTTGGCATTGAGTTTGGATATGATCTGTGTAGCATAGGTGGGAGGCTTTGAAGCTGGGGCGCTAGCCTCGGTGGAGCCATCAGTGAAATACCACCCTGATTATATTTAGACCCTAACCCTGCACCGTCATCCGGGCAGGGGACCGTGCCAGGTGGGCAGTTTGACTGGGGCGGTCGCCTCCTAAAAGGTAACGGAGGCGCCCAAAGGTTCCCTCAGGGTGAATGGAAACCACCCATAGAGTGTAAAGGTATAAGGGAGCTTGACTGCAAGACCAACGCGTCGAGCAGAGACGAAAGTCGGGCTTAGTGATCCCACGAATCTGTGTGGAAAGGTCGTGGCTACCGGATAAAAGCTACCCCGGGGATAACAGGCTGGTGAAGTCCAAGAGTCCATATCGACGACTTCGCTCGGCACCTCGATGTCGGCTCATCGCATCCTGGGGCTGGACAAGGTCCCAAGGGTCGGGCTGTTCGCCCGTTAAAGCGGTACGCGAGCTGGGTTCAG
>Ga0194126_10012272_pt1 | contig 10870 bp, 10 predicted proteins | sample TA2KigC150mmetaG_FD_148641 | JGI IMG/M metagenome (GOLD analysis project Ga0194126, IMG submission 148641) | Freshwater microbial communities from Lake Tanganyika, Tanzania - TA2015035 Kigoma Deep Cast 150m | ecosystem: Environmental > Aquatic > Freshwater > Lake | place: Tanzania: Lake...
TGGAAGGTGGAGGTTAGAGGTTGGAGGTTGGAAGATGAACAACAACTGTCTGGAGGAACTTTTCGGTTTGGAGGGTAGGGTTGCTGTGGTCACGGGGGGTGGCGGTGTTCTGTGTGGGGCGATGAGCCGGGCGTTGGGACGTGTCGGCGTTAAGGTGGCCGTGCTGGACCTGATTCCGCAGGCGGCGCAGAAAGTGGCCGACGAGATCAAAGCCGCAGGCGGCGCAGCGATGGCCGTGCAGTGCGATGTGCTGGCTAAAGACAGCATCGAGGCGGCGGCGCGGCGCATAACGGATACCTGGGGTCGCGTGGACATCCTGATCAACGGCGCGGGAGGCAACAGGAAGCAGGCCACCACCTCGCCCGAGCTGTCCTTCTTCGACCTGCCCGCCGACGCGGTGCAGTGGGTGTTCAACCTCAACTTCGTCGGCACGTTGTTACCCTGCCAGGTGTTTGGCAAGGTGATGGCTGACCAGGGAGAAGGGTGCATCCTCAACGTCTCCTCCCTGAACGCCTTCCGCCCACTGACCAGGATCCCGGCCTATTCTGCTGCCAAAGCTGCGGTTAGCAATTTCACCCAGTGGCTGGCGGTGCACATGTCGCAGGAGTACTCGCCCAGGATTCGGGTCAATGCTATTGCCCCCGGCTTTTTCCTGACCGAGCAGAACCGCTTTCTGCTCACCGACGAGCGAACGGGTGAGCTGACCCCGCGCGGGCGGACGATCATTGACCACACGCCAATGTCCCGCTTTGGCGCCCCAGAGGACCTGGTCGGCACGGTGCTGTGGCTGCTCTCGCCCGGCGCAGCCTTTGTGCACGGAGTGGTAGTGCCGGTGGATGGGGGGTTCAGTGCCTTCAGCGGAGTATGAGCAAATGAGCAAATCTACAAATCAGCAAATCAGCAAATCTCAAATCAGCAAATCTCAAATCAGCAAATCTCAAATCAGCAAGAAGAAGATCGAGGATGAATTCCGTCGGCTGTGCGAGCAGGTGGGCAGGCAAGGGGTGATTGGCTTCACCCCTGTCGAGGGGGTGAGGTTATTGCCGGAGCAGGCGGCGTATTTGCGGCGCAAGCTGGAGGGGCTGGGAGCGTGGTCGGACATCACCGCCGTCTCCATCGGCCTGCTGTATCACCAGCCAGAGATACTGGCCGTACCCGCTGGCTGGGTGAGCAAGCCGCCGGAGGATGGCCGCTGGAACCAATACGCCCGCGCCTACACCGAGCTGAACCGGCTGCTCAACGGCATAGCCAGCCAGTTAGCCGAGCGGTTCGGCGGCCTGGCTGAGGCGCCTACGGTCGAGGGTTGGGTGGAGCGGGTAAGCCACGTCAACGACTACTGGCCCCACTGTGTCTCCCACCGTGCCTTCGCCGAGGCGGCGGGGGTGGGCTGGCGGGGGAAGAGCGGCCTGGTGATCACGCCCCAGGCTGGCCCCGCGCTGCGCTTCGCCACCGTGTTCGTCCCCCAGCGGCTCTCTCCGGACAGCCGACACCTGCCTGGCTGCGGCGACTGCAATGCCTGCCTGGAGGTATGCCCCATCCTGCGCCCGGAGGAGGGCTACCGCGAGAGGTGCCGCCGTCGGCTGAAGGCGCTGGGCCTGGAGGACGAAGTGTGCGGCATCTGCGTGCGGGTGTGTTGGGAGGCGGTTAGGAGGTCTGCCTCTGAGGCAATCAGCACCTGACTTGCCCTTGCCCGGGCAAGCCACGATCTAGGGTAGGAAGCAAAACCACAGAGAGCACGGAGTTTTTCCTTTACTTTTCTCCGTGCTCTTTGTGTTCTGCGGTCAATTCTCTTGCCCAGGGGCAGGAATCTGGATAACAGGGTACTTGTCTAAAGCCGCCAAACTTGATTTGACAAATCCCAGAACATGTTGTATAATTGATGATGTCATCTTAGGATGACATCATTACAGGAGGCAACATTGCAGGAAGGTTTACTTACAAAGGAACTTATCAAAAAGGGCAGTCCGATCCCTTACTACTTCCAGCTTGAGGAAATACTAAGAGGGGAAATCGAGAGCGGTAGATGGGTGCCGGGTCAACAGATTCCCTCAGAATCGGAACTCTGTGAGAATCTTGGCGTAAGCAGGACAGTCGTACGGCAAGCGCTAAACGAGCTGGTTAACGAAGGTCTACTGCACCGCAGGAAAGGCAAGGGTACTTTCGTAGCTGGACCGAAGGTCGCTGAAAGCCTGGTGCAGAGTCTAACGGGCTTCTACGAAGATATGATAGCGAGGGGGCTAACTCCCGTCACACAAGTGTTGGAACAGAGACTGATCCCTGTGAGCAAGAAGGTAGCTGCTATGCTGAACTTGGAGGAGGGGGATCAGGTAATCAAGATCGATCGTCTCAGGTCAGTTGGTAATGAACCCATCCTCATAGTGACAACCTTTATACCCCATCAGATCTGTCCCGCCTTATTGGAGGAGGACTTCTCTAACCAATCGCTATACGCCGTATTAGAGGATAAATACAAAATAGAAATAGCTCGGGGTAGGCGTACTTTAGAAGCTATATCGGCCAGCGAAGAGGATGCCAGATTGCTGGGCATCGAAGAGGGCGATCCTCTCGTTCTCCTTAAGAGCGTCAGCTATCTTGAGGATGGGAGCCCCATCGAGTATTTTGAGGCCAAGCACAGGGGTGATCGTAGCAGATTTGAGGTCGAGCTCATCCGCCAAAGGAGACGGCGTAAGCCTATCGAAGATGTTTTGCCCACCGATCTGCCGCCAAGTAATATCGTGGTGGGATAGGCTATAAAGCGTTGAATCCCTTGACCAGGTGACATGACAGAAGACCTTGCACTTTGCAACGGTGGGCTGGAAAGGGGGTGAGGCAAGAGGACCGAGAAGCTTATTACTGGTTTGGGCGCCGAGCGCCCGCTACAATAATCAACTGACGGAGGAGTTAGAATGAAAACGCTTAGCTTGTTCGTGTTGGTTGCTCTGGCCCTCAGCCTGGTCGTGACTGGCTGCGCTGCTCCGGCGCCGCAGGTCGTGGAGAAGGAGGTAGTGGTCGAGAAGCCAGTGGTTGAGACCGTGGTGATCGAGAAGGAGGTGGTGGTCGAGAAGGAGGTGGTGGTCACGCCGACGCCGGTGCCAGGGTGCCCCGATAGGATCACCATTTGTTGGACGCCACCGGATATCACCGGCGTCTTCAGGACAGCGACTGAGTACTGGGAGCTGGCGGCCGCCGATGCCATGAAGCACGGGATCAAGCTCGTCAGTCTCGTCTCTCAAGCGCCTACCAGCCACATCGCCTTCGGAGACCAGGTGGCCATCATAGAGGACTTCGTGGCCAGGGGATGCGATGTCATCGGCATTTCCCCCATCGAGGTCGAGGTGGTCATCCCGGCCATCAAGAAGGCCAATGACGCGGGCATCCCGGTGATCATCGTCAACCTGCTGGAGCCCATCGCCGGTGTGGAGGTGGCTTCCTACATCGGCTTCGACAACGCCGAGGCCGCGAGGATCTCCGGCTTCGCCCTGGTGGACTACTTCGGCGGGCCTGGCGTCCTCGGCACGGGCCGCAAGGTGGACATCGAGCATGGCACCTATCTCGACCTGGCCTGGTGGGAGGATCTCTACGAGACCATCACCGCTGAGGAGAAGGCTGCGGTCAAGGCCAAGGTAGCCATCATCGAGGGCGTCGCCGGCGGCTTCTTCTCTCAGGCGCGGCTGAATGGCTTCCACAGCATCGTGGACGAATTCCCAGGCATCAAGATCGTGGGAGCACCCTGCGCTGCGGACTGGAACCGCGAGAAGGGGATCAAGTGCGCCGTGACGGACCGTTTTTTTCCGAATTCGTCCATCAAAGGCGTAATCTTTCCGAAAACCTATCTGAGCCAGCACACGCCGCAGCCGTCCAGGGGTTCGTTTGGGACATCGGTTCCAGAAGCCAGTGGGCAATGGCGGCAGGACGGCGGCCACGTGAGTCAGGATATTGGCAGCCAGCGATGCTAGTTCTGGCAACCATTGGCGAGACGCTGGGGCAAAGACAAACTGTCACTGCAAGCCTAGCAACTGTTTAGTCACCAAGGGCACCTGTTCCACCGGCCAGCGGTCCAGGTACAACCAGAAGATGGTCTCCGGTTGGGCCACCACGTTCGTTTCCAGCACCAGGGGGTGGCGATACAGCGGGTCAAAGAACACCCAGATGCTGAAGATCTCGTTGTCTGCTGCCACCTTCTGATCGGAGCGTACCACATCCTGAATGGACCAGTTCGCCAATGTGCCATGCACCTCAACGTAACGCCTGCCCACAGCGCCGAATCTGGGACGCCCTAAAGCCAACCACTTGGAGCGCAGGAAGGACAGCCCCAGGGCTCCTGAGAAACGAGCCGTTGAGCATGGCCCACAGTAGATGTAAATGTGCCAGATTGGTGCCAATGGGCACCTGCCTTACAACTTGTTCAAGAGCACGTATAACTCGTTCCAAAGCGGTTGACATCGTTCCTCGCAGCGTTGGGATAGGCTGCTGTAATTTTAGACAAGTCTTCCGCTTATGCCACATTCAATTAGCGGAAAGTAGAGTGACAAGGAGTATCGACAATGGCGATGCTATCCAGAAAGCGGAAAGCGGGCATACTCACCTTTTCAGACGGAAGAAAATATATCCATGAAGATCTTCTAGGAGTTAATCAGGGCTATCAGAACCGCCTTGCCCAGACGCTGGAAGCGACCGGAGAGGTTGACGTTATCGCTGGTGAGGAGATCATCTGGACATCTGAGATCGCCCAGCGAGAAGGACGGCGACTAGCAGCAGCAGGGGTTGACCTGACAATCTTCAACTATGCTATCTGGGCTTTCCCCCACCTCTCTGCTGTTGCCAGCGCCTTTGCTCCTGGTCCATATCTTTTGTTCAGCAACTTGAACCCGTCAGAGCCGGGGATGGTGGCCATGCTCGCCAGTGCCGGCATGATGGATCAACTGGGCTTGCCCTACACGCGCATCTGGGGCGATATCGAGGAGGAAGCGGTCTTGAAGCGAGTGATGTCATATGTAAGGGCTGCCGACGCCTTATCCCGTCTGAAAGGGCAGACCTACGGCCTTTTCGGTGGGCGGCCACTGGGCATGTACACCGCTGTCTCAAACCTCGATCAGTGGCACTCCATGTTTGGTCTTGACGTTGAACATATCGAGCAATACGACGTGGTTCGGTACTCCGAACAGGTTGACGCAGATCGGGTTGAAGCGGGCTTCCAGTGGCTGGAAAAACACGTGGGCAGAATTGCCTATGACGGCAAAGTCCTGACACCTGAAAAGCTCAAGATGCAGATTCGCTCTTACCACGCTGTCAGAACCATCATGGAGGAACGCGGGCTTGACTTTGTGGGGTTCAAGGCGCATGGAGATTTGACGGATTGGTTCGTAACGATGGACGTTGCTGAGGCGTTCCTGAACGACCCCTATGACTGGGAAGGCCCTCACGAACCCATCGTGGCGGCAACCGAAGCCGATATGGATGGCGCACTGACCATGCAGATCCTGAAGCGTATCTCTGGCGAGCCGGTTCTGTTTGCAGATGTGCGCCATTACGACGCGGAAGATGATGTATGGTACTTTGCGAACTCAGGTACTCATGCCACGTACTTTGCCGGACGCTCGATGAACCCGGCCGTTAACTTGAAAAAAGTCACCTTTTACCCAGAGGTCTCTTACTACCCCGCCGGTGGGGCTTCTGTACAACACTTTGCTGCACCCGGCCCGATGACCATGGCTCGCCTAGCCCGCAAACAAGGCATCTATTGGCTGGCTATCGTTCCGGCGGAGTTTGTCGAATTCCCCCAATCCGTGGCCGAGGCCAAAGCCGCCACAACTACCCCGGAGTGGCCTCATGCCTTTGCTCGCTTGCAGGTCTCCCCGGACGAGTTCCTGTCTACCTATCCGTGCAACCACATTCACGGCATCTGTGGCGACTGGGTGGATGAGCTACTGAACGTCGCCCAAATACTGGGGATTGAGGCCAAAGTTTACCAGTGACGAGCGGGTGACCGTACATACGTGGAATTTCTATAAACCTCTATACATCACTTTGCGGAGGTTAAAATGAACAAGATCGGCATTTACTATGCCTATTGGACACACGATTGGGATGCGGATTTTCACCCCTTCATTGACAAGGTCGCCGAGCTGGGATTTGACGTTCTGGAGGTCAACGGTGGCACAATAGCCCACATGACATCTGAAGAGCGCCAAAGCTTGAAAGCACACGCCGACGATAAGGGCATCATCTTGTCGCATTGCATCGGCCTTCCTCCCCAATACGACATCGCCTCGGAGGATGAAATCGTCCGGAAGAACGGCATTGCGTTCCTTCAGAAAATGGCCGAGGCCATTGGCGAAATGGGTGGAGGGAATCTGTCTGGGATTATCTATAGCTGCTGGCCCGCGACCATGCCCGAAGGCGAAATGGATAAGCGACCCTATTTTGAGCGCAGCGTTGCTAGCATGAAAAAGGCGATCAAGGTGGCCGAAGGCAATAACGTCTTCTTCAACATGGAGGTTGTCAATCGCTTTGAGCAGTTCCTCCTGAATACCTGCGCCGAGGCGTTGGCTTACGTGGAAGCGGTTGCCAGCCCCAATGCCAGGATTCTGCTCGATACCTTCCACATGAACATCGAGGAGGATTTCATCGGCGAGGCAATCCAAAAGGCTGGTGACAAACTGGGGCATCTCCATATCGGGGAGAACAATAGAATGCCCCCAGGGTATGGTCACATTCCCTGGACGGAGGTCGGTGCTGCGTTGCGGAAGATCAATTACCAGGGACACGTCGTCATGGAGCCCTTCCTTATACCCGGTGGGGAGGTGGGACGCGATATCAAAGTTTTCCGGGATATGAGTGTTGGTCTAGAGTTGGATGGTGAAGCGCGGAAGGCTTTGATGTTCATACGTGGTCTGTTGAAGTAGATGATCAGATGAGCGAGAGCCATCGCGGGGCCTTTCACTGTTCCGGGCATGCTGATTCGATGACAACTGGTTGAGGGTTCACCTTGACAGGAACCACGGGGTGAGTCAAAATTAAAAAAGGAGATTGCTATGACCTCTTCAGGAGGGCTCGGGAGTGAGTCGGTTACCCAGGTGCAAATCCTGCCCGCTATGCGCCGTCTGAGCGGAGAGCAGATTGTTCGCTACATCCCCTCGATCGTGGTCGGCATAGCAGCTATAGCTCTAGGGCTCTTTGTGCCCGATTTCTTCACAGCGCGCAACATCATCAATGTTCTGATGCAGTCATCCGCCCTCGGGTTGATGGCCATCGGCGTGACTGCGGTCCTCATCGGTGGTGGTATTGACCTTTCCATCCCCTCCGTTATGGCTCTGAGCGGTATCTTCGGAGCCATGTATATGCGAGCCGGTGGCCACCCTGTCCTGGCAGGGTTGATCATGGTTGCCGTGGCCACCCTGATTGGGACTATCAATGGCTTTGCGGTCGCATACCTCAGGATGATTCCCTTCGTTGTTACTCTGTCGATGATGTACGTTGCTCAGGGTGCCTGTTTATGGGTCACAAGAGCGATTAGTGTACCTGTAACTAATCCCGCTTTCGTCGATACAGTGATGGCTAAGATCTGGACAATCCCGGTGCCCGTGATCTTTCTTTTGCTCATTACTGCTATCGTAACGGTGCTCATTGGTAGGAGCCTGCATGGGCGCTGGCTCTATGCCACAGGCACGAATATCAGGGCTGCGCGCGTTTCAGGCATACTCACAGCACGTGTGCTTTTCGGCACTTATGTCTTTTCCGGGTTCTTTGCAGGGCTGGCGGCTATCGTTACGACCGCAAGGCTGTTGTCAGCAGCCGCAACGATGGGGGAGGAAGGTGTTGTGCTTTCCGTTATCAGCTCGGCAGTTGTGGGTGGGGTGAGCATTTACGGCGGAGTGGGTAGCCCCTTGGGGGCGGTGATCGGCGCTCTATTCATTACGCTCATTACTAACAGCATGAACTTGATGCATGTTTCCTACTATGCCACCCTTGTCATCAAGGGTCTTATCATTGTTACAGTTGTTGCCCTCGACTCTTTACGCAGACGTTACAAGCGCTAGGAGGCAAGTAATGAATCGACCATTCCTCCGCATGGTAGGTATAAAGAAGTGGTTTCCCGGCGTTCAGGCTCTCAAGGGCGTGGACTTCGAGGCCGACCAAGGCGAGGTGCTGGCACTGATAGGTGCCAACGGAGCAGGCAAGACTACGCTCATGAACGTGCTTGGTGGCGTTATACAGGCGGACGAGGGTGAAATCTATATCCAGGGTGAATACGCTGACATTCGCACCCCACTCGACGCAGCAGAACACGGGATCGCCTTCGTCCACCAAGAGATGGCCCTGATGCCTACTCTGACTGTGGCCGAGAACATGTACATCACCAGGTTCCCGTCACGGTTAGGCCTCATCAATTATAAGGCGACCAAGGAGCGTTGTACCCAAGCCCTGGCGCGATTAGGGATTGGTTTGGACCCTGGTACCAAGCTACAGCACTTGAGCCCAGGAGATCGGCAGATGGTTGAGATCGCTCGTGCCCTGCTAAGTGAGCCACAGATCATCATCTTGGATGAGCCCACGTCGTCGCTTACCAGCCGGGAGAAGGCCCGTCTGTTTGAGGTCATCGGCTCGCTTAAGCAAGAGGGGGTAGCGATCATCTACATCACCCACCTCTTGGATGAGGTCTTCCAAGTATGCGAGCGGGCCATTGTGCTTCGCGATGGTGAGGTGGCTGGCGGCGGGATACTCAAGGATCTCACCTACGATGATGTGGTCCGGTTGATGATCGGCGGTAAAGAAATCAGCCCCCACTTTGGCCGCAGAACCGCTCATATTGGCGATGCAGTCTTGTATGTTGAAGGGTTGAGCCGTAGGGGGGTCCTGCAAAACGTCAGCTTCACACTGCACAAAGGGGAAATCCTGGGCTTGTGGGGTCTGCTGGGCTCAGGACGGACTGAGTTGGCGCGGGCGATCATTGGTCTAGACCCGATCGACACGGGCAGGATCCAGGTCCGGACGGATGGCTCCATGAAGGCTATTCACCCCCAGGAGGCGAAAAACTGGATTGGCATGATCACCGAGAAACGACGGGAGGAAGGGCTTCTGCTACCCAAGTCAGTGAAAATCAATGTGTCCCTGGCCAACTTGCCCGCGCTGATATCGCGTATCTGGCCCTTAATTGACGACAAACGTGAGACCGAGCTAGCCGAGAAATTCGTTAATCGCTTGGAAATTGTGATATCGAGCCTCACACAGCCAGTAGCGACGCTCAGTGGTGGCAATCAGCAGAAGGTGGTATTGGCCCGGTGGTTGCAGCGGAATCCGCCCATTTACATCATGGATGAGCCCACGTGTGGCCTCGACGTGGGAGTCAAAGCAGAGATCCGCAAGATAATTGGCGAACTGGCCGACGCGGGCGCTGCCATCCTGCTGATCTCATCAGACATCGATGAGATGATAGGCTTGAGCGACAGGTTCTTGGTAATGAATCGCGGACGGATCGTAGCCGAGCTCTCGGCAGGATCCCCGAAGGACAAGCTGATGGCGGCCGCTGCGGGTGTTGTCTAGTAAGGGGGATAAAATGTTGCGTTCCAGCCGACGACAACTAAGCATACGTGATTTCGTTCTGTCTTATGGTTTCGTCATTGCACTCGTGTTAGTATTCATCGTATATGCTGTGTCTACCAAACACTTCTTGAAGCTCACGAACCTCATGGCGATCCTGCATACATGTGCTCCTACACTGATCTTTGCATCGGGATTGGCCCTGGTGCTCATGACCGGCAAACTAGATATCTCCATTGGCTCGATTATCTTTCTCGCTACCGCGACAGGCGGGGCCCTTATGACGCGTTATAATGTATCGCCGTGGATTGCTTTCCCCGTCATGATGCTAATTGGGGCGGTCTGTGGGGCGATAAATGGATTTGTTGTAACTGTCTTGAAGGTCAATCCATTTATCACCACAATGGGCTCGATGTTTGTGCTGCGTGGTATTGCATTGACTGTCACGACAGGCGTACTAGTCGGTATACCAGATTTCCTTACAGATTTTGGTAGTGCCAGGATCGGGCCGGTATTTGTTGACTTTCCAATCGCTCTGGTGTTCGTCTTCCTTGTATATCTCCTACATACGCGTACCAAGTTCGGTCGCTACATTATGGCAATTGGCAATGGTGAAGAAGTGGCTAGGCGGCTGGGGGTTCGCGTCGAACGAGTTGTATTTGTGGCTTTCCTGCTCTCAGGTCTGTTTGCCAGCATGGGTGGCATTCTCTCCATGGCTCAAGTAGGGGGCGTTTCACTCCATATGGGCGTAGGGCTTGAATTCACCGGAATCGCCGCCTGCGTTATCGGAGGGATCAGCCTGTTTGGAGGTGAAGGGTCTTTCGGCCGCTATGTTCTGGGTGTATTGACCCTGGCAGTGATAGAGAACGGCCTTGTTCACATGGGTGCATCTGTATATGCTTATCCGTTTGTCCGTGGTGGCATCATTTTCATTGCTATGTACGCCGATACCCTGAAGTCTTTGGTACAAACCAAGGTCAAGCAAACCATAGAGGAACCTGAGCCGACGGGTGTGGGCTAGAGACTTAGCAGAGTCTTTGTCTTGTACGTGGCTTGGATCGATTAGACATTATCTGGCTTAAGGAAGCAATGGGAAGGCTAGACCAGTTATAGCAAGCCTGTAGTAGTGCTCTTTCTAGAAAGGAGGTGCCAATATGGTGTAACTGGTTAGTAGCAGAATGTCAAGTCTGAGCAAATAAATTAAGAAAAGGAGGGGATGGTTCAGAGATAGGGTAACACTTTAACAACCGAACCCAAAGGAACCGTCTTGACAGGGAAGCCCTTTTCGGAGAAAATATCTCCGCTTACAACCTTGTCAGGAGGTTCTGAT
>Ga0194126_10012273_pt1 | contig 10869 bp, 9 predicted proteins | sample TA2KigC150mmetaG_FD_148641 | JGI IMG/M metagenome (GOLD analysis project Ga0194126, IMG submission 148641) | Freshwater microbial communities from Lake Tanganyika, Tanzania - TA2015035 Kigoma Deep Cast 150m | ecosystem: Environmental > Aquatic > Freshwater > Lake | place: Tanzania: Lake...
AGAAAGTAGCCATGCGCGAGAAGGAGTTTGGCATCTGGGTTCCCATCACCTGGAAACAGTATCATGAGTATGTCAAAAAGATCGCTCTCGGAATGGTCTCCCTCGGCCTTGAGCGAAACGATAAGGTGGCCATGATCGGCGATAACCGTCCGGAAGCTCTCTGGGCGGAGATGGCCGCCATGTGCGTGGGCGGCGTGGGCGTATGGCTCTTCCAGGATTCACTCATCGATGAGGTGAAGTATATTATCGACCACTCCGATGCCAAGTTAATGGTGGGCGAAGGCCAGGAGGAAGCGGACAAGTATCTCATGATAAAGGATCAATGCCCAAAATTGAAGAAGATGCTCTGGGATGATCCGAAGGGGATGAGGGGTTATGATGATCCCACCCTGGTGAGTATCAAGGAAGTGATGAGACTCGGAGAGGAACTGGATCAGAAAGAACCCGGCCTTTTCGAGGACTTGATTTCAAAAGGAAAGGCAGAAGACGTCTGCCTTCTCTTCTATACCTCCGGGACCACAGCCCTTCCGAAAGGGGCGCTTCTCACCCATTATAATATGTTAACCATGGGCCTCAATCTGATGCGGGTGGACCCCTACTTCGAGACCGATGATTTTGTCTCCTATCTTCCCTATGCCTGGATCGGCGAACAGATGATGTCCATCTCCTGCGGAATTCAGGCCGGGTTCACGCTTAACTTTCCGGAGGAGCCGGAAACCGCCCAGGAGAATATCCGCGAAATCGGTCCCCATGTGATGTTTGCGCCTCCCCGGGTCTATGAGCAGATGGTCCGTAACGTCCAGGTAAAATACCTCGATGCCTCCTGGTCAAAAAGAAAAGCTTATGAATTAGCGATGAAGATTGGCTATCATGTGGCAGAACTCGAATTCACCAAAAAGCCTGTTCCATTTTACTGGAAAGGTCTCTACTATCTTTCCTACCTTGGCGTCCACAAGAAATTGAAGGACCATCTTGGGCTGTCGAGAATAAGGGACACTTATACCGGTGGCGCGGCCATGGGGCCGGACCATTTCCGGTTCTTTCATGCCCTCGGAGTCAACCTGAAACAGATCTACGGCCAGACAGAGATCGCCGGAATTTCGGTCCTTCATCGAGATGGAGACATCAAGTTTGACACGGTTGGCGTCCCCATTCCTGAAACAGAAGTAAAAATTACTCCGGATGGCGAAATCATCTCAAAGAGCCCCTCTGTTTTTCTGGGTTATTACAAGATGCCCGAGGAAACCGCCAAGACCTTAAAAGACGGCTGGCTTCATTCCGGCGATACCGGTTTTATCGATGCCGAAGGCCATCTGGTCGTCTTCGATCGCACCAAAGATGTGATGATCTTGAGCGATGGAACGAAGTTCGCCCCTCAGTATCTTGAGACCAGGCTCAAATTCAGCCCTTATATCAGGGAAGTCTGGGCCATCGGAGACAAAAAACCTTATGTCACGATCGTGATCTGCATCGATTATGCTGTCGTGGGCAATTGGGCAGAGGCCCGGAATATCGTCTACTCAAGCTACCCTGAACTTTCTCAGATCCCGCAAATCTATGAATTGATCCAAAAGGAAATCGTCAAGATGAACCGTGACCTTCCTCCGGTTGCCCGGGTGAAGAAATTTGTCAATCTCTATAAGGAGTTTGATGCGGATGACGACGAATTAACCCGGACCCGAAAACTGAGAAGGGCATTTGTCGAAGAACGCTATAAGGATATTGTCAATGGGCTTTACTCGGATGTAAGCACGGTCCATATGGACACCAACATCACCTATGAAGACGGAAGGGTGATCCATATTAAAACAGACATGAAAGTAATGGAAGTGCCACAGTAAAAGATCAATGGTCAATGTGCAATGGTCAATTTGCAATGATCAATGGACAATTATCAATGAAAAGCAAAACATAGATGGTCAACCGGTAATGATCGATTGGAAGCCACGATTGAGATGAACGGAAAAGGCGACCAGCTTTCGGAGCGTTTGCTTGATTTTGTAGTGAAGATCATAAAAATTGCCGAAGCCCTACCAAAGACAATTTCAGGTAGACATGTCGGAGGGCAATTGGTACGCGCTGGGACATCCTCCGGTTCCAACTATGAAGAAGGTTGTGGTGCCGAATCAAGATCCGATTTTATCCACAAAATGAGTATCGTCCTGAAGGAATTGAAAGAGAGCCGTTTTTGGCTCCGAGTGATCCACCGGACCCAAATGCTCTCTCCAAAAGAGGTTCAGCCCCTGATAGACGAGTGTGGAGAGCTTTGTGCCATCATCGGGAAAAGCGTTAGTACCGCCAGGAGAAGAAGGGTCGATAACCAATGATCAATGTTCAATTGCCAATGTTCAATGGTCAATGACTATTAACAATAAGAAAGTTCCTAACAAAATGATAATTGATTATTGAAAACTGATCATTGATAATTGCTTTTTTAGGGAGGTTTTCATGGAAATCTTTTTGCAGCTTTTAATTACAGGGATTCTGGTGGGGAGTATCTATGCCCTGGTGGCTCTTGGATGGACGCTGATCTATAAATGCTCCGGCGTCCTCAATCTGGCCATGGGCGAATTAACACTCATCGGGGCCTATGTCTGCCTGACCTTTTATCACTGGGGGATTCCTTTCATCCTGGCCCTGTTTTTCACACTGATCATTGGATTTATTCTTGGGGTTTTAACGGAAATCATCTTTTTAAGGCCAATGGTCGGAGAGCCCCATCTTGCCGTCATCATGGTCACCGTCGGACTTGCCTTTTTCTTTAAGGGGCTGGTCATGCTCGTCTGGGGAACGGATACCGTCGTATTCTCTCCCCCTGTATTTCCGATAGAACCCGTCTTCCTCGGAAAGGTCGTCGTCGGCCAGGTATTCCTGTGGGCTTTTGTCGCCTCCATCATCCTCCTTGTCGCCTTTGTCTCCTTCTTCAAATTTACGAAGTGGGGACTCTCGATGCAGGCAACGGCTGACGATGAGATGGCCGCCCTTTCCTTGGGGGTCAATGCAAAGGTGGTCTATGCCCTTGCCTGGGCGATCGCCTTCATGGCTGCAGGGGTGGGCGGAACCCTGCTCGGGAATATCAACGGTCTTAATATCTCCGTGGGTTATCTGGGCTTATTGGTGTTACCGGCAGTCGTTCTGGGGGGCCTTAACTCTGTCCCGGGAGCGATCGTCGGCGGTCTGGTCATCGGTATTCTTCAGAATCTGGCAGATGGCTATCTGAGCCGTTACACCCCGGGCGGGGTCAAAGAGGTCTTTCCCTTTGCGGTCATGGTCATCGTTTTGCTCTTTAAGCCTTACGGACTATGGGGATGGGTCCGAATCGAAAGAGTCTAAAAGATCAATGGTCAATGACCAATGATCAATTCACATTTTTCAATATAGAAGAAGTTTCTAATTTCGTTTTTTATTGGTCATTGATCATTGATAATTGACTATTGATAATTGGAGGTTTCTATGAGTTATCGTCCTTGTGGTAACTATCATCAATACTATAAACAGGACCATGCCTGGTGGCAGACCAAATTTGTCTGGGGGAAAATGATCTTCTTATTCATCACCATCTTTTACCTCTTCCCCCAGTATGCCGGGATGTACGTGATCTCGATTGCCAATGTCGTGGGTTATACCATTCTCTCTGCCATGGGAGTTCAATTGCTCATCGGCTACTGTGGTCAGATCACCCTCGGACATTCCGCTTTTCTGGCGATGGGGGCATATACCTGTACGCTACTGATGCTTCAACTTCATATCCCCTACCCTATTGCCATGATCATGGGGGGAATTGTTGGAGGTCTATGGTCTGTCCTGTTTGGCCTCCCCTCCGCCCGGGTGAAGGGATTCTATCTTATTATGACCACGATGGCCGCTCAATTTCTCACGGTTGAATTTTTCATCACCCAGTATGTCAGCCAGATTGGCGGAAGAGGGGTTGCCTTCTCCATTCCACCGGGAGCAGTGAAGATCGGCCCCTGGATGATCAAGGATGACAAAGATGTCTATTATCTTATGGTGATACTGGTTGTCCTATTAACTGTTATCATGGCAAATCTTGTGCGTTCAAAGATCGGCCGTGCCTGGATTGCCATTCGGGACAACGATATCGCCGCAGAAACAATGGGCGTAAATATCGTTTTGTATAAACTCTTAGCCTTTTTTGTGGCAGGATTCTTCGGCGGGATTGCCGGCGCCTTCTGGGTCACCTCTCTGGCGGCTGTCAGCCCCGAACACTTCCATTTTGGCTGGTCTCTCTGGCTCGTAGGTGTCATCCTCATCGGAGGAGTAGGAAGCATTCATGGGACCATTTTCGGAGCATTGTTTATGACCCTCATACCGGAGGGGCTCAAATTCCTCATCTTCATCCTCACCCAGAATCCTGTCTTTGTAAATATGATGCCCTTTTTACCCCTTTTGTTGGAGAAATTTCTCTTTGTGAAAGAGGCCGCCTTCGGTCTGGCCATCGCCCTCTTTCTCATCTATGAACCGAATGGAATCTCTTATCGCTGGTGGCAGATTAAGAACTACTTTAACTTGTGGCCGTTTTCATATTAATCCCTTTTTCCCCTTCCCCTGGGAGGCTGTGGCGTAATAGGGGAAATTGAAAAAATGTCATGCCGAACTAGTTTCGGCATCTAATCCTTCCAACAACTTACGAGACCCTGAAACAAGTTCAGGGTGACAAATTAGTAATTACGACACAGTCTCTGGTAGGAGGGGAAAAAATATATGATGAAGGAGGTGGTGCACGTCGCTGGATGGTGGGAGTAATATTTTGAGGGGTTGTTGTCATATCCATATTATGTTTTTCCAAGTCTTTACAGGAGGTGAAAAATGAGAATTAAAATGATTATTGGTATCTGCTTTGTTTTATGCTTCATTGCTTCTTGGGCTATAGGTCAAGAAGTGAGACTGGGAGCCCTCCAGGACACAACCGGAGCCACTTCTGATGTGGGCAAGGATGAGGCTCTCGGTGTGCGGGAAGCCACCCAGTATTTCAATGATGTGGGGGGGATTAATGGTAAAAGGATCCGATTGTTCCAATATGACTATGGATACCGGGTTCCTGAAGCCATCACGACTTACAAACGCTTCCGGGATTATGATAAGGTGGTCATGGTTTTAGGATGGGGGACCGGTGATACCGAAGCCCTTTCACCCACCATCAATGCGGACAAGATGCCCTACCTCTCCAGTTCTTTTTCTGGCCATCTGTGCGACCCGAAGAAGACCCCTTACAACTTTGTTTACGGAACGGATTATTCGACCAATGCCCGGGGAGCCATTACCTATTGGTTTGAAGAAGTCTGGAAGAAAGATCCAAAATGGAAGGAGTTAAGAGATAAAGGCACTAAACCCAAGTTTGTCTGCTTCATGGACACTGCCTCACCTTATGCTACTGCTCCGATTAAGGCCATCAAAGAACAGGCTACCATCCTCGGATTTGACATCGGACCTGATCAAAACATCTCTTTGTTTGCTCTTGATACTAAAAGCCAGGTGATTGCGGCAAAAGGCTTTGGAGCCAATCTGGTTTGGCACGGGAACACCACAATGTCCGTCTCCGCCGCTGTGAAAGACGCTTCCGCTCTGGGGCTGGGTGCAGACCATATCGTCAATAACTGGGGATTCGATGAAAATCTTGCGAAACTGGGTGGTCCTGCGGCTGAAGGTGTAATGGGCCTTCTCGGATGCGCTCTTTTCATTGATGAATATCCGGCAAAAGCAACCAAGGTTGTTCCTTATGCTAAAAAACTGAATCCAGGCATCCCTCTCGAAAACCGTCTCATTCGAACAGTTCAGGGCTGGGTAAAGGTCGGCATGGCTGTTGAGGCTATGAAAAGAGCTGATAAGGCAGGGAAACTGAATGGCCCAGGAATCAAAGAGGCTTTCGAGACTTTTAAAGACTGGCCGGGATTGAAGGAATATGGCGGCCAATTGGTTACGCTTACTCCCACAGACCATCGTTACAGCTCCATTGTCAGAGTTGCAAGAATAATCAAGGGAAAACCTCAAACCGTGGCCGAATTAGATATGCGAGCTAAGTTTCCTGACAGATGGGCCGGGTGGCTTGGCTGGTAATTAAATTATTAGATTGAGGAGGAAATATCTTGGAACAAAAAACAAATGGCGTCATCCTCAAGCTGAACAATATCGAAGTCATGTATCACGAAGTCATTCTGGTCTTAAAGGGGGTCTCCATTGACGTTCCTCAGGAAGGGATTGTCGCCCTTCTTGGGGCGAATGGAGCAGGGAAATCCACCACCCTGAAATCGATTTCCGGTCTGCTCAAGCATGAAGATGGCGAGGTGACAGATGGATCCATCGAGTTTATGGGAGAGAAGATCCACCATCTTTCCGCCGAGGAGATCTCTAAGCGGGGAATCTTCCAGATCATTGAGGGAAGAAGGGTCTTCGGACATCTCACCGTAGAGGAAAATCTTCGTGTGGGCGCCCATCTCAGGGGAACAGGGTCAGCCACTAAAGAGAGGCTGGAAATGGTCTATCACTATTTCCCAAGACTGGTCGAGCGGCGAAATATCATGGCAGGCTTTATCAGCGGCGGGGAACAGCAGATGACTGTTATCGGCAGAGCAATGATGGCCCGGCCCAAACTGATGCTTCTGGACGAACCCTCCATGGGCCTGGCCCCTCTTCTGATTAAGGAAATCTTCGAGATCATCAAAAAATTAAACCAGGAAGAGAAGATACCGCTCCTTCTCGTGGAACAGAATGTAAAGTTAGCCCTCACGGTAGCTCCTTATGCTTATGTGCTGGAAACCGGAAGGCTCGTGATGCATGACACCTCAGAGAAATTGAAGGAAAACCCGGACATCAGAGACTTCTATTTGGGACTTTCTGATATCGGCGAGAAAAAAAGTTTCAGGCAGGTGAAGCATTATAAACGAAGAAAAAGATGGCTTACCTAAACGAATCCATCTTCAATGTGCAATGGTCAATGATCAATAATCAATTTTAATTTTTCACTGGTTATTGAGAATTGATAATTGCTCATTGCTAAATGATCTTTCAAAGGAGGTTCATTATGCGGAAATCATGGTTGATGCTGTTAATAATGATTTTTGGAATATCAGGGGTGATGGGTTGCGCAGGTCTTAGCCCGATAGATGATGCGGGAAAGCCAAAGATTACCCTGGAGCGAGTGGAATTAAGTCGCTTGGGTCCCTGGGTCGATCTCCCTGCTCCTGTGATGATGGGATTGGGATTTGTTTTCAATGTGGATAACCCAAGCAGTTACCCCATTAAACTCGAAAACTTTAAGTTTTCCGTCCTGTTTGAGGCACCCGGCAAGAATGAATTTATGACGATAAGCACTGCGACTGTTTACGATCAGATTTATTTCGCGCCAAAATCTGTTAGCCAGTATCGTGTCGTTGAATTCATTGATTCTGGCGGGGTGATGAGGGCATTATTGATTCCCAACCGGCCTGCCCTTGTGAGACTGAACCTCGAAGTCAATCCCCTCACAAAAGAATGGTTTACAAAAATTGCCACTGGTGACTTCCCATTTAAGATCAAAGCAGGAGAAGGAATGGCAGTCTTCTCGAGCGAGGGAGCAAAAGGAGATTTCTTTGTCCCCTTTGAAGGAACCTTCCCTAAGAAATAGCTTCACAAATTACGGTATCCACTTTTAAAGCTACTTTATTTCCCTCTCCTCCTTTGTCAAGGAGGGGAGGGAAATGAGTTTTACTTACCGGAGATTCCTATGCTCAAACAAGATCCCACCGAACGGACAACTGGTTTTCTCAAGAAGAATCTTGAAACCTTACCCCCTAAAAAAAGAACCGAATATATCAATCAAAAGCTTCGTGGAATCGTACAATATGCTTATAAAAATTCTATCGCTTTCAAAAATAAGATGGAATCCGTTGGGTTAAAACCAAAGGATATTCAGACCATCAAGGATCTGGAAAAGATTCCCATTACAAAAAAATCCGATCTCGTTGAACTTCAGAAAAAAACCCCGCCCTTCGGCGGGTTTGAAGGGGTCCCGATCTCTGAATTGAAGAGAATCTACGTCTCTCCGGGACCCATTTGCGAACCGGGCGAGATGGAGTATAACGAACTGGGTTGGGCACAGGGGATGTATGCGGGTGGCTTTCGGCCCGGAGACATTGTCATTAATACGTTCAGCTACCACATGGTCCCCTTTGCCCTGCATATGGTCGATAACTCCCTCCATCGGAATGGCTGTATCGTGATCCCTACCGGGGTTGGAAACACGGAACAGCAGGTCAATATCTTGAAGACCTTTCAGGCCACCGGGTATTGCGGTACTCCCAGTTTTCTTCTCAACATCGCAGAGAAAGCGGAGGAGATAGGATTCGATTTAAAAAAAGACCTTAACCTACAGGTCGGTTTTGTGGCTGCGGAGATGCTTCCCGAATCGCTTCGTTCGAAATTGGAAGAAAAATTTGGGATGGTCATCCGCCAGACCTATGGGACGGCGGATGTTGGTTGCCTCGCATATGAATGCATGAAGAAGAACGGAATGCATATTCCGGATGACAAAATCGTTGAGATTGTTGACCCGGATACAGGCAAGCAATTAGGGCCGGGAAAGACCGGAGAGATTGTTGCCACCAGTTTCAATAAGGTTTATCCTATGATCCGTTTCGGTACAGGAGACCTTTCTGTTGTAACCGAGGCGCCCTGCCCCTGCGGAAGGACCTCTCCCCGGTTAATCAAGATCCTGGGCAGGGTCGATCAGGTGACCAAGGTCCGGGGGCTATTTGTTCATCCTGGCCAGGCAGAGGAGGTTGCCTCAAGATATCCTCAGATCGAAAAATACCAGGTGGTCGTAACGCGCAAGGAGCATAAGGATGAGATGACCTTTCGAATCGAACTGAAAGAAGAGGTCTCTCATCCTGAAAAGCTGAAGGAGGAGATAGAAAAAACCATCCGTGATGTGATCAAAGTCAGGGGCAATGTGGAATTCATTCCGAGGGGAACCCTTTTAGAAGGGGCCCGGAAGATCGACGATCAACGCAGCTGGGAGTGAGAAGGTGCAAAAAAATTGGAGGACTGTGCCTTGGCCCACAGGATTGGGGGTTTTGTCCAAGCTTTAGAAGGCGGGGCATTAACGGGGGGGCACAAAATTCCTGATCAAAAATTAATTACACCCGATAGGCGGGACATTCTTGTCCCGCCTATGTTGGAGGCGGGGTTAGAAAACCCCGCCTATCGACTGCGACTATCAATGGAATGAAATTCCCCCAATAACTGAGGTATTACGAGACCATCAATTTTTAGATTGACGCAAATAACCAAATATGGTAAAAAATTCTCAAATTAAACGAAAGGAGAAGAGAATATGAAGATCCACTACAAGGGATTTATGAGAGAAAAGATACGAAGGAATCCGATCACCATCGGTCCTGAGGCAAATTTTTTTGAGGCCCGGACCCTCATCCATGACAAAGGAGTTCGCCATCTTCCTGTCGTTGATAAGGAGAACCACCTCATCGGAATTGTCACAGACCGGGATGTCCGGGAAGCCGCTCCTTCTGATGCAACACTTCTCAGTGTCCAAGAACTCAATTATCTTTTAGGAAAACTGAAGGTTTCTGCCTTCATGACGCACAAGGAAAAACTGATCACGATCAATCCTGACACCATCATCGAAGAAGCGGTTAAGCTGATGCGGGACCATAAGATCGGATGCCTTCCTGTTGTGGAAGAAGGAAAGTTATATGGAATCTTTACGGAGACGGATGCCCTTGATCATCTGGTGGACATCTTCGGCACTAATCAGAAAGGAACCCGTTTAACCATCGCCTTTGAAGATAAACCCGGCGCCATACTCGGAGCCCTCGAAGTGTTTAAAAAGCTGAATATCAATATCATCAGCATCGTCACACCCTCCTTCATGGTGGATGGGAAAAGAATCGCGGCCATGCGGATTCAGACAGAAGAGTATCAGGAAGCGGTGAATGGCCTGGAAAAAGCAGGCTATGAAGTCCTCTCTCTTGGCAAGTGGCCCTCAGTATAGTAAAATTTAATACCTAAATTGAGCGATTTATTATCTTAAACGTAGCCGCACCCTTTAGGTTGCGTGATTTTATCCGAAACGAATTCTCACCCAACGGGTGAGAGGAAACCGCAGGCTAAAGCCTTCGCCTACAATAAATTTCAAAAAGAATCGCTCAATTTAGATAATAATAAATTTCATTGCAAAATTAGCATTTAGCAATTGAAAGAGAAAGATTATTCCATTGCTAAATGAGTCCCGCGCTTCGCGGGACTCATTTTATATTTTGCAATGATTTTTTTTCTTCTTGACTTAACAGTTTACGTTAAGTGGTTAATGGACATGGAAATCGATGGGTTGAAATATTATCAGATCGGTGAGCTTGCTAAGCTGTTGGAACTGAGCACGCGGACGATCCGGTATTATGAGGAAATCGGACTCCTCAATTCCGTAAAACGGATTGAAGGCGGAAAACGGGTCTATACGGATAAGGATCTTCAGCGCCTCAAGTTTATCCAGAGGCTCAAGCATCTGGGTCTCCCCCTCTCAGAAATGCACGAACTGGAGGACATTTATCAGATTCACCGGACCAACAGGAAGGTTTTGCCGCGCCTTCTCGAATTGCTTGACAACCATGCCGCCCATATTGACGAACGAATCAAAATTCTCCTCAGATTAAAGACCGATATTCTCAGTTACCAGGGGAAAATCCGTGAAAAATTAAGTCTCGAAAACGATACCCAGAAAGGAGTAGAACTTGACAAGAGAAGTGATGATCACCAGCGCCGTCCGGACACCTATCTGTAACTTTCTCGGTGCGCTCAGTTCTTTCACTGCCACGGAACTGGGTGGAAAGGTCATCGAAGAGGCGGTTAAACGCTCAA